>Ga0268298_10001437_pt1 | contig 28116 bp, 17 predicted proteins | sample WWTPWeurt_MetaG_FD_194462 | JGI IMG/M metagenome (GOLD analysis project Ga0268298, IMG submission 194462) | Activated sludge microbial communities from WWTP in Nijmegen, Gelderland, Netherland - WWTP Weurt | ecosystem: Engineered > WWTP > Aerobic digester > Activated sludge | place... | reverse complement strand
TCTTCTGCACCAGACACTGCGTCGCCATCACATGCTCGACCTCGGAGGTGCCAATGCCGTGCGCCATGCAGGCGAAGGCACCATGCGTCGAGGTGTGCGAATCACCGCAGACGACCGTCATGCCCGGCAGCGTCGCGCCGTTCTCCGGGCCGACGACATGCACGATGCCCTGGCGCAGGTCCTTGAACGGGAAATAGGCCAGCGCCCCGGTCTCGCGGATGTTGGCATCCAGCGTATCGACCTGCAGGCGGGCGATCGGATCATCGATGGCGGCCGTGCCTTCGGCCTTGTCCCAGTGGTTGGTTGGGGTGTTGTGGTCGGCGGTGGCGACGATGGACGACACGCGCCACGGCTTGCGGCCGGCCAGCTTGAGGCCTTCGAAGGCCTGCGGGCTGGTCACTTCGTGAACGAGGTGCCGGTCGATGTAGATGAGCGCGGTACCATCGTCTTCCTGATGGACCACGTGGCTCTGCCAGAGCTTGTCGTATAGGGTCTGCGCCATATTCTGCCGGTTGCGAAAAATTGGGGCTGAAAGGGGTTGGATTATGTCACAACATCAGTCACTTGCGCCACACCCGGAACGGCCGAAACGCCGCTCGCATCAGGGCTCGCGGCCTGGCGAGCGATTCGGTTCCCGAGCGGACACCGGGTCATCCACCTCGCGCACCCAGACCCAGACCAGCCACATGCCGACAGCGGCGCTCGCCGAACTGATCGAAAAGGTGATCCCGGCGCCGAGCGCCTCCCAACTCCAGCCACTGAAGAGGCCGCCAAGGAGGCCGCCGGCCCCGAACGAAAGGCTGGAATAAAGCGCCTGACCGCGCGCCTGGCAGCGTCCCGGAAACCAGCGGTTGATCGCGGCGATCGCCGCAGCATGGTACGCACCGAACGTCAGCCCGTGCAGCAGCTGGGCAAGAACGATCAGAACCAGTGATTCGACCCCCCAGCCGATCGCGATAAAACGGACGGTGGCAGCGGCAAAGCAGGCGAGCAGGATGAGACGCAGGCTGAAGCGTCGCATCAGCTTTGCCATCGCCATGAACACGACGATTTCGGCCAGTACGCCAAGCGACCACAGGGCGCCGATCACGGTATTGCCATAGCCATTGGCCGCCAGGTGGATCGAGTAGAAAATGTAGAGCGCGCCGTGTGCCACCGACATGGCAAAGCATGCGCCCAGCAGCGCACGCACGCGCGCCTGGGCAAGCACCGTGCCGATCGGCGGCGAATCACCTGATGCGACGTGCAGCGACGCTTCCGGCATCAGCAACGCGAGCAGCAGGATGCCTGCAAGCATGCCGATACAGACCCAGAGCAAGGCCGGCAGGGGAACGTAGTCGAGCACCCAGCCGGTTCCCATCACCGCAACGATGAAGCCCACTGAGCCCCAGACGCGGATGCGGCTGTAGCGCCCCGGTTCCTCGCGCAGATGATCGAAGGTGAGGGTCTCGACCAGGGGGAGCGCGGCGCTCCAGAAAAACGACATCAGCGCCATGGCGACCAAGAGGGTGCCGAAATCGTGCGCCAGGAAAAATGCGGAGAAACCGACCAGGCTGGCGATGGCTGCAAGGCGCACGATCGGCACGCGGCGGGACGCGCGATCGGCCAGCGTACCCCATACGTAGGGGCCGAACAGACGCATCAACTGCATCTGGGACATCAGCAGGCCGATATCCCACGCTGACAACGAGAGCGACTGGAGATAGAGCCCGAAATAGGGCGAAAACGCCCCGATGAAGGCAAAGTAGAAAAAGTAGTAGCCGGAAAGACGCCAGTAGGGCAGGCCGGGGCCGGAAAACAAAAAAGGCATCCGGCAATTCTACCGGATGCCTTCTGGCAGGGTATGACGAGCCGCGCTCTTACTGGGCGCTCTTCTGACCCGCCTGGAACGCCACGATCATGTGATAGAGATCGTCCTTCAGGCGGACGCGCTTCTTCTTGAGATCCTCGATCGTGAAGTCGTCGACCGGGATGTCTTCCTCTTCCAGGCGCTCCACTTCCTTCGTCAGGTGATGGTATTCGTCGAACAGCTTAGAAAAGTGATGGTGACTCGTCTTCAGCGCATGGATCACGTCAGTGAGTTCGGGGAATTCGTGGTGAAGATCGTGGTGTTCGACTTGCATGATGTGCTCCCTGGCAACAACTCGCCCAGCGGCCGGGCAAAACGATAATTATATGATGAAGCGGGGGTTCCCCTCAAACCCCCTCAATCCCTGGGTACCGCTCCTGGGATGCGTGGCGTCGCGCAGACCACGTCGCCGCACTGGGCGCGGTGGCGCAGCGCATGATCCATCAGCACCAGCGCCAGCATCGCCTCGGCGATGGGCGTGGCACGGATGCCGACGCACGGGTCGTGGCGGCCATGTGTTTCGACCATCGCCGGCTTGCCGGCAAGGTCGATGGTGCGACGTTCGAGACGGATGCTCGACGTCGGCTTGATCGCCATGTTGACGACGATATCCTGCCCGGTCGAAATCCCGCCGAGGATGCCGCCGGCGTTGTTGGAGAGGAAGCCCTGCGGCGTCATCTCGTCACCATGCTCGGTGCCCTTCTGCGCCACCGAGGCGAAGCCGGCGCCGATCTCGACGCCCTTCACGGCGTTGATGTTCATCATCGCGTAGGCGATCTCGGCGTCCAGCCGGTCATAGACCGGCTCGCCCCAACCCGGCGGCACGCCGGCTGCGGTGACGGTGATCTGCGCGCCAACGGAATCTCCGGATTTGCGCAGCTCGTCCATGTAGGCCTCGAGTTGCGTCACGATGCCCGCGTTCGGTGCGAAGAACGGATTGTTACCGATCTCGTCGGCACTCTCGAACGGGATCGCGATCGGCCCGAGCTGGCTCATCCAGCCCCGGATGGTCACGCCGTAGCGCTCCTGCAGCCACTTGCGGGCAATGGCGCCGGCGGCGACGCGTACCGCCGTCTCGCGCGCCGACGAACGGCCGCCGCCGCGGTAATCGCGGAAACCGTATTTCTGCGTGTAGGCATAGTCGGCATGCCCCGGGCGGAAGGTCTCGGCGATGTTGCCGTAGTCCTTGCTGCGCTGGTCCTGGTTACGGATCAGCAGTCCGATCGGCGTCCCCGTGGTCTTGCCTTCGAACACGCCGGAGAGGATCTCCACCGTATCCGGCTCGCGGCGCTGCGTCACGTGGCGCGAGGTGCCCGGTTTGCGGCGATCGAGTTCGGCCTGGATGTCGGCCTCCGAAATTTCCAGCCCCGGCGGGCAGCCATCGACCACGCAGCCGATCGCGGGGCCATGGGATTCACCGAAGGAGGAAACGGTAAAAAGAGTGCCGAGGGTATTGCCGGACATGGGGAAAAGAGGAAAACTGGAATGGAACGAGTTTAACACAGACCCCATGATGCCCCGCCCCAAGCCCCCGTCCGCGAAGGCGCCGTCGCCAGCGGCCTCCGCCCCCCTCCGCAACCCACCCAACCCGGGCCCGACGCTGGATCAGCGCTGGCAGCGTACCGTGCGATTCAACTGGGACAAGGGTGGCAGCAAGGGGGGGCGCAAGTGAGCGACGCAATCCCGATCGACATCGTTTCGGACGTCGCCTGTCCGTGGTGCTTCATCGGCAAGCGACATCTCGAGGCAGCGCTGGCGCAGTGCGATCTGCCGGTATCTATCCGTTGGCTGCCCTACTTCCTGAACCCGGACACCCCGCCCGAGGGCGAGGCCTACCGCCCCTTCCTCGAACGCAAGTTCGGTGGAGCGGCAGCGCTGGAAGGTATCTGGGCACGCGTACGCGACGCGGGGGTAAAGACGGGTATCGATTTTGCCTTCGAGAAGATCGAACTGCGCGCCAATACGCTGGCCGCACATCGGCTGATCGAGCGCTTCCAGCAAGGCGGTGATGCCGGCGCATCGAACGCAGCGAACGCCTCGAACGAACTCGTCGAGCGCCTCTTCCATGCCGGCTTCTGCGAAGGCCGGTTCATCGGCGACCCCGCCGTGCTCGCCGACATTGCCGCAGCCTGCGGCGAAGACCGCGACGAGACGCTCGCCTGGCTACAAAGCAACGCCAACGCCGACGCCGTGATCGCGCAGGAAGCCCGCCTGCGCCAGCTCGGCATTTCCGGCGTGCCCTTCTTCATCTTCAACGGCCGGCTCGCCGTCTCGGGCGCCCAGCCGCCGGATGTGCTGCTGGACGCCCTGCGACAGTCCGTCGAGCCTTCCGACGACTAGGCCTGGAAGAATTCCTCCAGCCGCTCGAACACCGCATGGTCGGCGCCATGCCGACGCACGGCGAGCACGTCTTCCAGCTTTTCGACCTGCTTGATCATCTGCGGCAGGCGCTGGTCTTCGTTCACCATCAGCCAGATGCGGCTCTTCTCGCCGCTGCCGACCGGCATGACGAGGATACCCTCGACGTTGTAGGCGCGACGCGAGAAGAGGCCGACAACGTGACTCATCACGCCGGCGTGGTTGTTAACGTCGAGTTCGAGCACCGCGCGGGTCAGTGCGTTACGTTCGTTCTGGGTCAGTGCGTTCATGTCATCAGCCTCCAATCATGTCCTTGTTCGAGGCGCCGGGCGGCACCATCGGGTAAACCTTCTCGTGCATGTCGATGCTGGCGTGGATCAGGCACGGCCCCGGGGTGTTCAGGGCATCGGCCAGCGCGGCGCGCGGCTGCTCGGCCTTGTCGAGATCGACGGCGCGGATGCCGAAACCTTCGGCAACCTTGATGAAGTCAGGCATGCCCTTGAATTTAGAAGCGTAGATGCGTTCGCCGTAGAACAGGGTCTGCTGCTGATAGACGAGACCAAGTGTGGCGTTGTTCATCAACACGATCTTGACGTTGGCACCCTCTTCCGCGGCCGTGACAAGTTCCTGGATGTTCATCAGGATCGAGCCGTCGCCGGAGAAGCAGACCACGGTGCGCTGCGGCTCGGCGAGCGCGGCGCCGATCGCCGCCGGCACGCCGAAGCCCATGGTGCCGAGGCCACCCGAGGTCAGCCACTGGCGCGGTCGGCGCAGCGGGTAGGCCTGCGACACCCACATCTGATGCTGACCGACGTCGGTGCTGATCGTCGCTTCGTCGTTCAGCGCCGCGGCCACCGCCGAGATCAGGCCATAGTGCGTGCGCGGGTCGTCGATGCCGGGCGTCTGCAGCGGGTGCGCCGCCTTGAGGCCGGCCACGTGCGACAGCCAGCGCTTCCGCAGCGTTGGCTGCACCTTGGGCAGCAGCGCCTGCAGCACTTCGCTCACATCGCCGGTGATGCCGATATTGGCCGTCTTGATCTTGTCGAGTTCCGAAGGATCGATGTCGATGTGGATGATCTTCGCGCCGGGGCAGAACGCCGCGACCTTGCCGGTGGCGCGGTCGTCGAAGCGGGCGCCGACGGCGATCAGCAGGTCGCACTCGTCGAGCGCGAGGTTAGTGCAGCGCGCGCCGTGCATGCCGAGCATGCCGAGCGAGAGCGGATGATCGACCGGCATCGCACCCAGCGCCATCAGCGTCATCACCGTCGGCAGCGAGGCCTTTTCGGCCAGCGCCACGGCGAGTTCGGCTGCGCCGGAATGGATCACACCACCGCCAAGGTAGAGGATGGGCCGCTCGGCCTGTTCGATCATGGCGAGGGCCTGGTCGATGGCGGCCGCGTCGAAGGCCGGCGCAGGCTCGGGCAGACCGGGTGCCGGCCACGCCTTCACTTCGATACGCTGGTTCTGCACGTCCTTCGGAATATCCACCAGTACCGGGCCGGGGCGGCCCGAGGCGGCAATGGTGAAGGCGCGCGGGATGACGTCAAGCAGATCTTCCGCCGACGAGACGAGGAAGTTGTGCTTGGTGATCGGGATGGTCAGCCCGTAGGTATCGACTTCCTGAAAGGCATCGGTGCCGATCATCGCCTTCGGCACCTGACCGGTGATGGCGACGATCGGAATCGAATCGAGCTTGGCATCGGCGATGGCCGTCAGCAGATTGGTCGCACCGGGGCCGGACGAGGCGATACAGACCGCCGGCTTGCCGGTGGCCCGCGCCATGCCCTGCGCCATGAAGCCGGCACCCTGTTCGTGGCGGGCGAGCACGTGGTGGATTTTGTCCGTCTCTGAAAGCGCGTCGTAGAACGGCAGGATCGCACCGCCGGGGATACCGGCAACGACACTAATTCCCTGACGTTCAAGCAGGCGCACGACAATCTGCGCGCCGCTCAGGGTTTCGGACTGGTTTTCTGTTGAGGCTGGGGTACTGACTGACATGGGCTTCTCCTTGTCGAGGTTGCCTTGCCGGCTTCACCGAGGAGGGCCTGAAAACGAAAACCCCCGCTCGGTCTGCACCGGCGGGGGTTTCTGGAAATCTGCCTTGCTGCTACTTTCCGATCCGCGACGGTGCGTGGCGTCCTACGCCTACTACTACGCGTACGACCGATACCCCAATGGCCAGCACTGCCGGGAAGGCAGGAGCGAGGGCGGTGTCGGTGCAGCGATTCATGGTCGGCGTGGGGTCGGTGTAAATCGATTCGTTTCAGGGGACCGATTATGAGCGCATCAGGACATCGAAATCAAGGGCTTTTGCCGCCCCCTGCCGATTGCCCTATCATCGTCGGACTAACATGACGAACAAAGGAGACAGGATGAGCATCGATCCGCTCGCCGGCATTCCGGCAATGACCGAGGAGGAATTGGCCAACTGTGCGGAACGTGCGGAATTCCTGCCCGAGGAAGATGCCGGCTGGGTCACGCAGGTGCTGCTCGAGTGCCGTCGTGCGCGCAGCGCACTGGAGTCGGCGGCAACCACCAGCGGCAACCCGGCGGCCGATCTGGTCTCCGCCGACCTGACCCAGGTCGTGCTCGACACGGCCGAGTGGCTGCGTACCCTGTGGGAAGTCGGCTACATGGGAGCGAATACACTCCCGGTGCCCCCGCGCACGCATTTCCCGCTGATCGAGGTCGAGGATGTTCTCAAATCGGCCCTGTTCGCCCGCATCCGCCACGGCAAGCATCCGTTGCCCTTTGCGCCACCGACCCGCTGGGGCAGCCCGTGGCATGAAGTGGTCGAGAGCGAAGAGGCGCAATCGGTGGAAGCGGAGATCATCGAGGACGAGGGGAAGCCCGCCTTTGCGATCGTTGACGGCTGCAACCGTTGGCGGATCATGCGCAGCATGGATGCAAAATCGCACGTGATCCAGCACGAGGGGAAAGGCCCGCTTTACCAGCTGACCGTCGATCCATTCATGTCGACGCTGCAGCGCCTGCAGCCCGAGATCCGTCGCCGCATCGTCGTCCGCGAACGTGCCGGGCTTCGCCACTATATGCTCGAATGGCATACCGAGAACGGCATCGTAGAAGAAGTAGCGCTGCGCGCAGCCACGCCAGAAGGTGCGGAAGCTGCGGCGGGCGCGTGGATTGCACGCCATCATCCACAGCACTACGGACAGGTCTCATTCGAACACGCCTGAGCGATGCGGATACGCATCGCGAACAAGTACTCTTGGGGTCCCGGTGCAAGAGCACGGGGAAACTGTGATCCGGGGAGGAGCCCTGCGTGCCGCATTTCCCGCATCGCGATGCAGCATTCAGGATGGGACGAAAAGGCGCGGCCGTGACGAGAAAAGGCCGGGGAGCAATGCCCCCGGCCTTTTCTGATGAGTCAGGGTCGGTTCAGCCGGCAGCACCGTCCTTGAGCGCCCGGCGCAGGATCTTGCCGACGTTGGTCTTCGGCAGTTCACTACGGAACTCGACGTGCGAGGGCACCTTATAGCCGGTGAGGTTGTCGCGGCAATGCGCGATGATCGCTTCCGGCGTCAGGCTCGGGTCCTTCTTGACGACGAAGATCTTCACCGCCTCACCCGACTTTGCATCGGGAACACCGACGGCCGCCACTTCCAGCACGCCCGGGTGCATTGCGACGACATCCTCGACTTCGTTCGGGTAGACGTTGAAGCCGGAGACGAGAATCATGTCCTTCTTGCGATCGACGATACGGAAGAAACCGAAATCATCCATCACCGCGACATCTCCGGTACGCAGGAACCCGTCGGGCGTCATTACCTTTTCAGTCTCGTCGGGGCGGTTGTAGTAGCCTTTCATCACCTGCGGACCGCGGATACAGAGCTCTCCCGGCTGTCCGTGCGCCGCCTCGACGCCGTTATCGTCGAGGATGATGATTTCGGTCGAGGAAATCGGCAGACCAATCGAACCGTTGTACTGCTTGAGGGTCAGCGGGTTGATCGTCGCCGCCGGCGAGGTTTCGGTGAGGCCATACGCTTCGAGCAGCGCCGTCCCCGTCACTTTCTGCCATTTCTCGGCAACCGCCTTCTGCACCGCCATGCCGCCGCCCAGCGTCAGGCGCAGGCTGGAGAAGTCCAGGTTGCAGAATTCGGCGTTGTTGAGCAGCGCGTTGAACAAGGTATTCACACCGGTGACGACGGTGAACTTGTGCTTGCCGAGCTCCTTGACGAAGCCCGGAATGTCGCGCGGATTCGCGATCAGTACGTTCTTGGCGCCGATCTGGAAGAAAGTGAAGCAGTTCGCCGTGAGCGCGAAGATGTGATACAGCGGCAAGGCCGTGATGATGCATTCCTCGCCCTCGCGGATCCCCGGCTTGATCCAGGCATAAGCCTGCAGCACGTTGCCGACGATGTTGCGATGAATCAGCATCGCCCCCTTGGAGACGCCCGTCGTCCCACCGGTGTACTGGAGGAAGGCGAGGTCATCGTGACCGATTTCCACTTTCTTCAGGTCGGCGCCGGCCCCCTTGCCGAGTACTGAATTCAGGGATACGGCCTTGGGCAGGCTATAGTGCGGCACCAGCTTCTTGACGTACTTGACGACGAAGTTGACGATCGCACCCTTGAGGCCGCCAAGCATGTCGCCCATCTTCGTAAGCACGACGTGCTTGACCGGGGTCTTCGCCAGCACCTCCTCCAACGTTGCCGCGAAGTTCTCCATGATGACGATCACGTCGGCACCGGAATCCTTGAGCTGATGCTCGAGTTCCCGCGGCGTATAGAGCGGATTCACGTTCACGACCACATAGCCGGCGCGCAGCGCACCGAACATGCAAACCGGATATTGCAGCGTATTCGGCATCATCAGGGCAACGCGGGCTCCCTTCGGCAGTTTGACCACCGACTGCAGCCAGGCGGCGAAATCCCGCGACAGGCGATCCACGTCGCCGTAGGTCAGCTCGACACCCATGCTGACGTAGGCAACCTTGTCGCGGTATTTCGCGATGCCCTGCTCAAAAAGATCGGCAATCGACTTGTAGGTATTCAGGTCGATTTCGGCAGGAACGCCTTCGGGATAGCTTTTCAGCCAAACTTTGTCCATCTGTCCTCCTAAGGATTGGTGTTATTTGGGTTTGTTGTTTTCCGGCGCCCGGATTATCACTCCGCTTTGCGCCGATCCGATGCCTGCTCAGCCTTTGGCCGGCTCGCCGTCCGGCCAGTTGCGGATATAGTTCTTCAGCATCTTGTTCTCGAAACTCTGCTCCTCGAGAACCGCCTTGGCGACGTCGAGGAAGGAAATGACGCCCTGCAGGATCCCCCCTTCCATCACCGGGAGGTAGCGGGAATGCTTTTCGATCATCAGGCGGCGCAGGTCGTCGACCAGCATGGCCGGCTCCACCGTCACCGGGTCGCGCACCATGACTTCCTCGACCGTAACGCTGTCGATTTTGCCCTTGCGTGCGTTGGTGGCCTTGATGACCTCGCGGAAGGTGAGCATTCCGACCATCTTGCCGCCCCCCATGACCACCAGGGAACCGACATCATGCTCGGCCATTGCCGCGATGGCATCCGCCAGCGGCTGCCCCGGCATCGCCGTGAACAGCGTCGATCCCTTGACGCGAAGTATTTCCCGCACTTGCATGTCTATCCCCTGAAACTTGCGTTATTCGTGTTCGACCGCCCTGACGGCGGCAGTTTTGTAGCCGGATGCTATCTGATAAGGCCGGTTTCGGAAAGTGCTTAGTTCGGCCAGACCGGGGCTGGAATCCGCCGCTGACATCAGGGCGGCCAGTGGCGACGATGCCGCAGCCTGGAGAAAATTCCTACCGATACACCAGACTGGTAACCCGCTGCTCCGTCACATTGCCGGCCTCGTCGATTTCACGAACCCGAATTGGCAAGTAGCCCATCTCCGGCACGAGATAGAGTTCAATCCTCTCGCCACTCCTGGTGTCAGCCTTTTCTGGTTGCAGGGTCACCCTCGTGACACGGATCTCTCCCAGAGGCGGCAAGGTTTCTTGCCCGCCAGGCTCGACCCGATAGGAAAACGCCACGTAGGCTTTGCCATCGGAGAGCAACACTTTCCCGCCTCCAGGATCCGGTGGCTGCAAACTGAAGTGGAAGATCAGACTTTGGCGATCCAGGAGTCCATCTCGAAACCGCCCCGCACGTCCTTCAAGCTGGCCCTCTCCTGCGGGATCGACACGTTTTTTCAGGAGCAGCATGTTGCTGGCAGCCTGGCCGTGCACCTCAAAAACCTCGGGACTCAGTCCACGAGGAGTAATGACACCAGAAACCGACAGGGAAACGGGCCCGTCTTGTACGACGGCGGCTCCCGCTGGCGCTAACTGAACGGCAATGCCGTAGTGCGCATCACTGGCTGAATACACGGCCCGCCCCGTAGTCGTGCTGGAGCGGCCATTGCCCGAATGCATTTCAAAGGCCATTTCAACATGCTGGAATCCCGCCGAGCGACCGGTTGCAGCCACGCCGGCAAACGCCGGACTGCTTTGTGCGCCAGACGACGCGAAGGGACTGCTGCGCGGGCGTTCCTGCTGCGTTGGCACAGGCACGGCATCCGCAGCGACCTGGCTCGATTTCGCTGCCTCGGCCCTTCGTTCGCGCGGGCGCTCGATACGTGGGGCTCGAAGGGGTGACTCCTTCGGCGCGGCCAGGGCACTGACGACCGGTTCGCTCCTGCCGGCATCCGCCGAAGCCTGCGCCTCACGGTCCTTCACCACAAGTCTCGCCTGCAGGCCCGGGGGGGCCGCCAAGCCCTGCGCACTTGGTGCAGGCGCGAGCATCGACAGAACGAGCACATGCACTGCCAGCGATAGCACGCAAGCAATGGCGAGGCGTCGACATGACACCGCATCGCCGTTGCCGCAACCAAGCGATTCCATCAAAACCCTACCGAGAACAGACCGAGACGTCATACAGCAGGCATCCTAGCCGAACAGCGCGGGCGAAGTCTCACCGCTCGAAAAAACGGCACCGCAGATGCGGTGCCGTTTGGGGTGAGAATATCCGAACCGAGAACCCCCGTCCGGACTTTCCGGGTCAATCCCGGATCAACTCGCGCCAGGAATTGCGCTTCGTCGGCGTTGCCAACTTCGACATGGACGGATTTTCAACCGGGAAGCAGTCGCCACTGGAGCAATCCGTCTTCTTGGCGGTACCGAACTTGACCCCACTGGCAGAGACATAGGCCGTGATACCGGACGACAGGCTGTCGAACGCCTTTATTCCGGATATGTTGGTCGGGCTCAAGGCTCCGCCGGTCTGATAGTCGACCCAGTGCTGGTAGGTTTTTCCACCGACGTCGCAGGCTGCGAGCGACGGGACCGAGGTATTGAGACCGAGGATCCCCAGCACCAGCACGGGGTCGGTATTGGCCCGTTCGCCAGTGACGATGAAGTCCATGAACCAGCCCTTCTTCGTGCCGTAATCGACGGTATTGCTTGAGTTCAGGAACACCCTTTCACCCAGAACGCACAAACCTTCCGCGATCGCCGCAGTCGGACAATCGACTTCCGTCAATGTCTGCTGGACGAAATCGAGGTTGCTGCCGCGCGTCGTCTCACCCCCCGGGTTGTCGTAGGTCGCCTGCGCCACGGTGCGATCGTCGATGATGCCGTAGAGCGTTTGCTGCGTCGTCGTCGAAGAATCGCTGGCCGCGAGCAGTTGCCCCGTACCGACCAGAACGATGTACTTGCCACGGGCCTTAGAAATGATCGGTGTCGTCGTGATTGGCTGACCGGCACCTGACACATCCTTCAGTGCGGCAAACTTGAACGCCTCGGTACCCGCAGGGCCCATCGTATTATTGATGTCGAAACGCCACAGATTCCCCAACAGATCGCCGCCATAAACCGCACCGATCGTTGCATCGGTCAATGGGTTCACCACCTGGGCTGCAATCTTGCCCAGGCCACTGGGTGTCGTCGTATTGCCGACACCCGTGGAAATCGGCGACAAGCCGGTCACCTCGGTTCCATCAGATGCCTTGACGATGTAGAGACGCCCGACACCATCACCACCAGCGCCGTCATCGTTCGCGATGTTGTTGTAACCCGAGGACAGCAGGACGACCCACGTCCCATCGCTCAATTTGCCGATCTGCGGCGGGCCGTAGGTGTAGCCCATGTTGGTATCCGAGAACTCCCACAGCGCCTTCGGATTGGCAGGATCGGTGATGTCCAGTGCATAGTAGCCACGACCGCCACGACCGAGCCCGCCAACGAGGATCGTCTTCCACACCGCCGTCCCGGCGTTGCTGCAGTTCGCCGTACAGACATCACCGACGATGGGGCTCGAGTCGATGTAGTAGCGATGATTGTCGCGATACTTCTTATCCGCCAGACGATACAGGTTGGGCATCACGAACGACGGGATGAATGCCCACTGCTCCTGCCCGATCTGCGTATCACCGGCAATCGCAGCAGATGCTGCCGCAGTTGCCGTGGCCGCGTCGGCTGCCTTCGTCGCATTGGTCGGATCCAGCGAGGCTGCGGCACGTGCATTGGCAGCGGTTGTCACGAGGGCTTCCGTGGCGGCAAGTCCCTTCGCCGCGAACGCATGCAACATGCCGTCGTTGGCGGCGACATAGACCATCGCCAATCGCGACGCGTTGCTCGTGCGGAAGGTGTCATAGCCCGGATCAACATAGCTGTACTGCGGCGATGTCACATAGGAGACCTGGGCGTTGACGATGTCGCCCAGCACGTGAGAACGCTGCCGGTAGTACTTCGTGTTGTCCGTCTCGACCCCTTCGTTTGTCCGGTCGCCACGCAGGTAGTTCACGAGATTCGCACCGGCGCCATGTGACGTATCCTGATTCGTCGCCGACAGGCAGATATCCGCCGACGAACACAGGAATTGCGTCAGGCCTGTCGGCGAGGTCGAAATATGCGGCTTGTTGAAGTAGCTGTTCGCCCCGTAGTTCGCACTGGTGAAAGCCTTCAGCTTGGTCGTCACGACGCTGGCGTCATACGTCCAGACACTGCGCGTCGAATACGACTTTGAATCCAGCTTCGCCTGGGCCGACCAGTCCACCGTCGATGACGGCAAACCGCTGATCGGATCGAGCGTCACTCGAATCAGTTCACCGATCCAATCGACCGTCGTGTAGCCCGCGATGAACACGTAGCTGTCAGCCGGCGTCAGCACCGGGCTGCTCACGGAACCCGCAGCAGAAACACCGCCGGAGGCCGCCACCTGCGCCAGCGTGGCAGAGATGCTGTTGCCCAGGGAGACCGGATCCGTGGCACTGAAGTAGGCGCCACGACCATTGACGCCCGCATGCCAGAGATCATCCACGGCCGTCTGCTCGTCAGCCGCCGGCGCCGGCCAGTTGCAGAGGCCCGTAGACTGCCACGGGCAGACACCGTTGGCGGGATCCGCGGCGATGCCGTTCGCCGGCGCATAGGGTGCGACCCCCTTCACCGTCGGGAAATCACCGGTGGAGTCGGTACTGTAGGTCGGCGAATATTTCATGTAACCCGAGACGCCGAGACCCAGCGTAAAGGTCGTCATGTGCTGTGCGGCGTTGGTATCGGTCGCCGTCGTCGGCACATTGTTCATCGGGTCAGACGCCGAGCAAAGCACCGAGCCGGTCGTCGCAGGAGGCACGACAGCCCCGATGCAGTTGTTCAGCGCAGTCGTCCGCAGGTCGGTCTTGTAGTAGTAGGCCGCCACGTCCGCCAGGGTATTCGACGTACCGTCGCCATTATCGACGCAGGTAATCGTCTGATACAGCGGCGATGTCGGCGACGACGGCGAGCAACCCATCACGTTTGAACTCGTGGTGGTGGTGTTGCAGGTCGTACGGATGTAACTCGGCGCCGTCGCCGGATTGATCGGCGTGCAGGACGCAACCGGCGCCGACGTGTTGATCATCTCCGTACACGTCGTCTGCACTTTCGTCGTCGGATGCGTACCCGCCGTACAGGTCGCGACGGGAACCGGACCGGTCGGGTAATCCGCCGTATAGGTCGTCTGGTCCGTCGACTGACATGCCACTGCCTTGCCCGTTCCGTCGAAAGTCGGCGGCGTCACGGGGGGGCCCGCAGTACCGAGAATGCCGATGGGCGTACAGGTTGGCGCGACAGGTACCCATCCTGTATCCGTAATGGGACACGTCACTGCCGTCACGTAGGGCGAACTTCCCGATGCCGCGACCGGCGTACAGGTCGCGGTGTTGGTTACTACGGGCGCTCGGTAGGCACAGGTCGTGGCCGTTGCGACGTTGATCAGCGTCGTCGGATCGGTGACCGACGTCGGCGCCGTCGAACAGCTATCGACGATCGACGCGACCGGCCCGGTGACCACCGGGAACGAACCCGCGGTACACACCCGCTTCTGCAGAATCGAGTACGGGTTTGCCGTTGACTCGGCATCCGTACAGGGGGCGCCGACATTGTTCGTCGTTACCGCGCCGTTATAGGCACACTCACGCGCCGGACCGACATAGGGCGACCCACCGCTTTGCGCCACCGCCGTACAGGAACCGGACGACACGTTCGACCAACCCGAGGCACTGCCGTAAGCACAGGAAACGGCCGGCCCCACATAATTCGTCGGCCCCGGCGATGCCGCCTGCGTCGTACAGGACGCCACGTTATTGGTCACCACCGCCGCTGCGTAGTTGCAATCCACGGCTGGCCCGGTGTAAGGCGATGCCGTCTGGCGATTCGCGGTACAAGTCGTTGCATTCAGGTTGGTGGCACTGGCTGTGCCCGAGTAGGCACACCCGATCGCGGGTCCTGACCAGACCGTACCCGTTGCCGTACCGGACGACTGAGCGACCGTCGAACAGTTGGTCACCGTCGAGTTGCTCGCTGCAGCATAGGAACACTGAACCTGAGGCGCCGCGAATGTCGGCGACTGTTGTGCATAGGTGCAACTGGTCACGTTCGTTGCCGTACCCAGGGCCTGATAGGCACATGCATTCGCCGGGCCGGTCCAGACCGTCCCTGCAGCGGTGCCGGTGGACTGAGCCACCACCGTGCACGAGTTCTGGTTCGTGACCGGCGTTCCGTTCGTGTAACCGCAACTCGTGTAGGCAAGGTATGGCGGCGCCCCGGAAGGCGCACCCCACGTGCAGGATGCAACCCCTGCGGTCTGCAGCACGGCCGCCGCGTAGTTACAGGTGACGGAAGGCCCCGTCCAGACCGTGCCGTTGGCCGTGCCGGTGCTGGCAGCTACAGGCGTGCAGGTTGCGACCGTCGTCGTCGTCGCTGCGCCGGCGTTGTAGACGCAATCGGTTCGTGGCGCTGACGCCGCGGGCGAGGGCACCACCCAGGTACAGGAAGCAACCCCGGCCGTCGTCGTGGGCGTTGCGTCATAACTACAGGTACGTGCCGTATTCCAGACCGAGCCGTCCGTCGTCGCCGTCGCGGCAGTTGCGGCCGTGCAGGAAGTCTGGTTGGCTGTTGCCGTTGCCGTCTGGTAGCTGCATTCCGTGTAGGGCGCAGAGTTCGCCGGCGAGGGGACGTCCCAGGTGCAAGTCGACAGATTCGTGGTCGTCGATGCCGCCGTCGTTTCCTTCGTACAGGTCACCCCGGTATTCCACACCTGACCATTTGCGGTATTGGTGTTCTTCGTCGCAGCGGTGCAGGTCGTCTGGCCCGTCAGCGTCGTCGCCGTCTGGTAACTGCACTCCGTGTTGGAGGCGGAGGTGGCAGGTGAAGGAACAACCCACGTGCAGGTCGACAGATTGGTGGTTGTCGAAGCGGCTGTCGTTTCCTTCGTACAGGTCACCCCGGTATTCCACACCTGACCGTTGGCGGTATTGGTGTTCTTCGTCGCAGCGGTGCAGGTCGTCTGACCTGTCAGCGTCGTTGCCGTCTCGTAGCTGCACTCGGTGTTGGAGGCGGACGTGGCAGGCGAGGGTACAACCCATGTACAAGTCGAGAGACCCGTGGTCGTGGACGCCGCCGTCGTTTCCTTCGTACACGTCACCCCGGTATTCCACACCTGACCATTGGCGGTATTGGTGTTCTTCGTTGCAGCGGTACAGGTCGTCTGACCGGTCAGCGTCGTCGCCGTCTCGTAGCTGCATTCGGTTTTCGGGGAAGATGCGGACGGCGACGGCACGACCCACGTGCAGGTCGAGAGACCGGTCGTCGTCGTCGGTGTCGCATCATAGGAGCACACCATCTTGTCGCCAGTCATCGTGCCGGCGCCGGTCTGATCCTTCGCCGTACAGGTTGCCTGGTTGGCACTCACCGTCGAGGTTGCGCCATAACCGCAACTGACCGACGGCGAATACGGCGAGGAGCCCCCCTGCGCAACGATGGTGCACGAAGCAACCGCCGCAACCGTCGGGGTCGTCTCGTAGGAACAGCTGACCGCCTGTCCCACCGTGTAATTCGTTGGCCCCGGCGAAGCAGCGACTACGGTGCAGGAATTGAGCCCGCCCGCCACGACCGGCGATGCATACTGACAGGTCGTGTTCTTTGTCCATAGCGACGGCGAAACCACGGTCACCGCCCCGGTCGTCGTCACGGTGCAGGACGATGCATTCACCCAGCCCGTGTCGATCCAGCTGTCGCCACCGTCAGTCGACTCCAGCTGCCGCTTCTGCAACTGCCGCGTGCTCGACTGCAGCTTGTAGGTACTGCTTTGCAGCGGGTAGCTGGTACGGGTGACGTTATAGACCTTCTTCGTGACGAGCTGCGTGTCCTTCTTGATGTTGAACACCTTCTTCGTAACGAGCTGCGTGTCCTTCTTGATGTTGAACACCTTCTGCGTGACGAGCTGCGTGTCCTTCTTGATGTTGAACACCTTCTTCGTCACGAGTTGCTCGTTGCGCGTGACGTTGTAAACGCGCTGGTCCAGCGGCGTCGTTGTCTTGGTCAGGTTGTTGATGTAGACGTTGAGCGGCTGCGGTGTCGAGGTGATCAGCGCCGTCCGTTGCTGCAACTGATAGGAGGACTGGATCAGGTTATAGCTCCGGCTCTCCAGGTTCTGCGTCGTCTGGTTGAGCGGCGTCGTCCGCGTACGCAGCTGGGTCAGCGTTTCCTGGAAGGGGTAGGTCGTCGTCGTCGTGACCCCCTGATCGAGGCGGCTCGTACTCGTTTGCTGCTGCTGCGTGCGCTGCTCGACGAGCAGCGCGTTGTAGCCGACCTGGTAATCGCTCTGAACCGTCTGGGAAACCGTGCGCGCCTGCGTCGTGCCATCGTAGTAGGGGCGCGGGTCATTGCCGTCCTGGTTGCCGATCACGGTGGTACCGTCGACCTGCACCGGGTTGGTGGTGTCATTCCAGTAACCGTCCGTGGACAGAATGCTGAAGTTCTGCTGGCAGGAATACTGGACCGGATCGACCACCGATACGGTATTCAAGGTGGATAGCTTGCCGGCATACATGCGACCGATGTTGGCCAGACCGGTGCGCAGCGGTGTCGCCCCGTAAGGGGTGGCCGCGAAGAACTTGGTATACCAGTTGTATTTCTGCGTGCCGGTAAAGGCTCCGACGTTCAGGAAGTCACTGCCGGTCGCGTTGTTGATGCTGTAATAGCCGACCCGATACTTGTCATCGACATTGGAGAACGCGATACCCGCTGCAGTCTTCATCATCTGCATGCGCGTCCGGTAATAGGCATACCAGTTCGCGTAGTTGGTCATTTCCTCGATGTAGGTACATGTCGTTCCTGCGCAATCGGTACGCGAGGACGCCTTGGTCGCCGTGCCCGGATAGGCATAACTGGTGACCGTCGGCGTGATGACGGTAAACAGCGTGGCACCGGGGACGTTGCCGCCCGAGAACGCAGCCGGCGTGGTCGTACCGCCGGTGACGACGGGAGTCGACGTTGTCGCTGTCGGCGCGGTGACGGTCACAACGTTCGATGCACTGGTGGCGCTGAAGCCGACGGTAGCGCAGGCGCCCGTCGTGCCCAGGGTACAGGCATTGATCTTGGCGGCGATGTCGGTCGCAACCGCAGTCGTCGTGCCGCCGGTCGCACTGGCGGAAAGGATCTGGACACCGTCGACGGTAATGCCGGTAACGGTTCCCGCAGCGCCGACCGTAATGGTCGCCGTCCGCTGTCGCGCGATACGGGGGTAGGTGTAATCGGTAACGCCTGCGGCAGGCTCGATGTTGCTCGCGATACACGAAGTTCCGGCGTTCGCGGTCGTGTCGAGCGCGAGGGCGGCTGTCGTACACCAGCGCAACGGCGCGGGCACGGTGTAGGACCCTGTCGGTGACGAAGCGGCAGTACACGTACGCAAGTTTGCTGCCGTGCAGTACTCGCCGGGAACGGTCGTGTAGGAAAACGCGGCCCCTTCGAGATTGGCGGTCAGCGCCGACTGAACACCGTAGCCATCCACCTTGACAGCCCGCCAGTTGCGCGCACCGGACGTTGCCGTCGCGTCCCCGCCGGCAGCCACGCTCGAACCATCCATACTGGGATAGGTCGTGGTATCTAGCGCGCCACCGCTGTCGAACATTGCAGGCGGACGATAGCGGGTCGCCGGGTTGTAGGCGACGCCGTTGTACGACGCGTTGAAGAAGCGATGGGGCGGCGTGATCGTCGTGAGCACGCTGGCAACCATTTGCTGATAGGGGCCGGCCCAGTCGGGAGAGAAATCCCGGTTCATGCTGCCCGAGTCATCGAGGATGAACATGACGTTCGGCAACGCGTTGATCTTGCCATCCGTCGAGAAGGGCTTGGTCGCCAGCTCCGTCGGGGCGGCATTGACGTTCGTCATCGCAAACGCTGCGGCAAGAACCGCCCAGAGGAAACGGACGGAACAACGGGCTTCGGGCAGATTATGGGATTTCATGGCATGCTCCCGGTCAATCATTTGGTCACAATCGCCTGCACGTAACTGACGGTATTGCGCGGACCAGTGACGCGTACGGTGATTCGGTAGTAGTACTGTGCAAGCTTTTTGTAGCTCGGCGCATTCGGATTCAAGGGATTGCCCTCCTGGGGTGACTTGCGCTCTGCAGATGCGCACCCGGTAGGATCACTCAGCGGATCTCCAGCATTAAGACAAAGGCGCTGGACGTGGTAGGAAACGCGATTGCCCGATGCATCCGTCGGTAACGAGCAGACACGATCCGCACAACTGCGTGGCGCCGCCGGAGACGCGACGGGATTGGGATTGAGCGTCGTACGCCAATAGGTATCCCAATTCGCCGGCGTCCCGCTGGCGGGCGTGGACGCCACATAGCCGCGCGCCAGATCGTCATTCCAGAGGGCGGTCGCTGCGCCCGTCTCGAGCACGTTGCGGATGGCATCCTCGATGCCGGCCTCCGCCGAGCGCGTCGCTGCCTGCTGGAAAGCCAGGTTGCCGGCGACGAGGTTCGTGGTATCCACCGTGCGCATGAGCGAGACGGCGCCGATCGTCATGACGACCAGAATGATCAGCGAGATCATCAGGACAACGCCCTTTTCGCGACGCGGCTGCATACAGGCCGACCGGGCAGCGGGGAAGGATTTCGGATGGGCTAGCATTCCTCGGGAACCCCCCTCATCGTCACGTTGCGTAGCGGAACGACCGTTTCGAAGACCTTGTAGCGGAAATCATTCCACTGCGGCCATGTCGCGCTGGGACTCGTTGGAGAAATGCTGACCGCTGCCGCGGCAGCCGCACTATTCCCGTCAGCCACATTGGTGACGCTGCCCGACCAGGTCAACGCGCTTTGCCAGACGGGTACGTCGTTGTTGCCGGCATCCTTGACAGGTCGTTCCGGTTGCGAACTCCGCGCGACCATTGCAAGGCGAACTGCGCGAATACGCATCTGCGCACAGGCCGCCGGATCGCCGTCCATGCCAGGCTGAACGAACGTAGTCACGCCGGCAGTCGTGAAGCTCTGGTCCCAGGTATCCGGTGCGCCGGTCATTGTGTTGTTCTGGTTTTCGCGTCGGTACTGGGCCCGAAGACTGACGACGCTGTTTGCGATGGGGGTCCAGTTATCGGCATCGGTACAATCCGTGCCCGCCGTCGTATAGTCACAGACCGTCAATTTATCCACCCCGTTGGGATCGACACCCGTGGCGGCTGTCATCTTCCGGATTGCGTAGCCGCGGATCAGCGGTGCAGCACCGAGATTGAAGAGGCGATCATTGACGTTCGAAGCGGCCAGAGCGCCGGTGCTGACCGTAACGGTACCAAGGCCACCCGCGTTCGTAACGGTCGAGACGACCCGGTTCACCTGAACGGAGCAAGCCCCGATGGCGCGATCAGCTCTGACGGCAACGACGTAATCACCTGCAACGAAGGCCGAGGGCGTGTGTACGGGGTAGACCGTTCCACCAATGGCGACCGCGCCATTGATAATGTCGCCCTCGATGGTTGAATTGCTGGTTCCGGAAACGACCAGCAGCGTATCGGTGCCCCCCTCTCCTGCAGGCAAAGTCGCCACTGGAGGATTGATCGTCACCGGGACGAGAGGAATTGAAGTGACCCCTTGAAGCAGGATGTTTCCGGCGTCGGTCAGGGTGCAGCCGATCATCTGGATGGCGTTTATTCCCCAGCCACTTTGCTGGATGTCGCGCTGGATCGAATAGAGAGCGATCGAGCCGCTGCTGATGGAATCACCTCCGCCGGTACTGGTCCGCTTCTGCCCCTCGAAGTTCGCGAAGACCTGCAGCATGACCACCATGCCGATCATCCCGATCACCAGGGCGATCAGGACTTCAACGAGGCTGAAGCCCGCAGCAGTTTTCCCGGTTCGACGAACGCCAACCACTCCCGAAGGAGGTTTTCCGGCGATCGATTCGCGCTGCATGTTGGTTGGCATTCCTGCGCCCCGCCCTTCAGATGATGTCGACGACGACACGATAATTCCTTGGCGACGACTCCTTCGGCGTCTGCCAACGGATGACAACGCAGACCCGCGTACTGGTGGCCGCCTGATTATTCAACGCAGCCAAACCGAGTTGCGAATCGGTCGGGTCCGAAAAATCGCAGACGCTGGCTCGACCGACCACGACCAAAGGTGGCGCGGCCGCAACCCCCGGCAGCGTCGAAGCGACCCTCGCCAGCCAAGCCGTGTACTGCGCGCCATCCGTAGTGCCGCCCGCTCCATCGCCCTCGAAGGCTTCCCGCAGGCGCTGCCCCGGCGACTTGCCGCCGATTTCCTGCTGCGACTGCTGCGCCCACATCATTCCCAACAGTTCGTTGGCCAGCAGGCCGGCATCCGTTCGATACTTTGCATCCTGCACGGTACTGACGGCAGACGCCTGCATGCCCACCACGCCAAGGACGCCGAGTGAAAAAATCACGATGGCAATCAGTGCCTCGAGGAGCATGACACCCTCTTGTTGTTTCCTGATCGTGTGCTCTAGAAACATCCCTGTGGATCCTTATCAGAGGCCGCAAACTTCGGGTCGCACATGCGGATCTGCCCGCCCGGCGTCACCTGGACGCGCAGACAGCGAATCTTTCCGCCATCGGCCGCACATGTCCCCGCGTTCGGATTGCTGATGTTGATATTGACATCCACCGGCACGATGCCGACCGGAAAAGCGTGCCGCCCCAGGCCATTGAAAGTAAAGGTGCTTTGGCCGGCAGCCACGACAATGTCCGCAGACCCTTCCGTTGCCGGGCGCATCTGCAGGATACGAGGCGCCGGGTTGTTGGCAGCATCGGTCGCGGGGAATGCTTCATTGACAAACGCCCCTCCGCACGCGTTGGCCGGATTATCGTAGCTGACGACCCAGTTGGTACTGGTCGTCGACAGGGTACAGTCGTTACCGGTACTCGAAGTCAGTTGAAAGCGGATCAGGTCGTTGCGCCGCACCGCTTCCGTCCGCGCCAACTGCAATCCGGCCTGAATGGCCTCTGCGGCGGAGCGGACACGCATATTGCCAATCCAGTTCGTGAAGCCGCTGGCCCCGACCGCAAGCAGAATCGCAATGATGGCTATCACGACCACCAATTCCACGAGCGAGAAACCTTTGGCGCGTGGACGCATTGCTAGCAACCTCCGCCCTTCGAGACAACCCAGCAGGTGGTGCTCCCTGTCCATCCTCGACTCGCCTTGCCGGCCGCACTACTCGTGGTCGTACTCTTCTGGTTGGCCTGATTCACGTTGTAAAGGAAACCGCTCATCTTCCCGGACGCCCCGGCACCGTCGCCATCCGCCTGGACAACGAAAGTGGTCGCCGTAAGCGTCGGGCAACTGATGGTGAAGTCCGGATTGTCGCCTGCCGCCGGGAGGGGGGCGACCGTGCCGGCGACACAGGCGCCGACATAAGTACGATTGTCCTGAAAATACTGTTCGAGCTTGACGCGCATATCCGACAGCGCCGCTACCGCTCTGGTAATCCGGCTGCGCTGCACATACTCGTTGTAATTCGGAATGGCAATGGCAGCCAGCACGCCGATAACGGCAACGACAATCATCAGCTCGATGAGCGTAAATCCTTGATTCCTGTTCATAACGAAAACCCTCCTACCCTTGGGATTATTGAAGCAGATCCGATCCGGCAACGTCCACTGGCGCCCGATCAGCGGTTTGTTTCACGCCGTCAATGGCTTGATCTGTTGAACAGACGCGCAACATGGATGCGTCAGAAAAAACCAGGACACCACAAACACTTTTATTTGCAAACACCTCGGCAACTGCGCGGCAGTAGCCCAGCACCTGAAGGTGATACTCAGACAGACGGTCAGTATCACTGCCGGAACTCTTGTAGTCCAGCACCCAGATCCCCTCGCCATCCTCGACCAGGCGGTCGATCCGGAACAGGTTGCCGGCAGAATCGGTGAATTCGACCTCGTTCCATGCCCGGCGATAGCATTCAGCGGCGAAGAAGCGCCGCAGCGCGGGTGCGGCAATAAGGCGCTCGGCGACCGGCATCGCATTGGCCAGGTCGCCGTCACTGTACCCCATCGCCCGCCACCACGGAGACCCGCCCTCCCCCTGCTCGACGAGAGAAGCGCCGCCCTGCCCCGGCACCCGACGCTCGAGAATTGCATGTAGCAGGATGCCGAAACGGGCGGCAGGATCGAGGGGAGAACGGCGCTCACCGACAGCCGGGACGGACGGCAGCCCACCTTCTGCCTGCAATGGCACCACAGGCGTCCCGGCGCCGGCGAGAGCGGAAAGCGTTTCGGAATGCAACGCCGAAGGAAGTTCAGGCAGCGACTCGCCATAACGGCCGAGCTCGCCAACGCCGAGACGCGCCAGCGCAGCCATCAGCCGGGCATAGGGGCTTGTGTCCGACGCGCGTGAATTTTCGCTGCCGCTGGCGATGAATACCTGCTGTGCCCGGGTAATGGCGACGTAAAGGAGGTTCAGCTCTTCGCGCTCGGCCGCGGCGGCTTCGGCAGCGAGCAAGTCGGCTCGGGCGGCACCGGCTTCGGCACGTCGCCCGACGAAGGAAAAATGGCGCGGGGCGGGGGCACCAGGCGGCCAATCGACGAGCGGCGCCCAGCCGCGTTCCGGCCGTGGCACCGGATTGGCGTCGAGCAGCCAGACAACTGGCGCCTCCAGGCCCTTGGCACCGTGGATCGTGAGGATCCGGACGCGACCATCGGCCACCGCCGAATCATTGGCGGCAAGCTCCCCTTCATCCGGCGAATCGTCATCGTCGGCCCGTCGCAACGCGCGCAGCTCGTCGATGAAGCGCGGCAGGCTCGGATAGCGGCCGCCGTCGACATCGAGTGCGAGCAGCAGCAGCGCTTCGAGGTTGGCAAGCGCTGCCGCACGCCTCGCCTCCGGTACCGCCAGCCGGTAACGTGCCCTGACCTCGCCAATGTCGTAAATATGGTCAAGCAGGTCATGCGCCGGCAGGGTCGGCGCCAGCGACAGCCATTCGGCCAGCAAGCGCACCGCTCGCTGCAGCGCCAGGCTGATTCCGGCATGCAGCCGGTCACCTCGCGCCTCATCTTCCCCATTGTCAGCAAGATCGTCACCCGACGCGAGCGCTTCGAGGCGCAGCCACCAGGTCGCCTCGGGACGCGCGGCGATCCGCTGGAGATCCTCGTCACTGCAGGCGAAGAGCGGCGACTTGAGGGCGTGTGCCAACGCCAGATCGGCGGCCGGCGTGACGAGGAATTCCAGCAATGCCGCGACATCACGGACTTCCAGAGAATCGAGCAGTCCGCCGCGCGAAGCGGCCACATAGGGGATGCCGGCTGCGGCGAGTGCCCGTTCATACACGGCAATCTGTGTTCGGGAACGGACGAGCAGCATCACGTCGCCAGCGGCGAGCGGCCGCTCGCCCTCACCGCCGGGCGCCCGGATCTGCATGCATCCGATCATCGCCCGCAGCCGCTCGGCGAGTTGTAGCGCCTCCTGTTCGCGGCGGCCATCGTGCAGCTCGATCGCCGGCTGGGTGAGCGGATCGCGCAGGGCCGGCGCGTCGGCGCCCTCTGGAAGCACCGGCCCTTCTCCGACGGTGAGCGGCAGCAACTCGACAAAACCCGGCAGCGACTGCTGCAGCGCATGCTGCTCGCGGAAAGGCACGAAGGCCGGCTCCACCGAAAACAGGGCATTGACCACCGCAATGATCGCCGGCGAATTACGCCGCGTCACATCGCGGGCGACCAGATGCGCAGCAAACCCGGCTTCGAGGAAGTCCGCCGCCGTCGCGAAAAGTCGCGGCTCGGCGCCGCGGAACCGGTAAATCGACTGTTTCGGATCTCCAACGAGGAACACGGTCGGGCGCCCGGCATCCGTGCCGGCGTAGGCCGCCAGCCACGCCTGCAGAATCTGCCACTGCAGCGGGTTCGTGTCCTGGAACTCGTCGAGCAGGATATGCCGGTAGCGGGCATCAAGTCGCGCCTGCACGTAGGGAGCGCTCTCATCGTCGGCCAACAGGCGGAACACTTCCCACTCGACATCGACGAAATCGATCTGCCGACGGCTGGCCTTTGTATCGGCAAGGTGGGCGAGGAAGGCGGCATGGACGCACAGCGCGTCACGATTGAACGAGAAGTTGCGCGCGTCCTGCAGGCGGGAACGGCAGGCGATCAAGCGCTCACCGAGCGAGACATGAAGATCGAGGAAACGGCGGGCCCCGTCAGCCCCGAAACGTCCATCAAGCGCCTTGGAGGGCTTGCGCACTCGCAGGCTGCCTTTTTCGGTCAGCACGGTGCCGGCGACCGCGGCAAAGATGCCGACAGACAGGGCGATTTCCGGCGGCAATGAACGCAACGAATCCTGCTCGCTCAGCGCTGTCGAAAGACGCTGTGCCAAACGGCGGTCGGTGTCGGTTTCGCTCGTTTCGAGAAAGCCGAGGTAGCTACGGAAATCGGCATCCCAGCCGGACACGAAGAAATCGGCCAGCACTTCCTGTTCATCGCCAGCGCCGAAAAATTCGCGGAGTGATTCGAGCTGCTTCTCCCAGGCGCCGGGCATCTCGCCCGCCAGCATCAGCCATTCCGCGCGGCGCGCCATGCCGCTGGCCACCAGCTGGCGAGTCGCGTGCTGGCCGGCCACCGCCAGCAGGCGAACAAAGGCAAGACTAGCCGGGGAATCCGGCGCCTGCTGCAGGCGTGCGGCGAACGATTGCCATAGCTCATCGAAACGACGCGAGCCGGCGTCCGTCAGACGCATGCCGGCGAGCCCCGCTGACAGCGGCGCGGCCGCTACCAGTTGCAGGAACCAACCGTGGAAGGTATTCACGGTCAGACCCGGCTGGGCTTCGGTCAGCAGTTCATAGAGGCCTCGGGCACGCGCAATGGAGGAAGCATCGATGGCAGCATCCGGGACGCCCCGCTCCCGAAGGTAGCCGACGACCGCTGCATCATCCGCAAGCGCCAGCCCACGCAGCCCGTCGACAACGCGCTCCTCGATCTCCCGTGCTGCCTTGCGTGTAAATGTGATGGCAAGAATCTCGCCAGGCAGTGCGCCAGCCAGCAGCAGCCGGACAATGCGCGCGGCCAGCAGCCAGGTCTTGCCGCTACCGGCACAGGCCTCGACGACGGCGCTCTTCGCCGGGTCGAGGACTGCGAGGATGTCCGGATCAGGCGCCTGCGACATGATCCCTCCGACAGAGGCCGCTCGCCGGACAATGGCGGCAGACGGCATCGACGCCATGCGCCGGCAGTGCAGCGCCTTCGCGCATGGCCGCCATGGCGGCCACCAGACGTTCGCCCTGCGCGATGGCCGACGCCGTGACATCGCCCGGGCAATCAACGGCGACCGGCACATCGTCGTCGAGCGCAAGATAGAGCGCAGAGACTGCTGCGCGCGCGGATGGCGGCTCGGCACGCAAGAGCGCATACGCCGGCAACTGGACATCGTCCGCCAGCCCGTCGCGCAACGGCTTGGCGGCCTTCGTCTTGTAGTCGATCAGCCGCTCGCCGGAGGGACCGGCATCAATGCGATCGATGCGGCCGTATAGCGCCACCTCTCCGCCTCCGGGCAGCGCCAGTGAACACGCAGCGCGCTCCTCGGCAGCCTGCCAGCGCCAGCCTTCGGCCTCACAACGGCGCTGCCACTCAAGATAGGCGCCGAGGCGCCGCTGCCAGCGCAAGCGCCAGCCGACGGCCAGCCAGTTGTCCGCCTCGGCGGCAGCAAAGGACTCGCGGACGATCGCATCCAGCGCTGCCAGTGCCATCTCCGGAGAAAGTTCCGAAACCACAGGGTGAGCGCGGTGGAAGCGCTCGAGGGAACGATGCACCAGGGCGCCATAGTCACTCTTCTCCAGCTCTTCCGTGACTTCATCGAGTTCCCCTAGACGCAACACCGAACGCACGAAAAACTGGTACGGGCAAGCGACGAGGCTCGCCAGGGCGCTGACAGAAATTCGCTGCGGGACGAGCGAGGGCGTCACCGAGGGGCGCGCCGGCAGCGGGATCGCCGGGGTCGTCGCCGCATCGACAGGGCGATCGGGCCAGGCGGGCGGCGGCGGCCGGTGCAGACCATCGCCCCAGGCCGCCAGGTGCAACGCCGACAAGCGTTCGAGTTCGGGTGCCAGCAAACGCGCCTCGCCGTCCTGCTCCGCCTGCCAGGTGACGACGACCCTCGGCACGGTCTGCAGGAGCAGTTCGAGGTCGCGCCGCAGCGCGTTTGCGGCCTCGGCGTGTGAAGGCAGGCCGAGGTCCCTGCGCACGGCCTGGTTGAAGAAGCTGCCGCCGCCGGCCGTCGGCGAGAGCTGCGTCGCGTCGGCACCGATGACGAGGGCGGCGTCGAAGCGGCGTAGTCGCGTATCGTGGCGTGGGAGCAGAACGATGCTGCTGGCGATACTGCGATCGCGAAAACTGGCCGCATCGAGTTCGCGGTCGAGCCAGTCGCGAAATGCCGAGAACGCAAAGGTGTCTGCAAGGGATGCGGCCCCCTCCAGCTCGGCGCTACGCTGATCGATCAGGCCCAATACCTCGGCGCCCGCCGCATCGGCAGAGAGCGGGTCGAGCGCGGCCACGACCGCAAGTGCACGCCGCAGGCGGGCGAGCCAGCGCATGAGCGATACGGGCTTGCCACCGAGAATGATCGTTGCCGCCTCGACGCGATCGAGCAGATTCTGTGCGAGGCCGGTGACAGCGGGATCGACGTCGCCCGTATCGCTCGCGGTATCGCGCAGATTTTCCGCTTCGGCGAGAAGCGCGTGTCTGGTCGCAGCAATGCCGGCACGAACACCATGCCGCCGCATGGCAAGCTCGATTCGATGCACGGCCGCCGCACGCGGCGCAGGTTCCACGTCGGAGAACAGATGAGGAGACTTGAGAAGGTCGAGCAGGACGCGGTGGTACGCACCACTGGCCGCACATTCGAGCAGGGCATCAACCGTCGCCGCGGCACGGGTGGTCGTCAGCTTCCAGCCGGTCTCGTCAGCAACCAGCACCTGCCGTCGTTCGAGCAGGGCGCGTACACGGCGCGCCGTCAGCCGATCCTCGGCAACCAGTGCTATCCGCCGCAGCCCCTCGCCGAGCCAGCAGAGTACTTGTGCTGCGGCCGCTTCGGCCTCCGCCTCGCGCCCCCGTACCGCAATCAGCGAAAGACTTCCGGCGAGCGGGCTGGCGGCGATTCGGCCACCC
>Ga0268298_10001436_pt1 | contig 28117 bp, 24 predicted proteins | sample WWTPWeurt_MetaG_FD_194462 | JGI IMG/M metagenome (GOLD analysis project Ga0268298, IMG submission 194462) | Activated sludge microbial communities from WWTP in Nijmegen, Gelderland, Netherland - WWTP Weurt | ecosystem: Engineered > WWTP > Aerobic digester > Activated sludge | place... | reverse complement strand
TCGTGAAGATACCCTTTGAATTGTTGAAATCCGTCAAAGCCATAAACCAACAAGGAAAATACCAAACCAATGATCAACAATTTGCCTGGAATGTGCCAGGCATAGGGGGTGTACTTCCAAAGAAACAACCAGCGGATAAAGGTGATGGCCAAACCAATAAAATAAAGATTCAGAAAGGTAAACGGAAATTCAATGCCATACATACGCATGGGTATCATGAAACAATAGCCAGAAAACAGGGCGGCTACAAGCCAAATGAGTTCGACCCAAATTTTGTGCATTACAAGCTGCTTTTTCAAATCCATCTTCCTACCGTCTGATTGCACAAACTTAAGGCATTTCTCATAACTCTCCTGAAACCGCGCTGTAATTTGCTCAGCTGGTCAAGGTTTTGCAGAATTAAAGAAAGATTATTGACAAGGTGGTTTTTAAGGGTACAGTGATACGAGGAAGTGCGATTGAACTTATCTTTTATCTATTGCAAGGTTTAGCCCTTTGCATTGGATGATGCATGGCCAGTCCAAAAGCAGAATACTGACCATGGTATACCTTGGCTATTTGTAAATGAATAGCCTTCATTGGTCAATGCACCATACCGAGTTCATCCAATGCCTACCGAATGCCCGAATTTTGAAATCCAAACTTTCCTCCAAGAGGCATCTTGATGATCAAAGCAGACATTGTATCTTTAAGCCATGTGGCAAAAGTATTATCGATACATCATCGGAGCTTTACTGGTGATAGGTCTTGCAGTGGTTTTGAGTTATTTCATCGAACTGGTGAGTTTCATCCTCATTAGTTGGATCATCAGCATGGTTGGGCAACCCATCATGAATTTTTTATTGATTCGGTTCCGTCTGTTGCATTTTAATTTCGGAAAATCAGTTGCTGCTTTACTCACCATCGTGATTCTGTTCAGCGTACTTGGTCTCCTATTATGGTTGTTCATCCCTTTGGTGGTGCAGCAGGCTTTGGTGTTGTCGAAGGTTGATTTCAATGCTTTGTCTTTGGCCCTTCAAGAACCGATTGAAAAAATAAATCGCTGGATGCGATCACTCGGTTTGGAACCGGGTCCCAGTGCTGCCGATCAGGTTCGTTCACTCATTGGTAGTTACTTCAATCCGGAGATGATCAGTAGTTTTTTTGGTTCGCTGCTGAGCAAAGCTGGATACTTCATCATTGGGTTGTTTTCCATTGTGTTCATCAGTTTTTTCTTTCTGAAAGAAAGGGGTTTATTCACGGAAATAGTGCTTGCCATGGTGCCTACCGGATTTGAGAAAAAAGCCGCAAATGTAATTGACGACATCACCATCCTTCTGACGCGCTATTTTGGAGGAATTGTCATTCAAATGACCATCCTCATGGTCTTGTCTGTAAGCATGTTGAGTTTTTTTGGCATCAAAAATGCCTTTCTGATCGCCTTTTTTTATGCGATCATGAACATCATTCCCTACCTGGGCCCAGTAATTGGTGCGGTATTCGCTTGCTTATTAACGATCTCTTCGAATCTGGAGTTGGATTTTTATCAGCAAATTGTGCCATTGATTCTGCGTGTTCTGACCGTATTCTTTGTGACTAAGTTGTTGGATGATTTCATTATTCAACCATACGTTTTTTCTAAAAGGGTTCAGGCTCATCCATTGGAAATATTCATCATCATCATGGTGGGAGCACGCATCGGTGGAATTCCAGGAATGGTTCTTGCCATTCCGGCGTATACCATCTTCCGGGTGATTGCAAAAACTTTCCTCAGTGAGTTTAAGGTGATACGCAAGATCACCGAAGATCTGGATCCGGCACAAGGCCGAACGATGAGTTAATGGTTATTGGAATTTGTACTTGCACTCCATTGTAGCCTTATTGCATTCCAATAGCACATTATTTTGCAAACGCTTGAAATGTGTCTTTTATACTGAAATCAAGTACTCTTTATTGGACGCTTTTTTTTGAAATGATTTGTTCATTGTTGCTATTGGAGCATTACCGGGAGCCGCAAAAAAAAATGAGGTGCTTTGAACAGTAAGCATAGCGGTTTGGATGGCCTGTGCGAAGCGAAAACAGGAACTTAGGCATCCTTTGAACATTATTTGGTAAATTGCAATTGATTCATTTACCCTTTGCTCGATTTATATGAACCATCTGCGGGTTAAATCCATTTTTAGAAAGGATTGGTGTTACATTTCGGAGTATTTTCATTGGTATCATGCTTGGTATTTTATTCATTGCTTACATGAGAAATATTCGCTTATAAGTCAGCATTCATAATGGCCATCAGTTCAATTTTGGAATTTAAAATAATGAGCATTGCATCCTAAGAATTTAGTAAACAGAACGTAATGAACGATATTGTTTATGCAAACTCCAAGGAGATGGATGCGAAACGGTTCAAAATCATAAACCCTTAAATAGATAGGTTATTGGAGCTGCATTCTTTTATAAAGTTTCCAGTGATAGAAGACACGCTTTCAGCCATTTTCTTTGCAACAAAGGGATGAACAGGTTTACCTTTGGAAATGAACGTGAGATGCAGTTTGAAGGAAGAGAACGGGCCATTGATAGCAGAACCATTTTTCCCATATGATCGATCGAACAAGCACGAATTATTACATGGTCACCATGTTACAAAATGCGGTTTTAGTTGCAATGAATGAATTGGATCATTCGCAAGTTATTCCCTGCGCATAGAAATATTTTTCTACATAGCATTGGATGCACGAATCACTTAATATTGCCAAAGCATTTCATCTGCTAATGGCATTTTAACTGCGTTGATTGGATACATAAATTTTACCATCAGCCGTAAGACAGTTACATTTGGGTAATAATTGCGCCCCATATGTGGTCTGAGATCAAAAATGCCATTTACGCTTATTTCAATTCCCTGGCGGGGTCAATACCGGCCATCATCAATTCGGTGATCATTCTTTTGGCCGGTTGGTTGTTGGCACATGTGACCAAATGGCTGGTTTACAAAACCTGCAAATTTGCAGGAATTGATAAAATCAGTGAAAAAACAGCTGTACACCGTTTTTTGGAACACAGGGGATTTAAAAACGGCTTTGCCGGATTGACCGCGAGTCTGTTTTTCTGGCTGATCATGCTCATTGTATTGGTGAAGTTTTTCAATTTGTTGGGACTGGATACCGTGTCCGGTTTACTGGAGCAAGCAGTCCAATTCATTCCTAATTTGCTGGTAGCTTGTGTCATCCTGATTGTAGGATTTTACCTGGCGGATTTTTTATCGGGCCTTGCCATTGGCACCCTGGAAGAATCGAAATACGAACATCCAGAAATGCTTGGACGAATCATTTTCTATAGCATTTCATTTTTCACCTTGGCCATCGCGCTTACCCAAATCGGTATTGGCGAAACGCTGATAACCAATGTGGTTAGTATCTTGTTTGGGTCGGTAGGGCTGGCATTTGCCATAGCCTTTGGACTGGGTGGAAAAGAGTGGGCCCAAAAAATAATCAACAAGTATTTCGGTGGAGATGAAGAATCCACGTCCTGATGTAAATGGATGATGGCCTTTCCATATGCATGAATCTTTCCTACGCAAAAATCAAAACTCTTCCCATGGTGGTGTGGAAGTCGAACGTACCATGGAGACCGTTGATGTGATTTCAAGCTTGGGCTACAAAACCTTTGCCCGGCTATCGATCACTCGCTGTGTTTAAATTCCAGCAAGATTTCGAACGGAATTACATCCAAAACTTTCTGATTGGTCGACTCCAATACCACTGATGGAGCTTGGCCGGCATGGTAGGCTTCCAACCAGAGGGAAGCACACAGGCACCAACGATCGCCGGGCTTGATGCCTGCAAACTGGAAGGCAGGCAGCGGTGTACTCAAATCATTGCCTTGCTTTTTAGAAAAGATCAGGAAATCGGCACTGGCCACAATGCAAACCAAATGTTGGCCATGATCATCGGTTCCTGTCGTGCAACAACCATCCCGGTAAAAACCCGTCAACGGATCCAGACTGCATTCGACCAATGACTTTCCAAAAACATTCAAGGGCTTGGTTTCCATATTTGTATGCAATGGTTAACAAATTATTTGGTATGCAAATTGCATATTGAGCTAATTTTGGGGCCGAATTTAAAAACCTAATCAAAGAATTGTACTACATATGAAAAAAATTAGTTATTTATTATTGAGTTTATTGGTCATGGCTTCTTGCGTTTCCAGCAAAAAATACAAAGATCTGGAGGCACAAATGAATGACAGCAAAATGAACCTTCAAAAATGCCAAGACAAACTGGATGATTGCGAAAAGCAGAAAATGGCTTTAGCAGATGATTGCAAGACCAAAACAGGCCAATTGGAATCGGAGTTGTCCATGAAAAATGGCAAACTGAAGACCATGGAAGAGCAAATGGACATGTTGAAAAAAACCAACAACAACCTATTGGATCGCTTGTCCGATTTGTCCATCGTTAGCAAAAATGGTGCTGAAAGCATTCGCAAGTCCCTCGATGCATTGAATGAAAAAGATCGTCAGTTGACTGCATTGAACAAAGCCATGGCAAAAAAAGATTCGATCATGTTGACCCTTGTGCTGAATTTGAAACGTTCTTTACAAGGCGTAAATTCGGACGACGTAAACGTAGAAGTGAGACAAGGGGTTGTGTTCATATCCCTATCAGATAAAATGATGTTTAGAACAGCTAGTTCCGTTATCAATGAAAACGCAGGCAAAGTATTGGATAAGATTGCCAAGGTATTGAATGATCACAAAGACTTGAGCATTTTAGTGGAAGGCCACACGGATAACGTGCCCATGGCAAACGATTGCATGATGGACAATTGGGATCTCAGCGCCAAACGAGCCACTTCCGTGGTGAGAATGCTCCAAACCAAATACAAGGTTGAGCCTTCTCGCATGACCGCTGGAGGCAGATCACAATACGTGCCAAAAGACTCTAATACCAGTTCAGAAGGACGGCAGAAAAACCGCAGGACAGAAATCATCATCCTGCCTAAATTGGATCAATTCTTTGAAATGATTCAACCCAAAATGTAAGACAGTTTTAGGGATTTATAGCCCAAATAACAAAGCCACTCTTGCTTGACAACGAGTGGCTTTTTTATTGCCTCAATTGACCACTCTGATAGACGAATCCACGACAGCGCGTTTGCCGACAATTGATGTGTTCGGGCGGCGTATAAAAGAAAAAATGGCCCCTTTTTTTCGGGATGAGCAGGAGAATGAGCATTTTCGAAAGCCAGCCCTGCGAATTACCGGATCCAAAATTTCTGATTTCCAGAGTAGCCAAATTTTATTTGGTTGGTTGGTGGAAGCGCAAGGCCATTGTTCCATCGACTAAGTGAAGGATTTCAACCGAAGTGTATATTAAATTTTTTCATTTGATTAACACATTATAAAAATATATAATATGTAAAGGTGTATTTTATCATGCGATATAAGTAATGATATTTTATTAATTAAAATTCTTTACCAACGCACCTGTCGTGCATACATTTTTTTGAGCAAAACGTTTTATCATTACGGCCAGCTATTCACCAATTTGTTTGCACAAAATTTGGTGCTGGCATTGTTATTGTCTATTGATCAAAATAAAATTTTATCACTTTAAAACGCAAATTCAGATCTTATGAGCAATCAAAACGTGAAAACTGAAAAGGGCGCATCCGGCAGCAAATTCAGTTCCATCTTTGCCTCAGCGGCTATCATCACAGCGCTGGTGGTAGGGCTTTTGGTGTACAAATTCATTTTGGGAGATCCTTCACATTTCGAAAACGGGGATCCCAATGGTCATCCTCATTCCGGCGACTACCTTGGAATGATGTACAAAGGAGGTCCTTTGGTACCCATTCTGATGGCAAATTTCATGATTGTGTTATCCGTCATCATCGAACGGATGATCACTTTGGGAGCAGCCTCAGGAAAGGGAGCCATTCAAAACTTCATTCGTAAAATCAAAATGCATCTGGATGGAAATCAAATCGATCAGGCGATTTCCGAATGCGATAAACAAAAAGGCTCCGTTGCCAATGTCATCCGTGAAGGTTTGGGTAAGTACAAAGAAATGTCCACCAACAAAGACATGGATACCGAACACAAAGTATTGGCCATTCAAAAAGAAATTGAGGAAGCCACTTCACTCGAACTACCAATGTTGGAAAAGAATCTGGTCATCCTGGCGACGATTTCATCCGTTGCAACCTTGTTGGGTCTTTTGGGTACGGTGTTTGGGATGATTCGTGCGTTCTCCGCCATCGCAACAGCAGGAGCACCCGATGCGGTTGCACTTTCAACAGGTATCTCAGAAGCCTTGATCAATACGGCTTTGGGTATCAGCACGTCCGCGTTGGCAATCATTTCATACAACTATTTTACTTCTCGTATTGATGGCATGACGTATGGCATTGATGAGGCTGGATTTTCCATTGCTCAAACATTTGCTGCAAGGCATTAATCGAATAATGTTCACCTTATGCCAAAAGTAAAGGTCCCTCGTAAAAGTACGGCCATCGACATGACTGCCATGTGCGATGTGGCCTTCCTTTTGCTAACCTTCTTCATTCTGACAACCAAATTCCGTCCACAGGAAGTGGCACAAATAGACATTCCTTCCTCAACAGCTCAAATTCCCATACCAGACAAAGACATATTGATGTTGCAAATTTCTCCGGATGGGAAAGTGTTTTTCGGATTGGATGATCAGAATACCCGCCTCAAATTGCTGACGCGTTTGGAAGAAGGTTACAGTATGAAATTTACCGACGACCAGAAAAATGCATTCCGGCTAACCGAATTGTGGGGAATGGATGTACGTGATCTTCCAAAGTATTTGTCGCTGGACAACAATGCACGTGCTGCCTATATTCATCCTGGATTAAAGGTTGATACCACCGGTGGAGACCCCCAACTGGAAAACCTTATTTTATGGGCCCGTCAGGAAAACAACAATCTGAGAATTGCTATTAAAGCTGACAAAACCACCGAGTACAAGGCATTTGATCAAGTGATCGAAGCTTTGCAAAATAGAAAAGTGAACCGTTTTAACCTGATCACTTCAGCAAGAAGTGCAAAGGAATAGTCATTGTTCAACAGCTTAAATACATAACATTATGGCTGAAATGAATGTACCCGATAGTGGTGCGAAAAAAGGAAAAAAGAAAGTCCGATCGAAAAAGGCCTCCACCCGCGTGGATCTTACTGCCATGGTGGACTTGGGTTTCTTGTTGATCACGTTTTTCATGTTGGCAACAACCTTCAACAAACCTAAAACCATGGAGATTGTCAAGCCGGCCAAAGATGATAAAGTGAAAGATGAAGAGGTTCCCGCCATTAAGATGTCTAAAACAGTTTCGTTGTTGCTGGGCAACAACGATAAAGTGTATTGGTACGTTTCGCCTGATGAGGTCACTGCCGAAACCAATATGGAGCTCGATAGCGTGGATTACAGTTCCAAAGGTCTGAGAGCCGTGATACAACGCCGGATCAAAGAAGTTCACGAACAATGGACAGATACTACCAATTTGTTTGTCATGATCAAACCTTTGCCGGGTTCGAAGTATAAAAACATAGTTGATGTCCTGGATGAAATGACCATCAACGATGTGAAGACTTATGCGATACTCAAACCAGATGATCCAGTAGATAGTTTGGTTTGTGTTAAAGTTGGCCAGTCCAGGAAATAATTGAACCATTTTTTTGTTGTACCAATAAATAGCTCAAATGGAAAAGAAGGATTATTTAAAGCTCTCCTGGGATGATATGATCTTCGAAGGTCGTAATAAAACCTACGGAGCTTACATCCTCCGTAAGTTGTATGACAACAACATGACCAAAGCGGTAATTTTTGGCATGGTCGTGTTTATCCTGGGCATCAGCATGCCCATGATCATCAAAATGGTAAAGGGTTGGATTCCAGAAAAAAACACCAAAGACGTGATGAAGGAAGTAGTGCTTGCAGAACCGCCGCCATTGGATCCAAACAAACCACCGCCACCGCCGCCTCCCAAAGTCGAACCGCCTCCTATCAAAGATCAAATAAAATTTGTTCCGCCAAAGGTTAAAAAGGACGAAGAGGTCCAGGAAGAAGAGCCACCACCGCCAACCATCGAAGAGATGAAAGACAAAGACATCTCGACCGAAAACCGCGAAGGGGAAGAAGGGGGAGTCGATGCTTCTTTGGTGGAGCCGCCTCCAGTTGTTGAAGAACCTAAAAAAGAAGAGGAAGTTTTCAAATATGTGGAGCAAATGCCCGTCTTTCCAGATGGCGAAGCGGCCATGATGAAATACATCCGCGAGCATGTACGCTATCCATCGATTGCCAAAGAAAATGGCATAGAAGGCACGGTGGTGATTCAATTTGTCGTTTCGCCGATTGGAGATATTACCAAAGTGCAAGTTGCCCGAGGCATTGGAGGGGGTTGTGATGAAGAAGCGGTAAGGGTGGTGAAATCAATGCCCAATTGGAAACCCGGAAAGCACAACGGGAAAGCCGTACCGGTGAGTTTTACCTTGCCTATTCGATTCAAATTAGAGGGTTGATGCCGTAGGCATGATCACTCGTAAACTCATATACTGGATTCTTGCATTGGCCTATCTTGGGATAGGCCTATTCTTTTTATGCACCGAGCTCATTCCAAAGCCATGGAATCTGGTTTTTGCCCTGGCTTGCTGGGTGGTATCTGGCTTGAGGGCTTGGCGCGCTCGCCAGATCCAAGATTTGTAATGCCTCATTGACTCGGCATCCAAGGATCCAAACTTTGGCGGGGTTCTCCAGGTCGCTTGCATGGAGCCCTGTTTTTCCTTTGCAATGGACTGGATTATCTTTGATGGATGGAACATTTTGATTTGTTGTCCTTTGCTATAGGCATTTGTCTCGGGTTGTTAAGCTTGTTGTTGTGGTGGTTGAACCTCCAGAAAAAGTCGGATCATGAACGGAGTCGATGGCTGGAAGATGCTGCCAAATTACAGACCGCTGAAAAACTCTCTGAGCAATACCTCCGCGATTTGAACCAAACGCGCTTACAGCTGGATCAAAAATTAGGAGCACTTCAACAGCTCACCGGGACAACCAGTGCTTTGGAAAATACCGTGCAACATTTGCGCGAACAACAGCAAACCCTGGTGAAAGAAATCAATGATTATAAACTCCAGCTTTCCACCTATCAGAAAGAAAACTTAGAACTCCAACAGAGACTCGCTGAGTGGGCTAGTCGAAATAAACACCTCCAAGAAAAACAAGAATCGCAAAAACAAGAATTTGAAGAATTGCGCAAGCAATCTTATCTCGAATTTCAGCAATTGGCCAATAAAATTTTAGAGGAGAAGTCGCAAAAGTTTACCGTTGCAAACAAAGAAAACATCGACAATTTATTGAAACCTCTGGGAGAAAATCTCGAACAGTTTAAGAAGAAAGTCGAAGAAACCTATGATAAAGAATCCAAGCAACGATTTTCTCTGGAGGAAAGAGTGAAGGAACTTGTTGAGATGAACCAGAAATTGAGTCAGGAAGCCAACAACCTGACCTCAGCGTTAAAGGGGCAGTCGAAAAAGCAAGGAAATTGGGGTGAAGTAATTTTGGAGAGTATACTGGAGAAGTCTGGTTTGGTCAGAGATCGGGAATATAAAATTCAAGTGAGTGTGCAAAATGAAGAAGGCAAACGATTACAACCCGACATCATTGTTTATTTGCCCGAATCAAGAGCCATTGTCATCGACTCAAAAGTGTCCTTGATAGCATACGATCGTTATTCAGCAAGCGAAATAAAAGAAGAACAGGATGCTGCCATCAAAGAACACATCAACTCGATATATAGACACATCGATGAATTAAGCGACAAGCGATATGATACGGTGACCGGTACACTCGATTTTACCATGATGTTCATTCCGATCGAACCGGCTTATTTGTTGGCCATACAGGAAGATAGCGAATTGTGGGCGTATGCCTATGCAAAACGCATTTTACTCATCAGTCCTACCAATTTAATTGCAGCTTTAAAACTGGTTGCAGACTTGTGGAAGAGGGAACAACAAAGTAAAAATGCCTTGGAAATTGCCCGGCAAGGAGAGCGACTGTATGATAAAATTGTGGGTTTTCTGGACACCATGGAAGATGTGGGAAAGCACATCAACCGTTCGCAGGATAGTTACCTCAAAGCGATTGGTCAACTGAAAGACGGACGCGGCAGCGTCATCAAGCAAGCAGCGGCCCTTAAAAAACTTGGTATCCAATCTTCGAAAGAGATACCGGATACCATGATTCCTTTTGACGATGAAATGGAGGAATCAACCAATTAATCAATTCGCCAACGCACCTAATGGTACCTACTGGCACGAAGCTTCTTAAGAGAATTGCGTTCAAACGCAGTTTACCATAAAATATTAATAATTTATTACATATTTATATTGCTATTAAATAATTAAATATACATTAATAATATTAATTATATGAATAGTAACTTTCCAATCTAATTTAAGTATGTTAAAAAATCCGTTTTTAACTGATCGATCTTTAATAAATCGTTAATTTTGGAAGTCATAAACTTTTTCACCTAAATCAATTTTTATGAAGCAACTTTTACTATACGTTTCAATGTTTTTGGCTGCTGTCCAAGTGCAAGCCCAAAACAGCTTTTTTGACGACTTTGATCAATACACAGCCGGAGCTTTCATCGCGGCAAGTTCAACGAAATGGGCCACCTGGAGTGGGGTACGTGGAGGTGCAGATGATACCCGCATCAGCAACGAGCGCGCTTACAGTGGGGCCAACAGCTTGAAATTTGTTTCTACAGTGGCCAATGGGGGCCCTGCAGATATCATTTTACCCTTTGGAGGACGTCGCACCAATGGCACTTTTACGTTCGAAATGTGGATGTATGTGGTAGCCAACAAAGGAGCATACTTTAATTTTCAAGGCAATGCAGTGGTTGGCCAAATTTGGTCATTGGACGCTTTTTTTGACCCCAATGGAGACGTCCGATTTACCTTGGGAAGCGGTGGTGCGGCGACCATTGCCGGCGGTAAACACCCCAAAGACAGTTGGTTCAACGTGAAAGTGGTGGCCAACATGACCGACAATCATTGGGAAGCTTTTGTAAATGGTGCTTCATTGGGCTCTTGGTCCAATCCAAACAACGCCGTGGCATCCATGGACATTTATCCAACGAGTTCAAACAACCAATCGGAATATTTCGTAGATGATGTAAAATACACCTATGAACCATTTGTAGCCCCCAATTTGGATGCTTCTCTGACCACTGCCAGCATTCGCCCAAAAGCATTGACTGGTACAAGTTGGCCTGCTTCCATCAAAATTAAAAACGTTGGTCGCACCAAAATTACTTCTGCTGAGGTGGAATGGTCCATCAATGGCGGCACACCAGTAAAAGAGCAATTCACCTTGAGTCTTGATTCCTTAGTGGAGTCTGCATCCTTGCCATTGAGTCAGCCGGTTTCTTTTGTGGCTGGAAATTCAAAATTGGACGTGGTCATCACAAAAATCAATGGAAGCGCTGATGACAAGGCGGCAAACAATTCCAAATCTTTAAACATGGAAGGGGTAACGCCTGCTCCAGGTAAGAAAATTGTCGTGGAAGAAGCTACGGGAACATGGTGCCAATGGTGTCCTCGCGGAGCCGTCTTCCTGGATTCACTGTCTAAACTTTATCCCGATCATTTCATTGGCATCGCCGTGCACAATCGCGATCCCATGGCCGTGGCCGCTTACGATGCAGGATTGACCACGTTTCCTGGATTCACTGGGTTTCCAAGCGTGGTAACCAACCGTAGGTCTCTCAGTGACCCAAGCGGTATTGAGCCCATATTCTATAACCAAATCGTCGAACTGACTCCTGTTACTTTGGATGTTGGGGCGGTATATGATGCAAATACCCGTGTCTTGAAAATGGAAGCAAAAGCCAACTTTTCTGAAGCAGTGAGTGGAGATCACCGGTTCAATTTGGTGGTTGTAGAAGACGGGGTAAAAGGTACTGCATCTGGATACAATCAGTCCAATGCATACGCAGGTGGAGCGAATGGCGTGATGGGTGGTTATGAATTGTTGCCAAATCCAGTTCCGGCAGCCAGAATGGTTTATAACCATGTAGGCCGCGCGATCATGGACGGTTGGGCAGGCGTTGCTGGATATTTGCCAAGTGATATTCCAGCAAATACCACCTACATCAAGGCATACGAATACACCATCCCAGCCACTTCAGTATTGGGCAATATCAAGTTGGTCGCCATGATGTTGGACCCTAACGGAGAAATCATCAATGCCAATGATGTAAGTTTCGACAAAGCACTGGCAAATGGTTTGTTCACCGCCAATGATAATCCTCAACACAACAGCGCCAATTGGTTTGTATATAGCCAAGGTTCAGGGCATGCTGTTCATCTGCAATTGGAAAATTCTGCTGATGTACAATTGCATGTGCTCGATTTGCAAGGCCGGGTGTTGGCTACTCGTCAATACGGAGAAATTTTGGGCACTGCAGATCTTCCGATTCAATCTGAAATTTTGACCAACGGAAATTATTTGGTAAAACTGGTGGTCAACGGAAACGCTCAATTCAAAAAACTCAGCGTAACCAAATAAAGCATACCAAAAAATTTGCCTTTCATCAAGGCATTTTTCTATGGATAAAAGCCATTTCAATTTTTTGAAATGGCTTTTATATTAAGGGGCAAACCGGATGAAGGAATTTGGACAGCATTTTATTCAAATAATGGTCGATAACTGTGCTGCGTGTACTTAAAAGGATGGAGCGAACACCATGATGAGAAACCATGCACTGGATTTCATGACATTTTGGAACAGCCTTCAATGCTTCAGGACAGAATCATCCAAGAACTTTGTTAGGTGCAATTAATTCAAAAATTTCATGGGGTCAATCGGCTGATTTCCTTTCCAAACTTCGAAGTGCAACTCAAAGGAATGGATTTCATTGGGCAATAACTTTCCAATGGTGGTGTTCTGGGCGACAGCATCCCCTTCTCGTAAAAGTACCGATTCCAGGTTGGAATAGGCGAGGTAGTAATCATCTGCTTTTAGAATTACCAGATAATCGTTGGATGGAAGTTTTCTGATTTGAACCACTTTGGCGTCGCAAGCTGATTTTACAAAAGGACTGTTGGATTGGATATCAATGCCGTTGTTGCGAATCATGAGGTTAGGGTTCCCTGAATCGATGTTTTTCCCAAATCTGGACACCACGGTTGGAAATTGTACCGGAAAGTCGAGCAATAATTTTGTGGACATTCTTCGGGTGGTTGCCTTCAATTTCGATTTTTCTTTGATGGCTTCTGAAATGATGGAAGAAAGATTTTCCTTGCGGAGTTTGTATCTTTTCAATTCCTCTTTTAATCCCGTTTCCAGGGCATCCATGGAGGCCACCAGCGCACTGTATTCCTTAATTTCCATTTGAAGGCAGGCTTGTTCTTCTTGGCTTGCTTTAAGGATGGAATCCTGGCTGTGGTATTGCTTCTGCAGGATACGCATGTTCACTACCATCGAAGCATTTGCAGAATCCAGTTGTTTAAACGATGATTTGATATTGCTTTCGAGGTATTGAATGGAATACCAACGTCTGGATTGCTTGTCCAAATTTTCTTGATGGGCCAAAGTCAATAATGGATTGAATGTAACGCGATGAATCAATTTTAATTTCAGCAAATGGACGTATTGTAGTTGCAATTTTGCGATGTGAACTTTTTGTTGTTCGATCTTGGTTTCCGACGCTTTGATTAGTGATTGTTGCGATTCCATTGTCCTTTTCATTTCGGACAAGAATTCTTGACGGTAAATTTGTTTGCTTTTGAGCCATTCAATTTGTTGAAGTAAATTCCATTTTTTAGTTTTGGCTTGTTTGATTTGAGATTCTGTTTTATCAATGGATTTGGAAATTTCAAATAAGGATCTTTTCGACTGTTCTTGAGCGTATAGAAATGACCAGGTAAAAGCAAGGATGACCAAGCCACCGAAGACAACAAAGTAACCAAACCAACCAACCATTCCTTTCATCATCTGATTCTTTCGTAATGGGGGGGAATTTTGAAATTCAACGAAGCGATGGGCTTCACATCAAAATTTTTCCATTCAACGCGCAAGCCAGAAGTTTGTTGGTCCATCAAATCCACCGCCTGGATATTTACTTCTGTAGGATAATAGTGAGGGCCGATTTTTTGGTAGTTTTTCATGTCCGTACGCAGTGATTGATTGGCGTAAGTAGCAGAAAATGAAATGGGCAATAAGCTATTTCTTCCTATCCTCAGCTCCAAATGTTGATTTTTAGAATTTCCTCTGATCAGCACGATGTCTTCTTGGAAATCGATTGCATAGGTTATGGAGAGAGGAAGGTGATAACCATAAAATAGTATGTTTTGAATGGATTGAAAATTTACCCAGTCCCCTGCATACCCGGGCAAATCGCGGACTGGACCTGTGCTATATGTTTGTGAAATCCGATCCAGCAGTTGATAGGATACGGTATCTAAAAGCACTCTTCCCAATTCCAAACCAAATTGCTTTGCAGTCAACAATGCAGCACTGTCATGAACGACTTGCGCATGAACAGCCGTTTCGTATTGATTGCCTTCATGATGTATGATCAAATTGCCTTTGGCCTGTAGATATAGGAACGCTTGATTCTCATGGAGCGTATTCAGAAGGGTTGTGGAGTCAATCGATTTATCTTTATATCGGAATAAATAGTCTTGTTCAGTTTCGGGAAATGTTTTGCGATTGCACGCCACAATGAAGAAAGAAAGTATGGAACACCAGCCTAAAAATTTTAGGGATAAAGGCTTCATTATGGTGTTTTTGATAATTCTCCTACCTGCGATCCAAGTTTCTCAAATGTTTTGGCTTCTTCGAGAAAACCCGATTTTTTATACACATCGGATGCCAAGGCATAAAAGGCAGCATTTTTAAAATCTTTCATGGACAATGCGAAATCGATGCATTGTTTGGCATTGGCAACGTTGGATTTACACAACCAATATTGGGCCATCAAAACATTTCCATGGAAACTTGAATGCATGAAGGAATTCATGGAATTTTCATCCAATGAAAATGTTCCTGCATTCCCGTGTTGGCATCCTGAAACGACGCGTTCAAGCGCCATCCAATGGGTCGAGTCATGCCGCATGGCCATTTCCCAGGCGGATTGGCTGTTTTGATGCAAACCATCCAGCATTTTAGCTTTGAGTAACAAAACTTGAGCAAGTTGTGTTTTGCGATTTTTGTGCATCACTTCCAATTGCTCCAAAGGTGCTTGTGCTTCCTGATATTTTCCCAAATGAATCCAGGCAGTACTCAACGCAAAGTATGGATAAGATTGATTGGGAAAATAATCCAAACACTTGTTAGCTTGTTCAACCACGGTTGACCAATAACCCAATGCGACCAGGGAAGCCAATGCATTTTCCCAGACAGAGAAAGGGACATTGCTTTCCCGGATAGCACGTTGGTATAATTTTGATGCTTCCACCAATTGATCATTGATGTAATGGATGTCTGCCAAGAGGCAAAGTAGTTTAATGTTTTTTGGGTACTTGCTGTAAAAAACTTTGGTAGCCAATAACAACTGCTGGAAAGTCGCGGAGTCATTTTCATTCAAATGTGTGATCCGGTGGATGGCTTCTTTAATAAATTCTTCAGGGTCTGAATCAGGATTGCTCACCAAGCTATCCAAACGATCGTTCGTTGCATTTTCAGAATTTACAGGAGCAAACCATTGTGGGTATTTTTGTTTGATCGATTGCTGCAATTTGGTATCATTCGATTGGGTGGTTAATCGAATGATTAAATCGCGAAATTCTGTGTTGTTGGGATACTGGGGCAATGCTTGTTCGATCAACTCAATCCCTTTACGGTATTTTTGTTGTTCGCCAAGAATAAAAGCTTTCTTCAAAATGATTTCTGGTTTGGTGCCAATGTTTTTTTGTGCAGCGTCCAATACCTGAAGTGCATTTTCATATTCTTGAGCATTGACAAAATGAAATGCGGCATTGTCGTAGAAAGCATAGTGGTAAGGTTCTATTTTGCTTAAGCTGAGGTTGCATTGGGCAGCCTCGAGGTACAATCCAAGAGATTCTGCGATGTTGCTATTTAATTGCAAGTACCATTTTTGATTTGGTTCATCCACCAGACTGTGATGGATGGCATCGAGTGCATCATGTTTTCTTCCATCTGCAAAATAGATTCGCGACAATAAATAATAAGCAACAGACCGATAACTTGTTTGATGTTTGAGCTTTTCGAGTATTTCGACCGCTTTTAATGGATTTCCGGTCATTTCTTCGCGCAGCGCATCGATCAACAAGCCGTCCCCATTTGCTGGACTATCCGTATTCTGACCGCATGTTTCTGAAGCCAGGAATACACCAAGGAATAAAATCCATACCAGTTGCAAGAAAGTTCTCTGAATATGCATTCCAATAATTCGATTACCATTATATGTTTTCATTCTACCTCGGTAACTTTAAGCATGTTGGTTCTCAATTTTTTCATGATGGGCATGCTCCCGGTATTGACAACGAGGTCTCCTCTTTTGAGTTTGTTGTCTTTTTTCAAAATTTCGATGACATCATCAATGGTTTCATCCGTAGAGGATAATTTATCATAATAATAACAGCGTACGCCCCAAACCAAATTTAAAGTGCCTAACATGTAGGCAGCGCTGGAGAATATGTAAATTGGACAATTCGGACGGTAGGAAGATGTTTTAAAAGCAGTATAGCCGGAGACCGTCAATCCAATGATGGCTTTGGCCTTGATGTCTTCGGCTGTTTTGGCAGCGTTGAAACAGACCACATCGGAAATGAAGGTGGAAGACTTATCGGATGGTTTGGGGCGCTTTGAAACGATGGCATAATGCTTTTCGGCTTCAAGAATTATTTTTTTCATCGCTTGTACGACTTTAACCGGATGATCCCCGATGGATGTTTCTGCACTCAGCATAACGGCATCTGCCCCGTCGAGGACGGCATTGGCGACGTCGGTAACTTCAGCTCTCGTAGGACTGGGTTGTTTGATCATGCTATCCATCAACTGAGTAGCCACGATGACGGGTCTTGCGCGTTGGATGCATTTGGCAATGATCATTTTTTGGATCGTGGGCAAGCGCTCGATGGGTAGTTCCACCCCTAAATCACCCCGCGCGATCATGATGCCGTTGCTCGACTTTATGATGGCATCAATATTTTTCAATGCTTCTGGTTTTTCAATTTTCGCAATGACTTTTGCAGGATGTTTTACGTCCTCGATGCGCTGTTGAAGATCCTCTATGTCCTTGGCTTTCCGAACAAAAGACAAAGCCACCCAATTGACCGGCTGAGTGAGGATGAAATCCAAATCGCGCAGGTCTTTTTCGGTGAGCGATGGCAATGAAATTTCAGTATCGGGTAAATTGACCCCTTTGTTGGAACTTAGTTGACCTCCAAATATGCATCTCAAAAGGGTTTTGTCATTTCCATTGGACTCTACTACTTCAAAAATGAGTTTGCCATCGTCTAAAAGAATGGTCTCCCCTGGTTTCACATCCGCCGCAAAATCGGGATAACTCATGTAAATTTTTTGCTTCGTGCCAATACAAGGTGTATTGACAAACTCCACGCATTCGCCGGGCTTGAATTCAATGCTGCCGTTTTCAATTTCTCCTACCCTCAATTTAGGACCTTGCAGGTCGCATAAGATGCCTACGTGTGCATCAAATTCCCGGTTAATTTTACATAAGTCCTTGATTACCTGTTCGTGATCGGCATGGCTACCGTGCGAAAAATTCAGTCGGAAAATAGAAACCCCTTCTTTGGCCAGGGCCAATAACTGGTCGTAACTCCGACTGGAGGGACCAATGGTGGCTACAATCTTGGTATTATGATGAATCATGAAGCGCTTATTTAACCCGGGTTAGACCGGGTATATCCTGAATAACAACGCAAAGGAACAGTGGTTAAGCTAAAAAAAGATAAAATATTTTTGGTATTCGCTTGGTATATCCTTTATTTTGCGCATTGGTTTTAAAATTCACCAAAGTAACTTAAAAGAACTATGTCAACCATTGCAGAAAGAGTTAAAAAAATCATCGTTGATAAATTGGCAGTAGATGAGTCCGAAGTGACTCTGGAGGCTAGTTTTGTAAACGATTTAGGAGCAGATTCACTTGATACTGTGGAGCTTATCATGGAATTTGAAAAAGAATTTGATACTTCCATCCCGGATGATCAAGCAGAAAAAATTCAAACTGTAGGCCAGGCGGTGGCTTACCTGGAAGCAAATTGCAAGTAAATTATCCTCATCGGGATTCCAAATGAAGCCGCAATACCACGATAAGGCTGAATGAGGCACGTAGTCGTTACCGGAATAGGCGTATTGACTCCAATTGGTTTGGGGCTTAAAGCCTATCTGGAAGGCTTGCAACAAGGCGTGAGTGGGGCGTGTCCCATTTCGTATTTCGATGCAGGGCAGTTTAAAACCCGGTTTGCTTGTGAGCTAAAGCAGTTTGTTGCCGAAGATTATCTGGATAGGAAGGAAGCTCGAAAAATTGATCCCTTTGCGCAATATGCGATCGTTGCGGCCGACCAAGCCATGTCCGACTCGGGCATAGATCTGGAAGCTTGCGATCGTTCGCGATTTGGGGTGATTTGGGGTTCCGGCATTGGTGGTTTCAATACCCTGGAGCACGATTTATCCGAAGCTGCTTTGAATCAAGGCCCTCCTCGTTACAGTCCATTTCTCATTCCCAAATTGATTTCTGACATTGCTCCAGGCCACATCAGCATTAAATATGGCTTGATGGGCATCAATTATGGGACTGTATCCGCTTGTGCTTCTTCTGCCCATGCAATTTCCAATGCATTTGATTACATCCGCCTCAACAAAGCGGATATCATGATTTCCGGAGGTTCTGAAGCGGCCATCACCAAAGCCGGTGTGGGTGGCTTTTCAGCAATGAAAGCCTTGTCCGAAAGAAATGATGATTTCCTTACCGCATCCCGACCTTACGACAAAGAGCGCGATGGATTCGTACTGGGAGAAGGTTCGGGGGCTATCATCTTGGAAGAATATGAATCCGCCAAAAAGCGCGGAGCAAAAATTTATGCTGAAATCGTGGGAACCGGTGCTACAGCAGATGCTTACCACATCACTGCACCACATCCCGATGGTTTGGGGGCCAGCACCGCCATGTCTTTGGCCTTGGCGGAGTCAGGCTTGAGTCTGGATCAGATTGATTACATCAACACCCACGGAACTTCAACCCCCTTGGGTGATATCGCTGAAGCCAAAGCCATCGTGAAAGTGTTTGGAGACCACGCATATCGGCTAAACATCAGTTCCACCAAATCCATGACCGGGCATCTGTTGGGTGCCGCCGGGGTCATCGAAGTCATTGCTGGGATCCTTGCAATGCAACACGATTTTATTCCACCTACCATTAATCACTTTACTGACGATCCGGAATTGGATCCTAAACTCAATTTTACATTTAACGAGGCTCAACAGCGAAAAGTAAATGCTTTTTTAAGCAATACTTTTGGTTTCGGGGGCCATAACAGTTCAGTGGTATTTAAAAAATGTTAGGTTTTTTATTCAAGTATTACAAAAAAACCAATCACAAGTTTTTTTCAAAGGATAAGCACTTCGCAGAAAGGCTGCAACACCTTATTGGATTCACTCCTTCCAATTTATACATATTCAAAGTTTCATTTTATCACAAATCCACCCTGAACAACATCTCACCAGAAATTCAGGGTCTTTACCAAAGCAACGAGCGATTAGAGTATTTAGGAGATGCGTTGTTGAGCTTCGTGGTGGGAGAATATTTGTTTAAAAAATATCCAGGAGCAAACGAAGGATTTTTAACCAAAATGCGATCCAAAATTGTGAAGCGGAAAATGTTAAATTACATTGCAGAGCAAATGGGGATTGATCGGTTGATGGTTGAATTCAATCAGACTGCAATTTCTCAATCCATGTTGGGAAATGCCTTGGAAGCACTTATTGGTGCCATTTACCTTGAGCAAGGCTTTGAGTTTACCAAACATTTTATATTGACTAAAATTTTGAAGCGGTTCATTGACATTGATCATTTAGAGGTGTTCGACGACAATTATAAAAGTCAACTGTTGGAATGGTGTCAAAAAAATGCAAAAGAAATTGATTTCAGGGTATTGAATAAATTTAAATCAGAAAAAAGGGACCGTTTCAAAGTAGGTGTATACATCAATGGAGAAGAAGTGTCCAGTGCAGAAGATTTCAATAAGAAAAGTGCAGAACAATTCGCATCCCAGATTGCATTGCGAAGCCTTGGAATTCAAGACGAAAATTAAACCATATTATTCTTTGACCTCTTCTGCAACCTGAATTTCATTTTGATGAACAATGGTTTGCGATCATTTTACACCAGTTTCGATATCAGATATGACCCTTTTCGATAGGCTTAGTCCGGAAAAAGAACGCATGCTGTGCGAAGGCACAAAACTTTTAAACAAATGGCTCCATGATATCTTAGAAAGTGGATTGAATGCACAACAAGGTCATGTAGGACAATTGCAAAGCCTTGCCGTTCGGATGGTGGATTATGGGATGCAGGGAATCGCACGAAAGCTCAGATCATTGCCCGGAAAATTGGAGGACAGCGCGCATCAAATAGAAGAGCTTGGACTGGTTTTGGGCGAACTTTCGTTGTTCTGCCGGAGAGTGGACGAAGCTGGGAAGTACCATCCAATGGAGCGTGAAGATTTATTGACCTTTGCTGGAATACCTTACCAAAAAAAGAACATACCTAACGAACGTTCGTTAGAAGATCGATGGTGTAGTATTGGATTTACCACAGAACAAGAAGAGCGCCTTACCGTTTGCAAACATTGGTTTTATGGTTTGCAATCGAAGACATGCATCGTTTGGTTGGAATATTTGTTTGGAAATGGAAATCGGCCTACACGATATTATATTGGAAAAATTTATCCGGACTTAGCTTTATTTTACCCATCCAATGCTTCGGTTAGGGTTGCAGGGGTGCAGTCTAAAGAGAGTCACACTTCAACGGGAACTGCGCTGCAGGCGATGTCCCTTTCAGAGGCAGTGGATCATTTCTGCAAACTTTTGACATTGAATCCATTCTTGCGATCCTATGCGTATGTTTTGGAACCCCTTAAAATGGTTTTCAACGGTGATGCCTGGTGTCTTTGGGATGGCAAAACGGATTTGTTTCCGGTGCAAAATGGACCGGAAGATTTGCCAGCGTTGTTGAGCTTGTGTGATTTACAAAATTGTCAGTTTGTCGTCGAATGCTCCGGTCGATCTTTTTATGTGATGAGTATTGTGGTGGATGGTCAGTTGATGAGCATACAGCAATTCAGGAATTCTGTGCCGGACATGGAGAACGAATCGGTATAGAGAATTTTTTCTGAATAGTACTATCAAGCAGCAATGGACAACCACTGCAAAATGGCTTTGGCGGGAAAGGGTGATGTAACCCGGATGTCATGGCGTTCGCCTAATTCAAGAGCCAGAAAATCTCCTGGTTTCATGTGGACAGTTCGGGTATTTCCATCCTTTTGTTCGATCGTACAAGAGCAACTCCCTTCCAATAGTAAAAAACTTTCCATGACATCTTGATGGACTTCTTCCGGTACCATGTCTTTCACCCAGACCAGGTTTAATTCAATTCGGGAATCTTTGTAGAGGGGTTCCATGTGGATGCCATCAAATTCTTGGGGACCAGGATGGTCACCAATCAATGGAATCCAATCTTCCATTTTTGAATACGTTCCCAACAAAGGAAACGGATTCTTTTCTTTATTTCCCATGAAGGAAGGAGACTGCTGTTCTTGTTTTAATCGCTCTAAAATACGAACCTTGTTTTGTTGAGGTGGCGTGATCGAATGGGCTAGGGCATATTGGATCAAGGCTTCTTCAGTGTGCTGAATTTCAGCATGTTGAGAGGATTCAATCCACTCTTCAATGAGTTGTCGGTCCATGTTATTTTTCTCGTTCATAGTGATGATTCATGGTATTGAAACAATGCTCGTAAGGCAGCCAGCGCACTTCGTGTTCTGGTCTTGACCGTACCTAAAGGAATGCTAAATTGATCGCTAACCTCTTGTTGCGTGTAGCCTTCAAAGTAAAGTAAATCGATGATTTGACGTTGCTCTGGAGACAATTGTCCAACAAGTTCTTTTAATCCGATTGTTTCCGGATTGTGACTCGACCAAACAGGTTCCCTTTCCTGACTTACGAGGTGATCGGTATTTTGGTTTTGTAGCTTGTGTTTAAAATGTGATGATCTCCTGTAGTCTAAAGCCGTATTTCGGGCTATATTGATCAACCAGGTGGAAAAGCTACCCCGTTCAGGGTCAAAGCTATTGATGTGTTTGAATATTTTTACAAAACAATCTTGCAACAAATTTTCGGCTTCATCGGATTCAGGTACAATCCTCAAAATAATGCCATAGAGCATTGGGGAGTAGTGATCGTACAAATGCACAAAGGCATCCTGTTGACCTGCGATAAGGCCTTTTATGAGGCTGAATTCGACGGCTTTCATGTACTTTAAAGTCCAATTGGGTTTAAAATTATGAAAATATTCAAGACCTGACCATTATTTTCTAACAGCATTTTGGACGGCATTTGGGGAAATTTTATTTAGGAGTAAAAAGCGACTCATGTGATGCAGAGCAAAAAAGAACCATGCCTTGTCATTGGTTTTTAATGTTCGATTGAATATACGACTTAACATAGGGCACATATTCATATAACACAATGGTTAAGTTTTCATAACATGAACATGGCTCAAAGCCATTTGCCGGCAGATTATTTTTGTGACTTGAAACAGGAAAAGCAATCCTGGAAAAATTCATGTGTGATTTGCAAATCCTGTATTTGGAAATCGGTGAAAATTGAAGGAGCTCACTCGTTAGGCTAAATGCTGATGAAGCGGTGTTCAGCTGCAACATAAGATAGATTTCATTTCAACACTTTTTTACAGCAGCCATTCATTTTGTTGGATGGCTGTTTTTATGTTAAATGCATTTTACATAAAATTTACATAAAAAGCACATAACGATAATATACAGCTAACATTTATTTTACAACAGGGTAATTCACACACATGCATAATGATTTCGTAATGATTGCTTAACACAGGAAGGGTCTAATTTGAAAGATCTTTGTGGAGAATTATAAGAATAAATTGAAAATGAAATTAATTAAACCAATCTGTATTATTGTAGCATTTATCTTAATAGGTGCTTTACAAGTCTTATGTCAATCAGGAATGGGAATTGTGTCTGGAACCATTGTTGATAAGCAAACAGGGGATCCCATGATTGGTGCAGTAATCAAAACATTGGATGGCTCATTTGGAACTACCACGGATATTGATGGCAAGTTTATTTTAAAAGTTAATCCAGGTTCGTACACGGTTGTATGCAACTATATATCTTATGCAGAGCATAAAGTAGAAGTTAATGTGAAAGCCGGCGAAGTGCTCACACTCAATGCAGCACTCGAGGAAACATCGGTGACCATGAATGAAGTCGTTGTAACTTATACACTGCAGAAATCGAGTGCCGTGGCGCAAATGATAGAAAGGAAAAATGCAGCGGTGGTTTCTGATGGGATTTCATCTGAGATGATCAAGAAAACACCAGATCGCAGTGCATCTGATGCATTAAAAAGAGTAACTGGAGCGAGCATTCAAGAAGGGCGTTTTGCCATCATACGAGGGATGAATGATCGTTACAATGCAGGATATCTGGATGGTGCATCGCTTCCATCCACGGAGTCGGATCGGAAGGCCTTTGCATTTGATGTCATACCTTCTTCATTGATTGATAAGTTGCAAGTTATAAAAGCGGGCACGCCGGATATTTCTGGAGATTTCGGTGGAGGATTGATTAAAATCAACACCAAGGCCATACCTGAAAAATTTACGCATCAATTATCCATTGGAGCCCAATCGCATTCGTTGACCACTTTCAAAACATTTGATGCCTTTAGCAAGTACAGTGGAGAGGGATTGGGTTTCATCAGTTCAAAGAGAGATTTACCTCCGTTGGAAGAAAATGCAATGAGGATCAAAGGACAGTTTGCTACGGAAGAAGAGCGCTTCAATTTGGCTCAAAACACCACAGCATTCAATACCAATTGGAATCGTATAAATTCACAAGCAGACCCGAATATAAGATTAGCTTATTCAATGGGATACCCGATTTTAGTAAATGAGCGTCACAAATTAGGTTTGGTTTTCGCAATCAATTATGCAAATACACGGAAGTATAGCACTTCTGATATTCAAACATATGACGGAAGTGGTCAGGTTTCGGATTTGCAGGATAGACAGTTTGGTCAGAACATTGGTACCGGAGGGATTTTAAATTTGAACTATACCAGCGATAATACGCAGATCAGTTTCAACAATTTTTTCAATCTGATTTCTGATTTCAATACCATTTACAGAAAAGGGGTTGGCAATTTAATCGATTATGTTCAAGTGGACAATCGGGTCAACATCGTGACCAATAACCAGTTGTTGAATAGTGTGTTGAATTATCGAAGGGTATTTTCTGAATCTGGCATACATCTCGATGCAGCAATGCATTATAGTCAAGTTAATCGTAGCATTCCTACTTATCAGATTGTAAGTTATACCAAGAACACCGAAACACCAGATTACACTTTAGCTTTAGGAGATTTTTTTAATTCAAGCTCTGGAATATTCAATTCGCAATTGGATGAAGATCTTGCTGCCGGGCATATTCATATTTCCAAAAAAGTGGAAAATAACCGTTTTCCTTTCGAAGTGAAGGCAGGATTTAGTTTGCAACGTCGTGCACGTGATTTTGAAAGTCGAAATTATGTTTATGGCGGTACCCCTGGTGAATTAACATATGATCCCGCCATCGATTTGGGTACACAGAACATTGGAAAGGATGGTTTGTATTTGCTCGAAAAGACTTCCAACGACCTGGCATATTACAATGGGGAACAATCTGTTATGGGTGGGTTTGCCATGATGGATCAACGATTTGGAAATTTAAGAGCAGTGTACGGTGTGCGTTATGAGCGATCTGACATTGAAATCCGCAATGACCATGAAGGAATGGACATTGCTTCGATACAACAAGGCAATGTATTGCCTTCCATGAATCTGACTTATGCAGTAAACTCGCAATGCAATCTTCGGGCGGCTTATTTTTCCAGTATCAACCGGCCTGAATTCAGAGAACTCGCCCCATTTGCATTTTATGCTTTTGATAAAAATGCTGAAGTGAGAGGGAATAAAGATTTGAAAATTGCCACTTTGAATAATTTTGAAATCCGGGGAGAGTGGTTTCCTACCGGTGGGCAAGTGATTTCAGCTGGAGCATTTTATAAGAGAATAAACAATCCCATTGAATTCAACATAGACATTACCCAGGCGTTTACCACGTTCACGTTTGGTAATGAAAAAGCAGCATCCATTTTTGGAGCTGAATTTGAATTGAGAAAGAATTTAGATTTTTTTGGTGAGCAAAACATATTTAAGGAACTCAGCTTGAATGCAAACATTGCGTGGATTCACTCCAAGTTGGAATTTTCGGAAGGTAGTCAGTCAGCAAATAACAGACCTCTTCAAGGGCAATCGCCATTTGTGTTCAATGGCGGTTTGCAATATGAAAGTGAAAGCAACGGTTGGTCGTTTAGTTTGGTTGGAAACCGAATAGGAAGACGGATTGCGTATGTAGGGGTTGATCCGAAATTTGGTGAAACACGCATGGATATTTATGAAGATTCCCGTACAGTGATTGATTTGCAGGCAGGTAAAACCATAGGTAAATTCAATATGAAACTAACCATTGGAGACCTGTTCAAACATGATCAGATATTTTATCAAGATGCCAACCTCTCAGGCGATTATGAAGAAAATGAAGATCGCAGAATATTCCGATTTAAAAACGGATTGACCACCTCATTAAGCGTCAACTACAGCTTTTAAGATATATTGGTTTTTAGTCACCCGCATCAAACGATGAGGCACTCCTTTTGTGCTCAAAAAAATGGTTATCGGAGAACTTAATAATTAAGTAACAGTCAAACCTCCGCAAGTACCATTTAGACAGTGGAAATTTGCAATATTAATAATTGAAAAAATATGAAAAGAAAAAATTACTCTTTATTGGTTTTCGTTTTGTTTTGCTGTTCATTCAATGGATTTGCTCAAAACAAAACGCTTGAAAAAACCACTTATGTTGGTGCATTGGGAGCCGATGCAGCGAAAGATTGGACCAATGGTTGGACCAATTGGGATCCAAAGAACACAATTTATCCAGATGTTACAGACCAGACTACTTTGGATGGAATGGCCACTTCAAATCCAGTACCTGGTGAAAAGATCATCACCAATACGCTGACCTTGGACAATAACCAAGTGTATCTATTACGCGGGTTCATCGTTGTGGCAGCTGGCGGAAAATTGGTTATTCCTGCAGGTACCATTATTCGTTGCCAGGCTGATGTAAACAGCAGTCCAAAAAATTATGCTAGCATCGTCGTCGAACGTGGAGGTAAAATAGAAGTGAATGGAACTGAAAGTCGCCCCGTTGTATTTACGTCCAACAAAGCTGTTGGCTTGCGAGAGAGAGGCGATTGGGGAGGCATCTTGATTGCTGGTAGAGCATATCACAATTTGGCAAATGCAACATTTGATAATGTGCAGATGGAAGGATTCAACAACGTTACTTTTGACGCGACGCTTGCCAAGTTTGGTGGAGATAATGCACAAGACAATTCAGGTATTTTGAAATATTTACGAATCGAATTTGCAGGTTTAGCATTCGAAGCCAACAAAGAAATCAATGGGCTTACCCTAGGAGCTGTAGGATCAGGTACAGAGCTGCATCACATTCAGGTAAGTTATTCAAATGATGATTCATTTGAATGGTTCGGAGGTTCTGTAAATTGTAAATACCTAATAGCGTTTAAGGGGACAGATGATGATTTTGATACAGACAATGGATTCAATGGTGTAAATCAATTTGGTTTGGGCGTTCGCGATTCCGCTTATTATGACCTCAGTTACAATTTGCCATCAGGTGCTTCAACATCCGAAGGTTTTGAATCGGACAACGAAGCAACTGGTACTGCCAATGTGCAACCTTACACAAATGCTATTTTTTCAAATTTTACAATGGTAGGCCCCGTACCAGTTGGTACAAAGTACACCGATTTGAATTCCACAGCGAGATCTGCATTTAGGAGAGGTGCACGAATCCGAAGAAATTCTTCATTGCGTATTGTCAACAGCATTTTTGTAGGTTATAGAAACTTTCTAATGCTGGATGGTGATAGTTGTTTGCGAAATACAAATGATGCAAAATTGTTGGCGCTCCTCAACAGCCCCTCAGTGGATGTAAATGCTAAGCAGTTATTCTTTACAAATAATATTATTGTAAATACCCAGGCGGCATATACCAGTACAACAGATACCACCGCGAATGGCTTATGCGAAGTAGCCAGGGCAAAGGGAAGCGATGCGAAGCTTAAGGCTTTGGATGAAATGTTGCGTCAATCGGGATGTCTTTCAAATAATATTGATCCGGTTCCGTTTACTGCGGGTACGTTGTTGATTAACCCGACAGCATATTCAAGTGCACCGGATTTCAAACCTGTTGCCAATTCACCAGCATTGGGTGGAGCTGAGTTTGATTGCAATCCTGTCTTGAAGAATCTAATTACTTCGTCAGAAGAGTTGGATCGCGCTATAAAGAGCGTTTCAGTATATCCTAATCCTGCAAATGGGGGAGTGGTTCATTTTGGAAAACGCGTAGCTTCGGTAGGTTTGTTTGATCTTTCCGGTAAGTTGGTGCGCTACGGGTTGGATACAGAGCAATTGCCTTTGAATGGACTTCAAGCTGGTATTTATATTATTAAGTTGGACGGACAATTGTCCAAACTCATCATTCAATAACAGCAATTTATTCGATATAATTCAAAAAGGGAGAGGCTAGAAATGGCCTCTCTTTTTTTTTTTTTTGGAGAATGTTTAACGCAAGGCTAATCCAAATTTTTTGGGTCTAACAGCTTGAATTTATAGTGTTCTTGCAAATCCTTTAATTCCAGGATGACGAGTGCGTCAAGGGTGTTTT
>Ga0268298_10001435_pt1 | contig 28132 bp, 25 predicted proteins | sample WWTPWeurt_MetaG_FD_194462 | JGI IMG/M metagenome (GOLD analysis project Ga0268298, IMG submission 194462) | Activated sludge microbial communities from WWTP in Nijmegen, Gelderland, Netherland - WWTP Weurt | ecosystem: Engineered > WWTP > Aerobic digester > Activated sludge | place... | reverse complement strand
ACGATGAAGAGCTTGAAGCGGTCGCGCGCCGGTCGGTACGGGATCATCTCTTGGAGGCGCCGCACTTCGTCCACGCCGTTGTAGCTGGCGCCGTCGATCTCCTGGACGTCCACGTCGCTGCCGGCCGCGATTTCGACGCAGGCCGGACATTGCAGGCAGGGCTTGGCCGTGGGCCCGGGATCCTCGCCGGGGCGAGTCGATCCCGGAGGACGCATGCAGTTCAGCGCTTTGGCGAGGATGCGCGCGCTCGTGGTCTTGCCCACGCCACGCACGCCCGTGAACAGGAACGCGTGGGCCACGCGGTTCTGCTCGATGGCATGAGCCAGCGTGGTCGCGACGTGGTCCTGCCCGACGAGGTCGTCGAAGCTCATCGGTCGCCATTTCCGCGCGAGGACCACGTAGCTCATGGGGATCACGGGGCTACCAGATGTGGCGGCGCGCTGGTAGCCCGAAGCGGGAACACGAGTCTGTCGCGGAATCCGGAGCGCCGAGGTAGCCTGTTGCGCCGTGTGGTCTCGCCTGGTCCTTCCCGGGTGCATCGTGTGCAGCGCGTGCGCGCCCAGCGCGGGTGCCGGAGCGCCGGCCGAGCCGCCCCGCCCCGCGCCCTCGGTGGCGCCTCTGCCCGCACGCTCGAGCGCCGCGCCTGCGGCCGCGCCCGAACCGGTGCTGCCCAAGGCGACTCTCTCGCCGCGCGAGCCGCGCGCGAGCGCGAACGTGCGCGCGGAGATCCTGTTCCCGTTCGCCGAGCAGCGCATTCTGATCCCGAAGGCGAAAGGCTACGTCGTCCGCACCAAGATCGAGCGTGCAGGTCCGCGCGCGGCCGGCGAGATCACCTGGATCAGCCTAGACGGACAGCGACCGCGGGAGCTCGGCGACAAGCAGACTCCGAGCCTGAGCGAGCTCGTCGACGAGCCCGAGGCGCTCGGACCCGGACCGCACTACCTCACGCTGGCGGTGGTGGGCGACGACGGCCTCTTGCGTAACCAGGATGCGTCGCGCGCGGCCTTCGCGGCCGTGCGCTTCTGGATCGGGGATCGCGATCCGAAGCGAGTGGCGGCGCCGCACGTCGCGCTGTTGTCGCCGCGTGGCACCTACAACGGTCCGGAGCGAGTCCGCTCGGTGCTGATCGACTTTCTGGCTTTGCCCATGCGGCTGGGCCCGGGCGGCGCCCGCATCCAGGTCCGTGGTCCGGGCACCGAGCTCACCCAGCGCGTCACCCACTGGCAACCGTACCGCCTGGAGGGCGCCGCGGCGGGAGACTGGGAGGTGGTCGTGAGCTTGCTCGACGAAAAGGCTGAGGTCCAGGGTGAACCCGCTCGAAGCGTCGTGACGCTGAACCCCGAGCTCGACGCCGAGGGCGCTGCTCGGCCTTGATGCGATGCGGCCGCGCGGTCTTGCCAGCGGACCGAGTGCGTGAGACTTCCTCGCCGGCCGAGGAGCTCCGCCGTTGACGAAGCGCGATCACATCGTTGGCATCGACAAGCAGCGCGTCTGGCACCCCTACACGCCGATGGGCGACTACCTCGAGCGCGGGAACCCGCTGGTCATCGAGCGCGCCGAGGGTTCTCGACTGTACGACGCCGACGGCAAGAGCTACCTCGACGGCAACTCGTCGTGGTGGACTGCCGCGCTCGGCCACGGTCACCCGCGCCTCGTGGCGGCGCTCGAGCGCCAAGCCCGTCAGCTCTGCCACGTTTCGTTGGCGGGCATCACCCACGCGCCCGCCGCGCTGCTCGCCGACGAGCTGGTTCGGATCGCGCCGCCGGGCCTCTCGCGGGTCTTCTACAGCGACGACGGGTCGACCTCGGTGGAAGTCGCGTTGAAGCTCGCGCTGCAGTACTGGCATCAGAACGGCCGGCCCGAGCGCACGCGCTTCGTCGCTCTGAGCGACGCCTTCCACGGCGAGACTCTGGGGGTGAGTGCGATTTCTGGCGTCGAAGTATTCCGACGACCGTTCGAACGCGTGCTCATGGAGTGCCTGCACGTTCCCGTCGAGCCCGACGGGTTCGGGCGCGCGTTCACCGAGCTCTGCCGCGTCGTGCGCGAGCAAGCCGATACTCTGGCGGCGGTGGTGGTGGAGCCGGTGGTCCAGGGAGCAGCCGGCATGCGCATGTACGACCCCGAACTCTTGCGTGGCCTCCGGGATGCTACGCGCGAAGCGGACGTGTTCCTGGTCGCCGACGAGGTCTTCAGTGGATACGGGCGCACCGGCCCGATGTGGGCGCTGGAGGCTTCGGGCGTCAGCCCGGACGTCTTGTGCACCGCCAAGGCTTTCAGCGGCGGCATGCTTCCCATGGCGGCGACGTTGGTCAGCGAGCGTGTGTTCGAAGGCTTCTTGGGTGAGCCCAGCCGCGCGTTCTTCTACGGTCACACCTACGCGGGCAATCCGTTGGGGGCCGCCGTCGCGCGCGAGGTCCTCGCGGTCTACCGCGACGAGCGCATCCTGGAGCGCAGCGCGCCCAAGGCGAAGCGGATCGCCGAGTGTTTTTCGGGCCTCGGTGAGCTCGGCGGCGTGAGCGGCGCAAGGAGCCGCGGCATGATCGGCGCGCTCGATTGGGCCGGGGGCCGGGGCTATCTCGGCGGACGCGGCTGGCAGGTCTACGAAGAGGCCCTCCGGCGCGGCGCCTACCTGAGACCCCTGGGCGACGTGGTGTACGTCGCACCTCCACTCAACATCGCCGATGCCGACTTGGACGAGCTCCTCGGGATCCTCACCGAATCGGTGCGCGCCGTCCTGCAACAGAGCCCGTGAGTCGGGCGCTGCCCTGTCGCTTGCTCGAGTTCGGACGTATACCTACGGCGTCCATGCCCCATCGGAAGCGCTACCTGTTCGTATGTCTGAATCGGCGGCCTGACGGCACGCCCAAGGGCTCGTGCGCGGCGCGCGGCTCCGAGGCGGTGTACGCCGAGCTCAAGGACCGACTGAAAGCCAGCGGCCTGGCAACGCTGGAAGCGCGCGCGTGCAGCGCCAGCTGTCTCGACGCCTGCGCCGCCGGCCCGACCATCGCGGTCGAGCCCGACCACTTCTTCTACGGGCACGTGACCTTGGCCGACGTGCCGGAGATCGTGTCCGCACTGGAACGCGGCGAGCGCGTCGAGCGCCTGGTGCTCGGCGACGACGAGTTCGACGAACCTAGCGCGGCAAGGTGACGGCGTGATCTCGCGAGAGCCGTTTCGCCAAGAGCTCGTCGGTAGCTACACGACTGCCGACTCGCTGCTCGAGCAGCCAGCTCGGTTGCGGCTCGAGAGCGAACAGCGTGTGCTCTTGCCCGGGCTCGGCAAGACCTTGCGCGTCACCGGCAGCTTGGACGCGAAGGGTCTTGCGGATGCTCGCGGCGTGAGCGGGCGCATCACGTTTGCGCGTTTGGCACCGTTCGTCGCGAGCTACGACCTCGCGCTCACGATCGACGACGGGCGGAGCTGTCGCCTGCACGCGGCTCCGGCCGGTGGCTCGACCTCGCTTCGCGCCTGGACCAGCGTGGTCGGGGACCTGGTCGACGGCAGCGGGGCGCGCGTCGCGCGATTCGTTCTTCGCTTCGATTACCGGCGAGATCTGTTGGGCTATCTGACCTGAGTCGCGCCGGCGTGGCTAGCGCTTCCGTCGCTCGCGCCCCGCTGTTATGCCCGGCGAGCCATGCAGCGCCTCGTGCCAGAGTCCACCGCAGTCGTCGTCGTCGACATCCAAGAGCGACTCGTCGCCGCCATGCCGCCCGAACGTGTCGAGCAGGTGGTGCGGGCCGCGCGCATCTTGGTCGAAGCCGCGCGCATCCTCGGGGCGCCGGTTCTCGCCACCGAGCAATATCCCAAGGGGCTCGGCTCCACGCACCCGAGCGTGGCCGAGGCCCTCGGGGCGGCCGGAGTCACGGTGTGCGACAAGCTCGAGTTCAGTGCCTGTGACGCCGGGACGTTCGACGCCGCCCTCCGTGACAAGCAACCGCGCGCGGCGATCGTGTTGGGGATGGAGACCCACGTCTGCGTCTACCAGACGGTGCGCGATCTGGTGGCGAAGGGCCTAGACGTCTACGTCGCAGAAGACGGCGTGGCATCGCGCCGCGACGATCACCGCGAGGTGGGCCTCGGGCTGTGTGAACGCGCAGGCGCTACCATCACCACGGCCGAAACCGTGGTCTTCGACTGGCTGCGCGTCGCGTCGGGCGACGCCTTCAAGCAGATTTCCAAGCTGGTGCGCTGACGAAACCGGGGCGGCAAAGTAAGCTCGTCGAATCATGCGCCGAGTCCCCGGACGTGCCCTCGGCCTGGCCGTGCTCTCCGCCGCGCTGTCGGGCTGCGGCGACGACGGGCGTTCGAGCGAGCCCACCGAGGTCGTGCGCCAGCCGGTCAAGGCGCCGCTCGCTCAGGCCTACTGTCAGATCAACGTCAACGGTTCCAACAAGGACACCGAGACCGACTACCTGCCCCACGTGGTCACCTGCGAAAACGGCGGCGCGAACCTCGAGGCGCTGAAGGCCCAGGCCATCGCAGCCCGCTCGGTCGCGTACTACGCCATGGCGACCAGCGGACAGATCTGCGACGGGCAGGGCTGTCAGGTGTATGGCTGCGGCGCAACGCCGAGCGCGAAGGCGATCCAAGCCGTACAGGAGACGAGTGGTATCTACCTTTCGTACGACGGCCTCCTCACCTATGGGTTCTACGTGGCGGGCGACAAGGACCCGCCGGCTCCCGCGTGCAAGGGGAGCGGCACGTCGTCCACCGAGCACTGGATCACGTACAACGAGGGCAAGACCGGCGCGGACGTGCAGATGACTGGGCTCGGCTACATTCCGCCTGGCCAGCCCATCTTCGGGCAGAACCGCGGCTGCATGGGTCAATGGAGCGCGCGTTGCCTCGAGAACTCGAACGGCTACGACTACGACAAGATCTTGCGCTTCTTCTATGGCGCCGACATCCAGCTCCTGCAAGCGAGCGGTTCTTGTGTCACGCCGGTGAACCAACCGCCCACGGGCTATCTCGACGACGCCGGTTGCGCGACGATTCGCGGTTGGGCGTACGATCCGGATCAGCCAAGCGTCGCCCTCAGCGTCGAGATCTACGTCGACGCGGCGCCTGGAACCGCCGGGGCGTCTCCCCTCACGACCACGGCCAACGTCAGTCGGCCGGATCTCTGCACGGCCATCGGCTCGTGCGAGCACGGCTTCGAGCTCCCGACTCCGGCGGGCCTGCTCGATGGGCAGGCCCACACGGTGTGGGCCGTGGGGGTGGACTCGAGCGGCACGCCGAAGCTCGAGCTCGGCACCAGCCCAAAGACCTTGACCTGCAATCCGAGCGCGGGCGGCGCGGGTGGCGCCGACGGTGGTGGGGCGGGAACCAGCGGCTCGGGCGGTACCATCTCGCCTGGCTCCGGGGGCGCCGGGCAAGGCGCCGGTTCGAGCCAGAAGACCAAGGTGCAGAGGGACGACGCGGGCTGCGCCTGCCGCACGCCCCTGCCCAGCGAAGCCCCGGGAAGCACAGGACTTTTCTACGTGGTCGGTGGGCTCCTGGCCCTCGGCCTGCGCCGACAATCTGCGACACGATGACAGAGCGTTGACAGTACGACATGCATAAGACAGTCTGTCTCTCATGACTGACATGACGGCAGAGACCCGTGAGCTGGCCCCCAGCGAGCCCGCGCCGCCCGTGGCCGAGAGCGACATCACCGTCCTCGTCGTCGATGACGAGCCGAGCAACGTGGCGTCCCTCGAGAAGATCTTCCAGCGCGAGGGCATGCGCGTGCTCACGGCCGACGGCGCCAAGACGGCCCTCGAGGTCGCGCGCAAGCACCGCGTGCAGGTAGTGCTCACCGATCTCATGATGCCGGGAGTCACTGGTGTGGAGCTGCTTCGCGCGCTGAAAGAAGTCACGCCCGATACCGAGGTCGTGTTGATGACGGCCTACGGAACGGTGGAGACCGCGGTGCAAGCCATGCGCGAGGGGGCCTACGACTTCGTCGAGAAGCCGCTGAAGCGCATGAACATCGTGAAGAGCATCCGCAAAGCCGCGGAGCGTCACTCGCTCGTGGCCGAGAACCGGTCGCTGCGAGAAGAGCTCAAGTTGCTCACGACGCGTGAGATCGTAGGGCAGAGCGCGACGCTCCGTCGCGTGCTCGACGTGGCGACGCAGGCGGCGCCTTCCAGCGCCACGGTGCTCGTACTGGGCGAAAGCGGTACCGGGAAGGAGCTCATCGCGCGCTACATCCACAGCAAGAGCGCGCGAGCATCGGGACCATTCGTGGCAGTGAATTGTGCCGCGATCCCCGAGTCGATCTTGGAGGCGGAGCTCTTCGGGCACGAACGCGGTGCGTTCACCGGCGCGGTGTCGAAACGAGAGGGGCGCTTCGCTCGGGCGCGCGGGGGCACGCTCTTCCTGGACGAAATCGGCGAGCTCACGCCGGCCGTGCAGGTGAAGCTTCTGCGCGTGCTCCAGGAAGGCGAATACGAGCCGGTGGGCGGAAACCCCGTGAAGGCCGACGTGCGCATCGTGGCGGCGACCAACCGCGATCTCGCCGCCGAGGTCGAGGCCGGCCGGTTCCGCGAAGACCTGTTCTACCGACTCAACGTGATCGCAGTGACGGCGCCGCCACTCCGCACCCGTCGCGAGGACATTCCGCTGCTCGTCGATCACTTCATCGGCGTGTACTGCAAGAAGAACGGGCGAGCGCGGCTCGTGGTTCCGAACGAGGTGATGCGCAAGCTCTCGGATTACTCTTGGCCGGGAAACGTGCGCGAGCTCGAGAACGTCGTGGAGCGGGCAGCGGTCCTTTGTCGCACCGACACGCTCCGGCTCGAAGACCTTCCGGATGCCGTCGCCCAGGCAGCGACGCCCGCGCCTTCGGAGCTGATCTTCGCCATCGGCACTCCGCTCGAGGAGGTCGAGCGGCGGCTGATCCGCGAGACCTTGGCGCACACGTCGGGGGACAAGTCCCTCGCCGCCCAGCTCCTCGGGATCTCGACCCGGACCATCTACCGGAAGCTCGGCGAGGGGGACTAGCGAGGGTCCCCTCGTTCGCGGAGCGACTGACAAGTTGTCACACTGCGCACCCGTAACGCCCTTCGAGTGCCAGGTTGGCGAGAAAACGCCCCCCGAATCCGCGCCTAAGCCAAGGAAATCCCGAAGCTTTCTTTCTCCATTGACCCTGGCACGCCTCTGGCTTTAAGCGGTCCCAGCGCCCGTGGCTTTCGACGCCCTGCTCAAGAAGTACTTCTCCGTGGTCGTGCTCGCCCTGATCACGGCCATGGCGTTTTTCCAGGCCTCGGCCGCGATGCGGCTGTTCGGCGCGGCGCTCTCGGCGGACGAGAAGACGCTCACGCAGTCCCCGAAGCCCGCGGCCAACGCGAGGCCGCCGATGGCCGAGGTCCACTCGCGCTCGTCGGAGCCCATCCTGTCGCGCAACCCATTCGATTCGCAGACAGGGCCGCTCAACGCCACCGAGCTCGACACGAGTGCGCTGCCGACGCCCAAGGCCGACCTCTCGAATCCGCTCTCAGCGGGCACGTGCGACGGAATTCGCGTGAGCATCATCACGGAATCTTCCGATCCGATGTGGTCCATCGCCGCGCTCCAGGGGCCTGGCGAAGCCCGCCCGTCGATCCGACGGGTCGGCGACAAGGTCGGGGCGCACGACGTCACCTATATCGGCTACAACCCGAAGGAGAACAGCCCGGCCGTTTGGCTCACGAGCGCGGGAGCACTGTGTCAGCTCGTGCTGTTCTCCACTCAGCCGACGCCCAAGGCCGCCGCTCCGGCGGCCAGCGCCGAGTCTCCGCCGCCCGCCGCCGGCAAGCCCGGCGCTGGCAAGGTGCCCGACGACATCGCGTCGAAGATCCAGAAGATCAGCGAGACCGAGTTCAACGTCGACCGCTCCGTGGTCGACAAGATCCTGGAGAACCAGGCCGAGCTCATGCGTTCGGCGCGCATCGTGCCCGAGCAGCAGAACGGCAAGGTCGTGGGGATTCGGCTGTTCGGCATCCGGCCCGAGACGCTGCTCGGCACGCTCGGATTCCAGACCGGCGATCGCCTCGAATCGATCAACGGTTTCAACATGGCGAGCCCGGAGAAGGCCCTCGAGGCCTACGCGCGGCTGCGCACGGCCAGCAACCTGAACGTGAAGATCAACCGCCGCGGCAAGCCGATGAGCATCGATTTTCGGATCAAGTGAGATGAAGCGGAAGTTCTCCTCCCATCCCCCGCGCCTCGCCTTGTGCGGGCTCCTCTCCGCGCTGCTTCCGGCTGCGTCTGCTTGGGCCCAACAGGCCCCGCCCATCCGCGCCCAGGCCGACAAGAAGCCGGCTGCGCCCGCGGTCCGCGGCGCGGCTCCCCCAGCCGCCGCGGGTCGCCCCGCGGGCGATGCGGCGGCGAAACCCGTCACGCCGCCCGCGCCGCCCCCGGCCGGTGCTGCCGAGAAAGAACCGCCCGGCGCCAAGGGCGCGCTGCCCGACAGCATGGAGCAGATCGCCAAGGCGACCGACGTTCCCTTCCGCCCCAAGCCCGGCGGTCACCTGGTGAAGTTCAACCTCCAGGACGCTGACCTAGCGGAGCTCGTGAACCACATCAGCGGCATGACGGGTCGCCGCTTCATCTACGGTCCCAAGGTGCGGCAGGTGAAGGCGACGGTGGTGTCGCCCGAGCCGGTCACTTTGGCCGAGGCTTACGAAGCGTTCCTCTCGATCCTCGAGGCCAACGGCATGACCGTCGTGCCCCACGGGCGCTTCCTCAAGATCGTCGACAGCGGCGGGGTCGTCACCGCTCCCACGCCCATCTACGCGCGGGGCGAACCCGTTCCGGCCTCGGATCGTTACATCACGCGGCTCTATCGGCTGAAGAACGTGGGCGCCGAAGAGGCGAACCAGCTCTTGTCGAAGTTCAAGAGCAAAGAGGCGGACATCTCCGTCTACGGCCCGGGTCAGCTCCTGATCATGACGGACACCGGGACCAACATCCGGCGCATGATTCGCATCCTAGAAGAGATCGACGTCGGCGGCGCCGGATCGCGCATGTGGATCGAGCCCGTTCATTACGGTTCGGCTGCCGACACCGCCAAGCGCATCAACGATCTGTTCGAGCTCGACAAGGCCGGGGCGGCGCCGGGCGCCGGCGGCGGCGGCGGTGGTCTCTCCAAGGTGGTCGCCGACGAGCAGACGAACTCGCTCATCATCGTCGGCACCGAAGACAGCTACCACAAGCTGCTCGAGCTCCTGAAGCGCATCGACTCGCAGCCGGCGGCCGAAGGCAAGGTCCACGTGCTGCCCTTGCAGCACGCGACCGCCGAGGAGCTCGCCAACGTCCTCACGCAGATGCTCCAGGGTGCGTCGCGTCAGCCCGGCCAGACCGGTGGCCCCGCCGGCATGTTCGAGGGCGAGGTGCGCGTGATCGCCGACAAGGCGACGAACTCGCTGGTCGTGACGTCGTCTGGCCGCGACTACTCGGCGATGCGGCTCGTGGTCGGCAAGCTCGATCGACCTCGCCGCCAGGTGTTCATCGAAGCCGTGATCATGGACGTCTCGGTGAAGCACTCGAGCTCGCTCGGGGTGTCGTTCCACGGCGGTACCACGGCCAACCTCGGTGGCGGCGGCGACACGCTGTTCCTGGGCGGTTTCGAAGCCTCGAAGTCGCTCTCCTTCCCGGCAAACCCCGAGCTGCTCCAAGGTGTCGCGCTCGGCGCGCGCGGACCCGAGCTCGCGGGCACCTCCAACCTGCTCGGCACCGGGCTTTCGATTCCGGCCTTCGGCGTCGTGCTGCAAGCTCTCGCGTCCAGCGGTGACGCCAACGTGCTCGCGACGCCCCACATCCTGGCCACCGACAACACCGCGGCCGAGATCAGCGTCGGCGAGAACGTCCCGCTTCAGACCAACCTCGGCGGCGGAGCCGCGGGTCTCGGCAGCCTGGCGGGGCTCGCGGGCGGCCAGCAAGGCGCTGCGAACCCGCTGGCCAGCCTCTCGCTCTTGGGCGGCGGTTTGGGCTTCAACGCTCCCCGTCAGGACGTCGGCATCAAGATCAAGGTGACGCCTCACGTCAACGAGACCAACCAGGTGCGCCTCGAGATCGAGCAAGAGATCAGCGAGGCAGGCTCTGCCGTCGGTGCCCTCGGGGTCGTGCCGATCACCAAGCGCACCGCGCGCACCACGGTCGAGGTCGACAACCAGCAGACCATCGTGCTCGGCGGTCTGATGCGGGAGGCCGAGCGCAAGGTGCGGAAGAAGGTCCCGGTGCTCGGCGACCTGCCCGTGCTCGGCTTCCTGTTCCGGCAGTCCGAAGTGACCAGAGAGAAGCTGAATCTGCTCTTGGTCCTCACGCCCACGGTCATCCACGAGCAAGAAGATCTGCGCAAGATCTTCGAACGCAAGATGCAAGAGCGGCAGGAGTTTCTGGATCGCTACTTCGTGTTCAGCGGTCAAGACTGGAAGCCACCGCTCGACTACGCGAAGACCAACGGGCTCATCGAAGAGATCCGGCAGGCGTATTTCGCCGTGGAAGAGCGCCAGCGCCTCGAGGCCGAGACCGCGCCGCGCAAGCTCGAGCACACGCCGAGCGAGCCCATCGAGCTGCCGCACTCCGTCAAGTCGGGAGGCGGCGCCAGCACGCCGGCCACCACGCCGCCGCCGGCGACGAACCCCACGCGTCCGAACCGTCCGCGCCAGCCCCGCCCGAATCCGCAGACTCCCCCCAGCACCAACCCGCCCGCGACTCCTCCCCCCGCGCCCGCTCCCCCCCGCACCGATCTCGACTCGCCGATTCGCATCAATCCCATCGCGCGCAGCGTGAACGTGGAACGGGTGGAGTGAACGTGAACGAGCAGCGCGCCCTCGGGAACATCCTGGTCCGCCACGGCCTCGTGACGCCCGAGGCGCTCGAGCCGCTCTTCCTGCAGCAGCGCGAGAAGGGTACTTCGCTCACCGAGCTCCTGGTGCAGTCGCGCGTGGCGAGCGAGATGGACGTGGTGCGAGCGCTGGCGACCGAGTGCGGTCTGCCCTTCATCGAGCGCTTCGACGCCAACGCCGTGCCGACCCAGACGGCCACGCGTCTGCCCATCGGCTACTGCAAGAGCCACAAGCTGTTGGTCGTTGCCGAGCGTGACCAGAACGTGGACGTGCTGTCGGCCGACCCGCTCGATACCGCTGCGCTCGACGACGTGCGGGCCGCCTTCGGCAAGCCCGTGCAGGTGCTGGTGGGCGCGCCCGAGATGGTGATCGACACCATCAACCGGGTGTTCGAAAAGCAGGACACCCAGAGCGAGCTCGAAGGGGACGACAAGCTCAGCGACCAGGACGAGGTCGACATCCTCGAGTCCGACGAAGACGCTCCGATCATCCGCTGGGTGAACGGCTTGTTCTTCAGCGCCGTGAAGGAGCGCGCCAGCGACATCCACATCGAGCCGGAAGAAAAGGAGGTGCTCGTGCGCTTCCGGATCGACGGCGAGCTCTACGTTGCGCGGCGCACCAGCCGCCAGTTCATGAGCTCGGTGGTGGCGCGCGTGAAGATCATGGCCGGGCTCAACATCGCCGAAAAGCGCCTGCCGCAAGACGGACGCATCAGCCTGCGCATCGCCGGTCGCAGTATCGACATCCGTGTCTCCACCATACCCACGAGCCGCGACGCGGAGCGCATCGTGATGCGCCTCTTGCACAAGACCAACGTGCTGCTCGACCTGACCGAGCTCGGATTTTCGTCGCGTGACTACCACTTGATGAGTCACCTCATCGAGCGCCCCGACGGGATCATCCTCGTGACGGGGCCGACCGGCAGCGGCAAGACCACCACGCTCTACGCTTGCCTCAACAAGATCAACCGGCCCAACGTCAACATCCTCACCGCCGAAGACCCGGTCGAATACGAGATTTCGGGCATTCACCAGGTGCCGGTCCAGGCCAAGATCGGTCTGACGTTCGCCAGTGCGCTCCGCGCCTTTCTGCGCCAAGACCCCGACGTCATCATGGTGGGCGAAATCCGCGACAAGGAAACCGCGGAGATCGCCATCCACGCATCGCTCACCGGTCACTTGGTGCTCTCGACCATCCATACCAACGACGCGCCGGGCGCCGTCACGCGCCTCGTCGAGATGGAGATGGAGCCGTTCTTGGTGCGCTCCACCGTCATCGGCATCTTGGCGCAGCGCCTCGTGCGCGTGCTCTGCCAGGCCTGCAAGGAACCGTATCCGGCCACGGAGTGGGAGCTCCGCCAGCTCGGCATCGATCCCGAGCGCACTCGGCGCCGCGACGCGCGCCGGCTGTCCCCCCGCTACCAAACGCCGGGCACCGACTATTTGCCCGTCGGCTGGCGGGAGTCGGCGCCACCCATTCTGCACCGGCCGCGCGGCTGCGACCGCTGCGACGGCAAGGGTTTCAGCGGACGTCTCGGCATCTACGAATTGCTCGTGATGGACGACGCCGTGGGTGCTCTGGTGCTCTCGAGCTCGGATGCCCAGAGCATCAAGCGCGCCGCCCAGACCCAAGGCATGGACACGCTGCGCGACGACGGCGCGCGCAAGGTGCTCGAGGGCAAGACCACGGTGGAGGAAGTCGTGGCTGCGACGCAGGAAGACTTCCTGATCGACGAGTGAGGCGAGGATGGCCGTCTTCGAATACCGTGGCATCCAGATCGAGACCGGCAAGGCGGTCAAAGGCTATCGCGACGCCGACAACGCCAAAGCGTTGCGGGCCCTCTTGCGCAAAGAAGGCGTGTTGCTCACGCTCGCCAACGAAGAGGGCGAGGCCAAGAAGAAGAGCAAGCGCGAAATCGACTTTCTTGCGATTTTCCGCCGCGTCAGCTCGGCCGACGTAGCGGTCATGACCCGTCAGCTCGCGACGTTGGTTCGCGCCGGCGTGCCGCTGGTGGACTCGATCTCGGCGCTCACCGAGCAGGTGGAGAAAGAGCAGCTCGTGCGCGTGCTCTCGGCGGTGCGCGAGACCTTGAACGAAGGCACGAGCTTCGCGAAGAGCCTCGAAGCGCATCCCAAGGTGTTCCCTCCGCTCTACGTGAACATGGTTGCGGCCGGCGAAGCTTCGGGCACCCTCGAAAACGTGCTCGAGCGCCTGGCCGACTTCATGGAGGGCCAAGCGCGTCTCAAGGGCAAGGTGGTGTCGGCGCTCGCCTATCCGGTGCTGATGATGCTGATCGGCAGCCTGCTGGTCGGCTTCCTGATGGTGGCCGTCGTGCCCAAGGTGACGAGCATCTTCGAGAACCTGGGGCAGACGTTGCCCTGGAACACGCGTGTACTGATCTTCACGTCGAACCTGTTCGGTGACTTCTGGTGGCTGATGCTGCTCGTCGTGGGCGGGAGTATCGCCCTCTTCCAGCGCTGGAAGAGCCGGCCAGCGGGGCGCATGCGTTGGGACATTCTCATGCTGCGCTGGCCGGTCTTCGGCCGCTTGAACCTGCTGGTCGCGGTCGCTCGCTTCGCCCGCACCCTCTCCACGCTGCTCTCGAGCGGCGTGCCGCTGCTCAAGGCCATGGAGATCGGACGCAACGTGCTCGGCAACGCCCGGCTCGAGAGCGTGGTGACCGACGCCATCGGTTCGATCCGGGAAGGGGAGAGCATCGCAGAGCCGTTGAAGCGGAGCGGAGCCTTCCCGCCCATGGTGATCCACATGATTGCCGTCGGCGAGCGCAGCGGACAGCTCGAGGCCATGCTCGAGAACGTGAGCCGCGCCTACGAGTCCGACGTGGAAACCCGCGTGACGGCCCTCACCAGCTTGCTCGAGCCCGTGATGATCTTGGCGCTCGGCGCGGTGGTGGGCTTCATCGCCATGAGCATCTTGATGCCGCTGATGCAGATGAACCAGCTGGTCCAATGAGGATTCATGCGACGCCGCCGAGCCGGAGATCAGCGCATCTTCTTTCCCTGGGAGGGGAGGGGTGGGCTCGTGCGGCGGCTCGGGCTCGGACGCGTACGACCCATCGTGTTCGGTCTGCTCCTGCTCGGACTCTTGATCTGGGTGGGGGCGCGCGAGCGGACGCGTGCCGGCGTGCGCCAGACGCGGGCGACCTTGCTCGACGTGCGTGGCGCCGTGGACGGCTACATGGCCGACCACGAGGGTGGATGCCCGGCCGATCTGGCGGCGGTTCTACCGTACTCGCGTTTCGAGGCACCACCGCGGGATGCGTGGGGCCGGCCGTTCCGGCTGATTTGCCCGGGCAAGCGCGAAGGCGTGGCCTACGAGCTGATGAGCGACGGTCCGGATGGAAGGCCGGGTGGACTGGACCGCATCGAGTGAGCCGGCAGCGGGGAACGACCCAGAAGCGAGATTTGTACGTCGAACAGGAGAAGCACGGACGATGAGGACACGGAGAATCGAACTCGGATCTTTGCAGAAATTGGCGCGGCGCGCGCGCAGCCGGCGCGCTCTTCGCGGCGTCACGCTGCTCGAAGTCCTGATCGTGGTCGCCATCATCGCCATGGTCGCCGGCGGCGTCGCCTTCTTCGCGCTCCCGCGCTTCCGCGAGTCGCAGATCAAGACCGCCGAGACCGGTGCCCGGGTGATCCGGCAGGCGACCCAGAGCTGGCAAGCGTCGAACAACGAGACGAACTGCCCGACGATCAGCCAGCTCGTGCAGGACAAGCAGCTCGACCCGGGCGCCAACACCAACGATCCGTGGGGCCAGCCCTACGTGATCAACTGCACTGACGGCGAGGTGAGCGTCACCTCCACGGGGCCCGACAAGAAGAAGGGCACCAAGGACGACATCCGCGTGCCGAAGGGCGCGGCCCCCGAAGGCGCCGCCGCAGAGTGAGCATCGAAGCGTCATGCCGTCGCGCTTACCGCCCCGGACCCATCGCCGCCGGCCGAGCCGGGGGCGGGGGCGCGCGCGTGGGCTCACGCTGGTCGAGGTCTTGATCGTCGTGGCGCTCATCGCCGTGATGAGCGGCGGCGTGATTTTCGGCTCGGGCATGTTGACCTCGTCGCGCCAGCGAGCAGCGGCCACGTTGATCGCCAGCGCTGTGCGCATGGGGATGACGCGGGCGAGCAGCGCCGGGCGGCCGGTGCGTCTGGTCTTCGACCTCGACACCCAACGGGTTCGGCTCGAAGAGACGCAAGGCGTGATGCTTCGCCAGAAAGAAGCCAAGAACACCGGCGGCGGCGCCGAGGCCTCCACCGAGGCGGAGCAGCGCGCGCGGGCCGAGGCCGATCGCATCATGGAGGGCCCGAAGGCGGCGCGCCCGGAGTTCTCCCCAGTGAAACAGTTCGGCTTCGACGGCGACGATCCGGGTGCGGGTCGAGAGCTCGGCTCCGGCGTGAAGTTCCGACAGGTACAGACCGAGCATGACGAGGAGCCGCGCACGGCGGGCCGCGCGTACCTCTATTTCTGGCCCGGTGGGGGCACGGAACGCGCGGTCGTCCAGATCGGACGCGACGGCGATGCCGACGGCCTCAGCGTCGTGGTGAGCCCGCTCACGGGTCGCGCCAAGATCGAGAAGGGCTTGGTGAAGCTCGATGCTCCGCGCAACGACGAGGAATTCGGGCAAGTCGAGGAAGAGCAATGAGGAGGCGTCGCGGCTTCACGTTGCTCGAGGTCCTGGTGGCCGTCGCCATCTTGGGGCTCGGCATGACGGTGCTCTTGAGCTCGCAGGCCGGGCTCTTCTCGGGCTCGCAACGCGCGCAGAACCTCAGCGTCGCGACCGGGCTCGCGCGCTGCAAGCTGAGCGAGGTCGAGCTCAAGCTCCAGAAAGAGGGCTACCCCATCAGCGATCAGCACGACGAGGGAAACTGCTGCGAAGGGGAAGAAGATTCGAGCTACCAGTGCTCGTGGAAGATCGAGAAGGTGGAGCTGCCCCAGCCCAAGGACCTGGCTGGCGGCGGCAGCGACGGCGGTGCCGAAGAGCCGGGCGGGCTCGGAGCCTTCGGCGGCCTCGCGGCGCTCCAGTCCGGGGGCTCCGCCGTGCTCGGTGGTGACGGCGGCCTCGGCGGGCTCTCGAGCCTGCTCTCGGCGGGCGCTGCCGCGGGCGGCGTGCAAGGCATGGCGCCGCTCGTGATGAGCATGGTGTATCCCGACCTGAAGCCGATGCTGGAAGCGAGCATTCGCAAGGTGACGCTCACCGTGCACTGGAAGGAGGGCAAGAACGAGCGGGAGCTCGCGGTCACCGAATACGTGACCAATCCCCAGCAAGGGGGCCTCGATCCCAACGCGGCGGCCGGCCTCGCCGAAATGGGCGATCAGCTCGGCGGCCTGACCACGCCCACCGGGGCCGGCGGCGGCACGTCGCGCACCAACACGCCACCCACGAGGACGTCGCGATGAGACGTCGAGGGAAGCGCACGCCCCGGGTCTTCGGCTTCACGCTGATCGAGCTCTTGGTGGCCATCGCCGTGCTGTCCATGATCAGCGTGCTCATCTACTCGGCTTTCGCGGGTATGAAGCGCTCCCGGGAGGGCATTCAGCGCCTCGGCGACCGCTACCGCGAGGGGCGCATGGCCATGACCCGCATTTCGCGCGAGCTCCAAGCGGCCTACGTTTCCTCGCACCTGCCCATCGATCAGAGCATCGTGGTGACGAAGACCGCGTTCATCGGCTCCCGGGGCACGCCCGCCGATCGCATCGACTTCAATTCGTTCTCCAACGTGCGCATGGACCGCGACTCCCACGAGTCGGATCAGGCCGAAATCTCCTACTTCGGAGAAGCGGACCCGAAGAAGCAGGGCACGACTCACCTCCTGCGCAGGGTCTCGACTCGCATCGACCTCAAGCCCGAACGCGGAGGTCGCGTCGAGGTACTGGCGACGGACATCGATCTGTTCGATCTCGAGTACCTCGATCCCCTCACCGGGCAATGGTCCGAGACCTGGGACACCACCCAAGCCACCGGCCAGCTCGGCCGCCTGCCGCTCCAGGTGCGCGTCATCCTGGTCTTGAACGAGGGACGCCGCGCCGCCGAGGGGCGCGGGCGCGGGCCCATCCGTTTCGTGCAGAAGATCCCCATCCCCATCCAGCGAGCACTCACCTTCGCCACCCAATGATCGAGCGAGCGACCTCCACGCGCCCGAGCGCACCCTCCGTCCGACGCCGGCCTCGCCGGCGCCGGCGCAAGGAGCGTGGTGTGGCCATCGTGCTGGTGCTCTCCGCGCTCACGATCTTGGGGGTCATGCTCGCCGAGTTCCAGGACGAGACCAGCGCCGAGCTCGGCGCTGCGCTTTCCCAGCGGGACTCGCTCAAGGCCGAATACGCGGCCAAGAGCTCGGTGAACCTGGCGCGGCTCCTGATCGCTTCCGAGCCCACCATTCGCAAGGCCCTCGCGCCGCTCTTCCTCCTCACCAAGCAAGCGCCACCGCAGATCCCGGTCTGGGAGTTCGCCGATCAGGTGCTCGGCGCGTTCAACGACTCGGACGGCAACGAGGCCTTCCTGAACCTCGCGGGCGTGAACATCGCCGAGGGCAAGAACCTCGGGCTCGAAGGCGCCGGCTTCCAGGTCAAGGTCGTCGACGAAGACGCCAAGGTGAACGTGAACACGCCGGCGCGCGGCGATGCGTTCAGCCAAGCGCGGCTCGCGGCTCAGCTCATCGGGCTGCTCTCGGGTCCACAATACGATCCGCTGTTCGCGAACCGCGACGCCGACGGCCAGTTCTCGGACCGGCAGGCGATCTGCGGAGCCATCATCGACTGGGCCGACCCCGATCAGGAAGGCTACGTGTGCGATCCCCACTCGGGCTCCGCGCAAGCTGCCGGCGCCGAGGACTCCTACTACCAACTCTTGAAGAAGCCGTACCCGAGGAAGAACTCCGCCTTCGACAGCTTGCAGGAGCTCCACCTGGTGCGAGGGGTCGGGGAGGACTTCTGGTCCACGTTCGTGGATCCCGATCCGAGTCACCCCGAAAAGCGCGTGATGACCGTGTGGGGACAGGGGAAGATCAACGTCAACACGGCGAATCCCCAGACCGTGCTCGCGATCGTGTGCGGAGCCGCCGTTCCCGGCACGCCGCTGTGCACGGATCCGGCCGAGGCGGCAAAGTTCCTGTCGGTGTTCGACCTGGTGAAGAGCTTCACGGCGGGGGCGCCGCTCTTCGGCTCGCCCAAGGCGTTCATCAACGCGCTGAAGGGCAAAGGCATGTTCGGTGCCGCCCTCGCTTCGCTCGACATGAAGCCGATTCAGCTCCTGTCGGAGACCGAGACCATCAAGGCCGTCGCGACCGAGAGCCTGGTCTTCAGCATCTACGCCACCGGCTACGTGAAGGCCGGCAAGCGCGAGACGTCGGTGCGCGTCCACGCCGTGGTGGATTTCCGCGGGGCGCCTCCTCCCGGAATGGCGCCCGGGGCGGCGTCGGCCATCTCGGCCGCCCTGGCTGGCGCCGCGGCCGGCGCAGGCGCCCAGACCACCCCCGCCAGCGACTTGCCCGAAGGCGCCACCGAAGCCACGATTGCCGCCGCTTTCCAACCCAACCCCGGCGGAAACATCATCTACTACCGAGTCGACTGAAGATGGCCCGTTACGTCGGAATCGATCTGCGACCGAACTACGTACGAGCGGTGCTCGTGCACGCGAGCTACCGCAAGATCACCGTGGAGCGCATGCTCGAGGTCGAGGTCGCCGGCTACGAGACCGTCGACCAGGCGATCTCCGCCACCGTCGTACCCTTGATCCAGCACAGCGAGGCGGTTTCGGTGGCGATGGACGGAGAGCAGACCTTCCTCCACCGCCTCCGGCTGCCGAACACGGCGCTGAAGCAGCTCGCCGAAGTCATCCCCTTCGAGCTCGAGGCTCAGGTGCCGGTGGACTTCGACGAGCTCGTGTACGACCACCGCGTGCTGAAGCGCGGGGGCTCGGGGGCGCCCGTGATCGTGCTCACGGCGGCTGCGCGCATCGAGCAGGTGTCCGCGCGCATCGAGCAAGTGAGCCGCGTCATCGGCCGGCCCGTCGAGCGTGTCGCCGCAGGCGCGCTCTCGCTCTCGAACCTCGTGAGCGTGTGTCCCCCCGTGGCCGGGCCCGGTCCCTACGCCATCGTGGACCTCGGTGGCACCCACACCGAGCTCGTGGTGGTGGCAGACGGCGAGCCGGTATTCGCACGCACGCTGTCGCGCGGCGTCGCAGGTCTGCCCGAAACCGCTCCGGCGCTGGCCGCGGAGCTCCGCCAGACGGCCGCTGCGTTCGCTCTCCAAGGAGGCGCGGCCCTCGCCGCCGTGTATCTGGTCGGCGGTGGTGCGACGGCGCCGGGCGCCGAGGAGTACCTCTCCCACGAGCTCGGCGCGACCGTGACCCAGCTCCCGCGCCTCGAGGTCGAGGGTGTCGGGCCCGATCTGCTGCCCGCGCTGCCTCGTTTCGCCAAGGCCATCTCCGTGGCGCTCGGACTCACCGGTCGCGCGCGCGACCTCGACCTCCGGCGCGGGCCCTTGGCGTTCCAGCGCGGTTACGGGTTCCTGAAAGAGCGAGTGCCGCTCCTCACCGGGCTCGGCGTCGCCATCTTCGTGAGCTTCGCCTTCGCTTCGTGGGCCGAGCTTCGCACCCTGAGTCGCGACGAAGAGGTGCTGTCGAAGGCCGTCGCGACCTTGAGCCGAGAAGTGCTGGGTCAAGAGACCACCGACCCCGAAGAGGTGAAGAACCTGCTCGACAAGGTGCACAGCAAGGACGAAGCCGACCCGCTCCCACCGCTCGATGCGTTCGATGTGATGATCGAGCTCTCGAAGGCAGTGCCCTCGAGCGTGACCCACGACGTCGAGGAGCTCGACCTTCAGCGCGGGCACGTGAAGATCAACGGCGTCGTCGGCTCGGCGCAGGACGCCCAGACCATCTTGTCGAACCTGAAGGGCGTGCGCTGCTTCAACGATCCGAAAATCTCCAAGATGACCCAGGTCATCAACAGCGACCGCCAGAAGTACGTGCTCGAATTCGAGGTGAAGTGCGCGACGGAGAAGAAGGACGCCAAGAAGAAGGAGGGCGGCGAAGCCGCGCCGGAGTGAGCCATGGCTCTCGGTGATCGCCTGCGCCAGCTCGAGCCGCGGGAGCGCCAGCTCCTCGGGCTCTTGAGCCTGATCTTCCTCCTCCTCTTGCTCCTGGCGGTGCCCGCCGGCACCGCGGCCGTGCTCGGCTCGAAGCGCGCCCAGAACGAGGCGCTGCGCGAGGCGGTCGACCAGATCCAAGCGAACCGCGCGGCCGTCGCCAATCGCGATCGCGACCGGCAAGAAGTCGCCAAGCGCTACGGCGCTCCGGCGCCGCCCCTCGCCGCCTTCCTCGAGAAGCTCGCAGCCCAAGTCAAGATCGAGATCCCCGAGAGCCAGGATCGCGCCGTCGTTCCTCACGGCAAGCGCTTCGAAGAGCGCTCGACCAAGATCGTGCTGCGCAAAGTCGGCATGCTCGCGCTGGTGAAGTTCATGGAGCAGATCGCCCAGTCGGGCCACCCGGTCAGCGTGTCGCGCATCAACATCCGCAAGCGCGCCACCGAGCCCGACTCCTTCGACGTCGAGATGATCGTCAGCGCCTTCGATCGCAAGGCTGAAGAGAAGAAGAAGGACGCGGCCAAGGAAAAGGACACCAAAGGAGCAGCGCCGTGAGCCCCCGCGCCAAGAAGCTCATGAAGGCGGTCCTCTACCCGACCTTCTACTTCGGCACGCTCACGCTGTTCCTGCTGTGGAGCTTCCCCTACGACCGCCTGAAAGACCGGCTCGTGGCCGAGTTCAACGCGCGCCAACCCGCAGGCGCCGGCACGCGGCTCGAAATCGAGAAGATGAGCGGCTACTGGCTCTCCGGCGTCGAGGCCCAAGGCGTGAAGCTCCACTCGCCGCCCAGCGCGCCCGACGAAGAAGGAAAGGTGAAGGACGGGCGAGTGGTCGTCGTCGACGACATCCACCTTCGAGTCTCCATCTTTCGCCTGCTGGTCGGGACCCTGAACGTGGCCTTCGGCGGCGAGGCCTTCGGCGGCAGCCTGTCGGGACATACCTCGGACGCCGACGGAGCCCGGAGCTTCGCCCTCGAGCTCGACGGCGTGAGCGTCGGCGAGCTACCGCTCCTCCGCGAAGTGGTGGGGCTCCCCATCGAGGGGAAGCTCAGCGGCAGCATCGATCTCCGCATGCCCGAGGCCAAGCTTTCGAAGGCCGAAGGCAAGATCGATCTCAAGATCGTCGAGCTCGCGCTCGGCGACGGCAAGGCGAAGATCCGCGACACCATCGCCCTACCGCGCATGGAGGCCGGCGAGCTCGTGCTCCAAGCCGAGGCCACCGAAGGGCGGCTCAAGGTCGACAAGCTCTCGGCCAGCGGCAGCGACCTCGAGCTCGCCGCCGACGGCTCGGTGCGCCTGCGTGAACCCCTCGACACGAGCCTCGCGGAGCTCTCGCTGCGCTTCAAGTTCGCCGACAAGTTCAAAACCAAGAACGACACCACCAAGGCGCTCTTCGGCGAACCTGGCTCCTCGCTCCCCGGGCTCTTCGATCTCGATCCCAAGAACCAACGGGCGAAGCGCCCCGACGGCTTCTACGCCTTCCGCCTCACCGGCCCGCTCAGCAAGCTCGACACGCAACCGGCCCCGCTCGGTGCCGCGGGTACCGTGACGAACCCAGGCAAGAGCGGCATCCGCGGCTTCGCGCCCACGCGCTGACCGCGTGGTCATCGCAGCGAGAGGGTCAGCACCTCGCGCGAGTTTCGGACGCCAACGGGGAGCTGCAATTGCAGACCGACCGCGAGCGCTCCTACGTCGGAATTGGCGCGCGCACCCCACGGCTGACCTTGGCTGCGTGACTGCTGCTTTTGGGCCAGTCGCTCCGATGCTACTCGTCTCGCGGTCGCGAAATGAGGCTTCCTCGAGATCCTACCGAACCCGAGTTCGACGCTCTCCACGCCGCGCCGAGAGCATGGCGCCCTGTGCTGGAGGAGATCGCTGCGCAGCATGCTCCTGGCAGAAGCATCACGCTCCCAGCAGATGGAAGCGTCCTCGTGGGCATCGCGGACGAATTGGTCATCAAGCTGTATCCACCCTTCATGCGTGGCCACTTCGAGTTCGAGAGGGAAGCGTTGACGCATTTCGCGGGCAAGCTCTCGGTTGCCACGCCGCAGCTGATCGCGTCGGCGGACTACTCCGGATGGCCCTATCTGGTGATGACGCGGCTTCACGGTGAAAGCCTTCGCCTGACCTGGCCTCGACTCGAAGAGGCAGATCGCGTGGCGCTGCTTGATGCGCTCGGTGCCTTGGTCGCGGAGGTGCACGCGCTGCCAGTGCAGCCCCTACGGTCGCTCGCTCCTCGCTGGAGTGATTTCATCGCGGCGCAGCGCTCAGGGGCCGCCGCGCGTCAGCGAAGCACCGGGCTTCCCGAACGACTGCGTGCGGATCTCGAACGCTTCCTCGGTCAGCCCGACGAGCCGAATGGTGAAGTCATTCTGACGGGCGAGTACACGCCGATGAACCTGTTCGTGGAAGGTGGCTGTCTCGTCGCCATGTTCGACTTCGGCGATGGCATGATCGGTCCGCGTGAGTACGACTGGCTCGGCCCCATGTGCTTCTTGGGGGCGGGCAGCCGCGAACGGCAGGCGGCCTTTCTCCAGGGGTACTCCGGCGAGGCTCCGAAGCATTGGACCGAGTTGCGGCGGCGCCTGTTGCGCTTGCTGCTGCTGCACCGCTACAGCAATCTCCGCGGGCAGCTCGCGCTACGAGGCTGGCAGTCTGCACCAAACCTCGACGCCTTGGCCGAGCGGGTCTGGCCGTAGCGAAGCGCTACGCGTGGTCTCCGCGGCCCCACCCGGACGCATTCCGCCCTGTCTTCGCTTCGTCTCGGCGTGCGCCGCCGACGACGCGGTACGCTGCGTCAGCCTTCGACATGCGCCTCGCGGAGCCGTCGCCCCGCTTCGCCGACGAGCTCGAGACGGAGAACCTACCCCCATGGATCAGAAAACCGCCAACGAGGACGCCAAGCGGATGGCTGGGCGGGCTGTGCTCAATGATGTCCCTGGGCGGCTTGCGTTGCACCTTCCACCGCACGTTCGCGCATGCCGTCCTCGACGATGGTGCGCATGACGTGCTCGGCCGGGTGCCGGAGCTCGTGGAACTCGAGCCCGGCGCTCACACCGGTCATCACTGCCGTGATCGCCATGTCCAAAGCCGCGTGCGCGAACTTCGCGTTCCACTTGGCGATGCCTTTCGCCTGCTCCGCGAGGGAAGCTGCTTGCCGCTTCATTTCCTTGGCGGCGGCGTTCATGGCCTCGCTTTGCTCTGTCATCGCTGGATAGTCGCGGCGACGCACCGCTCTGTCGTAGCGGGCTCTCGCGTCGCTGAACGCTCCGGACGCGTCCAGGAACTTTTTCGCGGTGGCGTCGGCGGCGGCAATCTTCCTAGAAAGTTCGCCAGCGATCAGGCCCCCCGCAGCATCGCCGCGTTCGAGCACCCTGCCGAACGCCTTGGGCGACCCCGTGACCACTGCCTCCAGCGGCGCGACGGCGCTGGCGCCCACCAGGCCCGCAGCCGAGCCGACGCCAGCCGCGACCTCGGCAGCGCGACTGATCGAGCCAATCTCGTGCTGCAGCCGCTGGACCGACGCGCCGAGCCGGTTGGCCCGCCCGGCCAACGCTTTGGAGTTGGCCAGCGCTTGCGTTTCGAAATTCCAGGCGGAAGCTCGCGGCGCCTTGGCTTCGGGTCGTGCGATCTGCCTCAACGCCGCTCGTTCTCGCGTCACGGCTTCGCCGAAGTTGGCGCCCGCCTTCATGATACCGAGGATGTCGGCTCGCTCCTCTTTGGAGAACGGACCGAGGGCGTTCAGTGTCGTTTCGGCATCGGCGTACTTTCGCAGTCCGCTGTTGCCGCGCTGCGCGATGGCCTGATGAACGATGCTCCGATCGACGCTCGAGTGACCCGTCAAGCGTTCCTCGATCAAACGGTCGGCTTGGCTCGGATCCCGCTCGAGCGTGCGATTGATCTGCGCGAAGGTCGAGTTCTTGCGGGCGTAGGCTGCGACGCTGTTGGGTTGCCCTCGGAGCGCGCCGGCAACGAGGCCATCCGTGCTCTTGGCGGCCTCGGGAGTGGGGCCCGATCCGATGCTCGGCCTCGCGCTCGTCTTGCGATTCGCGGGTGCGGTCGGAGACGGATTGGCGGTCGCGGGCTCGGAATGGTCCAGGTGGTCGGTCGCGGGCTTGGCGTTTCGATCGATGCGGGGGCTCATGGTCTTCCTCTGTTTCGTTGGGATGCGGCGATGTGACGCCATTCGTCGCGATCGGTGCGGTTCAGGTACGGCACCAGGCTGCGTGCACGCGTGCGAAGCTCGGAGCCGCCGGGCGCGAGCGCCGCGAGCGCAACCATCAGGGGTGGCGCGCTCGGACTGGCAGCGGCGCTCGAACCGATTGCTCTCCCACTGGCCAGGACGACGTACGTCGCGCCCGCACGCACGTCGATCGGGAGGTCTACGTCAGCGGCCATTCGGGCGAGTGCTTCGAGGTCGAAACGCGTGCGATAGGGTGATCGTTTCGCGTCCGAAGCCAGTTCCGTCAGGGTCGCGAGCCACGTGCCGAGGTCGCGCCGTCGCCGGCCCAGCGTTGACGCCCCGGCCTGCCGCCCAGTCGCGAGACGTTGGCCGAGCTCCGCGTGGACGCTGAGCGCTCCCGTGCTTGCAGAAAATCGGAAGCTCGCCGAGCGCTCTCCCGCTGGCCCCTGGATGAGCAGGCGGCTGCCGTCCACGAGCGAGGCGCGCCTGATTTCGGTGAAGGCGAAGTAGTGGTGAGACAGCCCGAATACCCCGTCCCAACGCAGACCGCCTTCGTCCAGCGCCAGTCTCGGTCGAGCCCGCCCACGCAGCAGGAGGTAGGGAACAAGCGCCGCCAGCAGCACGATGGCCGCTGTGCCCGAGCCGACCACGACGGCCCAGCAGCCGAGCACGGTAAACCCAAGCCAGACCAACCATGCCCAGCGCGTATGCAGCTCGTATCCAATCACGCCCCCCGGTTCGGCCGCTCGAGCACTCGGTTGCCAGCAAACTTGGGTCGGAGCGGACGAAAGCGGGCTGTCCCCCAACGCTCTCTGCTGCGGTGTGGCCGAGGATCGGAAAACCTCCCAGGATACGAAGGGCGCCAAAGAGAGATTTCTCGGCGAGAGGGAAGCGGCAAAGCGATGTCGCTTGGCCCACGAGGACGCCCCGTCTCGTGCGGAGCCGTTTTCGGCTCCTGCTGTACACTCGCGCCCGGAGGTCCAGATGGCGCTCACGTCGACGAAGGTGGAGTGGGAAGAGGTGCCGACGAAAAAGCTCTACGTGTTTCGGCTCAAGGTGCGAGGCGGGTGGCTGGTCAAGTGCAACGAAGGGCTCACGTTCTTCCCCGACCCCGAGCACGAATGGGACGGCGGCCCACTGGAGTGAGCGCCCCGCCTCACCTCGGGGCTTCGCAGCGGCCCCGCAGGCTCGGGCTCAGTCTACGTGCGAGGCGTGCTGCCGACGCCGTAGGGCAGGAAGCGGTCGCCGAATCGCGTCGCGTCCGGTAGCGTTGGACGCATGGCGCCGAAGACCATTTCGTACGTCGCCCTGGCCATGGTCGTCGCTCGTAGCTTGGCTGCTTGCGGCTCGAGTGACGACGGATCGGGTGCCGCTGGCACGGGGGGCGCGACGGGCGGGGCCGGCGGCGCGGGAGGCGCTGGAGGCAGCGGCGCGGGAGGCGCTGGAGGCACGGGCGGCGCGAGCACGGGGGGCAATTCCAGCGGAGGCGCGAGCTCCACGGACCTTTGCGCGGGTCTCGTCTCCGACACCGCGCCCCACGCCATGGGCGCGCTCGCCAAGCCTGCGGTCGGACAAGCCGTGAAAGATCCGGCGTTCGGCACCACCTTGCGCCGCATCACGGAGGCGCCGGCCGGCGGCGTCATCAAGCCCATGTACTCGACGATTCCCGCGTGGAACGCCGACGAGTCGCGCTTCATCTTGTATCAGGTCGACAAGGGGCACGTCCTCTACGACGGCAAGTCGTATGCGTACATCAAAGACCTCGACATCCAGCCTGCCGATCTCGAGCAGGTCTACTGGCACACGAGCGACCCCGACATCTTGTTCTACGTCGACGGCAAAGACCTCGTCCGCTACCACGTGGGCGCTGGGACTCCAGAGGTCGTACACACCTTCTCGAATTGCACCGACGGGCCCACGGGCAGCAGCGATCCGATGTTCATGTCGTGGGACTCGGACACCATCGGCCTCACCTGCGACGGGCAGGTCTTCAACTACCGGGTCAGCACCAACGTGGTGGGGGCGGCCATCGCGGGCGACCCGAGCATGGGCTCGCAGGCCGCTCCTTCCGGGTCGCTCTTCTACGTGGGTGGTGAGGTGCGCGATTTCGACATGAAGCTGATTCGCACCCTCGATCTCGCGAACCCCGCCGAACACGCCTCGCTGGGCCGGCTCGCCAACGGCCACGACACCTACAACGCGGCCGTGTACGACCCCGGTCCCAACGGCAGCCCGCAAGGGGTGTTGGTCTCGCACGATCTCACCGACGGAACCTCCCGCGCCGTGATCGGTGAGTCCGCCGGCTACCCATATCCGCCGAGCGGCATCCACGTCTCGACCATGGCCTACCAGGCCCCGGGCTGGGTCTTCGTTTCCGTGGTGGGCGATCACACCGGGCAGAGTCTCCTCGACGGCGAGCTCGTGCTCGCCAACACCAACCCGGGCGGCGCGGTCTGCCGCCTCGCGCACCATCGCTCCTTCGGCAAAGATGGTCCCCAAGGCTACTGGGCCGAACCCCACGTGAGCCCGAGTCCGCGCGGCACGCGCGCCCTCTTCGGTAGCGACTGGGGCGGCGGCGGCTCCGTGGACACCTACGTGATCGAGCTCCCGACCTACGCACCCTGAGACAGAGTCAGAGAAGAGAAGAAGGCTGCCCCCCCACGCTCGGGCTCGGCTTCGCCTCGCGCGAGTGATCGACTTCGCTTTGTTTTCCTACTTCAGCCCGAACTTGATCGGGCCTCTAGGCCTCTAGGCGAGTGCAGCTTGGCGGCCTTGGCGGAGTGGCGGTCCTCCGCCGATCTGCGGGCGGCGATGCGCGCGAGTGGGACCGTCGCGCCGAAGCGCGGAGGCAGATCAGGAGTCGACGGAGATGCGGAGCTTCTTCCGGAGTTTGAAATAGGGCTCGCTCACGCTGTAGAGCACGAGCTCTTTCAGCCGCTCTTGCTGCGGCACCGCGCTCGAGCTCTCGTCGCTGGCCTTGATGATCTCGACGGCGGTCTCGAGGTCGTGGGCGCAGACGAAGCCGGCGCGGTCCGCGGTCATGTCGATGCCGCCGAGCCACTTCTTCAGATCGAGGGCCGCACCCGCCTGGATCAGCTTGGAGACGATGCGCGCGAGCTGGTCGCGGGCCTGGCCGTGGAGGCTCCGCTCGAGGGCCTGCCGCGCGTCGTTCACGGGGCCTTCCATCTCGGCGGCTACTGGGAACTGGGGTGCGATCATCTTGATGGCGGCGAAGAGCCAGGCCTTGAGCCCCGTGCCGCTCGGCACGAGGTGTCGCACGTACATGCCGGGGCGGAAGTACGTGATGTGGCGCGCGGCGATGAACGCAGCCGCTTGGGGCGGCACGTCGGCGGAGAGCGCCGCCATGCCGAGCACGATGGACGGCTGGTAGGCGTGGAGATACGAGAGGCCGCCCGGGTCGTTGTTGTTCTGGAACGTGGGCGGCGCCTCCATGCCGAGCACGCCGCAGGCGTAGAACAACGTCTGGCTCATGGGGTAGGGGTGACGCGCCAGATCGATGGCGTAGCGCCGGTCGAAGCCGAGCGTCTCGAAGTGTTGGCCGCGGGCCGCGATCACGGCTGGCTCGATCAAGGCGAACACGCTGGTGAGCAGCGGATCGGCGTCGGCGTGCATCAAGTGGACGAGCCAGTCGTCGTCGGAGAGCGCGGCCTGGGCCGGCGCTGCCGTCTCGGGGCGCATGCGTTTGAAGAAGCGCTCCTCGTCGGGCTCTGCCAGGTTCAGCACGTAGAGCGCCTGGCACAGACCCCAGGCCGCGTCGGCGTCTTTCACCTCGGTGTAGAGCTTGCGCATCGCCTTGTAGGTCTCGGGGCGATACGGGTTCTGACGCAAGATCACCTGCTGCGCGGCGACGGCCTTGTCGAGGTACTTCTTGGGGTCCGTCGCGTAGAGCTCGGCGAGCTTCGACTGGCGGCCCGCGTTTTCGGGTTCGAGAGTCTGCGCCGCCTCGTAGGCGTCGATTGCGCGATCGATCCAGCCCAGGTTCTTCTCGTAGAGCTCGGCGAGCTCGGCGAAGGTCTGG
>Ga0268298_10001434_pt1 | contig 28134 bp, 25 predicted proteins | sample WWTPWeurt_MetaG_FD_194462 | JGI IMG/M metagenome (GOLD analysis project Ga0268298, IMG submission 194462) | Activated sludge microbial communities from WWTP in Nijmegen, Gelderland, Netherland - WWTP Weurt | ecosystem: Engineered > WWTP > Aerobic digester > Activated sludge | place... | reverse complement strand
GGTTGATGCTCTACCATGGAGTTCGGCAGACCGCCTCCGGAGCGCTCTACCGGCTGGGAGTCGCGCTCTTTGCCTTTGACCAACCCGATCACTGCCTCCTGCGCGGTGACTCCTGGATCTTCGGACCGGAGCGATCCTATGAGTGCCGGGGGGACGTGGCGAACGTCGTCTTCCCTTGTGGGCAGACGATCGGCTCTGACCGGGACACAATCAACTTATACTATGGCGCGGCGGACACGAGCATGTGTCTGGCTACCGGCAGCATCCGAGAGATACTCCGCTGGCTAGACGCTCATGGCGCTCCCGGTGAGACCTCAGAACGGCGGGACTAGCCATGCTCCGACTCATCCGGGCGTTGGAGCGGCATCGCGACCGTGGCCGAAAGCGCGAGGTGAGTCGCACCTTCATGCCTCCGGACCGGGCCGATCCGATCGCCGATGACTTCGGGGTCCTCTACGCCTTGGACGAGGTGAGGCTGCCCCCCGGCACCAGCATCCCGCGACACCCGCGCCGCGACGCCGAGATGCTCACCTACGTCCACGAGGGCGCGCTGACCTACGAGGACGCCCAAGGGCGCTCGGGCATACTACAAGCGGGCGAGTTTCAGCGGCTCACCACCGGCCGCCAGGCCCGCCACCGGGAGGCCAACGCCTCACGCGTCGACTGGGCGCATATCTTTCAGATGGCCGTGACTCCGCGGGAGGCCCTGCTTACCGCCGGACATGAGGAACGGCGCTTCAGCGTCGGGAACCGCCGAGGAGACCTCTGCGTCGTGGCGTCGAGCGACGGACGCAGGGGCTCGCTCTTGCTCCACCAGGACACGCTGATTTATTCCGCCATCCTCGCGCCCGGCCAACACCTGGTCCATGACTTGGACGGTGACCGCGCCGCCTGGATGCACGTGATCGAAGGGGAAGTAACCCTGGCAGACCTGATCCTGACCACCGGCGATGGGGCCGGAATTGCCGGGGAACGGTCGATCTCGATCACCGCCGGTCGCGAGTCCGAGATCCTCCTCCTCGACGTGCTCGCGCCAGGACGGGCCATCAAAACGATGGAGACCAATGGTCACCTTGATGGAGAGGTCGGGAGACGAACGCTCGCGCATGAGTAGACGGGACGGCTCGGATTCTGCACAGTCCTAAGACCATGATGATTGAGCTCTGGATGTGCGCAGCAGGTGGTTTGGGATTGGCCGGTGCCGCAGCTTGGCTCTCTGGGCACTTCATGAGGCTTCAGCAGGCGAAGCCTTCGAGTGCGCCTGCGCGACCGAGGTACCAAGACTCGACCGCGTCGATGCGTCTTCAACGTTCGCAACTCTGTGGCGCTCGCTGAGGCGCTCAGTATCGTTTAGGTGAGGTGCGTTATGACTATTCCAAAGATGTCGGGACCCGACCCAGTGAAATCTCGAATCCGCTGGGCGATGGACAACCTAGACAAGCAGATCGCTCAACTGCCGCGGACGTCCAAAGACGAGGACGGCAGAGAGCGGCCCAATGGGGTCGTGGCGGCCTTTCATGAGTTGGCAGATCTGCTCGCGCTCGGGCCGGAGCCGGAGTTGCGCGAGTGCCCGGTGTGCTCACACGTCTGTTTGCGAGAAGCGACGCTGTGCAGCTATTGCTGGTCGAGGCTGACGCCCCCGCCCAAACAGCTCGCTCAGGTCGCGACCCACGCGTAGCGACGGCTACATCGTCAGCTGAGCGTTGCTGAAGGCCCGCGCGGGCGCCACCGACTCCCGGCGCGCGCGGGGCCGACAGTAGTTGGCGAGCACGACCGCCATCTCGTGGGCCGACGCAAAACGCTGGCGCGGGTCGAGCCGGGTCGCGCGCTCCACGATGCTCACCAGCAGGGGGTCGATGTTCGCGCGGTGATCGCTGATCCGCCGAGGGCGCCGAGCGCTCTGCGCCTCGAAGACCTCCGTCGGTGTCGCTCCCGGGTAGGGGACGTCCAAGGTCAAAGCGCGGAACAACAGCACCCCGAGCGCGTAGACGTCGGCGCGGCCATCCACCGCGGAGCCGCGCCATTGCTCGGGCGCCATATACCAGGGCGTGCCATAGCCGACCCCGGCCTCGGGGAGGGTCTCGAGGGGCTCCTGGAGATCGCGGGCCAGGCCGAAGTCGATCAACTTCACCGCGCCGTGCCCATCGATGAGTACGTTCTCTGGCTTCACGTCACCATGCACCACGCCAGCGGCGTGGGCGTGCGCGAGGGCCGACGCGATGTCGTGGCAGCAGCGCGCGGCGTTCTCGGGGCTGAGCGGACGATGGCGGAGCAGGTCGTGGAGCGAATACCCGCGCACCAGGTCCATCGCGATGTAGTGGTAGCCTTCGTCGAGGCTGGCCCCGCGCGAGCGTGGAATCGCCGGATCGTCGAGCCGCGCCAGAACCACGGCCTCGCGGCGAAAGCGCCGGCGCGCATCGACGGAGCGCGAGAGCTCCGGTTCGAGCACCTTCACTGCGGCGTCGACGCCGAGCCCGACGTGGCGTCCGACGTAGACGCTGCTCGTCCCGCCGACGGCGAGCTTACGTAGGAGCAGATAGGGTCCTACTCGAGCTGGTGAACGTATATTGGAGCTGCGCATCCCACCCGACCTCATCAGGGATCTCATACGCCTCCGGACGAAGAATTTGCCGGGAAAGATCGCTCAGGCGTGCAGATTTGGGCTGAGCGGCGGTCGGGCAGCCCGGAGACCACCGAAACGGCCTTCGAGCGCCCTGAATTCGGGGATTTAGGAGGGGAGGAGGACGGCCCAACGAGGGTCGTCGCGGAGGCCCTGAAGACCGGGAGAGCGGGCGATCTGGGCCTTGATCTCTGGCACCCGGGCGATGTCCGCGGCGCTGACCGCTCGCTCCAGAGCAGCCAAGGCCTCGTCCCGGTGCCCCAAGGCGAGCGCGGCCCGAGCCCGGCCAAGCTGCGCCGGGGGCTCGCGCTCGGGGGAATGCTCGATCGCCAGGCCATAGGCCAGGGCAGCCTCATCCCAGCGCCCAAAGCTCGAGTGGAGCTCGCCGAGCATGAAGTCTACGTAGCCCTGGAGCTCGGGATCGCTGCCGGTGCGGCCGACCCGCTTGAGCTCCGCCTGCGCCAGCTCGTCGTACAGCGGCGCGACATGGCCTTCGCCGCTGTCCTCCGCGAACATGGCCTTGCTGACCAGGGCCCGAACCAAGTCCCGGGCCTCGGAGCTCTTCTGGGGGCGGTGATTGTGGCGCTCGGAGACCACCTCGTGCAGCGCCCGGGAGAGCGTGACGTCGACCTTCTCCAGATCGAGCAGGAGGCTCTTCTTCTTGGTCTCGGGGGCGAGCTCGGCGAACACGATGGTGCTCCGGCTGGCGTCGATCTCGAGCTTGAGATCGGTCATCGCCTGGCTGAGCTCCCCGAGCTTTTCGGCGCCGCGGGAGGCGAGCCGGAGCGCGTCGGAGGAGAGCTCCTCGGCGAGCTGTCCGAGCCGGCCGACCAGGCGCTGCGCGTCGCTGGCGCGGATGGGCTGGCCGCTGTCGAGAGTAGACTCGAGCGCGCCGCGGCTGTTCTGCACGCCCTCTTGGCTGAGCGCGAAGGCCGAGAGCGCGGTCCCCACAAAGAGCGCGTCCGCCTCGGCGTCCCGCGTGATCGTGCTGGTGCCGCCGCCCTTGATGAAGGCGTCGCCCTTGCCCTCGAGCTTCTTGCCGCCGCTGACCGGGACGTTCTCGAGCAAGGCATCGGCGCCCACGACAGGCGCGTTGCCCCCGGGACCCTTCCTACCGACGCCTGAACCCTGCATGAACCCCGAGCCTCCCACCCCAGACCGCATCTGTAAAGAACGCCTTTAGGGGCCTTTAGGGGTGAGAATACGATCGAATCGAAGCTCCCCCCGCGCGTCTTCGCGCGAGGTGGCTGGCGCGCGAAGCGCGACTGGTGCCACCCGGACAGTTGCCCACGCTTAGAGCAAGTACAGAGAAACAGATGGCCTACAGGCCTGACTGAACTGCACTCGGTTTAAGCCGCTCGACAGTGAACTTCGCGTCCTTGGGCCGGATCTCCACCACCAGCGCCATGCCGTAGCCCGTCGAGCCGTCGAGCATTCTCCAAGGATCCGGGTTGGCTGTACCGGCGTTCACGTAGAGCGAGGGGTGGAAGCGGCCAGGGGCCCGCGCCGTCTTGCCGGTCAGATCGGTGGCCCGCCCGCCGGCCTCGAGGATGTGACCGAAGATACCGAAGTTGATCTTGAGGTCCTTGATGAGCTCGGTCATCCCGCTGTCGCCGACGTTGCCAGCGTCGGTCGCCACGTCGATGCCCGCCTTCGCCTCCATCTTGGGCGGTCCGTGCGAGGTCAAGATGAGCGGCAGCGGCGCGCCTTGGGCGATATCGCGCAGGTCCTCGAGGTCCTTGTCGTCGTAGCGGGCCGCCCCTCCCGTGTGCGCGAAGCGGCGGTCATAGTAGCCCGGCAGCGTGAGCAAGGTGCCGTCGTCGAGTTCTAGGCGGCGGACCCAGTTGCCGTTGATCAGGTTCTTTCGCTCGGCGAAGGCCCGATCGCTCGCTTGGTTGAAGGCCCCGCAAGACTCGGTGTTACCGGTGAAGACCACCACCAGCAGATCCTCGGCCGCCAGCTGCTTGAAGACGACGTCCATGTCGAAGCTGTTGGTGGCCAGATCTCCGTTGGCCACCAGCAGATCGATCTTCTGATTCTTCAAGGACTCGAGCAGCGAGTGCAAGGCAGCTTGCGTTTCAGGGCGGCTGTCTTTGATCGCCGAGACCACGCCGATCCGCAGGACGTCGTCGGCGTCTTTGTCGAGCGCGATCAGGCGGTGCCCCACGAGGGAGTAGCGCTTGCCGCCAGCGCTGATGGGGATCGCGGGTGCGATGACACCGGCCGGTCCTACGCACTCTCCGCTGCGCGCCTCAGCGAAGCCCTTCCAGTCGGCGAAGGGGCCTTCGGGGCCAGGAGCGGCGAGGATCAGCGGGACGAACGCCAGCACAGAGAGCAGCACGCGGGGGAGGCTACACCAAGACGCTTCGAGCCGTCAGCGCCGAGGCCACTCGGATCGCTCGGGCGTCGCGGGGACAAAGCGCAGGTCGAGTGGCGAGCTGAGGTCCGTGATGAACCCGGCCTGGCCGAGCCGGTTCACCGCGCGCGCGAAGAAGTAGGTGTTTGGCTGGGCGCGGCTCTGCTCCGGGATCGTGAAGCGCAACTCACCCCCGGCCAGCGGCGCCGGCGTGATCTTGGTCCAGGAGGCGACCCAGGCGTCGATCTCCTCGCTGGGCAGGCTGAGGGTGTTGAGGTGGCGATCGTTGAAGTAGACCTCCACGCCGAGCGCGCCCTCGGGGGCTGTCCAGCGGAGCTGCACCGTCGTCGGGTCGAGCTGCGTCGCGGCGAACCACGCCGGCGCCTCCGGCACCGAATACGCCAGGGGGCTCGGACCGCTCTCCAGCTCTGCCGGGTTCACGGCGGTGACATAGTAGCGGCGCAGGACGCCATCGCTGAGCCCAGCATCGTGGTCATCGAAGCGCGGCTCCGCGATCGGCGCGCTGGTCAGCTTCTCCGGCGCCCCCCGGCCGCGCGCGCGGTAGACGTGAAACCGTGTGCCCGGATCGAGCGCAGAGTCCCAGGAGAGCCGGGCCAACTCCGCAGACTCCACGAACACCACCAGGCCCGACGGTCGCCGCGGCTGCGTGAAGGCAGGGAGCGAATAGGCGCCTCCACCCGAGCGTCGCAGGCGATAAGCATAGGCGACGCCGGCCTCGCCGCGGCGATCGACGAAGGTCCCGCTGGCAACCGGCGACGCGCTCAGCTTCTCCTCCGGGCCGGGACCGAGGCGGACATCGGCGCGCGCCCGAAACACCTCGAGCGCCTCGGCCGCGCTGAAACGGAGCTCCACCTCGGCCCCCTGGATGCGCGCGATCTCGGGCGCCCGTGGTGGGGCCAAGGCCACAGCGTGTCCGGTCACCGCCGGCTCGAGCCAGTACACCTCGCGGCTCAGCGCGGGCCGGAGCCCCTCGCCGTCCGCGCCACCGCCGAACAGGAAGAGCCGCCCCTCGGGCCCAGCGATCCTCAAGAGGCCCGCAAAACGAGGCACCTCCTCGGTGTCGTGCCGGCTCCAGCGCTGCACCTCGAGATCGAAGCGCCACAGCTCAGGCCGAGGCCAGGCCGCGAAGCCACCGGGCACGAAGCTGCTGGTGGCGGTCTGGATGGTGAAGAGCGAGCGGCTCTGCGCGTGATACAGCAGCGGCACGCGCATGAAGTCGGCGGTCGGCATCCCGCGCGGCGGCGGGGGGCCCGGCACCTGGCTGAAGCGATCGGTCGCGACGTCGTACTCCCACAGATCGTCCTTCACCTGTGCGGCGTAGGCGGCGGCAGGATCAGGCGCCGAGGTCCAGAAGCTGCTCGGGCTCTGGCTGCTGCCGCCGAAGATGTAGATCTTGCGCGCGTCGGGGTCGGCGGCGATCCCGTAGCTTCGGCGGCCCTGGAGCTCGAGCGGCAGCGGCGTCTGCCGGGCCTGATTTTGCCGCGCGGAATAGAGGGTGAGGCTGGAGTCGAGGAGGTAGGCCACCAGATCGCTCCCGGCGTCATAGGCGAGCTGGGAGTGAAAGCGGCTGCCCATCGTGGTGCCCAGCATTCGCGCGTCCTCCCAGCGATCGGCGCGCGCGTCGAACAGCCAAGGCCCGGCGGGCGGCCGCGTACGGTAGCTCCAGTCGATGAACGTTCCATCCGCCGAGAGCCCGCCGGAAGAGAGCGAGCCGTGCTCGACCGAGCCCTGCGAGAGGAGGAGGCGCCCGAGCGAGTCGACGTAGACCAGGTCCACCAAGCACATGCGCTGAGGCCGCGTCGGCGAGAGCGACAGGGAGTAGCGCTTCTCCCAAGGATCGAAGAGGAAGCTGTAGCTGCTCTGAGGGTAGCCTCCGAGCACGTGGCCGCCGGTTTGGACGAAGCGGCGGCTGACGGCGTCGTAGGCCGCCCCGTGCTCCCAGACCTGGAGCGGAGCGTCGGTCGCGATGCGCTCCCAGCGGTTCGCGACGAGCGCCGGGAGGGGTGCCAGGCCGCTGTCGGGTGGCAGCGCTGGGGCCGCGTCTTCGGCGTCGCCGGCGTCCGGGAACAGCGCGGCGTCCACGGCGCTGAAGCCGGTGTCCGCCTGGGCGCCGGCGTCCCTCGTCAGCGCGGGAGCCGCGTCCTCTCGAAGGGGCTCTGGAGGGGGCGCCACGCAGCCTGCCCAGAGCAGGGCGAGCCCCGCGGTTCGCCCTCGCGCTCGCTGTGATCCCACGGTGCCTTGAATGTGCCCCCAGGCCTGGAAAGCGGGCCAAGAAGCGAAATCGAGCAACCCTTGGAAGGGCTTGCCGACAATATCCTACATGGGCCTCTTCAGCCTCGCCTCCGGCATCCTCGACACCGCGAAGAGCGTGACCTTCGATGTCGTGGAGACCGGCGTGAACCTGGCCGAGACCGCGGTCGACACGACCGTCTCGGCGGCGAAGCTCGATCCGGAAGGCGCGGTCGACAACCTCGGCAAGGGCGCCAAGCAGACCGCCCGCGGGGTGGAGAACCTGTTCTCGGATCTGTTCGGCTGAGGAACGGCGCTCAGTAGCGAATGACGGTCGAGCCCCAGGTGAAGCCGGCGCCAAAGGCCGCCACCACCAAGAGATCGCCGCGCTTGAGCCGCCCGCTCTCTACGCACTCATTGATCGCCAGCGGGATCGAGGCGGCGGTCGTGTTCCCGAAGCGATCGATGTTGTTGAACACCTTCGAGTCGGGGAGGTTCAGGCCCTTTTGCACGGCCTCGGAGATGCGCTGATTGGCCTGGTGGGGGATGAAGAGATCGACGTCGCTGAGCGAGACGCCGGCCTTGGCCAGGGAGATCTCCACGGTCTCGGGCATCTTCCGCACGGCGTGCTTGAAGACCTCGCGGCCGTTCATCTTCGGGAAGTGCTTGCCTTCGGCCATCATGGCCTCGGTGAGCCGCGGCAGATAGCGCGAGCCGGGCGCCTCGAGCCATAGCTCTTTGGCGTAGGTGCCGTCCGCGCCCACGTGGGTGGCGAGCACGCCGGTCTCGGGCTTATCGGAGGCGCCGTACACCACGGCCGCCGCGCCGTCGCCGAAGATCACCGCCACATCCCGCCCGCGCGTTGTCATATCGAGGCCCGTCGAGTGGATCTCGGCGCCGACCATCAAGACGTGCTGGTACATCCCGGCCTTGATCCAGGCGTCCGCGATCTGCGTGCCGTAGATGAAGCCGCTGCACTGGTTGCGGATGTCGAGGGAAGCCACGCCGGGGATGCCGAGCTGCGTGTTGAGGAGGCAGGCCGAGCCCGGGAAATTGTAGTCGGGGGACAGGGTCGCGAAGACGATCGCGTCGATGTCCTTGGGCTCGAGGCCCGCGCGCTCGATCGCGGTCTTGCAGGCGGGGACCGCCAGCTCGGAGGCGCCGGTGTCCTTCTCGATCCAACGGCGCTCCTTGATCCCCGTGCGCTGCTGGATCCACTCGTCGGTGGTGTCCATCATGCTCTCGAGGTCTTTGTTGGTGACGACGCGCTCCGGTACGGAGTGGCCAGTTCCGAGGATCTTCGTGCGAATGGTCATGGTCGGTCGTCGTGGGTAGACGAAGAGCGCGGACCTGGCAAACGGATCCTGCTAACGCGTCGCGTAAAACAGGGCGACGACATTCTGGTGGTGTAGGCCGTTCGACGAGGCTCTACTCCTGCCGTGCTCAGCCTCGACGATGTGCGCGCTGCCAGGGCTCGGATCCGCCGCTTTGTGCGGGAGACTCCGCTCGACCGAACGCCGGAGCTCGGCCTAGGAGATCAGGTCTACGCCAAGCTCGAGCTGGTGCAGCCCACCGGCTCTTTCAAGCTGCGCGGGGCGCTCTCCAAGCTGACCGCGCTGTCCCCCGCCGAGCGGGCGCGGGGAGTCCTGACGGTTTCTGCAGGAAATCATGGACTAGCGGTGGCCTGGGGCGCGTCGATGCTCGGCGTGCCGGCGACGGTGGTCGTGCCGCGCGGCGCCGCGCGCGCGAAGGTCGAGGCGATCGCGCGCTACCCGGTAGAGCTGATCGAAGAAGGCGAGGGCTACGACGCGGCCGAGCGCTGGGCCCGGCAGCACGCGACCCGGCGCGGCCTCACCTTCATCTCGCCCTACAACGATCGCGAGGTCATCGCGGGACAGGGCACGATCGCGCTGGAGATCTTGGAGGCCCTCCCGGCGTGCGACGCGCTGATCGCGCCGGCCGGTGGGGGCGGTCTGCTCGCCGGCTTGGTGGTGGCGGCCAAGGCGCTGGCGCCCAAGCTCGAGATCATCGCGGTGGAACCCGAGGCCAGCCCCACGCTCTCGCGCGCCCTCGCCGCCGGACGCATCGTGAACGTCGAGGAGCGCGCGACGATCGCCGATGGGCTCGCCGGCAACATCGAGGAGGGCTCGATCACCGTGCCGCTGATCGCCGCCCAGCTCTCCGAGGTGACGCTGGTATCGGAGCAAGAGATCCGTGGAGCGATGCGGCGCGCGGTAGAGAAGCTGCACCTGATCGTAGAGGGATCTGCCGCAGTGGCGATCGCGGGCGCAGTGCAGAAGCAAGCAGCCCTGCGCGGAAAGACCTGCGCCCTGGTGCTGACGGGGCGAAACATCGGCTGGCCCGAGCTGTTGGCCGCGATTGCGGGCGAAGAAGCCCCAGCGTAGATTGCGCCGGTGTTGAGCCCAACCCTGGCGCGAGTGGTGGAGATCGCCCTCGGCGCTGGTGAGGTCGTCCTCTCTCGCTACGGACGCAAGAGCCTCACGGTCACCGACAAAGACGACGGCAGCCCGGTCACCGACGCGGACATCGCCGCCGATGGGTTCATCCGCCAAGAGCTGGCCGAGACCTGGCCGCACCCGATCCTCTCGGAGGAGGGCGACGAGAATCCGTGGTCGGTGCGGCAGCACTGGGATCGCTTCTGGCTCGTCGATCCCCTGGACGGCACCAAGGACTTCCTGGCCGGCACCGGCGAGTTCTGCGTGAACATCGCGCTCATCGAGCGGGGCATCCCGGTGATCGGCGTGATCGCCGCGCCGATCTCCGAGGCGATCTGGGCCGCCGAGCGCGGCCGAGGCACGGTGAAGTTGGTCGGCGGAGCCCCGGTGCCGCTGGTCGGCGCGCGGGCGAGCGGGGCCTTCATCGGGCTGAAGAGCCGCTTCCACGCGCCGCCCGAGGCCGATCGATACTTGGCGCGGCTCGGCCTGGATGAGATCCGGCCAGTGGGCTCAGCGCTCAAGTTCGGCCTGATGGCCGACGGGGTCGCCGACGCGATCGTCTCCTTCTCGAAGAGCAAAGCCTGGGACATCGCCAGCGGACACCTGATCGCGGCGGAGGCCGGCTGCCACTGCGCGCGGATCGCCTCGGATGAAGCGCTGAGCCACGCCCGAGAGGATCTCACCAACCCACCGTTCATCGTGGCCAGCCCGCGGCTCGTGGCGCGGGGGCTGCCGTAGCGGCTCACAGCCCCCCGAGGATCTCAAAAGCCCGCTCCCGCTCAGCGAAGGACAGCGGCGACTGCTCGAGGCGATGCCACGCCGTAGGATCATAAGCCTCGACCCGCGAGCACCGGTTCAGCCAGATCCCATGGTTACGCTGCAGCACCTCGCCAAAGAGCCCCGCGTCCTCGGGGCGGCGGAGCTTGGAGAGCATCAAGACCCCGGCGTGCTGGGCCGAGATCCCCGCCTCTCCTAGCGTGAGGAGGTGAGGCCGCACGTCGCTGGTGAAGGTGTAGAGCGGAAAGGGCCCCGCGGCCGATAGTCCCCGGTAAAAGCCGCGATAGAACCAGTCGAGCGAGATCGCGGGCGCGTAGGCCGCGACCAGGGCCCCCGGGATCGCGCGGCGAAAGCGGGCCGCCAAGCTCGCGCTGAGCCGCTCAGCCTCCCGCTCGAGCCAGCCGAAGTGCGCGCCGATCCCCTGCGCGTCGAAGCGCTTGATCGGTGAGCGAGCCACGGTGGCATCCTCAAAACCCATGGTGGAGCGGAACTCCGAGACGCCGGTGAGAGGCCGCAGATACAGCTCGAGATCGATCACCACCCCGCCGAGCGGCACACCCTCCGACAGCCGGGCCCAGCGCTCCGCGAAGTGCTCGCCGGGCTCAGTCACCTCCTGGTCCCAGAAGTCCTGAAACAAGGGCGCCGGCAGATCGGGATAGTCCCGCTGATAGAGATCGCGCGCCATCTCGGCAGGGAACGGCGGGCAGCGGAGGTTGGCCGCTGGGTGTAGGGCCACGAGCACCCGTGGCGCGGGCCGGCCCGTGCGCGCGGCTTGCTCGGCGAGCGCGCGGCTCAGGGCCTGCACCGAAGCCTCCATCGCCTTGGTCTTCTCTTCGAAGCGGGATCCCGGCCGATAGTATTGGTTCGGCGAGATACTTAGCCACAAAGTATCCAGGCGGGCCCGCTCGAGCAGCAGCAGGAAGCGCTGGGCCGAGGCCGGATCGGCTCCCGGCTCGAACGGCGCAAGCTCAGCCCACCCTGTCTTTCTGGGCAAATTCGGCGAGGGCTCGGGACGTGGCAGCGGCGCGGGCGCTCCGGGAGGCTGCGGGGCCCGCTCGAGGAGCTGAGCTACGGTCCGCGGCAGCTGCGCCTCGACCTGAGATCTCAGCGGCTCCACGATCGGCAAAGAGCGGAAGCTCTCGGTGATGGAGGTCGCCGTCAGCGCCTCGAGGTTGGCGACGAGGAGCGGCTTACCATCATCCCGCAGCAAGGCGGCCACCCGCGATCCGAGCGCGAGCTCTTTGGGCTCGGGGCCCTCCGCCACGAGGAGCGTCGTCGAATAGCCGGGCGCGCCGAAGGGGTGGGCCAAGACCTCGCTCAGCGCCTCGGCGTAGTCCTCGGCGCGCGAGGGCCCAGGCTCAGTGAGGCAGAGGCTATCGATCAGCGCCAAGAGCTCGGCCGTCTCCTGCGAGCCCGTGGGGGCCAGGAGCGCCAAGGAGGGTGCGATCCGCGCGCCAGCGACCAGATCCAAGAACTGTGCGGCGACCGCGGCCTCACGGGCGCCGGTGAACAGCTCCGGCTCGAGCGCGACCCATACCGCTTCGTGGGCCGCGAAGGTGGCGGGGTCGAGATCGATGACCTGATCGACGCTGCAGTGCACAAGCTCGAGGCCGTGGGCGGCCAGGGCCTTCACCAGCGGCAAATACAGGGCGTCGGCGTGCCGACCCGCGGAGAGGAGGAGCACCGATGAGCCCATCGGCGTCGAGGATTGCACTCCCCCCTGAAGAGCTCAAGTCGTTGCCTTTCTCGGGTTCTCGCGGGATCGTAGGGCACCGATGCGCCGTTGCCCCATCTGCCGCGAAGCCGTCCCGAGCGAGACCAGGGAAGCCCCCTTCTGCAGCCCTCGGTGCAAGAACATCGATCTCGGGCGGTGGCTCAATGAGGAGTATCGGATCCCAGCGGAGTTGCAGGAGTCGCAGGAGTCGAGCGAGCAGGAGCCGGCGCGGGAGGACTAGCCGAACCTTAGTCGCCGGTCCGGGGGGAGACGGAGTCGGCAGCAGACTTGATGATGCCCGACAGTCGGTCGGCCTCTCGCTGGACGAGAGCTATACGTTCCCGCAGGTCCGGCGTCTCCGGGAGAAGGGCGAGCTGCCGCAACATATCTTGCAAGAGGCCTGGTTTGCGATCGCGCACGTCCAGCCGAGCGATGGCCGTCTCGACCAGCCTCAACCCCTTAGCTGGGGTGGACGAGGGCGCGAGCACATCGCAGAGGAGAAGGCAGTGGGGCGCAAGCCAAGCGCTCCCAAGCTTCGAATCGATGGCCTCGCGGGCGCGGCTACGTGCTGCCTCCAGGGCGCTTTGCGCGCCTTTGACGTCGCCCTCTTGGAGGCGAAGCACAGCGATCTGAGCGTGTGTCGAAAAGTCGTAGTCGGTCGCGGTTGGCGGCTGGCCCGCTAAGCGCGCGGACACGTTGAGCCTCCGAGCTGAGTCGAGCGCGTCTTGATAGTGCTCGGATGCCAGCGCAAGAAGGTGTTCGTGCTGACGAACTCTCCCTTCCGCGTTGTGCACGACGGGCTGGAGCCAGGTGTCCTCACCACCCGCGAGGTGCTCCTTGAGGCGGCCGACGAGCTGCGCGGCTGCGCCACTGTCGCTGCGGTCGAGGGCGTCGGTCAGAGCACCGTACAAGACCGAACCGACGTCATTGCTGGCGGGGTTGGCCTTCAGGGCCTCGAGGCTCTGGGCGTATGCCGCCGTAGCCTCTTTCTGAAGCCCGAGGTCCCGAAACCCGTTAGCGGCATCGCAATACGTCCCCGCGATGGCCTCGGGGGCCGCGCTTCGCGCCTCCGACAGCCTCGACTTCGCTGTGTTGAGGTCGGCCCTGAGCGACTCTCGCAGCCTGAGGTCCGCCGTCACGTTCACTCTGGACGTGGCGCCCGGCTTCACGACGACTGGTGCGACGCTCGCTCCTCCCGGGAACAGTGACGCATCGCTACCCAAAGCGACGTCGGAACGGCGAGCCCGCTCATCGGCCAAGCATTGCTGAATCTCGGCCCGGACCGTTGCGGGTATCTGTTTGGAGTTGGCGAAATCGATCAGGCGCGCGGTCACCGTTGGGCGCGGCCCGGCGGTGGGTGGCGGTTCAACGGCCTTCTCAGCTTCCAAGGCCAGATGCCTGAAACCGTTCCGCCCCAGGATGACGCCGTCCACGATGAGGTTGTGCCCGAGGGTGGCGGACGCGTCGGCGAAGCCCATCTTGAGGCGGTTATTGCCGCCGTCTGCATCGGTGACCTTACAGTTGTCCCAGAGCTCTGCGGCCCAGCCCTCACCGTAGAGGTGGTAGGCCTTGCCGGTGTACGCGGACTTCGCCCCAGCCTTCTCGTCCGGTCCGATGTCCAGCTCGACCAGGCTCACCCTCTGCCCGCTGGGGAGGACGAAGTCCGCGCTACCGGCGACCTTGTACGCGAACTTTGGCCCCAGCCCGGGCGTGATGTCGTAGGACGTCACGGTTCGACCATCGCTGCCTCGGCGAGTTTGAACGTTGCTCGCGAGGCTCGAGAACGCAGGCATGTGCGTCTCGAGGAAGCGAGCCATCGCCGACGGGCTGGCTGGGGCGAGGTTTGGATGAAATCCTTCGATGGTGACTCGTCCGTCCGCGAGCTTGGCGATCGAGCCCGCGAGCTGCTGGACCCATTGTTGAACTCCAGGTAGAGCAGGCTGAACTGCGCGGGCCGAACGAACGTTTGAGGTCATGTCTCCATTGTGGGTCACTGGCGCTCAAATGTACTTTCAGCTCCCTTAATCCGCCGGGGCGGGCGGCGCGCGCTCGGGGCTCGGGAGCAGTCATTGTGAACGAGCTACGGCCAAGAGCCAGAGGCCGTCGCCTGGGTCGCCAGCTCCCAGAACTGCCTGGCCTTGGAGACATCGAGCGACTCCGGACTGGAGGCAATGGCCGTCTTCTCGCCGAAGAACTTGCCCCCGACTTGGACGAGCGAGGCGTCGAGCGCCATGAAGACGAAGGACTCGACGGATTCTTCAATGGAGCGCGCAAAGGGAAGATGTACCAATACGTGGCGCAGCAGCCACCGCTGAAACCCAGTGGTGCTATTGGCCGCGGTCATGGGGACGAAGCCCGGGCAGACGGCGTTGGCGGTGACCGACGTGCCCACTCCTAGGCGGCGCTGCAGTTCGAAGGTGAACCACAACAGCGCCAGCTTCGAATTCTTGTAGGCACGGTCCGGGTTGTAGCCGCGCAGCAGGTGCGGGTCCTCGAAGTCGAAGTGAACCGGCTTTCCTCGGGAATCGGGGAGGTGGAGCCGCGAGCTGACGTTGATCACCCGCGCTTCGGTGGAGCGACGCAAGGCGGGCAAGAGGGTTCGGGTGAGGAGAAAGGGCGCCAGAGTGTTGACCGCGAGCGTTTGTTCGAAGCCGTCGACGGTGACCTGCCGGACTGGGTTTTGCTGCATCACCCCGGCGCAATTGAAGAGTACGTCGAGCGCTAGGCCTTCGGCAGAGAGTCGTTCACCGAAGGCGCGCACCGAAGCCAGCACAGAGAGGTCGAGCACCCGGGCCTCCACCTTCGCCCCGAGCGACTGCGCTTGAATCTCAGCGACCGCGCGCTGCCCGTCGGACAGGCCCCGGGCAGTCAGCAGCACCCGGTGCCCCAGCGCCGCGAGGTGGCCCGCCGTCGCACGCCCCAGCCCGCGTCCTCCTCCGGTGATGAGAATGGTCTTCACCATGACTATGCTTTCACATCGGCGCTGGAATGGTCTTGGTCAGATGCGGTGGGCCTCATGGCGAGGTGCTCAGCAAGAACCACGCCCGTCGTTCTTTCCCTGCGATGCCAAAAGACGGCGATGCCCAGCCTGGCGCGTGCGACTCGATCCACCGCTGTCGCCGCAGCGCGAGCCGGCTCAGTGACAGACCACGTGTTGGCTCCGGTCACACCAGCATCTCGGGCCCGCGATCCCCGAGTCGGGCGCTCCCTGCGTCGGATCGAGCACTTGGTCACCGAGTCGCTCGCTCCTCCGTGGCGCAACAGCCTGTAACAGCGCCCGCCGGGCCCAGTAGCCCAGCCACTCTCGGCGACTTAGCTCTGGCCCGGGGGCTGCAATTCCCGCCGCCGTGGTCGTCCTCTTCCTCCCTAGCGCCCCTCTCGCTGCTCCCCAAGCCCCGCCTGCGATACCGGTCTCGCCCCCGCCCGCGGCCGCTGCGCCGTCCGCTGCCGACGACTTCGTCGATCGCATGGATCAGAAGCTGCGCTCGGGGTGGACGGAGCAGTGGACGACGCCGAAGCTGCGCAGCCTCGCCGATCTCGATCCGGTCGTGCTCGCTGCGGCGCGAACCGCGATGCACGAGGTGGGGCCGAGCTCGCCCGGCTTTCGGGGCATCGCCCAGCTCGTCGCCGATGACGGGGTGGCCGGCCAAGACCGCGCGACCGCCCTCGCCTTCATCCGCGCGGGCCAGCAAGTCGCGGATGATCCCGCGGCGCTCGTCGACCTGCGTCACCTCTCCCACTCGCGCGGCTTCAACGCCCTCGATCCTTCGGTGCGGCCCGCGGTGGCCCTCGGCTTTGGCGATCCCTTGGTGTCGAAGCAAGATCGCGAGGCCTTCTCGCGCTTCCTCGATCGCAAGGACCTGCGCGCCTTGGATCCTTCGGTGCGAGACGCGCTCGCGCAGGCCTACGCGCAGAACCTCGGCGATCCGGCGCCGATCAAGGAGCTCCTGGCGCGGGCCAAGAGCCCTGGAGACGTGCCCCCCGCGGTGATGGCCTCCTATATCCGAGCCGTAGGCAGTGAGCGCGCTCCGATCGACACCGGGACGATGGAGGAGGCCCGAACGCGCACCAAGGCGCTTTTCGAGGCTCCTGCGTTCCAGAAGCTCAACGCCAAGAGCCAGCTCCGCTGGATGGACGCCCTAGGCTCCCCCGATGAAGCGCTGCGCGCGCAGTCTCAGGCGCGCCTCCAATCGGTGCTGGAGAGCCCGGCGTATACGGGACAAGACGAGGCGGGACAGACCGCGCTGCTCCGTCGCGCCGGCGGAGCGATCCTGGAGCAGGAGGCGGTGCCTACGACCCGCGATCCCCTGCCCGGCGCGGCGACGAAGGCCCCCAAGGTCACGCTCGATCCGAAGACGAAGACCTCCCAGGCGCTCCTCGATGGCAAGGAGCATCCGGTCGAGCGCTACGTGGTCGAGGTCAGCGGCCGCAAGATCGAGGTCCTCATCCCCACGGACGTCGCTCCCGACAAGGGCGCCATCCCCAGCATCAAAGACATCGCTCCGGCGCTCGCCGGTCTGCCGCGGGAGCTGCTCAAGCACATCGACCAGGTGATCGTGACGCCCGAGCGCATCGACGGCGACCCCATCGCGATCGCGGGCTTCAACCCCGACACGAAGAAGAACGGGATCGTGTTCCCGCCCCAGCCGACGGGGATCCAAGGCCGCGTGGACCTGACGGGGACCCTCTCTCACGAGGCCGGGCACCTGGTCGCCACCGACGCCTGGATGAAGGACCGCTCCAAGGCGGAGGCCTGGAAGAAGGCCATCGAGTCCGATGACAAGTGGCCGTCCTTTTACGCCTCGAACAACCTCCGGGAGGACGTGGCCGAGTCGATCGCGCTGTACTATCAGGTGAAGGGTACACCGGCCGAGGCGGAGATGAAGCGAGACTATCCGGCCCGCTATAAGTTGCTGAAGGACCTACTCTCTACTTGAGGATCGGCATCGCCGCCCGAATCTCGGCCTCGGTAGGCATCTTCCCAACGCCCCGGGGGTCTCGTAGGTTCTGGAAGTCCACCATCCAGCCCGGATACTCCGCCGGCAGCGCGCTGGCCTCGTCGAGGAGCTTCAGGTGCTCCGGCGCGAGGCTCACCTCGGTCGCCGCCAAGTTATCGACGAGCTGCTCCCTCTTCTTGGCGCCGATGATGATGCTGGTGACGAATGGACGCGTGCGCTGCCAAGCCAGCGCGATCCTGGCGACGGAGAGCTTCGTGGCCTCCGCCACCTGCCCGAGGGCCCCGAGCACCCTGGGCAGCCGCTCCTGGCTCACGGGCGGAAAGTCGAACGAGCTGCGGCGGGAGTCGGCCGGTCCCTTCTTGTTCGGATCGAACTTACCGGAGAGGAGACCGCCGGCCAGCGGGCTCCAGGGCAGAATCGCGACGCGCTCGGCCTGGCACAGCGGGGCGATCTCACGCTCGATATCCCGACCTGCGATGGAATAGTAGACCTGCGCGCTCTGAAAGCGGGCCAGGCCGTTGGCGCGGGCGAAGGTGATCGCCTTGGAAGCGACCCACGCCGGGAGGTTGCTGAAGCCGACGTAGCGCGCCTTACCCGAGCGAACGACGTCATCGAGCGCGCGCACGGTCTCCTCGATCGGCGTGACCGGATCGAAGCCGTGGATCTGGTAGAGATCGACATGGTCGAGGCCGAGCCGCTTCAGGCTCCCATCGATGCTGGACAGGATGTGGCTCCGCGAGAGGCCGACCTGATTGACGCCCGGGCCCACGCGTCCGCGGACCTTCGTGGCCACCACGACCTGCTCCCGAGGCCGGGCCAAGGTCGCGAGCGCACCCCCGAGGAGCCGCTCGCTCTCGCCGTCGGAGTACACGTCTGCCGTGTCGATGAAGTTGACGCCGGCGTCGAAAGCCGTGCCGATCAACGCCTCCGCCTCCTTGGCGCCCAGCGACCCGATGGCCTGCCAGATGCCGTTGCCGCCGAAGGTCATGGTACCCAGGCAGAGCTCAGAAACGAATAGACCCGTGTCACCGAGTTGGTTGTAGCGCATGACTTCTGTAGTGCACCGAGGTCGAAGTGCGATCAAGGGACGGCGGCGCTCGAGTTGCCGCTCAACCGAGCACCTCGGCGGCGCAGCGCTGCAGCGCCTCCGAGAACGTCGCGGCATGCTCGCGCACTCTGAAGCCCTCCGCCAAGCACTCGAAGGTGTCGTCGTGAAACGCGAGCACATAGTGCTTATATGACGCGAAAGCCTCAGCTCGGTGCTGTGGGTGCACGCGATTGATCTCGATGCACTCCGCGAGCCAACGCGACCGCTCGACGATATGCGCAGCGTAGGCGACGAGCCCGCGACCGCTCAAGCGGTGTCCCTCGATGGTCTCGTCGTTGGGCGCCCCAAACTTGTGGATGAGGCAGCCCTGAAACTCAGCCACCGCAATCGGCCGCGCTTTTGGACCTCGAGGGTCAACGACCTCCACCGACGATCCGTCGAAGCTCCGGCCACGCTCGTGCTGGTGATACACGAGGAAGGCTCTGCTGCTCGAAGCGATGACGAAAGGTAGGGGCGCGCCCGTGCTCCAGGGCGCGGGCCAGTCGATCTCGACTGCACACTCTTCGCCGATGCTGCGTGCAAGATCACGTTCGAGGGCAAGGCACCTGCTCTGGGCGTCGTCGAAACGCTCCCATTCCCCGCCCTTGAGCTTCAAAGCCAAGCTCGCGGTCGCTGTCCTCAGTTGCGCTCGCGCTTCTTCGAGCTCACGGGCTAGCGATTCAGTCGTCATCTCGGTTCACTCAGTGTGCTTCGCGCTCGGCCAAGGTACCCGTCAGGGCCAGGCCGGGCAACGGGGGCGATCGCCGCCGCACGGGCGGGCGCCAGGCGTCGAATACCTCACAGAGTCCCATTGACTCTTTCTAGGGGGACCCCAAAGATAAGCCATCCTCGCCCCATCGAGGCCCGTGGAAGAAGGCAATGACTGATACACCGGTGACTATCCCTGACGTGGCAGACAGCCGAGTAGAAGGCGGCATCTATGGCCTACTCATCGGCGACGCGCTCGGTGTGCCCTTCGAGTTCAAGCAGCCTCACGAGATCCCCGAACTGTCACTGATCGAAATGCAACCGCCGCGGGGCTATCGCCGAAGCCATGGCTTGGTCCCACCTGGAACCTACTCGGACGACGGCGCTCAGGCGCTCTGTCTGCTCGCCTCGCTCCTGCACTGCGGTCAACTCAATCTCGGCGACTTCGCCGATCGGCTGCTGAGGTGGTTCGAACATGGGTACTTGGCAGTCGACAGTAAGGTGTTCGACGTCGGCATGCAGACGGGAAGAGCGCTCCGCTTGATCCGGGGCGGCATGTCACCCGAGCTCGCGGGCGGCCGGGATGAGCGCAGCAATGGCAATGGCTCGCTGATGCGGGTGCTGCCACTCGCGCTCTGGCATCAGGGAACGGACCTTGAGCTCGTACACGACGCCCATCGCTCCTCGTTGCCCACCCACGGCCACCCACGCTCGCAGGCCTGCTGTGCGCTCTACTGCCTCTGGGCCCGCGCGGTACTGGTCGACGCGCCAAGGCCCTACGACGCGGCGCTCGAGGGGCTGCGCGCGATCTATCGCGCGACACCCGCGTTCCAGGAGCAATCGCATGAGCTCCTCCTCCACATCTTGCGGGCCGCGCCAGTGACGGGAAGCGGATATGTCGTCGACGCCCTCCGCTCAGCGCTCAGCGTCAGTTCAGCGGGGACCTACGAGGAGGTCGTCCGCCGGGCGATCCGGCTCGGCAACGACACCGACACGACGGCTGCGATCGCGGGAGGGATAGCCGGAGTGCGGGTCGGACTTGGCGGGATCCCCGAGCGCTGGCGGCAGCAGTTGCGGGGGGACGAGCTAGTGCGGCCGCTCGTCGACGCGCTGGTGGCGCGAACCCGCTCACTCCGCGAGCAGAGACCGGGACCTTCTTAGGCGGCCGAGCGCGGCGATATCCCTACTGACTATCGCTCCTGCGAGCGCGGCGCACGTCGGGGGTCAATTCGAAAGTGTGCCGCCAGTCTTCTGGGCGAGCCCGTCTGTGCCCCGAACGCCCTTGGTGCTCCCGAAGGTCCCCGACCGCCGGGTCCCCGACCCGCACCGTTACGCGACACTGCCGGCCTCCCTGCGCGAGGGGCTCGTACAAGATCTCGCTGTGCACCTGCCATTGCGATCGATGGTCGGCACACCAAGTCCTGGCCGAGAACCGGAGGCCATCGTCCTCAACCACTGCGTCGTCGAACACCACTCCGTCGACCCAAATTTCTCGCGTGGCCTCGAGCGCCGCAAAGGCGTCCCCCAGCGCATACTCCAGGACGGAACCCAAGCCGCGACTGAGCTCGGCGAGGTCAACCGCCTTGCCTGCGCGGAGATGCTCAAACGCCAACCGCGCCTGCCGCTCGAGCTCGGCAAAGTGGAGCGTAGGGCTCTGGACTATCGACGATGACATAGGACCTCCCCCGCGCGTCGTGGCGCTCAGCTACGTGTCCTGCCCGCATGGCCAGCGCCCAGCCTGCCATTCTGCGTGGCACGAGGGTCGGTTTCCGCGGGCGCGTCGGCCGCTGAACTGCTCACCAACTGTAGCCACGAGAGTCCAGCATCGCCAGCCGCGAACCAGAGCCCATGGTGGTTCTCTCCCACGAGCCACGATAGTGACCTCGCGACGATGTAGAACTCGAGCAGGTGGTGATCGCCAAGAACCGCACGGGCACCGGACAAGGTAGCCTCAAAGAGCCAAAACGGGGTCCCTCGCTTAGTTGATCCGTCGTCTTCGGCGACTAACCAGACCGGGCAACTCGGGGCTGCCAGGCTCGCCAGAATCTCCAGCTCGTGTTTCCCAGGCAAGAACGCACATGGTTCGCGCAGGTCATTCCACAACCAATACCGCGTCCGTCCGCCGCGTCCCTCCCTGGTGAACTGGTCGAAGATCTGGTCCAGCACCTCGGCCGCACGCCCGCCCGGAACCTGGTGAAAAGAAGCGTCGTCAAGCCCGCAGTCTCGCGCGGTGCGAAGCAGCTCGTTCGCAGTCTGGTACGAAACTCGACTCAAGAGCCCCCCGGATTCCGGCTCTGCGCAGAGCCGCGGGGGACGATGGCAGAATGGCGGCGGAGGGCGCAAGTGGGGCGGCGGCCATCCGCTGCAACGGGCGCGTGTACCGTCGCTCGGCCTCGCAGAGCGCCAGATCCGCCGGTCCTAGAGGTACTGCGGTTGGAAGCCAAGGCAACCAGAACATCACTCGTGCACCACGCCAGCAATTGTCCCCCGCGGCGCCCACTGCGCGCGCCCCCCGGCCGATACGCCCAGTCGGCCATGTGCGCAGCCACGTGACGGCCGGCATCCGCAGCGCACGCCTCGACCAGATCCCACGGAGGCCCGAGCATCGCCGCATGAACGACCGCTCCAAGCTCCTGCTCCCCATTGTCCTCGCCTGCTCGGCCTGTGGCGCAGGCAGCGAGACGATCAAGAGCACGGCAAGCCTCGAGGCGTTTCCGACCTTCTGCACCGGCACCCTTAGCAAGTAGAGCAGCGTCAGTGTGGCGACCGAAGCCGGCGCCTGGTTGGGGCAGGGAGAAGCGGTAGCCTCCGGCGCGTCGGTGCTCGTCGGCCTGAACTTTGGGCGCCGGGACGCCTACGGCCTCCTGGCCGACGGGACACCGTTCAAGGTGGACTCCGACCTCAGCAAGGGCCTCACGCTCGACGCAGACTTCACCTCGAGCTGCGCCACCGCTGGGCGCATCAACGAGCTCCCCGCCACCGTCCTCCTCCGAGATGTGGACATCTACTCAGCAGCGGAACAGGCCGGAGCTCCCTGCGCACTCAAGCGGGGCACCGCGCTCAGCAACTTCAGCTTCAGCGCAGCCCCGAAGCAGGGCGGCGCCGCCAAGGTCCTCTCGGCCGAGATCAAGGCCACCTGCGGCTTCGAGCAGGGCTACTCGGACAAGATCTCCTACGCCCCGCTGATCGCGAAGTAGCCTCCCGCGGCTGCCTCTGACCGTGCTTAAGGCAACGGGGATCGTAGGTCCACCGAATGCTCCGTGCTTCGAGCGTCCCGGAGATCTCCACCGGTTGATGTAGCCCACGTGGGTCGCGACCCATAAATTTCCCCTCGCGCGTCGACGAACCTCAGCCCGGTGCTCGGCTTCCCTTCGATCGCTAGCCGTCCGTCGTGGACCGCGTCGTGGTGCTGCGTACAAAGGGAGGTGAGTTGGTCGTCGTCATGCTTTCCGCCCATGGATTGCGCGCGGAGATGGTGCACGTCGACGAAGCGGAAGTTTCGGCAGCCGGGGACGCTGCAGCGGTGGTGATCGCGCAGCGCGATGCGCCGGCGGGTGGCCTTGGTCAACGCTCGGAGCTCGAGGCCGCAGTACGCCGAGACCGCGCGCACGAGCCCGCGGGCGCCCTGCGTGCGAAGGAGCTCGGCGATGGCCTCGGGGAGGGGGCCCACGTGGGGCGCTCGCAGGGCGGCTTCGGCGCGCGCGGCGATGGCCTCGGGGACCGGGCCCACGTGGGGCGCTCGCAGTTCGGAGGGCCCAGCCATGGCCTCGGGGACCGGGCCCACGTGGGGCGCTCGCAGGGCGGCGTCGGCGGGCTCCTCGGGGACTGGACCCACGTGGGGCGCGGGTTCGGCCACGCCTTCGTCGACGCAGGTGAACCCGACCACCTCCGCGTCGCAAGCCGCGCGCTCCCCAACCGAGGCGGGCACCTCGATCGCGTCCGGGCCCGACTGCCGCCAGCTGCGGTCACAGCGCATGCACACCGTCAGCGACACCTGATAGCCCGGCTTGGCCTCTTCCCGCCGGCCCAGCGCGATCTCGCACATCGCGCGGAACACCTCTTTGTCCGAAGCGCCCGGGCCGATCACGCGGCGCACGGCCTCGCACGCGGCGCGCCACTCGGCGTAGGCCTCGGCCTCGAGCTCGAAAGCTACGCGCCGGGTCATGAGGAGCGGATCCTTGGCATCGGTGGGCTCGTCCCCGGGCTTGCGGCCCGCGACGAGGTGCTCGATCTGGCGCACCGTCATCCGCTCCGTTCGGGCTACCCACGCCGACTCGTTCTCGGGCGTCGCGACGCGGGTGATCTCCCGGACCGCAGACCAGGAGCGCTCTCCGGACGCGAGCGACCGACGGACCTCGGGGAGTGACTCGAGCGCGCGGGCGACGCGGAGCCGCTCGCGGGTGGTGCGGGCGTCGAAGCCGAGGCGGCGCTCGACGTACTCCGCGAAGGAGGCAAAGCCGAAGTGGCGGTGGACGCCCTCCTCCGCCGCAGCGACGAGCCAGCGACCGATCTCGGCGTCGAGGTCTCCTGCGCGAGCGGCCAGACCCAGGAGGGTTTGGTCGATAGTCTGCCAGATAGTATCGTGCGCGGCGTGCATGGGACCCTCATATCATGGGCCCCTTTTTGCGCAGAAAGCGACACTAACGAGCCTACTATCCTGGACAGAACCAAACGTACCAGGAGCTTCTCTGGTCGCCTCAATCGAGAAAAATGCCCGCGCGAGGCCTCCACGTGTTTTCGGACGAACTAGGCGTCGGGGAGAGGCCCCGCGCGCCGTCAAGCGGAAAATGCACCATCGTAAGCGGCTTAGGCTCAGACTCTGGGCCCCTACGGCAGCTGATGAGGCCACGTCAGACGCGAGGAGAAAGCGCCGCCGACCCTGCTATTGGTCGTGTGCCGCTCGGCTGCTCGTAGATGTTCGCGCAAAGCAGACAGCACTGCGACCGCCCGCGGCCAATAGCTCCAGCATCGTTGAGTCTCTTTTGGCCTCGGCCCAAACCGAGGGAGTAATCGGCGCTCCATGTTCGAGCAACAGACACGCTGCGCCGGGGGACCGGTCGATGACGGCATGCTCCAGTGGTTCCCCAAGGTTCGTCCTCGCGCCGTGATGGAGTAACAGCTCCACGATCTCGACATTCCCGCTGGCTATCGCCGCGTTGAGCGGTGTGTCGTCGAGGCAGCAGACGCTATTCACATCCGCGCCGGCTGCGATGAGGGTCTCCACCACAGAGCGCTGACCCAGGCCGCAGGCGATATTCAAGTAGCTGTTCGCTCCAGGTTCCACTTCGGCACAGTCCCTATCGCCCTCCGGATCGCCACTACCCCCCAACCAGAAGACCGAGAGCCAGGTGTGGCCCCCGAACAGCGACCAAAGCACCAGGTCGCATCGAAGCCCCATCAGGCTGCTATAGCGGGGCAAACCAATAAAACTCAGGCAAAGGACCACGGCTAGGAGCCCAAGCTGTCCTAGCTGACGCTTCATCGGAGACCCCGCTCGGAGCGAGGGTACTCACCACGATCGCGGGGAGTTCCGCTCGTCCGCAGACCATCGGCGCAGCCCCTCATCCCCCCCGAACCCACTCCAAAAACTCCGGTGCGCTCTTACTCACCGCCCGGGGGTCCGTCAGCTCCACCGCCAGCCCCGCAAACCGCGCGACATAGGCTGCCATCACCTGCCGGTGATCATGGTCCGGATCAAACGCCGCGGTCGCCGGCGGCAACACCTCCCCGTCCATCACCAGTCGTCCGTGGACAACGAGGCCGCCGTCGGCCGGCTCGGAGCGGCGGCCGAGGCGGGCGATGAGCTCGGCGGCTTTGGCGATGCGGTTGGACTCCTTGAGCGCGAGGTGGGGCGCTCCGCGGAGCACCGAGCGGCCGTCTGCCACCGCCGCCAGCACCGAGAGTACGGGAAAGAGGTCGGGCGCGCCGGAGAGGTCGACCTCGATGGGGCGGAGCGGGCCGGCGCGCTCCACGATCAGGGCCGTCCCCTCACGCCGCACGGAGGCGCCCATGCGCTCGAGCAGCGAGAAGCCCAAGATATCCGGCTGGCGGCTCCGCTCCGGGGTTCGCTCGAGACGGGCACGGCCGGCCACCGCAGCCAGCGCGGCGACCGCGAAGGAGGTGCTGAGGTCCGGGTCGACCGCGATCACGGAGGCCCAGGGTCGCTGCCCCGCCGCGATCTCGAGGCGGCCGCTCGCCTCTGAGATCTTCATCCCAAGCTGCCGGAGGAGCTCGGTCGTGATCTCGAGATAGCCCTGCGAAACAGGGGGCCCCGATAGTTCCAGCACCAGCGGGCGCGGAAGCGACCAGGCGGCCAGCAAGACCGCGCTCAAGTATTGGCTCGACTGCTCGACGTCGATGCGCACGGGCACTTCCGGGACGTTCCAACTCCCGCCCAGAGGGCCCTCGATCTCGACCCCACCCTGCCCCGGCGTGACCCGCACGCCGAGCTGGCGCAGCACCTCAAACAGCGGTCCATGTGGACGCTCGAGCAGGCGCGGCTTGCCGGTGATCAGCACCGGACGGCCGAGCCGGGAGGCCCGCGCGAGCAACAGCCGAAACAGGAGCCCCGAACTATCTGCATCCAGGCGGGGTGCCCCCGATACGATCGCGTCTGCGGCAGCCACCGCCGCCACCACATCATCGGCGCGAGAGCCCCCGAGGACCGTGATCCCCGGGCCCAGCGTGCGGGCGACGTGGGCACGGATCAACTCCGACTTAGAGCCCGGGATCTCTCCGTCGAAGCGAAACTCTCGCATGGCTCAATAGTTCAGACGATACTCGAGGAAGAGCCCCGATAGTTGCCTGAGCTGGGCCAGCTTGTCGCCCTCGGCCGCGAAGACCCAGCGCGCGCCCGCCGACACCGTGAAGTGCGTGAACATCCGCTGGGAGTACTTGAGCTCCATGGCGTGGTCAGTCGGGTTGGCGACATCCATCATATCGGCGAGCCTCAGCCGCGAACCCACCGAGTTCTCAAACGACCAGTCGAGCCCAAACACCAGGGCGTTTTGGCTGAATCGCAGCGCGTCGTCCGGCGGCCGCTTGTCGGTGAAGAGCTCGCTGTCGGAGTCCCCGATGAACTCCACGACCGGGATCAGGATCGTATCGCCCAAGAACTGCTCGATCGTCTGCTCCACGCCGACCACCCAGGAGAAGCGCTGGCCAGGCAGCACGATCGGCGCCACCGGCTCGCCGTCGTCTCGCTTGAAGGGTGGGTTCCTCGAGCGCTCGGTGTCGTGGGTCCAGGTTGAGGCGATCTCGAACTTGAAGGTCGTCTTGCCCCACAGGATCTGACCGTCGGCGCTGACGTTGGTGATCGGCGGGAAGAACAGGGTCTGGGTCGGGGCATGCACCAGCGGGAAGCGAGCGTACCCATGAAACACCGAGGCCCGCAGATCGAGGCCGTCGAAGGCCAAGACGAGCCGGGCCGCCGCCTGGGGGTACCACTCCTCGAAGCTGCTCCCGTAGACCACCCGGGAGCCGAGCACCGGCGCGCCGGCGACTGGGGCCTGCGCGGTGAAGCTGAAGGCGGAGTCGGCGGCCGGGAAGCCCGAGGCCACGAACGGCGTCAAAAAGAGGAGCTGCAGATAGTGGTTCCCGAAGAGGAACTTCGTCGCGATCATCGGCTGGCCGATCTTCGGCGCGTCGATGAGACCCTCGTGGATATCGCGGGCGTTGATGACGTCGACGATGTTCAGGGTCGAGGCCGCGCCCCAGGTCAGCGCATCCCAGCCCACGCGCAGCTCGAACCAGTCGATGCCTAGCTCGAAGAAGCCCTCCTCCAGCACTACCCGGTGGAGGCGATTGTTGACCGCGTCCACCTCGATCAGCGGTAGCACCCGGAGGCGGGCCGACGAGCCCAGCTTCCCGTTCAGGGTGCTGCGGGTGCCGAGGGTCATAAAGTAGCGCTTCTTGGAGGAGTCGAGGTCGGGGTGGAGAAAAGTCTGGGCGCGGACGCCGACCCAGCCGCGGATCGACCACTCGAAGCCACCCTCGGTGGTGAAGCCGTCGAACTCACCCCCGCCGCCCTCGGCGAAGGCCGGGTCGTTGAAGCCCGAGTCGGTGCTGCCGGAGTCGGTGCTACCGGTGCCGGTGTCGCCGGTGCCCGTCGTGCCGGTGTCACCGGTGTGCGCCACCGCGGTCGAGGTCCCCGTGGTCAACGGCTTGAGCAGGATCTCCAGCTTGCCGATCGTCTTATTGGCGATGCGGATACCGCGGTCCTCAGCGTCAGGGGCGACGTTGATGTACTCCGAGCGAAAGTCCATCTGCACTTCGGCGGTCTGGCTGTTGACCAGCACGGCGTGCGCGGTGTGGACGTTGCGCTTCTTGGTCACGCCGACGAGGAGGACATAGTCTGCGCCCAGCTCCTTACCGATCTTGGCCGCTTCGGCCTTGGATTCGAGGGAGATCGAGCCGATGCCGAGCTTCTTCTGGGCCGCCTCGAAGGGCGCGTCGGGGATGACCTCCGCGACGCCGTCGGCCAACGTCGTGCGCAGCGAGCGGGTCAGCTTGGCTGTTCCGTGGGTCGCCGAGCCGAGCGCGGTCGGCACCGCGATGCGCAGCTTCTTGATCGCGGCCGATGGTCCGGCCTGGGCCAAGACCGGCGCCGGGATCGCCGCCAACAACGAGAAGATCAGGGGTAGGCAGAGCACGTTCGTTCGCATGTTCAGCCTCACGTCGGGGGGATCGTCGCCCGGAGATCGGGGGTGCAGGAGTAGCCGAGGTCGAATAGTCGCTGATCATAGTCATCGATCAAGGGAGTCGGCCCGAGCGGGACTGGCCTCCCGTCGATGGTGATCATCCCCGACACCTGATTTCCCATGCCCATGAAGCGTCCACTGGCGGCCTGTAAGTTGGCGGCGTCGACGCTGAAGGTGAAGTGCGAGCCCTCGATATCGACGGCCATGAGCACGTGGTCCGCGACGATCCGCATCTGAGTCACCGGGGTCACGACCGAGAAAGCACCCATATTCGTTGCCGACTCACCCAAGATCGGCGTGACCGTCGCGCTGATCGTGCCACTGAGGAGCCGCGCGCTGGCGGAGGCCATCGACTGTTCGGGGGTCAAAGTATGAGTCTCGAAGTTGCCAAAGACGATCCGATCGAAGGTGTAGACCACCCCCGTGCGGGTGAGCGGAACGGCGAGCTGCACACAAGCAGGGCAGCTCCCTTGCGCGCCGCGCAGGCCCGTCGTCGTCCGGGTGCCAGA
>Ga0268298_10001433_pt1 | contig 28148 bp, 21 predicted proteins | sample WWTPWeurt_MetaG_FD_194462 | JGI IMG/M metagenome (GOLD analysis project Ga0268298, IMG submission 194462) | Activated sludge microbial communities from WWTP in Nijmegen, Gelderland, Netherland - WWTP Weurt | ecosystem: Engineered > WWTP > Aerobic digester > Activated sludge | place... | reverse complement strand
GCTCTTCTTCCTGCATCAGCACCATGTTCAACCGCATGGTCATCACCAAGAAGAACTTCTCGATGTTCTCCACACTGAACTGCGGCACCTGTCCCAAACTAGGATGTACGGTCTGGCCTTTGATCCAGGCGTTCAGGTAGGCCAAGTTCACCAGCACCTGCTTCCCCTTGGTGCTCCGGAAGATGAAGTTGATCTTGACCAACTCATCCTCCGTAAACTGCGCCAAGAAGCTCTGCTTGCGGTGCTTCACGGACAACCAGCGCCACAGGTCCAGCAGAACAAACCCCTCCATCCCGATGCTCCCGATCACATTGACCATCTGGAGCGAGGTGGCTTGTGGAGCATACTTGTCCAGGATGGTTCGACCCAGCAGTCCTTCTGGTACCGACATGAACAAGAACTGGTGACGGTCCGATGACTGAGCGACCTGCTTAACGGTATCCAGCAGGGTGACATAACGGTTCTTCCACTGGTAGTAGCTGGCCATCTGGACACTGTTATAGCGATACGCCATGTCCAGGTAACCGTAATGCACCACGACCAGCTGTTCCATGTTCTGGGTCATGGTCCAGCCGGCTTCTTCCACCTGCCAGTCTTTCAGGTGTTTCCGCTTCCAGTCCTTGATCACGTTCTCGATCATGATCGGTGCTTTACGGAGCGGACCTTCGGGTTGCGTGTACTCCCGCACAAAGGTCACGATCTTCCGCTTTGCATAGCCTTGATAGTACGGCAAGGCACTGTCCAGCTCCGGGACGCCTTCTTCCGCTACCTGGTGAAAGATCGATCCCCGAGGCAGCGTGTCCAGGGTGAAATGGTCCACATTCAACAACTGGCTGGGAAACCGTGCACCTTTTTCACGGTAATACAGTTTATACATGGGATGCATGATGCGTCCTTATTCCGAGAGTTCAAGGAAAACCAGGTTGGAGATGTCGTTCTCGCTAGAGAAGTTCATGTTCCCTTTGATGTCCACATAGTACGCCGCGCTGTCCAAGTAGACTTTGATTTCGCTAATGGCTTCGCTGGTGAGTACAACGGTGAAGTTCATCATGTCGCCGTCAAACCTGCTGTCCAGATGAGGCGCTACGCTCATCCCGGTGCGAAACCTGGCACCCGCCCATGCTTTCACATGGGAGCAGACTATATCATCGCCTTCACCCAAGGTGGTCAGGCGTCCCCTATTTCTTCCCGCTTGGGCTTTACGAGGCGCTACCCTCTAGTCGTTGAACCGTTCCCGTGGCTACGTAGCGGTAGGGACTTGGCTGCTATAGGGACGCTTAGCGTCCACGGTTGCCCATTGGCTCTTGAGAGCACATCCGCCTCGTTGTTTAACCGTCAACACGTGCTTTCGCCGTGCTTGTGGTGAGGCAGCTTTAGGGGTTTCCAGCAGTTAAGGGGATTCACTCTTTCCATTTCTAAAAAGAGGGACTTAAAGAACATAGCTATTTAGCTATGCTCTCCGGATTATCAGCACCTGAGCGGGCTAGGTGGCAGAAAGGCGGACTGATGGAGTTGAAATACGACACCCCAGCTATCGGAAACTCATTAAACTGCTTGGAGGTCGGCTGCCACGCATCGTCCAGTGCCACCAATGCTTCAGTCCGTGTGGTGGTCCGCAGATAGACCTTGACCGGAAAGATCCCACCCATGTTGATCACCGGGTAGCGGGTGGTCAGGGCATAGACCTGTTGACTGGTCTCAAAGACCGCGATGTAGAACAGCTCTGCATAGGTGATCGGCTTCACATAGGTCGGATCCCAGCCTTCCGGCAAGTCCTCCAGCCCATGAAACAGCTTAAACTGCTTGCCATCCCGGTACAGCAATGCAAACACTTTCCCTTCGATCTCGATGACATCATCCCGCAAGGCTTCCGTCTCAAAGCGGTTCAGCAAACCTTCGATCCCTTCCTGGGTTACCCAGTCATCGTAGTGACGTGGATCCACCATGACGCGTTCCGCCTTCAAGGTCTTGGCATTCACCAGGTTCGCTGGTGCATTCGGACCGATAAACACGGTCTCCGAGTAGTTCCGGAGCAGTTTGACAAACATCGGGAAGATCGACCGGATGAACTGGTACAGCCCCACCACCTCGTCATTCGGGCCAATCGTGAAGGGGTCAAACAGTTCCTTGGTCTGGCTGACAGAAGCCGTGATCACGTTCCGGGTGGAGTTGTAGATGTTCCGGCTGGTCCAGTGGCCTTGGATCAGCTTGCTGTCCCCTTCCAGGAGGTTGATGATGTACTGGTACAGTGTGTAGATGACTTTCTGGAGCACCGCACGGCTGGCATCCAGATGCTGCTTATCCTTCACACCACTGCTGGCCACCATGATGTTGCTGATGGACAGGATCTGCCGGTAGATGCTGTTGATCTCATCCTCTTCCCGTTTGCCACTGGGTTCGATGGTGAAGTCCCGCAAGCCTGCTGGCATCACGATCAGCTTGTTCATCAAGCAATTCTTTTTGTTCTGGTTGACCAGCTTGATGGCAAACTCCCGGCTGGTAGAAGGTCGGGCTTCAAACTCCAGCTCTTGGAAGTGCTTCAAGAAGAAATCAAAGCCCGTTTCCCCTTCATCCATGTTACTGGCTTCAAAGTCCTTGGTCAGCGGATTGAAGACGGCATAGGCTTTCCCTTCCATGATCTTGCCATACAGCTCCTTCAAGTCCAGCAGCTTCTTGTAGATCAGCGGATGGAACACATCGATGCCCAGGTCGATGTAGCCAAACAAGCGGTTGCGCTTCTCATCGCCCACCTTACCAAACCCGTCCACACTGAACAGCCCATCCGGGTGAAAGGTCGTACTGCTGACCTCAAAGATATCCAGCACCTTGATCTGCCGCAGTCCTTTCACCATGTCCGGTGAAAGGATCAGGAGGGACAGGTTAAAGGGCATCATACCAAGCATATTCTGCATAGAACTCTCCAAGGGAAAATGTGGTTAAAGCGAATCTTCTGGTTATCCATTTTAAGGAGCCATCATGGCTAAGAAGAAAGAAGAGGATCTGGAGCTAGAGGATTTCCAGCTGGACCCAGAACTCGATTTTGATTTTGACAGTGAGATAGATGGAAGCTTCAATCAAGAAGCCCTGAATCCTAAAGAGCGCAGCCCGGTTACCAGTGTCCTGATCGGTGCCGGAACGGAGGTGGCGTCTCAAGCCATCAACCCCCAGCTCTACAAGAACATCCTGGCCAGAGGACTGCCTGAAACGTACGGTCAAATCACCGGCACGGCCAGTGAGATCGTCACCAGCACCAATGAGCTATACAATCAAACAGTCAAAGAATTAAAGCCACGTCTTAATAAGATCTTCATCAACCTGGACAAATTGGTTCCGGCTAACTTTCAGCGGACCAAGAAACTCCTGAAAGCGGCTGAAGAGAAAACCGGTGAGCTGAATTACGGTGGTGCTGGGTTGGGTAACCAGACCGAATCCGCTGTACAGTCAGTCCTGGGTGATGTCTTCCAAGTCCAGGTAGCCCAGGACAAGGTACAGCAGATCCGAGATGTGGCCCGGGACGAAGTCGACCGGAAGCGCTACAATGCCAGCACAGGGATCTCGCTGGACATGCGCAAAGACATCTCGACCATGGCACAGTACACGGTCAATGTCAACCAGGCTTGGCAGCGGAAGTCGCTTGAGCTGCAGGTGCGCTCTTACTTTGAGTCCAAGGAGTTTTACTCAAAGTCCCTGGAGCTGATGAAGTCCAACCAGGTTCAGAACGAAGCCCTCGTCAAGAACACGGCTTTGCCGGAGTATTCGAAAATCCAACTGTCTGAGCGCTTCTTGCAGCGCGGTAAGGACCGGATGATCGATAAGCTGTACGGATCCGGGTCCTTTGTGAAGCAAGGCTTTGACCGGCTCAAGTCCAGTGCCAGTGAGTTTACCGGATCGCTGGCAAGTAACCTGGACCTGCTGACCATGGGTATGGATGGCATGGTGTCTCAAAAAGAGACCATGGACCGCTATGCCAATGACCCGAACTCTGGGATCCAGATCTCTAAAGCGGAGATGATGGGTGCTGCAGCAGCTCAGTTTCTGACGGACTGGGTGGAAGAGAAAGCAGGCAAAAAGCTCAAGAAGTACGTTGATGAGGATAATGATATCCTGGAGAAGCTGGCCAAGTATGCCAAGATGGCCAATAACCCCGCAGGCTTCTTGAAGCAGTTCCGAGAAGGGGATGACTGGCAAGACAAGCTGAATGACACCACGACCGTGAAAGGGAAGGCGTTTAACTTCCTGGACTTCATCATGGGGCACTTTGGGGAAAATACCCCTAGTCGGACCTATGACACCGGGAACAGTCTGGATACGCTGGATGACCCGGAAGAAGGGTTCACTAAGCGTGCCCATGTCTCCCTGGTGGATATCATTCCGGGTCACCTCTCCCACATCCATCGTGAGATCGTGATGCTGCGGACCGGTAGAGATGCACCCCTGATCCGCTACGACTATGAGAATGGTCGCTTTGCAGAAGAACGTGAGATCCAGAAAATCCTGAAAGACAAGCTGGTCAGCGGCATCAAGAACAGCAGTCTCGGCAGTAACCTGGACTCCGTCCTCAACACCTTCACCAATGACCGGCCAACGGAACGTACGATGGACACCGGGACGCAGGATGGCGTGAAGGAGTTCTTCTTCCGGCTGTCCAGTGAACCTAACGTCAAGTATGATGACCTGGATGACGTAAAGAAGACGCGTGCCTATCAAGCGGCACCCGACTATGTCAAACAAGAGATCGATCTCTACTACAATGAGATCGCCAGCTCCGAGAAGGAGCACCAGCAGTCCAACCGACTGAGTCTGGGCATGAAGCGCTTGAGGGAAGAAACCCCTTCCAGCTCCGAAGCCATGCGTCAGATGGTCAAGTCTGGCTATGGCGATCTCCTGGCTAAGGAAGGGTTGCTGAAGCGGGATACGGATCGCCAGCGGTTTGATGTGAATGAACCCGGTTACCAGAGTCTCCTGGAAAGCCTGACCGTGCGGTCGGACATCCATGTCAAGGAAGACATCACTCCGCAGACCCCTAAGGGCCTGCTGGATCGCCTGGATGCCAAAATCCGTAACCGCCTGGATCCCAAAGCCGCCTTCGAAGGCATGAAGAAGACGAAGTTGTATTCGTACTTCTATAAGCCAGGTGTCGGAGATGGCGAAGAACACCAAGGTCCCATGGCGCAGGATGTTCGCCAACAACTGGGCGAAGCTGCTGCACCGAAAGGCCGCAGCATCGATCTCCAGACCATCAATGGCTCGTTCTTTGCGGCCATCCAGTACCTGGGTGACCGCTACGACAGCCTGGCCAGCTCCATCAAAGAAGAATTCAGCAAGCAGAAAGCGCAAGCCGAGCAGGACAAAGCCCAAGCCTTGGCAAGTACCGCAGCTTCGACTGATGAAGCACCGGCTACTTCTGAAGCACAGGATGCCGCCATTCCTAAGCATCTGCGTAAAGCCAAGGGCTCTAGAGCTACTAAGACCCATCCGGTCAAAAACAACCAGTCCGAGCTCGACTACCTGAAGATCATCGCCCTGAACAGTGAGCGGACCTACGCGTTGCTGGAGGACATGGTCAGTGGAGAGAAGCCGATCAAAGGTGCCGGTGTCTCCATCTCAGGAGAAGGCCTGTTCTCTACGGTCAGTGGGATTGTTGGAAAGCTGGCGTCCACGATGGGTAAAACCCTGAGTCTGGGCTACAATAACGTACTGAAGCCTGCAGGAGAAACCGTAGGAAACATCATCCAGAAGAACAAAGGTGGCTTCTGGAAAGGCGTGGAAGATACCGCCAACTGGGGCATCAAGCAAGCGGGTCGAGCCTTTGACCTGGCCAAAGACACAGTAACAAATACCATCCCCAATGCCATCGGCTGGGTGAAAGGAAAAGCCACGGATGCCCTCAAAGGGATCAGTGATGCGTTCCAGGAATACAAGGACATCTATCTACCGGGTGGCTTGGAGCCGGTGATCCGGGCAGTCAAGATCCCCTCGGGTTTCTATCGGGATGAAGAGACGGGCGAGCCGCTGCTCACCTTTGATGATATCCTGAAATGCAAGAACAACATCGTTGACAAAGCGGGTAACCTGGTCCTGTCCATTGAAGACCGCGCACAAGGTCTCTTTGACCGCCATGGTGAGCGCATCAAGTCGATGGCCATGAAGCTGGGCGGCCTGCTGGCCAATACTGGCTTATACATGTTTGATAAAGCCCGAAAGCTGGTCTCGGGAATCTTCTCCGGTGGCATCAAGGGATTTGAAGGCTTGAAGAGCTTCTTCAGTGAGCACAGCTTTGGGAACTTCTTGAAGCAAGGGGCTGGTGGCATAGGGGATAGCAAGTCCTATGGCGTGTTGGTAGATATCCGGGATATCCTCCTGGGTGAGAAGCAATCCGTCCTGGGTCGACTGAAGACGGAAGCCGATCAAGCTAAGGCTCAGGCCGATGAGAAAGCTTCAGCCGAGATCGGTCCTCAGCTTCCGCTTAAAGTCGCCGCTCAGCGTCATGCAGAAAGCCTCATAGACCGCTTTAAAGGCCCCTCCACTGCACCAGAGCTGGTCGGCCCTACCATCCCCCTTATCACACGCGCTCAACGCAAGCTTAAAGACACGTTTGACACCCTCAAAGCCCAGACGCAAGAAGCCCAAGTCGGCCCCATGATGCCCACCACGGTAGCATGGAAACGGAAAGCTGAAGCGCTCATGGGTAAGCAAACAGCATCCAGCAAGCCGGAACTGGTGGGTCCCGTCATGCCTAAAGGGGAGCAGCTTAAGCGCGGTGTCCAGGCCGGTAAAGCGTCCTTGTTCACCTTACTGGAGAAACTCCTCAAGGAAAAAGAGGCCAATACGGATGACCAGGTGGCTGAGGTGGAGATCCCAGCTCAAGATGCTGCACCACAGGTCAGCCGACTGGATAAGGTCAAGCAGTTCTTTACACCGAAACCGAAGCCGGAGCCTGTGCAAGGACCAGCCCCTGAACTGACCGGGCCGCCTAAACCTGAGCTCCAAGGTCCTCCGCGTCCTGAAGCGCCGGGCAAGGTAGGGAAACTGGGGAAAGTTCTAGGCGGTGCCAAAGCCATCGGGAAAGGACTGCTGGGTGGTGCGGCCAGCTTGGCAGGTGGCCTACTGGGTGGTTCCAATACGGATACGCCGGCAGATAAAGCCCAAGTAGTGCAGGAAGGCCCACCTAAGCCCTCCCTCACGACCAAGGTGAAAATGAAGCTGAAGCGCCTAGGCAAGAGCAAGCTCTTCAATGATCAGGATGGCGATGGTGACCGAGATGGCGGTGTCGATGACCGAAACGAGAAGCTGAAAGAACTCCAAGCAAAGCGGAATAAAGGCATGTTGGAAGCCGATACGACGCAACGCTACGGGAATGAGAGCGGGATCTTTGGCAAGCTGTTTGACTTGGCCAAGAACTTCTTGGGCGGGATTGGTGGTAAGATCACCGGCCTGCTCGGCTCCTTGGGTGGGATCCTTACCGCTGTCCCTGGGCTAGGGAAAATTGGTGCGATGGCAAAGTCTGTCTTCACCAACCCAGTAGGCTCTGTCCTGAAAGCCGGCGCTACGCTGTATGGGAAAGCTATCACGACGTCAGTTGGGTTGGCAGGTCGTGCGGCACTGATGGTCGGTGGCCTGGGTCTGAATGCGGTAGCCAGTGTTGCCACCACGGCACTGTCTGCGCTGGCGTCGCCTGTCATCCTGGGCGCTGCGGCTATCGCTGGGACCGCCTATGGCATCTACTGGCTCTATAAGCGAGCAAACCGCAATAACGCCTCGGAACTGGAAAGGCTTCGCTTGCGTCAATATGGCTTTGCCTACAACAGTGTGGTGGATCGCTTCAACTACATGCCCTATACGCTGGAAGCCTATCTGGAAGACGGCCGTACCGGGTACAGCAACATTTCTAAGCAGGCCTTCTTGCTGCATAAGAAGATCAAACCCGAAGAGCTGCTGGAGATCTTCAAGATCAACCCAGAAGACAAGGAGAAAGTCGAAGCGTTCAACGTGTGGCTGGAGAAACGGTTTGCACCCGTTTACTTGAACCACATGACCGCGCTGTACAAGCAAGATGGGAAAGCCAAGCTGAGCGAGGTGGATAAGCTCTCTGCTGAGAAGAAGCTGGCGTACCTGGAAGATGCCCGCTTGGCTAACAACGATGCCTATAAGGTCGACAGCGGCTTTGTGGAAGGCATGGCATCCCTGGATGTCAACAGTGATGAGATCAACGCCTCCTTCTCAAACCTCATCGAGAAGCTTCGCATCACGGCGGAACAAGCTGCTAAGAAAGCCGCTGTACCGGATCGTCCCAAGCCTCCGCAGACGCCTGAGCAGAAAGCCGCAGCAGACCAAGCGCTGGCGGCTAAGAAGCCTATCGAAGCGCCAGCGCCTAAGCCTGCCTCCACCACCGTGGATACCAAGAAGTTTGAAGACGTTCAACTGGGAGATCGTGCTGAAGGGGATGGTGCCAAGCCGACCAGTCAGCCGGTCGAGGACAAAGCCCAAGGCATGAACGTAAAGCCGATCCCTAAAGCAGATGGACCGATGCGTGATGGCACTGGCGGATCACAGTACATCCGCTACAGTAAAGATGCCACGCTAAACGGTATGTCTCCAACAGTGGTTAAGAACTTCATGGCCATGGTTCAGGAGTACGGTGAAACAACAGGTAAGACAGTGCAGGTTAATGATGGCAAGCGGACCCGGGAACAACAGGCTGCCTTGGCCTTAAAGTATCCTGGAAAAGCCGCCAAGCCAGGCCGAAGCCTGCATGAGTTCGGGCTGGCCATTGACATCAACTCAACTGAAGCCAATGCCATGGAAAAGATGGGCCTGATGCGGAAGTATGGCTTCACCCGCCCCATGGGTCAAGAACCCTGGCACATGGAACCTGCACTGATCCAGAAGTCTATCGATAAAGCCAAGCTGGACCCCAATGCTGCCGAAGAGATGGCTGAGCTGTCCAAAGGTCGCGGAGGTGGTGGCTATGGCACCATGCCTAACGCTGAGAAGTATCGGCGTAATCACGGTGTCGCCATGGCCGCCCTAAGCGCCGCAGACAAGTCCGTCACGCCGCAAGCCGAGGGATCTGTTAGTGATGACAAAGCCCTCACGGTCAAAGCGGAGACCAAAGAGCAAACAGGCCAGAAAGTCTTGGCACAAGAGAAACCCAAGTCCCTTACGGACACCACGAAAGACCTGACGCAAGCCAAGACCACGGCTGCGAATGACCCCAGCCTGTCGAAGGCGTCCCAGATCCCAGCTGGACCGCCTAAGGCACTGGCTGCTAAACCATCGGAGCCCGATAGCGAAGGTGAGAAGACGCCGAGCCTAGCCGCTACTGGCAAAGCAGGTAACCCCGATGTCAAGGCGGTTATTGAGAAATCGGCTAAGCGGGTGGGGGTAGATCCCGGTCTCCTGACGACATTTGCCGCCATCGAGTCTAGCATGGATCCAAATGCACGGGCACCCAACAGCCGAGCCCGTGGCCTCATGCAGTTCATGCCTGAAACCTGGGAAGAGCAACTTGGTAAACATGGTAAGAAGTATAACCTATCCGCCAACACCTCGCCGTTTGATGCAGAAGCGTCCTCCCTCCTAGGCGGTGAGTACGTCAAGAGCAACATGAAGGTCATCTCCACGGTCAAGGAGAACCCTGGCGTCGTGGAAGCGTACATGGCACACTTGCTAGGCGCAGGCGGTGCGCGCATCATCCTGTCAGCACCGCCTGATGCGATCGCAGCCGAGCTTCGACCGGATGCCGCTAAAGCCCAACGTCGCTTGTTCTATAGCGCCTTTGGCCAGCCTTTCACGGTAAGGCAGTTTTATGACAAGATCGCTAAGGAAGTCAAGACGAAAGCCTCAGCCTTCGGGATCAATGTACCGACGTCAGGTCTAGGCCTGAAGCCTGGTACAGGCGAACCCGGTGGACTGAAGCCAGGTAGCGATGCAATGCTCCCTGAAACAGCAGCCCCCGCTACACCTGCCAAACCGGCACCCACTGTTACTACCAAAGCGTCACCACCCCCGGCAGCGAAGGCATTCAGCTTCGATGACCGCAGTCCCGCCAGTAAACCGGCCCAGTCAGGCGCCGCCCAAACCTCCCTGAGTGTCAATACAGGGAATATGGAAACCCTGATGGGCAAGCTGGTGGAAATTCAAAGTAAATCGAATGATTACTTGAAAGAGATCGCTCAGCGTTTGTCGCCTGAGGAAATGGGAAAGCTGGCCGTGGCTTTTGCTGCAGCAGTCCCTAAAGCCGAATCCAAAGAAGAAGCCACCAAGCGGAAAGACCAAGTCAACATGGGTCGTACCGTGAACGTGGAGCCCTCTTCGCTGGACTTGCGACGTAAAGCATCCTGAGCAATGGAGGGTGGCCTAGGCCACCCTCCTTTTCCCATATTACGAGGTCAACACATGGATCCACGACAACTGGAACTGAATGGTGAGCCACTGCTCCCAAGTACGCTGTCTCAAGCCAATGACAGCGAAGTCCTTGACCGCAACTGGGTCAAGATCGCCTTCATGGTGTCGGATGACGACATCGGGGATGAGACGGACATTATCAATCGCTATTACACTTCCGCCAGCGCCAAGTATACGGACACGCGGCTGGGCTGCAACATCGGCATCAACCCCAAGCCCCAATGGACCCGCTATGCGGATATCCGTGTCCGAGGTCGGATGAGTGACCGAAAAGAAGTCTCACTGACCCACGTGACCGGAAACTACGGCATGGGAGCAGCTTATTCGGAGAACATCGATGATCCGGCTCAGCGGATTTACATGCGCTTTGGCGTTCCCAAGTTTAACTCCCTGTTTAACTTCCTGACACGGGCGTTTAGCCGGGAGCAGACGATCCTGGCTCGGACAGGTCGTGCGCCCACAGCCTGGTACCAACTGGGTAACGTGGTGGGTACGGCAATCGCGGTGATCGCCTTCCCGGCTTTGGCAATCGGTGTCTTCTCCGCCAAAGCCCTGGCGTACTTGTTTCAGCGACCCACCAGCAAGTTCTTTACGCTGAAGCCGACCATGTACATGTACTGGAACACGGTCAACATCCTGGTCATGAATCATGCCGTGAACACTGGCTTGATCAAGAAAGTCTTTGCAGGGGAAGAAGCACAGCGCCTGGGACGCCCATACACCATCGATGAAGCTCAGCTCAAGTCACTGACCAACCTGTTCCCGGATGTCTTCCGAAATGGTACCTTTGACATTGTTGCTATGGCCACCAAAGCGCAACGCTTGGCCAATAACCAGTTTATGGAGTTGTTTAATCGCCTGGACAACGCAGAGGCCACGGACTTTGAAGGGTACCTGAGACGCGATGTTACCGGTGATGGTTCCCACTCATCAACCTTCTCGGACAAAACAGGTACCCCCACCCTGGGCACGCTGATGAACAAGCTCCTGATGTTTGGGAGCTACTACACTGCTGAGAAAGACGAGCAGGTCATTCAAGAGCTGGATCCTCGCCTGAATGCCGATAAGAAACCTCCCCCTGGAAACAAGGTGGAAGGTAACGAAAGTCATATCCAGAGCATGATTAACTACATGGATGCGGAGTTCCGAGATGGGGCGGACTGGGCGGTATTTCGGGTGGACTACACAGGTTCTGCACAAGAATCCTTTGCTAACTCCCTAGGGGAGTCGGCTATGTCTCAGAAGCTGAATGGCGTGTCCTCTCAGTTTCGGGAAGCACGATTCTCGATGGCGGATGGGAATATCTTTGGTGGCATCATCAATGACATCCAGAATGCGGTAACGGATGTCGTGATCGGGGGTGCAGATGGCGTGACCTTGGGCTTTGCGGGCTTGGTAGCGGGACTCGGGGGATCGGGCTACATCGATATCCCAAAGCACTGGCAGAGCTCCAATGCCAACCTTCCTCGGGGGAGTTACAAGATCCGACTGATCTCACCCTACAACAACCCCGTCAGCCGCATGATGTCCATCTGGATCCCGTTCTACATGCTGCTGGCCGGCGCGCTTCCCCGCTCCATCGGTCATCAGTCATACACCTCCCCGTACTACTGTCAGATCTATGACCGAGGTCGCCTTCAGTCAAAGCTGGCCATGATCGAGTCCGTCAGCATCAGTCGAGGAGTCTCTAACCTCGGTTTTGATATCAACGGACAGGCGTTGGCGGTGGATGTCCAGTTTAACGTGGTGGATCTGTCGTCCATCATGCACATGCCCATCTCTTCCGGAGGCTTGACGGAAACGGACATGGCCATGGATGATGATAACATCACGATGGACTACCTGAACGTCCTGGCAGGGATGGACCTCTACAGCCAGATCTATAGCTTCCCTAAAGCCCAGCTTAAGCTGACGGCTAAGTTGGCCAACATGAAGTATCGGGCCACCTCACCGGCGTTCCATGCCGCCTTCTTCAAGAATGCGATCACGGATGGTTTTATCAATGACATCACCTTGGGGGCGTCTGGACTGGCTTACAGTGTCCTGACCATGCCCATGAAAGGTAGTACCAACACAGACGGCATGCGGTTCTGACCATGGAGAGGGGCCGAGGCCCCTCTCCATGGTCATTACCAGATGCTGGAGGATAAGAAGTAATCCATGTCCGTATCCGGGATGGCATCCACCATCCCTTTCTTCAGGGTGTTGCTGGTCAGCTTGGCACTCAAGACATCGCTCAAGTCCTCAGACTGACTGTCCTCATCGACGGCTGACATGAGGTTATGGAAGTCCACGCGGCCATAGTTGATGCTAGGGTCAGGGCCCGTTGGAAGAGGGATCTCTTCCAGGATCGTGCGGGCATCCGACAGGTTCCAGTTCTCGTCGATCAGCTCCGCCCCACCTAAGACTTCATCCGCAAAGGATCCCAGTTGATTTTCTTTGATGAGGTCCGGGATTGCGAAGTTACTGATCATGTCTTTGACAGCACCCGGGTAGGTAAGGATCGGATTCAGGCCGACAGAAGTGGAGGCCATGTCCAGCCAGCCTTTGATGTTCTGTGTACTGGCCAAGCCTGCCATCACCCCGCCTGCGGCTTTCCCCAGCTCATTCAGCCCCAAGCCACCCAAGCCGCCCAATAAGGAACTGCCCTTCAAGGCCCCAAAGACACCACACAAGCCCAAGCCATATCCATAGCCTGACAAGGACATGATGGCGTTCATCAAGGCCTGGGTGTTCTTGAAGACGGAGTTGTAGGCCCCGTCCGACAAGCCATTCAGGAGGTTGCTGAAGCCGGCTCCATTACAACTGGAAGCACTTCCGGCACCTCCCATGGAGATGTTGTTTCCCTTACAACTGACCGAGGTGTCATACGGACGCCCACTGTAGCCCGTTTTTCCACCTTTCCGGCACTTTCCCAGCAAGTCAAACAACGGCTTGGTGGCTTGCGCGCCCAGTCCGGTTAAGGAGTTGGTGAAGTCATTCAAGACCCGGTTGGGCATGTTCGCGTAGTCCATCAGCTTACCCAGCTGACTCTTCGCTTCCCGACTATACGCATTCAGCGTATCCGTGGCACCTTGGATCTGACCTTTCACCTCCGCCGCGATGTCATCCACCGCGCCTTTGGTGCTGTCAAACAGGTCCTTGGCTTCCCCTACCGCTTCCTTAACCTTATTGAACTCGTTGTTCAGGATCTCCGAGCTGTCATCCAGCCCAAAGTTAAAAGACCCGATGTTGGTCTCGTAGTCCAGAAACTTAAACCGCTGTGCTGCTTTAGGGATGGCCATATGTCCTCCGTCTATGTCAAGTCATCAGATACTGGGCAAAAAAGAAAGCCCAGCCAGGGGGTGGCTTACGCCACCCCCTGGCCACCTGGCTCGTTCAGACTTCCAGTGCTTGGCTATCCACAGTCGGTTCAGTGGTGGCCGGCTCCACCGGACTCGTGATGGTCACGATATCACTCCGGGACAGGATGCTGTCATCGGACGACGTGATCTGCGTGATCTGCGAGACCCCAGGGACATGCGCCTGTTGGGCTTTCTGGCGCTTCTTCTCTTGCTGCACCGTGTAGGTGTCCCAGCGTGCGGCCACCCAGTCATCCAGGTTCTGGACCTGGATCCCATCCGAGCTCCCGCCATTGACCCGGATCAGCAGGTCGATATAGATGTCCCTCAGTTCCCGGCTTTCGCTGTCAAAGAAGCTGCGCAGGTTCGGTTCAGTCTGCTCCTTCAGGGCACGACGGATCTCTTCATAGCCGCGGCAGAACCAGCTGCTATAGTCATTCCGCTGACGCAGCCCCGATCCCAGTACCGTATAGCTGTCAAAGGGCAGCTCCGAGTGGATCAAGGCGTGCATCATGCTGGGGTTGGTCAGCAGACGCAGATAGGCCGTGTGCAGCAGGATCACCCGGAAGTTGATGACAGAGTGGTGCTCACCTCCGCAGGCCCGCATGAACTCACGCAGCTTGAAGGGGTTCTCCAGCGTGCGGATCTTGTCCGCATGGTTGCGGGCTTTGGCAAAGCTCCACACCGAGTTCAGGCTCACAAAGTGACCCAGGATGGGGTGGTCAAAGCGCTTGATGGCCCGGATGGACAGGTACTTCCCGATCTCCGTATTGGCCTGGCTGTTGATGTTGATGTGGTCTTCCCCATCCCGGCCCCACTGGCTGGCGTTCATGGGGAGCGCGGGGAGCGCGGGGCCGCGACGCAGCCGGGGTTGCACTTTCTTGATGGCTTCTTGAAGATTGGACATCATGGTTCCTTATAAAGGGTCAGTACTATTCAGTTTTCAGGTCGCTGATCATGTCCAACAGTTTCTCAGCTTGCCCCAACGCGATAAAGAGATAGAGTACAGCGATCCACAGATTGCTTTTCAAGAATTCTTCAGTGACGAAGGAATTGAGGTTATACCCGCGATAGACTTCCGGCAACAGCGACAACGTGGGGGCCGTGATCGTAAACATCGATTCATGGGCCAGTAGGGTCTCTTGCACGATGGACAAGATCATCTCCGCCGCGGTGATGCGTTTGGGATAACCGATCGTCAGCACAAGGCCCTGCTTCTCTACCGACTCCACGGTGAGCATGAACTCCATGCGGGTCAAGAAGGACTGACTGGCAGATAGCAGGGCTGCCTGGTAATCCATCGAGGACAAGGCGGTTCCATACTTCATGAAGTCATCCAGCCGATCCCGTGTCCAGAACTGTGACAAGGGTAGATTCGTCAGCAGCTGCAGCATCTGAAAGAACCCCTTGCGGCGTTCCTCATCCATCGACAAGAGCTGACTCACGTAAGCACTTAATAAATTATCCTTAACTTTTTCTTCAGTGATCATGCAGCCTCCTCAGGTTCATCATCATCCAACCGAACAGCCACCTCATGGGTGGTCACTTTCCCTCGGCTATGGAATAAGGTCATCACCAGCTTAAACCGAGGGATGTCGATAAACGACAACCCTTTGAAGAAGGTTTTCCAGGTGACATTGTGTTTCAGGAGCTCCTTGGAGGTCGAGGCTCGGATCGTGGCACGTTGTAACCGATGGATGGTCGTTCTAGACCGGTCGATATACTGTTCCATCAGTTCATTGTACTGCGACCCCGTGATCCCGAGATCAAAGAAGATGTTCTTCAACAAACCGCTTAAGACGGTTCCAGCGGTCTTCTCATCCAGCAAGGGCGAGTCGATGCTGTGGGTGGATTCTGTACCATCCCGGTGATGCAGGATGACGGCTAAGCGAAACCGGTCAATGGCTAAGAACTCTAAACCCCGCATCAAGGTTTTCCAGGTGATGCTTTCTTTCAGCAACTCCGTGGCCAGGCCTTGACGCATGGCGACTTTCTTCTCCGGATCCGGAAGCAGGGTGGCCCGTTGGATGAACCGCATCATTAAGGAGTCATAGCGATCCTTGGAATCCAATCCTAATTCCTTGAGGATTCGACGAAACATCAATGCTAGAACAGAGCCCACGCCTCCTGAGGTGATGGGTTGTGTGAACGGCACCACCTTGTGTTTACGTGCATTCATGGAGATCTCTCCATCAAAGGTGTGAAGCGATCCGCTGGACATTCAGCATCAGCGCTCGTAGTCGGTACAAATTCACTTCGATTTCGAGAGGTTGACTGGGATGGGTGCTTTTCTCCTCATAGAGCATTAAGAACCGGATGGCCATCTCCACGAATTGGCTATGGAGAAAGGCGGCATCCGTCAGCTGACCCTGCTTGTTCCGATAGAAATGACACCGCTTGACATGGACCACCTCCAAGTCCAACACCGGGAACATGATGTCGCCGGATAAGGCATGGATCGCTTGGTTCAGTCGATGGTTATACACTTCAATGGAAGCGGCGATGGTCAGGACAGGTGTGACATCCTGGTAGATGTAGCGGTTATCGACCACAGAGCAGCGGAGTCGATGGAGTTCGTCTTGGAAAAGTGAAACAGACACGGGGGGTTCAATGAGCACTTTAGGCCGAAAGAACCGCTTGAGCCATGTGAACACGCAGTCAATCCCTCGTAAAAGCTTTACATTTAGTGAGACCTAAACGGCGTCATATAGGATATATGTGAGCCAGTTCCCCTTTAAAGCAGACTGGATCTATCCACTTGGATGGATCCTCTTTTAGGAAATTTTCATAAGGAGTCCATCATGGGCGAGCCTTTACCTACCCCGAGTGACAGCTTTCTTTCTCAAGAGGAAGATGGCATTCTGCTAGAGAACCGCCGGCTGCGCCAAGCCTTAATCCGGCTACTGGCCCAAGACGCAAACGGCACGGTCCGTCTGCCTGAACCCACCTCTGAGAAGCTGATGCTGACACAGTTGATGGGAGATGTGGATAAAGAGGTCATCACCCGAGCGAAGCTGCGTGCAGCGAACAAGTCGGCGGATGCGGTGGCTAACGCAGCGGGTGCCGTGGCGCATCTGTTGAAAGGCTACAAAGTGGGCCAATATCAATCGCGTCCTGAAGAACGGATCTTGCCGGCCGAGGTTTCGGACGTGGAGGTGGTGCCCGGTGAAATGGAAACAGGCGTGGTCAGCTTCAACATGGATGACATCTACAAAGCATGAGCCAGACAGAGGTGGGCCACGGCCCACCTCTGTTAGGGGGAGGGTGCTGCACCAGGCGGCTGCTTATGACGACGGAAGTCATAGGAGAACTTCTCAGCGGGATACAGCCTGAGCTTGATGTACGGCTCTGTGTAGCGTTCCACCACCTTGAAAGGATCGATTTCCTTCAGCTGGTGGGCCGCATCTTTGGACTTCAATAAAGCGGGTCCAATCAACGTGATCTCCGGGCACTGGACTTTCTCCAGGTTCCGGTTGAGGGCATGGGCTTCCAACCATTCCCAGTACGCGTACATGACCGCTACCACGTAGTGAGACTTCAGCAAGTGCGGCGTGACCTCCTCCAAGGGCAGATAGACCACCTCGATGTCGATCATCCGTTTCGTGGCTGCTCGCACGCCTTGGATCAACACCGGGATGACCGTATCGTCCAGGGGATAGGGATACACATTGATGACGGCCCGAGGTTGCCGGCGAAAGGGTGAGGTGACCAACGCTTTCAAGGTCTGGGCACTGAAGAAGTTAATGAAGTCGATGGCCTGCGTCGCAACAGCATCCTTTAAGGTGCTCAGGTTACGCTGGCCATATGCCTGCTTGAACGCATCGCCATCAAAGCCTTCAAACTCGTCATAGAGCCGTGAGAAGTAGCCTGTCTGGATCACCCGCTGTGTCTGGACCGGATCCATCTGAAACAACGTGGCCAAGCGCGTATCCAGCAGCGCATCCAGCTCAATATAGATACTGGCTTGTTCCATGGTCAGAGCGTGTTCTTCAGGTGAGCGGAAGTAAAGTACGACTTCACCGTGGTAGTGCTGACGACACCACTGGCAAAGTGCTTCAGGGTTTCTTGGGATGCTTGGCCATACCGTCCCAGCGAAGCGATCATGGCCGCATAGCCTCGGAGATCGCCACCCCGGTACTTCTCCAGTTCCACCGCCGTCTTCTCCAACCCCATGGCCACACACAGCCTCAGCTCCGGGGCTGAGAAACCTGCACCCTTACTGTCCCCTGTCGGTTGGCCCGTCAAGGTGTTCAGGACCCGCTGGTGCTTAGGGATGGACTGCTTCTTGGCGATTCGCTGTGAGGCCACGCGCACCGGCAACATGACCACCAAGTAAGGGTGCGGCGTCAGGTAACGGGGTACATCGCCATCTTCCGGCATCCAGAGCTTCTGGTGGAAGTTGAGCTTCCACTTATCCGCCAGCTGGTAGTTCCGTTCGATGGACAGCGTGTTCTTACCCACGTTGGGCACGGTCAAGGAGATCCATTCCTCTTTATTCTTCAAGCGGAGCATAAAGGCCTCGAAGTCCTTGTCCGACATCCGCTTAAAGTAGTCCGCATAGAGCTGCGCATCCACGCAGCCGGGGGAGACCAGCGCCAGATCACTGAGGATCTGGGCTTCTACTGCTTTGCGATCCTTGGCCATCAGTCTTTCCTCGGCAGGTCTTTGTCCAGGATGTTGGGTACGATGGACTGCTCGATGATCTTGAGCCATTCCGTGGGGCGGACCTCATAGACCAGCTGGAAGCGCAGCAGGCGGGAATCATCCCCTTCCTTTTCCAGCTTGGACAGTTGATCCACAAAGTAACGGTTCAGGTTAAACTGCTGGGCATGGGCATGGCGGCCTTCTGCCTCCTGGACGAAGCGGTTTTGGTCATAGGCTTCCACCAGCCGGTCCTCCGCCAGCCCGTTGTCCTTCAGCAGACTGCGGACGCGAGCGACCAGATTGATCTCATCCGTTTGCGGGGCTTCGTTGTAGAAGTCCACCCCACGGCGCAGCATGGCTTCAGCATCTTCCAGCGAAGCCAGGGCTTTGTTATCCATTTATGATTCCTTTCAGTGCGGCGTACTGTTTTTTGACGGTTTTGTTATCGGCTCCTAACCAATATGGCGTGTACTCGCCCCGGGCAGCCCGACACATGTCCAGGGTGCTAAAAGGGTAGAGCGGCGCTTCTTCATCATCCAGCGTGTGCCAGGAGCGGGTCTGGGTCAACAAGAACTCCCAGTCATAGCCCTTGTCTTCCAGCGCTTTTTTCAGCTCCGCCGGCGTCATCAGGACGTCCTTCAACGTCGGATGGAAGATACCCAGTTGGCACAGTTCCGCCGTCAACTCCACCGCCCGCTGAAGCTTAGGCGATTCCCGGAGCTTCTTCCGGACTGAGGTGCGGGATAGAGAGACATCCGGCACCAGGCTCAGGGCATAGTTGCGATCACTGCCTTCCAATCCAAACCGCCCATTGGTCTTGACATAGTGAAACTCCGACAGATACGGCAACACGCCTTCCCGTTGACTGACCATCTGTTCGATCACATACCCGGAGCTGCCATTCTTTCCCCGAAGCTGCTTCATGGTCAAGCACATCAGGTCATTATCCCCTGCGATCTCATCCCCCGGCTCATAGGGATACTCCGGGGCTTTGGTATCCCGGTTGACAAAGGGGCGGGCCGACAGGATGTACCAGAGGTTGTGTAGCAAGTAGAAAAAGTTGTTGGACACGCCTTTGATCACATCACCGGCAGGCATGAGCTGTAGTTGCTTCCGAGGCGGTGGGGCACCCGGACCGGTAGGGATCGTGATGGTTGCGCCCACATGGGCGGTAAAGAGCTCATAGTGCATCCCACCGGCGATCACCGTGGGCATTTCCATCAGCAGTCGAGCTTTGGCCAAGCCTTGGCGCATAAAGATGGTGTTCCCGGCTGATTCCCCCAGCTCAGTGGTCTCCATGGTCTTTTCCACATCCGCGGTCACAAACTGGGACAGGGAGTCGATATCCCCAAAGGACGGGCAGAGCGTGGTCATGGGGGATACGCCATCGCGATCCAGGAAGGCGGTCTTGTAAAGCCGGGCTTTCTTGTTCTCCCGCTTGGACTTCAGGTACTTCTTGATCTCCGCCCAGTACTCATTGCCGGTGTAGATGTCCTTGTTAGTGATCTGCCAGATCCCCTCTTGAAGGATATCCCGATCCTTCAGGTGGTCAAAGATCAGCGTAAGCTTGGCATTCCGGTGATCATTGGCGTTGATCTCCGTGTCGTAGGAGCTGTAGTACAGCTCATCCTGCGCCCGCGAGAAGATCCGGTTAATGGCTGACAACACCATAAAGCGCATCAGGGTGGTCTTGAAGCTGTTACCGGGTCCCACGATCCCGGTGATCATACTGATCCCACCCAGCAACACACGCTGGTCATGCGTGCCTTTCAGGTACTCCCCGGTAGGAATGTCCAGCAAAGACCCAACAGGAAACATCAGTTTAACAGGAGGCGGAAGTCTAAAGGAGGGTCGCATGCGGGGCTCCAAGTGTTAGGGTAAAAGAGAGAAAGAGAAAGCGGGGGTTCATTGGATTCCTGCTCTAGGGAAGTTTTTAAAGGATTTCAAGAGGCTGGCTATTTAGTGAGCACTTTGTCAAACATTTATGAGGAACCCGTGATGTCCTTTGGTCAAATTCTGGCTGCACAGCCTTCTACCGAAACCCTTCAATCCTTGCATGCTGTCTTGGCACTGGAAAGTCTGTCCAACAGCAGCAATGGCATCCTGAATGCCTTTTCTCGCTTGATCCCCAAGACGCATGAACTGCTGGTCTCCATCTCCAACCCGCTGCGGGATCTGGTCTCTCCGACCACCCCCAGCACGCCGCTCAAGACGGCACAGTATCGGAAGGTGATCCAGAAAATCCGTGCGTTGTCCTTCCTGAGCTACGCAGATACCTTGATCATGGTGCCGGAAGGCTTCCAAGGTCAGGTGGTGAGCTACCTGAAGTACCTGAACCTGCACCGTACGGACAACATCCAGAAAGCCAGTCTGGTTATGGATGATTACATTCAGGAACTGTCGGTCTTCCTGAACAACGCCGATGCCCGCACGGCCATCAAGTCCCATGAAGCCTTCTACAAGAAGATGAAGGCTGAGCGGCTGGACCGGGAGAAGCACATCAAGGCCTTCTTCTCGCCGACGGATGTCCGGAGCCGCGTCAAGCTGAGCACCGTCTTTGCCCGCTTCGGGGAGTTCGAGCAGGCGTTCGAGGAAGCTGAACGCCTCCAGATGACGGAAGAGAAGCAAAAAGCCCTGTCTCAGCTCCTGAACCAGGTGACACATGCCTCTGAACTCCTGAAGCTGCTGAAGGAGAAGCTGGAGAACAACGAGCTGAATGTGGTCTCCGGAGACATGGCCAAGCATATCGCCACGGGCGCCTATGAGGCAGCCTGCTACATCGAGATGGTCACGATGTACACGTTTGCCAGTGAGGTCATGCTGTCCTGCGTGAAAGAGTTGGCTGAACAGTTTGAACGGATCACCGGGTGATGCCCTAAGAGAGGTGGGCCTACGCCCACCTCTCTTAGGTTTATACTGGATCCGATACTTCACACAACGGGGCGTACAGAAAGATCTGCGTTTCATCCAGATGCTCCAGGCCATCGATTAAGCGAGGCTGGATGTCAGACCAACTCAGTTGTCCCGATCCACACCCTACGGCAGGGATGGCCACTGAGCGAATCTCAAAGAGGCTGAGGGTGGCAGCCAGGGAATCGATCCCTTCTTCAATATACTCCAACTGACTGCTTTCATGGAGATCATAACGGGTGGGGAAATGCAGGATCCACCGCAAACAGGGATCGCTTTGAACCGGTACAACAAAGACTTGACCGATCCGAACGCGCATATCCTCACAGGCTCGACGGTACTCCTTAAAAGCCGGATAATACCGCCGACGAGTTTCTTTGGTGATGCCGGCCGTGGCCTCACCTGTGCAGTTGACGGGGATGACGATCGCTTCGACTTGGGCTTCGAAGAGATCCCCACGGATGAGATGCAGCGCCATGTCAGGGCACCGGTTGGATTCGGATCAGTATGCTGAGGAGATCATGGAGGTCCGTGATCATCAGATGATGGCTCCCATACTGCAGCCAGTCTGGACATTTCTCAGCAAACAGCATGCTGACTTTCCACATCTTGGTCTCATCCATCTGGCTCAGTTGAAGCTGAGCCTGATCTTCCAGCGACAGCGTCTTCCAGATGTCAAAGCCGATGTAGGCGGAGAAGAGCATGCTGGCCGGATCGTAGCCCAGCTTCAGTGGCTTGCTCAGCTTTGCCAAGATGGTCCGATCCGGAGACCGGTTGTTGATCAAGACCGCCATAGCGGACGTCAAGTAGAACATCCGCTTGGCTTTTGAAGGTAAGATCCCGGTTAGAAAGCGGTGAAGATGCCGGGTAAAGAAGTTCCCAGTGATAGGAGGATGGTGCTCGATGGTCATGGTACGCCTCTCACTATTTGAGGAGGTAGAGACTGGCATGGTAGTTGGACCAGATCCCGACCGCTTCATCCGTCTGCACGATCACGCCATAGCGGAGCGCTTGGGGACTTTCGTACCACATCACCAGGTGCAGTTGGGGGCACAGGCCTTCCAGTCGCTTCAGCGTGTTGCGCGGTGGGAGATCCCCTCCAAACAACAAGGTGAACTTGATGTCCAAGTCAACGGACTCCGTCTTCAGATGCCAATCGACACTGTGCTTCTGGCTGCCCGTCGTGAAGATCTCCTTGAGCGTCCAGACTTCCACTTCCCCGCCCTTGGCCCGCTTGGTCTTCTTCTCGTAAAACTCGTCCGTGATGTCCAGGAACTGGTACAGCTTTTCTTTGGTCTGCTCGATCTCCGTCTTGATCACAGCCCGGTCCCGGAAGAAGTCCAAGACATCCTCCAGGTGCGCCAGGGTATCGATCCCCCGCAGTGGCAGCTCACCCGGCTTGACTTCATTGACGGCCGGTAGGTGATCCAGGAAGTTGAGGTTCAGGTTCCGGCGGTGGGTGGAGAACACCCGACTGCCATAGCGATGCACGAAGGAAGACAGCGTCTTCTCGTTCAAGCGATCCACGCGGGTGTAAAGGATACTGTTCACCGGGGAGATCCGTGAGGAGGCGGCTTCAATCAGTGATTCCATCAAGGGATCCGGGAAGGTCAGCTTGACCACCGAGAATGCCGACTCACTGCCCCGTTTCCCCATCACGAACTTGTCATCCGACCCATCCGTCTGGTAATAGACACCCGGCACATTGAAATCCGAGGACGTATTGAAGTACAGGCGCTTCAGGCAGATGAAAGGATGGACTTCCAGGCTCGGTCCGCCCATGGTTTTGGGATCATCAAAGAGAAAGGAGTTGCCTTCCTGGTTACTTTGAGCATAGTTGACGCCCAAAGTGGCCAGCATGTCAGCACGAGTATTGCCAAAGTCATCATTATGGCCCAACACCCAGTCGATAGAGAACGTCCCCTTTTCCTGGAATGTGGTCAGCAGGGCGTTCAGGGTTAGCCAGTCTTGCAAGTTACTGACGCTCTCCCCATCGGACTTCTTCCAGTTGTTCCGAATCCAGGTTTTCATCCACTCGTTGATCCCCCGACTGACCAGCTTGCTGTCCGTCAGGATGTGCAACCGGGCGACCGACTGCAGGGTCGGGTTGTTCAGGCAGAGGATGACAGCCCGGATCTCACCGATGTTGTTGGTACCCGGTCCTTGGGATTCGACGGCATCGAAGTACTTATCCACCACCACGCCTTTATGGTGCGGCTTCACATCACGCTGATGGATGTATCCCACCTCTGTCGCTAGGAAGAGGTTCACGCGGGTGGGTTTCTCTTTTTCGGTGGGAAGATGGTACAGGTAGCCATGGCAGCCGGAGCCAGTGGGGCCGGGATTCGGGGAGGCACCACCATCGCAGTAGGCGACAGCGCCATAGTAAGTGTTGGTAGGGGTCATGTGAAGTTCCTTCGGGTCAAGTCTGTGTCTATCAGATGACAGCCATCAAGGCTTTTTTGTAGAGGGGTCAAGGACCTGAGGGCAGTGGGCTTGGACCTGTTCCTTGAGCGCCAAATGCTCACTGGCTACCGTAAAAAACCGATAAATCAACCATCCGTTGGTGATCACGGACAGCATCAACAGAATCAGTGCAATGAATTTACGGGTGTTGAACTTTTGGCTTTTGATGTCCATCTCGTCCTTGTTCTCATAAATGAGCCCCCGCAGCAGTAGAAACAAAAGCTTAAACAGATGAAACATAGCCAGCCTTTCTAGGAGTGATGATGAAACAGGTTCAAGGGTTTGTAACGAAAGCGCAGCATATTAATAACGTGGCGGGGCAGGTGGCGGAGTTCTTTGAACTGTCTCCGATCGGCTTGACCTATTCGCGGAACCGGGGTGAGTACCAGCACACCAACTATCCCAACTTTACACTTCATACGTTTGTTAGTCAGGATACCCCGACCCAAGCACCGTATCTCCTGTCCCATGCGGATACCTCAGCCGCGTTTGCCTTGGTGAATGTCATAGTGAGCTATCTGCAAGGCTTGCCGGTGCCGAAGAGCTACGCTTACTTCACACAGTACATCCTGGCCAACTTCCATGAGTCCATCAAGGCGTTTGCCTATGGTCAGATGAAGGAAGGCAGTGACCTGGTGCTGCCGGAGTGGATCACCTTCACCACCCTTTGGGATGTGGAGTTCAAGCTGTGGCTGACCAACGATGCCTTTGTGAACCAGTTTGCGGACTACGAGATCGTGGTGTGTCCGCCGATCCCGGATGTGGATGCCTTCTTCCTGAACTATGCAGAGACGGCCACCCGCGTAAAAGCCATCACGACCGCTGCGCTGATGGATACCATCCAGGAACAGAAGGGCCAGCTGCCGGAAACGGTCACCCGGATCCTCAACTTCCCATACTACAACCGCAACAACCTGAGCCAGTCCACCAACACGGACTGGGGGGTACTGATCTACGGGGCTGCAGGCGATAACGTGGATGCCATCAAGTCGGCCATCGCGGAGTACCTGTTGGCGCACAGCACCCATCCTCAAGCGGAATGGATGCTCCTGTTCCCGGGGATCTTCAAGCGTACCGAGTTCTTGTTCTTCCCCCGCTGGGACCAGATCGCTGTCCCGAACCTGTCGGCCCTGTCGGCCTTGTACAAGTCAGTCCTGGAACCCATGGAAGTCCTGGACTACGTGCAGCGTAACCATCCGGATGGCTTGACGGCCTCGGAAGTGGCCAGTCGGACAGCACTGATGCCTTTTGACTACAAAGCCATCATGGCGGCAGTGGTAACGGGCGAGACCAACGACCCGGACAAATGTAAACTGGAGAACTTCTTTACGGACTACCTGCCCCTGGGAACTTCGGAGTTGGACTTCAACCGCATGCAGATCCAAACCCGAGAGTGGGTGATCCGCATGGTGGCCTTACTGAGCTTGGCTGAGACCGCAACCGAATACTCCACCATCCCCCAACCTTTCCGTCGGACCCAACGCGGTGGTCAGCTGTTCTTGTCGTTCCAGCAAGAGAACGTGAACTACCTGGTGTCGGCACGGACTAACGGACTTCGCTGACCATGCCTATTAACGCGACCAAGATCATCCCTGTCATAGGGAGCCGTGGAGTCTTTACCCTTCGTGCCCCTTTTAGCCTCCTCATCGTGGAAGGCGTGGAATACAGTTGTCAAGCTGTGCGCAAGATCAGTGAGTATATCGCCAACAACGAAGACCCTGCCGCGCTGATCTACACGAAGTATGGCCTGCCGGACACGGTCTATGATGAGGATAAGGCAGAAGATGCCTATGTGGTCTGCCTGCAGTCCGAGAAAGGCCACTGGCTCTATGTTCCGTATCGCTATATCGAGACGTTTCCGACGGGGGATGGGATCCAGTACTGTTCCTACATCCTGAACTTCTCGCTGCCGGGGATGCCTTTGATGCAGGACTTGAATCCCCTGATGCTGGAACTGCAGCAGCGGATCAAGATGGCGCTGGGAACGGACGTGAAGATGCGGATCACGCAGTCGTCCCAGATCAGCCTGCTGAGTAAGGATGAGCATGAGGCTGCTCAGCTGCGCCGTGACCTTAACAAGTCCGGTGATGGTCTGATCCAGACGGTGGTGTTCCTGGAGCGCCAGAACCAGGATCTGCTGAAGAAGCTGACATACCTGGAGAACTATGTCAAAGAGCACATGACCGCATGAATCCAGGAGGAGGGCCTCGGCCCTCCTCCTGGTCAGTGCAGCTGAGCGTGGTTATTGACCACTAAGTGCTTCGGAAGCGTGATGTTGCTGGGACAGAGGACCAGGATCTCAGCATTGCTGAGGTTACTGTAACCGGAGGCATAATGGCTGATTAAGAACAGCTGGCTAAAGTTGCTGGACTCCACCAGGTAATCGATGATCCCATAGGCTGCCGTACGGTGGGCGGCATCCATCTTAACGGCAAACTCATCCAGGAAGACGGGGTAGTCGCTTAAGCCCAAATACTCCATACTGGCCAACACAAAGGCCAGGTTGATGATCTCCTTCATCCCGGAAGAGGTCTCCGCGATATCCGGCGAGGCTTTCTCCCCATTGACCCGGATCTCAAACTTGTAATCCAGGTCCAGTTCATCCTCCCCTTCCAACTCAATAGGGACCACTTCCAGCGGATACAGCCAGATCTTGGCAATGAACCGGTTCACAGACTCTACAAACGCATTGATGAAGCCGGTCATCCCTTTAGCGATCAGTCCCGTGGTGGGAGAAAGGGCCGTCTGGGCTTCCTGGAGTAAGCTGAGCTTCTTCTTGATGGTTTCGATCTCGACCTGGATCACTTCCACGGTTTGCTTCCGGTAGTTCATGCTGAACAGGGTTTCTGAGCAACTGTGGAGCTCGGTTTGCACTTTCAGGATGGTGGCTTCGATCGCAGCGGTGATGTAGCTCTGGATGGTGCGGTGGGCCAGCTGCTGGCGGGTGGCCAGGTGCTGGTCAATGGTCTGCTTCCACTGGGTGACCTGGTAACGGTACTTGAGTGCCAGTTCCACCTCCTGAAGCGTTTTCTGATACTGGCGTCGGCGTTCTCCTTTGACATACAGCTGGTGGTTCTCTTCAGCCAAGACCTTCTCGATCTGCAGGCGGTCGTTCTTCTGGGTGGCTTCGATCAAGCCTTTCAGCTTCAAGCGTTCGGCTTTCTGGCTCTGTGCCTGTTCTCCCAAGATACGGGCTTCCAGCTGGGCCATCCCTTCGTTCACGACACTGGGAACCTGGTCCGGACAGGTGTTTAAGAGGTCCGCATCCAGGAGATGCTGCCAGAACGGGGCTAAGCATCGCCAGTGCTGCTGCCATTGGCTGACAGTGGTGTGGAGGGCCAGTTTACTCTGCATATGTCCCACCAACGTGGTCTGTTCTGCCAACAGGGCTTCTGTCTTCAACTTAGCCGCTTCGGCCAGTTTCCATTCTTTTTGACACTGATCATGCTGCTGGTGATCGTAGTTGGGGATCCAATGATGTTCACACTTGGGACAGTTGACTTCGGGGCTCTTCACCTTCTCTGCAAACTGCTTCACTTTGTCCTCCAACTGGCGGTCTTGGGCCTGCTGCTTCAAGGCGAGATCATTCAGCTGGTACAAGCGGTCTTGGGCCAAGCGGTACTGATCCCGGGTAAAGGGAGGAAGCGGGTGATCCCGGTACTGGTGGCTGAGGCTGACCAATCCATCCAACAGGCCTTGGAGGGCAGAGAGGGCGACCCGCGGGGCGTCGATGGCGTTGACCCAGTCCAACGTAACCTGACGCTGAGTGGATTCGATCTGAGTCTCCAACTGTGCCAGCTCGACCAAGACATCCGCTAAGCTGCAGTGATCCACTTGCCGAAAGTCGATCAGTTGTTGTTGGATCTCACTCACTTTCTCTAAGCGAAGATTGATTTCGTTATCCAGGATCAGGATATCGGTTTTAAGCTGGTTTCTGTGCGTTTCTAGCGCTTCTGTGGGGACTAAGCTCCCTTGTTCAGCATGGACCGCCAGCATCGCTCTAAAGCTGTCTAAAGCCTTCTGAAGCTGCTGCTCCATTTCGGCCAAGGAGGTCTCGTTGCTCAAGTCCAGCTTACCAGGTCGGATGGCTTGCAGGTGACTGAGCTCCGTCGACAACTGCTGCACGCGAAGCTGTAAGGCTTTCTCGTCCGCATCCGAGAGCAGGCTATTCACCGCACGGGCTAGGCGCTCCTGGGCATTCTTCAATACGGACTGGTAATCCCGGACCTTCTCTTTCAGCCGCTTGAAGTACGCGATCGCATACGTGTAATCCGTGTCACTCAGTGCCATGAACCAGTTTCGGCGTTCATTCACGGACATGGCATGGAAATACACCTTTCCTACCAGCAGCTGGTGGATCTCTTTGGTGTAGTTAAAGTG
>Ga0268298_10001432_pt1 | contig 28154 bp, 29 predicted proteins | sample WWTPWeurt_MetaG_FD_194462 | JGI IMG/M metagenome (GOLD analysis project Ga0268298, IMG submission 194462) | Activated sludge microbial communities from WWTP in Nijmegen, Gelderland, Netherland - WWTP Weurt | ecosystem: Engineered > WWTP > Aerobic digester > Activated sludge | place... | reverse complement strand
TGCAGTTGCGCGTGCGCCATGGGGTGACCGTAATCGGCCAGTGGACCTGCGGCACTTTCAGTACCGCCACCGGGCCGGATACGCGCATCGAACCCGGCGCGATTCTGGTTATCGTCGGTGCCCACGCCAACCTGGCCAAGGTGGAGCGCCTGGCAATGCCGCTCCGCCGTCGCGGCCCGATTGTGCTCGCTGGCTATGGTCAGGTGGGCAGAAAATTTGTCGAGATGCTGAGCGATGCTGGCGAAACGGTGATCGTCATCGATCGGGAACTCGTTGCGGGCGTCGATGTCGCCGGCAACGTACTCGAACAAGACACCATGGAACGCGCCAGGGTGCGCGAAGCGAGCGCCGTGGTGCTGGCCTTGAGCAACGATAGCGAAGGCGTTTTCGCGACGGCTGTCGTGCGCGATTACGCACCAGAAATACCGCTGATCGCGCGTGCCAATCGGGCACAGAATATTCCTCGTCTGTACCAGGCGGGTGCCGATTTCGCTCTTTCGGTGGGCCAGGTGGCCGGCCAGATCCTGGCCTACCATCTGCAGGGCGAGCAGGCGGTCGCCGTCGAGCACCGGCTCAAGTTCATCCGTGTAGCCGCCGGCCTGCTCGCCGGTGGCCATCCTTGGGGTGAAAGGGTGCGCGAGCGAACGGGGGCGGCAGTCGTTGCCGTCGAGCGCGGCGACAGAGTGTTCGTCGAATTCGACAACGCCTTCATGGTACAGTCCGACGATACGCTGTTCATCTGCGGCACTCCAGAATGCCTGGAACGGTATCTGCGTGAGTTCGCGACGACGCCGGCCGAAGGCAAGCGTGCCTGACGGTGCGATCCACCGCTGGTGGAACCAACACCGGAGTGTTCGTCGATAAGGCGGTTTCTCGGCTACCGGTCGGTGTTGCGGCTTGAAGGGAGTTAGAAAATGAACTCGGCAAAGCAGTTTGATCGATTCTTCCTACGCCATCCGGCCGATATTCCGATCGAGATCGCTACTGAAATCCCGCGCCAGGATGCGCTGCAACGGCTGAAGGACGTCGGCATGGGCGGCGTGGCTTGTCGCTCGGTTGGCCCGCTGAAGGTGGGATCCTCTGTCGTGCTGACCATACCGCTCGTCAAGCCGCCATTTAGCGCCAGGGGCGCGGTTGTGTGGTGCCGCCGCGACGGGGCCGGTGGCTACGAAGTCGGAATTCGTTTCAGGGAGTCCGATGACGTCTTTGCAGCGCGCATGGTCGAGCAAATCTGCCATATCGAGCACTATCGCCAGGAAGTATTGCGCGCCGAAGGGCGAGTGCTCGACGGCGAGAGCGCGGCGCTCGAGTGGATCGCGCTTTACGCCGCCCGCTTCCCATCAGTCGAACGCTGCAATACCCACTGATCCCGTGCCGTGGTGGCCGCCGTGCCTGCCCGGAGTGTTCAGGTTGGCTCGGGAAGTGGTCTTGAAGACCGCCGTTTGGGTGAACCGGGAGCAATCAGACTGAACGGGCAGGCGCGATGCCGGCGACTGTCTCCCTGGATGGATGGCTGACACCCTACCAGGGCAGCGATCCGAATGCCCTCCGATAGCGAGCACCGATTTCCTCTCGACTCGTCTGGTGGCTTTGACCGCCACGATGGGCGATCTTGATGGCGCCCATCACTGCCGCCAGTCTGCCGGTAGTCAGCCAATCGAGGCCGTTGGCGATGCCATAGAGCAGGCCGGCACGATAAGCGTCACCACAGCCGGTGGGATCGACGACGTCATCGGCCTCGACGCAGGGGATCTCGTAAAGCTGGCCATCGGCATGAATTTCTGAGCCCTCACCACCGCGCGTGACAATCAGCGCATCGACCTTCGCAGCCAGATGCTCAAGGCTGAGTCCGGTACGGTCGCTCAGCAGCTTTGCCTCATAGTCGTTGAAGCAGGCGTAGTTTGCCAGCTGCATGAAATCGAGAAGCTCGTCGCCGCTGAACATCGGCAGGCCCTGTCCTGGGTCGAAGATGAATGGCACACCCGACGCCGCCAAGTCGCGCGCGTGCTGCATCATGCCCTCGCGGCCATCGGGTGCGACTATTCCGAGGCGTGCCGTCTTGGCCTGCGCAACCTTGTTCAGGTGCGAGAAACTCATGGCGCCGGGGTGAAAGGCGGTGATCTGGTTGTCATCGAGATCGGTGGTGATGAAGGCCTGAGCGGTGAAGGTTCCATGCACATGGCGCACATGCGTGCGCCGCAAGCCAAGCTTGTCGAGCCGCTCGAGGTAAGCTGTGGCATCGTCACCAACTGTCGCCATGATCAGCGGCTCGCCACCCAGAAGCATCAGGTTGTAGGCGATGTTGCCGGCGCATCCTCCGTACTCGCGGCGCATCTCTGGGACCAGGAAAGCGACATTCAGGATATGAATCTGCTCGGGCAGGATGTGATTCTTGAAGCGGTCTGGAAAGACCATGATGTTGTCGAAGGCGAGGGAACCGCAGATCAGGGTGGTCATAAGGGCAAGCGTCAGGGATAGAAGATGTAGAGTCGGTAACCGGTAGCCCCGAGACCCTTGGCTTCGATCCACAGATGTACCGGAGTTTCGGCATTGCCGGGGAATGCGTTCAGGTCGCTGCCCGGTGGCAAATAGTCAGGCGCCGTCAAGATGCGCCGCGCCACTGCCGCATCGTGCGCATCGGTCAGGGTCAGTTCCAGCACTGGCCAAGCTTGGGCATACGGGGCCTGGTTTCGCAATGTGGCCTGCATGACGAGGAGTCCGCTGGCATTGTCCACCTGCAGATCTGATCCTTCAATACTGACCAGATCACTTTGCGCGGGAAGCGGTACGGCAACTCCCAGAGCATCGAATACCTCCCCGACGGCGTGGACATGCCGGACCAGATCGCTGCGAAAGTAGTAGACGAGTTGGCCGAGGAGGGCTGCCAGCAGGAGCAGCAACGCAGCAGCGAATGGCCACTTCGCGCGTGGGTCGGGCTTGGAGCCAAAACCGCCCGATGTGTTGCCGATCAGCGCACCAGCGGCCCATCGGTTGTATGCGGGTATCTCGGTAAGCTCACGCGCTGCCATGAGGCCAGCTTCACGCGCAGCCACCAGAGAGTCCTCGCGATTCTCGCCGGGAAGTACAACGGTCTCGGTCTCGGGCTCGGGCTCGATTGCGGTCGACGTCGTGGCAGCCACGATTTCGCAATCGACTGCCCGATCGGCCTCCGTCGATTCCGGCTCCCGGAGCGGTTCGGCAACCGGACCAGTCTCAGCCGATTGGGCGGCGGCTTCCAGAGCCGTTTCAGGGTCTGCGGTAACCCGGTGTTTCGCTGCCGGCCCGGATTCCAGCTCGGATTCCGGCGCCCCAGATTCCGCTGCCGGTGCCGGTGTTTCGGTAGGCAATGGGGAAGCGGCCGGGGCGTCGTCGATCAACTGATCGAGAGCGTTGAAGATGCCCTTGCAGTAGCCGCACCGGACCTTCCCTGCCTTGGCCCTTAGCTGATCGGAAGTGACACGGAAGACCGTGTTGCAGGCGGGGCAGCGCGTACGCATCAGGGCTTGGTGCCCGTCAGACATACCCAGTCCTCGCGAAAATCAGCAACCTGCATCGGCAACCACTGCCCATAGATTGCCATGATCTCGTCTGACTGTTCGCGCAAAATCCCGGACAGCGCGAGGCGACCGCCGGAGCGGACATGGTCGCAGATGGCGGGGGCGAGGACGCGCAGCGGATTGGACAGGATATTGGCCACGACGAGATCATACGCGCCGGCAACCGGTTGCACCGAATCGTGAAAGGCGGCAGTCACCCCATTGCGTTTGGCGTTGGCCTGTGCCGCGTCGACTGCCTGCGGGTCGATGTCGACGCCGGCGACGCAGCCAGCGCCGAGACGGGCCGCCGCAATCGCCAGAATGCCGGAGCCGCAGCCGTAATCGAGCACCGAGCAACCGGCGTGAACATTGCGTTCGAGCCATTCGAGGCAGAGGCGGGTCGTCGGATGCGAACCGGTACCGAAGGCCATTCCTGGATCAAGAATCAGATTGACCGCAGCCGGGTCCGGACATTCATGCCAGGAAGGAACGATCCACAAGCGCTCAGACACGCGGATGGGATCAAACTGCGACTGGGTGAGTTGTATCCAGTTCTGCTCGGCCACTACTTCAACGTTCCAGGCCGGCACCCTCGCCAGACCCGCTGCGGCACTCGCTCTTGCAAGCAGCGCGGCAACATCGGCTTCGGGTTCGAGCAGGGCAATGACACGGGAACGGTTCCAGCCAGACGCCACAATCGAACCCGGCTCGCCGAACTGCGGCTGTTCGTCCGGCGTTCCGGCGTCGGCATCCTCGACGCTGGTAGAGAGCGCCCCGACATCCAGAAGTGCATCGCACACCGGTTCGGCATGTGATGCGTCGGTCAGGAAACTGACGCTCTGCCAGGCCATCGCCTACTTCTTGACTTCGCCCTTTTCGGCGAGCTTCTTCTCAAGGTAGTGAATGCTTGTGCCACCCTCGACGAAGCGCGCGTCCTGCATCAATTCCTGATGGAGCGGGATATTGGTCTTGATCCCTTCGATCCCCATTTCCGACAACGCAATCCGCATGCGGCGAATCGCCTGCTCGCGTGTGTCGCCATAGGCGATCACCTTGCCGACCATCGAGTCGTAATGCTGGGGCACGGTATAGCCCTGATAGATGTGCGAATCGACACGGATTCCCGGCCCACCCGGCGGGTGATAGAAAGTGATCTTCCCCGGACAGGGCACGAACGTGAAGGGATCTTCAGCGTTTATCCGGCATTCGATGGCGTGGCCGCGAAATGTGACATCTTTCTGCCGGTAGCGCAGTTTCTCGCCGGCGGCGACGCGAATCTGCTCCTGGACGATGTCGATGCCGGTGATTGCCTCGGTCACCGGGTGCTCGACCTGGACTCGGGTGTTCATTTCGATGAAGAAAAACTCGCCGTTTTCGTAGAGGAATTCAAAGGTGCCGGCACCCCGATAATCGAACTTGCGGCAGGCATCGGCGCAGCGCTCACCGATGCGGCTGATCAGCCTTGCCGGGATGTGCGGCGCCGGCGCCTCTTCGATCACCTTCTGATGACGCCGCTGCATGGAGCAATCCCGTTCGCCCAGATAGATCGCATTCCTGAACTGGTCGGCAAGGATCTGGATTTCCACGTGGCGGGGATTTTCCAGATACCTTTCCATATAGACCATGGGATTGCCGAAGGCTGCCTGCGCCTCGGTTCGCGTCATCTGGACGGCATTGACCAGCGCCGCTTCCGTATGAACCACGCGCATCCCGCGCCCACCACCGCCACCGGCCGCCTTGATGATCACCGGATAGCCAACGGCGCGGGCTATGCGGACGATTTCCTTGGGGTCTTCCGGCAACGCACCGTCCGAACCCGGCACGCAGGGAACACCGGCAGCCTTCATCGCGTCCTTGGCGGACACCTTGTCCCCCATCAGGCGGATGGTATCGGCGCGTGGGCCAATGAAGACAAAGCCGGATGATTCCACGCGCTCGGCAAAATCGGCATTTTCCGAGAGAAAACCGTAGCCGGGATGAATCGCCTCGGAATCGGTTACTTCGGCCGCCGAAATGATCGCCGGAATGTTCAGGTAGCTCAGTGCCGACTGCGCTGGGCCGATGCAGACCGACTCGTCGGCCAGTTTCACGTACTTGGCTTCGCGATCGACCTCCGAATGGACGACCACGGTCTTGATACCGAGTTCGCGGCAGGCACGTTGAACGCGTAACGCAATTTCGCCCCGGTTGGCGATCAGGATTTTTCCGAACATCAGTTGTTCAGCCGATTACGAACAGGGGAGCGCCAAACTCCACCGGTTCGCCGTTTTCCATAAGGATCGCCTTGACTACCCCGGATGCATCGGCCTCGATTTCGTTGAGAAGTTTCATGGCTTCGATGATGCACAGGGTATCGCCTTCCTTGACGGCATGTCCAATCTGGACAAAGGCCTCTGCCCCGGGCGAAGGAGCCCGGTAGAAGGTGCCGACCATCGGCGACTTGACAACGTGTCCCGCCGGCAGGTCATCCTCATCGTCAGGATTGACCGATGAGACGCTGACCGGCGCTGTTGTCGGGTGCGCTACAGGAGCTGCAAAGTGCTGCATCGGGGCGGCAACCAAGCCGTAATTCTTGGCGATGCGAACTCTTTCCTCGCCTTCTGTTACCTCAAGTTCGGTGATGCCTGATTCCTGAACGAGATCGATCAGTTTCTTGAGTTTGCGCAGATCCATTAAATACTCCCTTTTGATTTGCGCCGATCCGACGCAACGTCCGGCGATTGCCGTGTTATTTGATATTGACTTCGTTGACCAGATACTCGAGCGCCAGAAGATAGCCCTCGTGACCGAGGCCGGAGATCACCCCGACCGCCAGGTCGGAAAAATAGGACCGATGCCTGAAGGACTCGCGTGCATGAACATTCGAGAGATGAACCTCGATGAATGGGATATCCACAGCCGCCAGCGCGTCGCGCAGCGCAACACTGGTATGCGTATAGGCAGCCGGATTGATAATGATGGCACGCACGCCCTGGTCGCGGGCCGCGTGAACACGCTCGATCAGGGCGCCCTCATGGTTGCTCTGGAAGGTTTCAACTTCCACATTGGCGCCTTCAGCCATGCGAGCAAGTGCCAGATTGATGTCCGACAGTGTGACATTCCCGTAATGCTCCGGCTCGCGGGTGCCGAGCAGGTTCAGATTGGGGCCGTGCATGACCAAAATGCGGGGTTTTTCGACCGGCCTAGCATCGGCATTTCGCTTCGTCATGGCTGCAAGTTTGCCGCAAATCGCTGCAACTTGTCCAGTCAACCACTCAAGAACCCCAAAAAAGACAGCCTTTATCTCAGGAGCAGAGCGCGTAGAGCATCCGCGCGGATGCGCTCACGCAGGCGACCGTCGCGCTGTTTCATGGCAACTCGTTCCAGTTGAGGAGGGAAGATCACCAGATTGGCGTTTGTCGTATCGGTTTCCAAGACCAATACGGCTTCTGCGCGCTCGTTGCGCGGCTCGACGTGTTCGAAAGCAATTCCATGATTCAGCAGGAATATCTCGACCTCCTTGGCGCTGTCCGCGAACAGCAGGATGTCGATGTGCGAATGCTCACCGGCCGTACCATCGAGGACCGAACCGGCAAGATGGGGCGAGTAGTCGGCAAGCAGTTCCAGCAGCCTCAGCGCACTCTGCCGCATGGCCCGAATCAGTTCCGGATGCACTTCTTCCTGATAGAGGCTGCGGTAGGCGCGCAGCTCGGCCTCGACTTCGGCATTATCGGGATAGGCGGTATGCTCCGGGAAACCCAGCTGCCGCGCCGCCTTGCGTTTGGCCAAGCGATAGTCGGCGACACCGTCCTCCGCCATCAGCCGGGCAGCTGCGCTGGCTATGCTGGCTCTGGCTCCGGCGCTTGAGTGGGGCCGTTCATGACGGGGCATGGGGAAAGCGATGAGGGTAGAATCGCGCCATTCTAACGGGTCTATCTGATATGAACATTCATATTCTGGGAATCTGCGGCACTTTCATGGGCGGTGTGGCCCAGCTCGCGGTGGCCTCGGGCCACAAGGTCACGGGCTGTGATGCCAACGTCTACCCACCGATGAGCGACCAGTTACGTGCTGCCGGAGTCGACGTGATCGAAGGCTACGACGCCAGGCAGTTGGCCTTGCAGCCTGACATCTTCGTCATCGGCAATGCCGTCTCACGCGGCAATCCATTGCTGGAAGCCATTCTTAATCAGGGCCTGCCCTATGTCTCAGGCCCTCAATGGCTGGCCGAACATGTGTTGCAGGGTCGCTGGATTCTCGGGGTCGCCGGCACGCACGGCAAGACCACGACCGCCTCAATGCTGGCCTGGATTCTCGAGGATGCCTGTATGCAGCCGGGTTTCCTGATCGGCGGCGTGCCGCTGAATTTCGGGGTCTCGGCACGCCTGGGCGGCACGCCGTTCTTCATCATTGAAGCCGATGAGTACGACACCGCGTTCTGCGACAAACGTTCCAAATTCATTCATTACCGGCCGCGAACCCTGGTGCTGAACAACCTTGAGTTTGATCATGCGGACATCTTCGATGATCTTGCGGCTATCGAGACGCAATTTCACCATCTTGTGCGAACCCTTCCCGACAATGGCCTGATTGTCTCCAATGCTGGCGAAGCCAGCCTCGAGCGCGTCCTGAATCGGGGATGCTGGACCCCGGTTGAACGCTTTAATGACCCCCGCGGCTACCGGACAAGCGGCAACGATGCCAGCGGCGACCTGGTTCTGCACCATCAGCAGGGAGAAATCGGGCGCGTCATCTGGCCGCTTTCGGGTGAGCATAACCGAGCCAACGCTTGCGCCGCTTTGCTTGCCGCACGCCATGTTGGGGTGCCGCTGGACAAGGGGCTGGAGGCGCTATCCCGTTTTGTCAACGTGAAGCGCCGGATGGAAGTTCGTGGAACAGTCCGCGATGTGACCGTCTACGACGATTTTGCGCACCATCCCACCGCGATTGCGACAACCGTGGCCGGCCTCCGGCGCAAGGTTGGGCAGGCGCGCATCATTGCCGTGGTCGAGCCACGTTCGAACACGATGAAGCTGGGCTCGATGAAGACCCAGCTTCCAGGAAGTCTGGCCGATGCCGATGCTGTCTTCTGCTACGGCGCTAACCTCGGCTGGAATGCCCAGGAGGTGCTGGCGCCTATGGGCGCCAAGGCAATCGTCGAGGTCGACTTTCACAACCTGGTAAGCAAGATTGCCGCCAAAGCGCGTGCCGGCGACCACATTCTGGTGATGAGCAACGGCGGGTTCGGCGGCATTCACGGCAAGCTGCTAGCCGCACTGGCAGAATGAACGTCCGGCGACCCGCGCCCGGTGCGAATCGACCACCCACGCCAATACCGGCAAACAGCGTATCAGCGCTCCAGGGACTCGACGACGGCCAACGCGGTCATATTGACCAGCCGTCGGACCGTCGATGTTGAGGTCAGGACATGAACCGGCCGGGCCGCGCCAAGTAGAATCGGGCCAATGGTCACGCCTTCGCCGGCGGTCATCTTGAGCAGATTGTAGGCAATGTTCGCGGCGTCGATATTCGGCATGATCAACAGGTTGGCCTCCCCGCTTAGCGGGGAGTCGGGGTGAGCCTCACGGCGTATGTCTTCCGACAGTGCGGAGTCACCGTGCATTTCACCGTCGATTTCGAGCCCATCAGATGGCATTGCGGGCAGCAGTGCAGCGGCACGGGTCATCTTGCGCGCCGATTCGGATGAGCCGGAACCGAAGTTCGAGTGTGAAAGCAGCGCGACCTTGGGATGGATACCAAAACGCCTGACCTGGTCGGCGGCCATCATCGCCATTTCGGCCACCTCCTCTGCGGTCGGATTCTCGTTGATATGCGTGTCGCAGATGAACAGCGAGCGACCCGGCAGCATCAGGTAGTTCATCGCTGCCAGGGTATTGACCCCCTGGCGCTTGCCGATGACCTGGCTGATCACACCCAGCTGATGGCTGTACTGGCCGGTCATGCCACACAGCAGGCCATCCGCGTAACCAAGCTTGAGCAGCATCGCGCCGATGAGCGTTGGCTTGCGCCGCATGGCTTCCTTGGCCAGCGCCGGCGTGATGCCGCGGCGGACCATCAGCTTGTGATACGCCGTCCAGCATTCGCGATAACGCTCGTCGGATTCCGGATTGACAATATCGAAATCGACACTTGGCCTGATGCGCAGGTTGGCTTTCTCGAGACGGTGCTCGATGACGGAAGGCCGGCCAATCAGGATGGGCCGGGCAAACCGCTCCTCGACCACTATCTGAGCGGCACGCAGCACGCGCTCGTCTTCACCCTCGGCGTAAATGATGCGCTTTCCCCGTGCCTGCCGAGCAGCCTGGAAGATGGCGCGCATGCCGACACCGGTGTGATAGACAAACTCGGACAGCCTGGCTTTGTAAGCATTCCAGTCGCTGATCGGTCTGGTGGCGACCCCGGAAGCGATCGCAGCCCGCGCGACAGCCGGTGCGATCTTGACGATCAGGCGCGGGTCGAAAGGCTTGGGAATGAGATATTCCGGGCCGAAGGACAAATCGTGCCCCGGATATGCCATGGCGACCTCATCGGTGACTTCAGCCTCGGCCAGTTCGGCGATGGCCCGGACGCTGGCCATCTTCATTTCCTCGGTGATGCGGGTAGCGCCAACATCAAGTGCGCCGCGGAAGATGAAGGGAAAGCAGAGCACGTTGTTGACCTGGTTCACGTAGTCGGAACGGCCAGTCGCGATGATGACGTCCGGGCGTACCTCCCGCGCCAGTTCCGGCATGATTTCCGGGGTCGGGTTGGCGAGCGCAAAAACCATCGGCTTTTCGGCCATGCTGGCGACCATTTCCTGCTTGAGCACGCCGGCGGCGGAGAGGCCGAGGAAGATGTCGGCCCCGACCATCGCGTCGCCCAATGTCCGATCGGTGGTTTCGCGGGCGTAGCGGGCCTTGGTGGCTTCCATGCCGGCTTCACGGCCGCGGTAGATCACACCCTTGGAATCGCAAACGGTAATATTCTCGCGCTTGACGCCGAGTTGGCTCCACAAGTTGAGGCAGGAAATGGCCGCGGCCCCGGCGCCCGAACAGACGACCTTGATTTCGTCAATCTTCTTGTCCACGACTTTCAGGCCATTGAGCATGGCTGCGGCGGAAATGATCGCCGTACCGTGCTGGTCGTCGTGGAAGACGGGAATGTTCATTCGTTCCTTGAGCTTCTCTTCGATGTAGAAGCACTCGGGTGCCTTGATGTCTTCCAGATTGACACCGCCAAGGGTCGGCTCCATGGCGGCGATTATGTCGATCAGCCGGTCCGGGTCATTCTCGGCCAGTTCGATGTCGAAGACATCGATACCGGCGAATTTCTTGAACAGACAGGCCTTGCCTTCCATGACGGGTTTGGCTGCGAGCGGCCCGATGTTGCCCAGGCCGAGGACAGCGGTGCCATTGGTGACGACGCCGACAAGGTTGGCGCGTGAGGTGTAAAGGGCAGCCATTGCCGGATCTTCGGCAATCGCATCGCAGGCGGCAGCGACGCCGGGCGAATAGGCGAGCGCCAGATCGCGCTGATTGGTCAGGCTCTTGGTCGGGCAGACGGAAATCTTGCCCGGAGTTGGCCGACGATGATATTCAAGTGCTGCTTCGCGCAGGTCCTTTTCCACGGACTCTCCTTCGAGTTTCTGCCAAGGGGCTTAGACCTGATAGGTTACCGGAAAGCCTTCTGTGCGGCAAAGCGTAATTATGAATTTCCGGGCTGGGAAACGATGGGTGAAGGCCGGATCGCCATCACCACCGCGCCGTGACCGGGGGAGAAAATGGTGCCACAGAAGCGGGCAAGGCGTGGATCGTTGCGCGCGGTTTAGCGCGTCAGGCCGTCGACGGTGACCCGATTCTCGGTATCGACGCCATGCTTCATGCCAAGCACGAAGGTCAGTATCAGCAGCGGGATGGGGCAACCCGGGGGCAGGTGTGCCGACGATGACGGGCACCCGACCGGGCGTCCCACCAGACTATCGATCGATCACCAGGTGATTACTGGCTCTGCACCGGCAAGGAAAGAATGAACGTTGCTCCGCCGCTCGCTTCATTGCTGGCTGTCAGCTTGCCGCCATGGCGTTCGACGATCGCGTAGCTTATCGACAAGCCGAGCCCGGTCCCCTGTCCGACCGGCTTGGTGGTGAAGAAGGGCTCGAACAGGTGGCCCAGATCGCTGTCGGAAATGCCCGGGCCGTTGTCGGAAAAACGCAATCTCACCATGCCGTCCGCCACTGTTCCCGAGATGCGAAGCCGCGCATCGTCCTGGGAGGCCATCGCATCGCAGGCGTTCTGCACCAGATTCATGGCCACCTGCTGCAGCTGTCCGGAGGAACCGGTGCACCGCAAATCGGAGGGCAAATCGACGTCGACCGCAACCTTCGCCGAGGCGCTTTGCACCACCCAGCGCACCGAGCGTTCAATAACCTCGTTGATATTCACCTGCTCCGGCATCATCTTGTCGACTGCTGCGAATCGCTTCAGCGCGTCGACAATGTCGCGGGTGCGCTCCGCGCCTTCGATCATGCCGTCGATCAATGCCGGCATGTCGGCGAGGATGCGCTCGATGCGAAGCTCGCGGCGCGCCTCGCGCAAGGTTTCATCATCGGCGGCCGCAGTGGCGTGCACCGCCTCCAGATAGCCTTCAAGACGTTGCGCATAACGTTTGAGCGACAGCACATTGCCCAGCACAAAGCTGATCGGGTTGTTCAACTCATGGGCCACGCCGGCCACCAGGCGGCCAAGCGAGATCATTTTCTCGGCGTGCAGCAACTGGCCCTGAGTGCGTTTGAGGTCGTCGTGCGCCTGGCGCAGAGCCTGATATGCCTTGCGCAGTTCGCCGACCGGGCGGCCGGTGACCACCATCCCCATCAGCTTCCCGGTCTGCGACAGGCGCGGCGTACAGTTCATCGATACCGGAACCGTCGACCCGTCGCCAGCACGCAGAAAGAATTCCTGATCGTGCACGCCATCCTTGCCAAAGCGCGCAAAGACCTCCCGCGCCCTGGCTTGCTCGGTAGTGTCGGCGAAGATGTCGTAGAGTGGCCGTCCCTCCAGTTCGGCCGCAGTCTTGCCGGCAAAGTGGCAAAGCGAGGAATTCACTTCGATGATGACACCATGGCGATCGCAGGCGATGAGGATGTCCGACATCGCCGCCAGTACGCTTTCGATGAACTGCTGCGACTCTTCGAGCGCAGCGTTCTTTTCTTCGAGCGCCACTTCGTACTGCAGCAAGTCGTTGTAGACCTCATCCATCTTCTGGATGACCTCGATCCACGCCTGCTCGCCGAGCACGGCCGAGTCCGGATCGAGCGGGTTGTCAGCGGGCAGGGCGGTAGTGGACATGCTCTTCCCCCGGGTCATCTTGCACATGATGATGTTCAGCCTGAAGCGCAATCGGATTGAGCTGGCCATGGCGCACGCCGCGCTCAGCCGTCAGCGCCCCCGCGAACTGGCGGACCTGCGTCGCCGGAGCCTTGAGGTTGACCGCTTCCAGGCAATTTTCGTGATCGAGATGGCTATGCATCGCCGCCACCGCCAAGTCGTGGTGATCGAGCCGCATGCCGGTCAGCCGCTCGGCAAGCTCGCGCGCGAGCGATTCATCGAGTGAAATGGCGAAGCGTTCCATGTCTGTCGTTCAGTGAGCAGCGCACATCAAATCGACGGACTGCTCGGCGGAAGATCTGATGTTCATATTCTGGTCGGTTGGCGTCGCCACGGTGTCACAAATCGTACCGTCAATCGGGCGACGTTAGCCTGACGGGCAAAGTGGGTGACATGAAGCAATATCTCTTGAGACGCTCATGATAAGCGTATCTTCCGGCAATGACGAAGAATGGCTGAAGCGCATGCAAGGGGGCCCGGGAGGCCTGAACAGCGAACCGCAGCAACGATGCTCTACACCAGTTCGGCTGCGTGGTGCGGGCTGGTGGCAGCTTTCAATGCCTGAAGCCAACATGAATGGACGCCTCGGGCACTCCTTTCCCGATGGTGGCCTTCACTGGAACCAGCGCTTCGAAGGCGAACTTGCGACGAGGGAATTGGCTTGCCAACAGATTCCTCGTCAACTGTGTCGCACAGCAAACCCTTGATCAGCGCCAGTCTTGTGCCAGACCAAGCAGCGGTTGTTGGACGGCATGGCGCGGTCCTCGACCAGTTCGAGTCCCGCCATTTCCGCCAGTCCGTTCACCTTCTCAAAGTCCCGGATTCCCTGGTGCGGCGCACCTTCCCTGAGCCGGAGATCGAAGGCCGCATTGCTCTCGCTGGTGAAGCGACCGCCGTAGTTGAAGGGGCCGTAAATGGCGACTTTGGCCTGGTCGGCGAGAACGTCCGCCAGCCCGGCGAAGAAGCGTTCGACGACCGACCACGGCATGATGTGCAGCGTATTGGCGCTGAAGACCGCATCGTAGCGCCCTGCGGGCCACGCCCCGGTGACGTCGAGCGCGAGCGCTGGCGGGGTGTTGGGGAGACCGGTCTCGTCCAGCCACGCCTGGATTCCCGGCAGGTTCTCGATGCGGTCGGAGGTTTGCCAGATCAGATGCGGCAGCCGGGCGGCGAAGAAGATTGCGTGCTGGCCGGTGCCGCTGCCGATTTCCAGCACTGCGCGGCGGTCGCCGAAGTGATCGCCGAGCACTTCGAGAATCGGCTCGCGGTTCTTCTCGCAGGCAGGGGCGCAAGGTTTATCCATGAACGATTTTCGCTGACAGGTGCCCAGTGTAGCGCCTGCATGATGCGCGTGGCCGGCTTCAGCGTGGCCAGACGGCAAGCAGGCCGAGATAGAAGGCAATTTCGCTGACCTGCTGGGTCGCGCCCAGGCAGTCGCCGGTGTAGCCGCCGAGCCAGCGCCGGAGCTTGGCGGCCAGCCACAGCGTGGCCATGGTGGCGAACACGCAGCCGGCGATCGTGTTCAGCGGTGGCAGGAAGGCCAGCGGAACCACGCCGAAGAGCAGTGCAATCAGCATCTCCCCGCCGGAAATCCGGGTCGCCAATGGCTTGGCCTTGGCCAGCAGATCCTCGCGCACATAGTCCATGGTCGCCAGCAGCGCGGTCGAACACAAGCGCGACACGGCGTGCCCGGCAAGCAGGGCGACGGGGACCAGCGCCGCATCGAGCGAATTGAGCAGCGCGAACTTGCCGAGCAGCGCCAGCACCACGGCGACGACACCATAGCTGCCGACCCGTGAGTCCTTCATGATCTCCAGGATGCGCTGTTTCTCCCAGCCGCCGCCGAGCCCGTCGACCATGTCCGCCAGCCCGTCCTCGTGGAAGGCGCCGGTAGCGTAGACGGTTGCCGCCATCGACAGCAGCACGGCAACCGGCTGTGGCCACAAGTGTGTCGCTGCAACATAGACCAGTGCGCCGATCCCGCCGACCAACATACCGACCGCCGGAAAATAACGCGCCGAACGGTTCAGCGCTTCGGCTGAATGGCCGACCCAGTCCGGCACCGGCAGTCGCGTGAAGAATCGAACGGCGCCGAAGAAGTACTCCAGTTCGCGACGAATCATGCCTTGTCCGAGACCCCGGCCGAAGCGAAACTCGCCATCTCGTTGAGAAAGCCGGCTGCCGCCCGCACCAGTGGCCAGGCCAGCGCCGCGCCGGTGCCTTCGCCGAGGCGCAGGCCGAGATCGAGCAGCGGTTCGCCGCCCAGTGCCTGCAATTGGGCCGCATGTCCCGGTTCTGCCGAGCGGTGGCAGAAGACACAGTAGTCGGTCAGCGCCGGGAACAGGCGTGTTGAGGTCAACGCCGCCGAACCGACGATAAAGCCGTCGATCAGCAGGGTCATCTTCGCTTCCGCCGCACCCAGCATGGCACCGACCAGCATGGCGATTTCAAAGCCGCCAAATTCGGCCAGCACGTTCAGCGGCTCGTCGTCGCCCCCCGCGCTGCGGTAGCGGGTCAGCGCCTGTTCGAGCAGTGTCTGCTTGCGCGCCAGCCCGGCATCGTCGAGCCCGGCGCCGCGCCCCACGCATCCGGCCAGCGGAGACTCGGTCAGGCAGTGGGTAAGCAGCGCGGCCGACGCCGTGTTGCCGATCCCCATTTCGCCGAAGCCGACGAGATTGCAACCATTGGCAGCAAGATTGCGGCTGATTTCGGCACCACGTTCGATGGCCAGGGTGCATTGTTCCATCGTCATTGCCGGCTGTTCGATGTAGTTGGCAGTGCCGGGCGCCACCTTGGCATCGATCAGCCCGTTGCGCCTGCCGAAATCATGTGCCACGCCGGCATCGATGATCGCCAGATACATCTCGTTCTGCCGCGCGAAAACGTTGATCGCGGCGCCGCCGGCGAGAAAGTTCTCGACCATCTGCCAGGTCACGTCCTGCGGATAGGCCGAAACGCCGGACCGGGCGGCCCCGTGATCGCCGGCGAAAACCAGCAGATGCGGCTGACCGAATTGCGGATTCAGGCTTTGCTGGATGAGGCCGATGCGCATGGCCAAGGTTTCGAGCTGACCGAGCGCGCCGAGCGGCTTGGTCTTCTCGTCGATCTTCTGTTGCAGCGTTACCGCCAGACCTCGATCCGGGGCGACAATGTTGAAAGCTGAATGCATCCGATTCTCCTGTTCAAAAAACAAAAAGGGCCTCGCGGCGGCGTACAGCGAACGCGACCGCGAAGCCCTGTCCACAGGCTCCCTGAACCCGATTCGATACGTCTTCTGGCTTTCGGATCGTCCGGTTTGCCGCGCCTTCCCGGCTTCCGCCAGTGGCCTCCTGCGACATCCGTCCCCGAATACAGCGGCGGGCCCGCCACGGAATTGCACCGTGTTCCGTTTATCGAATCGGGGTCGATTATCCGGCTTGCCGGGAAGGCATGCAATCACCTAAGCTTCCTGCCATGAAAGAACTTATCCTCGGCGGCGCGCGTTCGGGCAAGAGCCTGTTTGCTGAAAGGCGTGCGGCGGACTCCGGCCTCCATGTCGTCTATCTCGCCACGGCCGAAGCTCGTGATGACGAGATGAACCGCCGCATCGCTCACCATCGCGAACGCCGCCCGTCTGGCTGGAGCACGGTCGAGGAGCCCCTGCATCTGGCGGCAACGCTGCGCGAGACGGCGGCAGCGGGCACCTGCATCATCGTCGAGTGCCTGACGCTGTGGCTGTCCAACCTCCTGTTCAGGGGGTCCGGAGCGGCCCAGGCGGAGGCCGGGCTGACCTTCGACTGTCCGCTCTTCAATGACCAAGCGGCGGGCCTGATCGCCGCCCTGCCGCAACTGCCGGGCACGGTCATCCTCGTTTCCAACGAAGTCGGCTGGGGCATCGTGCCGATGCATCCGGTGTCGCGCATTTTTGCCGATGAACAGGGGCGGCTCAACCAGCGCGTCGCCGCCGTTTGCGATCAGGTCACGCTGGTGGCGGCTGGGTTGCCGCTGAAGCTGAAAGGCTGAAATCCACGATTTCTGGACAGTGAATTTGGGCTGTTTTTGGGGGTCGACCGCGACTGACAGGGATTTTGGTCTGAATTGGGGGCCGTAACCGGAATCAAATGTGGTGACGGGTTGCCATTGAGTGGCTACAATGCTTATTCATTGTACTATTCATACATCTATTCATCACCATGTCTCGCCATTCTGACTCAATTCGCCTGCTGCTCGGTCAAGGGCCGATGGCCGCTCGCCAAATCGTTGAAAGAACTGGAATTAGCCAGCCGACGGTTTCGCGTGCGCTGGCTTCGCTTGGCGATGAGGTCGTCCGAATTGGCTCCGGTTCCTCTATTCGTTACGCCCTGCGGGACAACACTCGCGGCTTCGCGTCGGCCCCGGTTTTCCGCGTTAGCGACGAGGGGCTGATCCGGGCGCTGGGCACGCTCGTTCCCGTTCGCCCGAATGGGTTCGTCATGGTGCAGGCCGACGGCGTGACGCTGCATAGCGACGGGCTGCCGTGGTGGCTGTTCGATATGCGGCCACAAGGCTATCTCGGTCGCGCCTACGCCTCGACCTATGCCGCTGCCCTCGGCCTGCCGGCAAACCCGGAGCATTGGAGCGACACCGAAGTCATCAGGGCGCTGCTGGCGCATGGCCAGGATGCAGTCGGCAACCTGCTGATCGGGGAACTGGCTCGCGACCGATTTATTGGCATGCCGGCGCCGCTCCCTGCTGATCGGGCTACGGGCTATCCTGCACTGGCGCGCGCCGCAGGCGCCGGGGAGCTTCCCGGCTCGTCTGCGGGTGGCGAGCAGCCGAAATTCTGCGCCTATACGGAGCGCGGTCATGTGCTGGTGAAGTTTTCGGCGCCGGACGACAACCCGATCAGCGAACGCTGGCGCGACCTGCTGCTTGCCGAGCATCTGGCGCTTTCGGTGCTTGGCGTCGAAACCGAGGTTTTCGATTTCGGCGGCCAGCGCTTCCTCGAAGTGCCGCGCTTCGACCGCGTCGGTCAGTTCGGCCGCATTGGCGTGCTCTCTCTGCGCGCGCTCGATGGGGAATTCGTCGGCGATGCTTCGGCGCCTTGGCCGTCGCTGGTCAGTCGCCTTGCCGCCGATGGCCATGTCGACGCTGAAGCCATCGCCGGAGCGGCGCTACGTTGGGCATTCGGAACGCTGATCGGCAATACCGACATGCATGCGGGCAACTTGTCGTTTACAAGTCGCCACGGCCGCCCGTATCAACTCGCGCCGGCTTACGATGTTCTGCCGATGGGGTTTGCCCCGGGAAGTGGCGGCGCAATCGTCAATACGCTTTGGCCGGCTTCACTGTCTGCTTCAGTCGATGGTGAAACCTGGCGAGCGGCGATGGGTTTGGCTGAACTGTTCGTTGCCATGCTCAACGATTGCGATGGTTTCTCCGGCAGGTTCTCTCCCTGCATCGAGGCAATACGCCAGCACATTGACGAGGCCGCATCCCGCATCGCCCGATTGGGGTAGCACAGCACAACCGATTGTCCGCTTTGGGCAAGTTGGTCGATGGTAGCTCCTGGCCGATTGCACCATTCCCACACCCCCCTCACCCCCCGGCAACACCCCCGGCAACACTCCCGCCAACCTCCCTCAATCCAGCGCCGCATCCACCGCATCGGCCAGGCGATCCAGATCGGCTTCGCGGCGGGCGGAGTAGTCGACCCGGGTGCTGGCTTCCAGTCCGGCCCAGGCCAGCAGGGCGCTGAGGGCGGCGGGGTGGTCGAAGAGGCCGTGGCAATAGGTGGCGAAAATCTGCCCGTCGGGCGAGAGGGAGCCTTCGGAGCGGCCGTCGGCGAGGTGGACGGCGGGTTGGGCCAGTGCGGGGCCTTGGGTGATGCCGAGGTGCATTTCGTAGCCGGTCATTGCCGGCCGGCCCGGTAGCCCCAAGTGACCACTCACATTGCGCAGTTGTTTTTCGGCGGCGAGCGTGGTGTCCGCGTCCAGCAGGCTGAGGCCCGGCGTACTGCCGGGCGCGCCTTCGAGGCCGAGCGGATCGTGGATGTGGCGGCCGAGCATCTGCTAGCCACCGCGCTGGCCGATGAGTTTGCCGCCGTAGCGCAGGTGCTTTTTGATCGCCGCTTCCCAGCCTTGCGCGCGAAGCCAGTGGAGGTTGGCGCGCACAGCCTTGGAACCGGGCAGGACGATCAGGCCGCAGCCGTTACCACCGAGCGGCATGGCCTCGCCCGGCCCGACCCAGCGGAAGTCGACCTCGGGGGGCAGGCGCAGGGGGGCGACCGCAACCGTCGCGATGACGTCCCCGGCGTCGAGCATCAGGCCGTGCAGGTGGGGCAGCACACCGAGCACGCGCTTGCCGGTGCGTTGTTCCAGCCAGTCGAGGCCGGGGATGTCACCGCGAAAACGGTTGATGACGAAGCCCTTGATGCGGTTCTGCTCGGATGGCGACGGCAGATCGAGCGTGCCGACTAGATGCGCGAAAACGCCGCCACGGTCGATGTCGGCCACCAGGATCACCGGACAATCGACGGCCTCGGCAAAGCCCATGTTGGCGATGTCCCGGTCACGCAGGTTGATCTCAGCCGGCGACCCGGCGCCTTCGACGAGCACCGCGTCGTAAGTTGCGGTCAACCGCCTCCAGGAGACCAAAACTGCGCCCATCGCCCGTAACTTGTAGGTGTGGTAGTCGCGAGCGTCGAGATCCGGCCCAACTTGGCCGTGGATGATGATCTGCGCCGTCCTGTTGATCATCGGCTTGAGCAATCCCCGGTTGAAATCGCTGTGCGGCGCCAGCCCGGCGGCCAATGCCTGCGGGGCCTGAGCGGCCAATCTCGCCGCCGTCGATCGTCACCGCCGAATTGAGCACCATGTTCTGCGGCTTGAACGGCGCGACCTTGACGCCTCGGCGTTTGAGGATGCGACACAGCGCGGCGACCAACGTCGTTTTTCCGGCATCCGAAGTGGTGCCTTGAACCATCAGGGAGAGGCAGGACATGCGCGTTCTCGAACCAAAAGGGGAGCGGATTATCGCACTTGCCTTCGCCTGCCGGGTCGCTTAGCATCGGCGGCGCCCGGCCTCGCGCCCAAGGCGTGAGGAGATTCCGTGGATCACAAGTTTCCCGAGGCAGCGCGCGCTGCCGTTTACCAGGCCATTTTCAGTCGCCGCGACGTGCGCGGTCAGTTTTTGCCGACGCCCGTTCCGGATGACGTGCTCGCCCGCCTGTTGATGGCTGCGCACCATGCGCCGTCGGTCGGTTTCATGCAACCGTGGAACTTCCTGCTGGTGCGCTCGGACGAGGTGAGGCAGCGCGTTCAGGGCGTGTTCAAGGAAGCCAACGCCGAGGCGGCGCGCATGTTCCCGGATGCGCGGCGCGAGATTTACAGCAAGCTGAAGTTGCAGGGCATTCTGGAGGCGCCAATCAACCTGTGCATCACCTGCGACCGCACGCGCAGCGGGCCGGTGGTGCTCGGTCGCACGCACATGCCGATGATGGACCTCTATTCCAGCGTGTGTGCCGTCCAGAACCTGTGGCTGGCGGCGCGCGCCGAGGGCGTTGGCGTTGGCTGGGTCAGCATCTTTCACGAAAAAGCGTTGCAGGACGTACTCAGCATTCCGCACCACATCGTGCCGATCGCCTACCTGTGCATCGGCTACGTCAGCCATTTCAACGAGAAGCCGGAGTTGGAAAAGGCCGGCTGGCTGCCGCGTTTGCCGGTCGAGAAACTGGTGTATTTCGAGCAGTGGGGCGCCACCGATTTCGGCCAAAATTCGCCGTTGACCGCAACGCTGCACGACATGCAAACGGCGATGCAGAACGACGGCCATTTTCCACTATGAATTCCGCCCCCGTCAGCGTGCCGCAAGCGACCCGACTCGACCTGTCCACTACCGGCAATCCCGACGGCTGGCTGGTGCCGCCCCTGCCGCCCGCCGCCTGGCACTGCTTGCCGGCCGGCGATGACGGCCTCGAAGCGGCTGCCGCTGAATATTACGGCACTGCCAACCTGCTGCCGGTTGCCGGGGCGCTCGCTGGCACCCGACTGCTGCCGGCCATGCTGCCACGCGCGGTTGTCGCCTGCATCGGCCCGCTGGCCAGCCCGCATCTCGATGCCTGGACGCAAGTCGGCAATCGTCCCCGCCTGCTGAAGAATGCCACCCTGCCGCGCGCTCTGGCCGCCGCGACGCCCTACGTATTGCTCGCCAGCCCGAACGACCCGACGGCCGACCGGCAGCCGCATGCAGTTGCGGTCGACGCCGCACAGCAGCTCAAAAAGCGCGGCGGCTGGTTGATCGTTGACGAAAGCCACATCGACGCGACGCCGGAAGACAGCCTGACGCCGCTCGCCGGGACAATCGAGGCACCCAACCTGATCGTGCTGCGCTCGTTCGACCATTCCTTCGGGCTGGCCGGGCTGCGCGTCGGCTTCGTCTTCGCCGCCCCCGACTTGCTGGACAAAATGGTGACGGCGACGGGCCCGTGGACGGTCGCCGGGCCATCGCGAGCAGCGGCCCGGCTGGCGCTGCTCGATACCGACTGGCAGGCGGCAATGCGCACCCGCTTGCTGGCTGCCGGCCAGCGGCTGCACCAATTGCTGGCACCGTTCGGCGAAGTCAAGTCCACGGCGCTGTTTGCCACCCTGAATACGCCGCTGGCAGCCGGCCTGTTTGCCCATCTGGCCGCCCACGACATTCTCGTTCACCGCGTCGAGCAAGCATCTCTGCTGCGCCTCGGCCTCCCGGGCAGCGAAGCCGACTGGCAGCGCCTGGAGGCCGCCCTCGCCGCATGGAAACCCGCATGAAATTCGCCCGTTTTTTGACGTTGACCCCGGGGCCAGCGGTAGCTTCCATGGTCGCAACCGTCGCCCCGCTTTCCACCGCGCATGCCGAACTCGTCTTCAAGGACGACAGCTGCCAGGAAATCCGTCTCAAGGCACCGGCCAAACGCATCGTCACCCTCGCTCCGCACGCCACCGAAATTCTCTACGCCGCCGCAGCGGGCAGCCGCCTCGCGGCGCTGCGCAATGACAGCGCGAACAAGCCGCTGGTGCGCGTCTTCTACCAGATATGGAAGGCGTCGCTGATGGCTGTCGGCGGTCCGCAGATCATCGGCGAAGCGACCGGCCTGTGCGCCGACATCGCCCGCAGCTGCCGGCCGGCTGGCCAGAGGCCGAAATGAGCCGCCTGCCGCAGCGCATCGTCTGCCTGACCACCGAGACCGTCGAAGTCCTCTATGCCATCGGCGAGCAGGACCGCATCGCCGGCATCACCGGCTACACCGTGCGCCCGCCGCAGGCGCGCAGGGAGAAGCCCAAGGTCTATGCGTTCACGACCGGCGACATCGACAGGATCCTCGCTGTCCGCCCCGACCTGGTGCTGACCTTTTCCGACCTGCAGGCCGATATCGCGCGCGATCTGATCAGGGCCGGAGTGCCGGTCCATGCCTTCAACCAGCGCAGCATCGACGACACGCTGGGCATGGTCGAAACCATCGGCCGCCTGGTCGGCGCCGAGGAAAAGGCCTTGCGCATGGTCGCCGAACTCGAAGCGCAGATCGCCCGCGCCCGCGCCATCGCGGCCGAACGCATCGCCCGCAGCGGCCGGCGTCCACGCGTCTATTTCGAGGAATGGGACGAACCCAACATCACCGCCGTGCGCTGGGTCTCGGAGCTGATCGAGATTGCCGGTGGCGACAACATCTTTGCCGACCGCGCCGCCTCGCCAATGGCCCGCGACCGCATCCTCGCCGACCCGCTCGAAGTCGTCGCCCGTGCCCCAGACATCATCATCGGGTCATGGTGCGGCAAGCACTTCCGGCCCGAGCGCGTTTCCGGCCGTTCCGGCTGGTCGACCATACCTGCCGTCGTCAATGGCCGGCTGCACGAGATCAAGTCGGCCATCATCCTGACGCCGGGGCCGGTGGCGATCAGCGAAGGCTTGCCGCTGCTGCTCGACATCCTGAACATCGACGAGCGGTGATTGACCTCCTTGCGAAGGCCGCGGTCGGTCCGCGCCGCGACTGACACCGCCCTGACCGAAATCCGCTTGCCGCGTTGTCACGCTTCAACTAGATTGACCGCCTGTGGATTGATGGCTAAAGGAGGGCACCCATGTTCGGCGACCTGATCTTCCGGCAACTGTTCGATGCGGCGTCATCGACCTATACCTACCTGCTGGCCGACCCGCAAAGCCGCGAGGCCGTGATCATCGACACGGTCTACGAGCAGCACTTGCGCGACCGCGCACTGGTCGAGGAGCTCGGGCTCAAGTTGGTTGCCGCCCTCGACACGCACTGCCATGCCGATCATGTGACCGGCGCCTCGCTGATGCGACTGGCCACCGGCTGCAAGATCGGGATCTCCAGGCGCTATGGCGATGACTTGCAGGGGGCCGATCTGCGGCTCGATCATGGCGACCGAGTCACCTTCGGGAAGCGTGCCCTGGAAGTGCGCGCCACCCCAGGGCACACCGACGGCTGCCTGACCTACGTGACCGACGACCATCGCCTGGCCTTCACCGGCGACAGCCTGCTGATCCGCGGCGCCGGCCGTTGCGATTTCCAGCAGGGCAATGCCGCCACGCTCTTCCGCTCGATCACCGGGCAGATATTCAGCCTGCCCGACGACTGCCTGATTTTCCCCGGGCACGACTACAGCGGCCGCACCGTCACCACGGTCGGCGAGGAGCGGGCGCACAACCCGCGCATCGGCGGCCAGGCCGACGAACGCGACTTCGTCGGCTTCATGGAAAACCTGAGCCTTCCCCACCCCAGGCAGATTGCCGTCGCCGTGCCCGCCAACATGCGCTCGGGCAAGCCCGATGACGCCGAGGTGCCGCGCCCCGCCGACTGGGGACCGGTGCGCCAGAGCTATGCGGGATTGCTCGAGATCGACCCGGAGTGGGTCGCCGAACATCTCGGCGCGGTGCACGTCCTCGATGTCCGCCAGCCCGACGAACTGGACGAGCGGTTGGGGCGCATCGCTGACGCGCAGCATGTCCCGTTGAATGAGCTCAAGGACCGCCTGGACGAGATCCCGAGGGACCGTCCGGTGATCCCCGTGTGCCACGCCGGGATGCGTTCGGGCCAGGCCACGGTGATCCTGCGCCAGGCCGGGTTTCCGCGCGTCGCCAACCTGCGTGGCGGCATGCTGTCATGGCAGCAGCTCGGGCTGCCGGTGGTTCGCGGCCCCGGCTCCCCGGCTTGACGCACCACCTGACTCGCGCCTTTCCCGGCGCAATTTGATCTGCAAGAAGGTCTTCGCCGGCCCGCTCGCTATAATCCGTGGCCAGATGACAGGAGACAGCCCATGAAATTCGTCCTCGCCACCCTCGCCGCCGCGCTGCTGGCCGTGTCAGCATTGCCTGCCCGCGCCGCCGACCCCGGCACCAGCGCCATCGAAGCCATCGGCAAGATCAACGGCATGGCGCTCGCCTGCGAGCAACCGGCCATCGCCAGTCGCGCCCGCAACGCCGTGACCACCACCGCGCCGAAGACCCGCGCCAACGGCGAAGCCTTCGAGAACGCGACCAATGCCGCGTATCTTGAGCAGGGCAGGGGCGCGCCCTGTCCCGATACGGCCGGGTTGAACGCCGCGCTCGGCGACGCGGAAAAGAAACTGCAGGCCGCGTTCCCGGCGTCCAGATGATCCGTCTCGGCGCCCTGCTGCTCGCCGCGCTGCTCTGTTGCAACCCGGCCGCCGCGCAGTCGGCGCATGACCTGCTGGCCGGCGAGACCCGCGGCATCAACCCGCGCTACCTGCTGCAGGACCCGAACGGACGCTCGGTCACCAACGAGGATTTCCGCGGGCGCTTTCAGCTGATCGCCTTCGGCTATACCTACTGTCCCGACATCTGCCCGACCACGCTGGTCGAGATGGCCGCCATCCTCAAGCAACTCGGCGATCAGGCCGGCCGGCTGCAGCCAATCTTCATCACCGTCGACCCCGAGCGCGACACGGCAAAAGTGCTCAAGACCTACACCGAATTCTTCGACCCGCGAATTCTCGGGCTGACCGGGTCCCCGGCGCTGGTGCGCCGCGCCGCCGACAATTTCAGGATCCGCTACGCCAAGGTACGCGAGCCCGGTTCCGAAAATTACGCGGTCGACCACTCCGCAGGCATGATTCTGCTCGGGCCGGATGGGGCTTTCATCAGGAAGTTTGCCTTCGCGACGCCCGTCGATGAAATCACCGCGCAACTCGTGGAAATCATGGGTGCTTACCAAGCCAGCCCGGCCCGGCGCTGATGCCTGGCATTGGAAGAGAGTGTTTCCGGTTTGATGAACACCATCTGCTGCACGGATGAATGGTCGGTCTGCGATAATCCAGCCATGACAGGGAAAACCAGCTGTCCGGTCCCCCAGCTTATTGGACTGGTGGCCGGATGAGGCGACAATCCTGTCGTCTACTACTGGTTAGGCCTTCCAACCCTACCTCATGCCCAAGCGATCAAATACCTTTCAGCGGTTGGCGCTGCTTGTTCACCAGCGTCTCGGCGAGCGCTGGAAAGTCGAAGAGTCCCATATGTTCACGGACCTCGTCACTGGTGAGCAACGGGAAGTGGACATAGTCGCGCAAACCATGGTGGGAACATACCCAATATTTCTGTCGATTGAGTGCCGAGATCACTCACGCCCCGCAGACGTTCTTTGGATTGAAGGCGTCGCGAAGAAGCATGAACACTTGCCCACGTCAAAACTCGTACTTTGGTCGCGTAGTGGGTTTACCAAAGCCGCCGCCTTGAAGGCGCGGGCCCTCAAGATCGAGGCTATCTCCCAAGCTGAAGCCGTCCAAGTAGATTGGGCGCGGTTGGCCCGCGAGCTCATCGGCGGGCAGGTACAGCATGTCACCCCGAGCTACACCGCGTTCATTGACGTCAATCCGCAAGAAGGCGAACCTCGCCGCCTCGAACAGGTTGAAGACGCAGCTTGGTACAACGGTGATGGCACCCAAGTCGGCACCGTACAGGCCCTCATACAGTTCATTGCGAACAACCATCAGACCCGCACGGTCGTTCTTGATCATACGAGCCCCGGTCCGGGAAACTTCTACGTCGAACTGGAGCCCCCAGAGCCCTGGTTTACCGATCTTCCCGAAGGTGGTCATGCGCAGATCCGAAGAATTGGGGTGTGCATTGAAACACTTACGGAGAAAGTTGCGCTCGATACGGCATCTGCTGTCAGTGAAGGCAAGGTGCTAACACTCGCCTCAGCAAAGCTGGCTGCCGGCACCCTTGAGGTGCTGGTTCAAGAATCACCGGATGGAACTTCTTCATTTCGTTCCACGCTCCTGCCGAGGAAGGCCTAACTTTGATCAAAGGGGGCTGTGTCGGATTAGATGCCAAATTTGAGGTTGGCCCACCATTTTGTCGTTGCGCTGACCCGGATTGACTTTTCACCCCCCGCTAGGTATCGTCCGCAGCACGCTGGTAAGCCAGCCGCGCCGATTTGAGCTCTGCTTGCGGGCGCTTTACAAATTCAGCTAAAACGGGAACTGCCCGGTTCGCGTTTGTTGGCCAACCGGGTTTTTCGTTTTCAGGAACACCATGCCAGGACAATCCGTCGGCGTCGTCGAATCGCGGCGCGCCCACTTCGACCAGGCGCTGCACTTGCGCAGCGGCGGGGTTCTGCCCGCCTACGATCTGGTCTATGAAACCTATGGGACGCTGAACGCGGCCAAATCGAACGCGATCCTCGTCTGCCACGCGCTGTCCGGTCACCATCACGTCGCCGGCCACTACGCGGACCAGCCGGACAACGTCGGCTGGTGGGACAACATCGTCGGTCCCGGGCGACCGCTCGATACCGACCGATTCTTCGTCGTCGGCGTGAACAATCCCGGGGGCTGTCACGGGTCGACCGGCCCGTCGTCACCCAACCCGGCGACCGGCAAGCCCTGGGGCGCCGATTTCCCGATGGTCGCGGTCATCGACTGGGTGCATGCCCAGGCGCGCCTCGCCGACCTGCTTGGCATCGACAGTTGGGCGGTGGTCATGGGCGGCAGTCTCGGGGGCATGCAGGCGCTGCGCTGGAGCATCACCTACCCGGAGCGGGTGCGCAACGCCATGGTCATCGCCGCCGCGCCCAAGCTGTCGGCGCAGAACATCGCCTTCAACGACGTCGCCCGCCAGGCGATCCTGACCGACCCGGATTTTCACGGCGGCAATTACTACGAGCACGACACGCGGCCGGTGCGCGGGCTGCGCCTGGCGCGCATGCTCGGCCACATCACCTATCTTTCCGACGATCAGATGGGCGAGAAGTTTGGCCGCGAATTGCGCAATTCGGCCTTCTCGTTCGGTTTCGGCGTCGAATTCGAGATCGAATCCTATCTGCGCCACCAGGGCGACAAGTTCGCCGGCTATTTCGACGCCAATACCTACCTGCTGATGACCAAGGCGCTCGATTACTTCGACCCGGCGCGCGAGGACAACGGCAACCTGACGGCGACCATGGCGCGCAGCAAGGCCAACTTCCTGTTCGTTTCGTTTTCCACCGACTGGCGCTTCTCGCCGGCGCGCTCGAAGGAGATGGTGGCCGCCCTGCTCGCCAACGGGCGCGATGTCTCGTACGCGGAAATCAGCCTCAATTTCGGCCACGACTCCTTCCTGATGGACGACGCGCACTATCACGGCGTGATCGACGCCTACCTGCGGAACATCAAGCTATGACAAACAATTTGGGCCGCGCCGACTTCGACCTCATCACCGCCTGGATCGCGCCAGGCGACCGCGTGCTCGACCTCGGCTGCGGCGACGGCACGCTGCTCAAGCACCTGATCGAGACGCGCGGCGTGCATGGCTGGGGCGTCGAGATCGACGATGCGACCGTCCTCGCGGCGATCCGCAACGGCGTCAACGTCATCCAGGGCAACCTGGAAAAGGGCCTCGACGAATTCGCCGACCAGGCCTTCGACCATGTCGTGCTGTCGCGCACGCTGCAGACGGTGCGCCACACCGAGGGCATCCTGCGCGAGATGCTGCGGGTGGGCCGCGAGGCCGTCGTCTCCTTCCCCAACTTCGCCTACTGGAAGAACCTGCGCTCGGTGCTCGAGGGCCGCATGCCGGTTTCCGAAGACCTGCCCTACCAGTGGTACGACTCGCCCAACGTGCGCTTCTTCACGCTGCTCGACTTCGAGGATCTGTGCGACAGGATGGGTCTGGTCATCCGCGAGCGCCATGTCCTCGACGAGGAAGGCAATCTGGTCGAGAACGAGGTCAATTTTCTTGGCAGCCTGGCCGTATACCGCCTGACACTGAGCCGCTGATGCCGGCCTGGCTCGCGGCGCTGCTGACG
>Ga0268298_10001430_pt1 | contig 28174 bp, 19 predicted proteins | sample WWTPWeurt_MetaG_FD_194462 | JGI IMG/M metagenome (GOLD analysis project Ga0268298, IMG submission 194462) | Activated sludge microbial communities from WWTP in Nijmegen, Gelderland, Netherland - WWTP Weurt | ecosystem: Engineered > WWTP > Aerobic digester > Activated sludge | place... | reverse complement strand
TGGCACGCCGCGTGGTGGTGGAGCGCCTGGGCCCGGACGTGTACTCGCAGGGCATCCGTGTGGTCACCTCGATCCGCGCCGCCGACCAGGCCGCTGCCTGGGCCGCGCTGCGCCGCGGGGTGCTGGAGCACGACCGCAAGCAGGCCTGGCGCGGCCCGGAAGACCATGAGAGCCTGCCCGACAAACTGAGCGGCACGGAGCTGGAGCGCGCCGCCGCGCTGGCCCTGCGCGAGCACCTGGACGACGAGACCCTGCGCGTGGCCATCGTGCTCGCGGCCTCGCCGCGCGAGCTGCGAGCCCAGCTGGCCACGGGCGAGGCCATCGTGCTCAGCGGCGAAGGCCTGCGCTGGGCCCAGCCGGGGCTGGTGGCCAAGCCGGCCGGCGATCTGACCCTGCAGCGCGGCAGCGTGATCCGCGTGGTGCGCAGCGATGCAGGCAACGGCAAGCCCGGCCCCGCGCGCTGGGCCATCGCGCAATGGCCCGAGGCGCAGGCCGCCCTGGTGTCGATGAACCCCGCCGACGGCCGCGTGCGCGCCTGGGTGGGCGGCTTCGATTTCCGCCAGCAGGCCTTCGACCACGTGAGCCAGGCCAAGCGCCAGCCGGGCTCCAGCTTCAAGCCCTTTCTCTACTCCGCGGCCCTGGAGCACGGCGTGATGCCGGCCACGCAGATCCTCGACGCGCCGCTCACCGGCGCCGCCACCGAGGGCGGCTGGGACCCGCAGAATTCCGACGGCAAGTTCGACGGGCCGCTGAGCCTGCGGCAGGCCTTGGTCAAATCCAAGAACCTGGTGAGCATTCGCCTGCTGCAATACGTGGGGCTGGGGCCCGTGCGCGACTGGGTGGCGCGCTTTGGCTTCGAGCCAGACAGCCAGCCCGACAACCTCACGCTGGCGCTCGGCACGGGCAGCACCTCGCCGCTGCAGATGGCCCAGGCCTACGCGATGCTGGCCAACGGCGGGCAGCGGGTGACGCCGGTGGTGATCGAGCGCATCACCGACGCCAAGGGCCAGGTGCTGTTCGAGGCCGCGCCCGCCGTGGCCACCGAGCCGGTGATCCCGGCGCGCAACCTGTTCATCACCAACAGCCTGCTCAATGATGTGACGCGCATCGGCACCGCCGCCAAGGCGCAGGCCCAGCTCAACCGCAGCGATCTGTATGGCAAGACCGGCACCACCAATGATGCGGTGGACGCCTGGTTTGCGGGCTATCAGCCCAGCCTGGTGACCGTGGTGTGGATGGGCCACGACGAGCCGCGCAGCCTGGGCGAGCGCGAATCGGGTGGCGGCCTGGCGCTGCCGATCTGGATCAACTACATGCGCCAGGCGCTGGCCGGCGTGCCGGTGGCGCCCGCCGCCGCGCCACCCGAAGGCGTGCAGCACCTGGGTGACGACTGGGTCTACAGCGAGTGGGCCGACGGCAGCTTTGTGCAGGGCATCGGCCTGGCCGAGGGCGCGGTGGAGGCGGCCGGTGCCGCGTCGAGCCCGGCATCGGCACCGCGCGCGATGCCTTCGCCAACGCCCGAGCCCATGCGCCAGTGAAACCCTGCCCGGGCGATCAGCTCAAGCGAAACCGGGCAAGCCGCTCGCCAACTCGCGCGTCAACTGCGCCGCCGGAATCTCGCGGCATCCACGGGTGTTCTGCCCTGCCCAAAGCGGCGAGAAATCCGGGCAGCCCTGGCTTTCGGCCTGGGCCCGCAACGGCGCCACGGCGCCCGCCGCCAAGGGGAAGCTTGGCACGCCGGCACGCAGCGGGCCCAGCTCGCGCATGAAGCGGTTGATGATGCCGCGAGCGGGGCGCCCGGTGAACAGGTTGGTGAGTGCCGTGGACGCGGCTGCTTCGCTCTTCAAGGCCGCCCGGTGCAGCGCGCTGGTGCTGGCCTCCGGACACAGCAGGTAGCTGGTGCCCACCTGCACCCCGGCGGCTCCGAGCTTCATGGCGGCCGCCACACCGGCCGCGTCGGCAATGCCACCGGCAGCAATAACCGGTATCTTGAGCGCATCCACCAGTTGCGAGACCAGGGTGAAGGTATCCACCTGCCTGCCCAGGTCCTCGGTGAGAAACATGCCGCGGTGGCCACCCGCCTCGATGCCTTGCGCGATCACCGCGTCGACGCCCTGCGCCTGCAGCCACAGCGCTTCGTCCAGGGTGGTGGCCGAGGACAAGACCTTGGCACCCCAGGCCCGCACGCGGGCCAGCAACTCAGCCGAGGGCAGGCCGAAGTGGAAGCTGACCACGGCGGGCGCAAACTCGGCCAGCACATCGGCCGCCTCGGCGCTGAAAGGCGCGCGGCCAGCGCCGGGTGCGATGGTGTCGGCGTCGATGCCGAATTCAGCGTAGTAGGGCGCCAGCGCCTGCTGCCAGGCGAGCTCGCGCGCCGCATCGGGCGCAGGCGGCTGGTGGCAGAAGAAGTTGACGTTGCAGGGCCTGGCCGTCTGCTCGCGCAGCACGGCCAGCTCCTTGCGCAGCGCCTCGGGTGCGAGCATGGCGCAAGGCAGCGAGCCCAGGCCGCCGGCATTGGACACGGCAATGGCGAGCGCGCTGCCCTGCACGCCGGCCATCGGCGCCTGGATGATGGGCAGATCGATGCCCAGCAGTTCGCGCAGCATCAACCCGAGCCGTTAAGGTCAGCGCCCCGTGGGGAACGCAAACTCCGCGCCCTTGGCGATGCTGTCCGGCCAGCGCTGCATCACGCTCTTTTGCTTGGTGTAGAAGCGCACGCCCTCTTCGCCATAGGCGTGCATGTCGCCGAACAGGCTCTTCTTCCAGCCGCCAAAGCCATGCCAGGCCATGGGCACGGGGATGGGCACGTTCACGCCCACCATGCCCACCTGCACGCGGCGGGCAAACTCGCGCGCCACGCCGCCGTCGCTGGTGAACAGCGAGACGCCATTGCCGAACTCGTGATCGTTGACCAGCTGGATGGCGCTGGCGAAATCGGCCACGCGCACACAGGCCAGCACCGGCCCGAAGATCTCCTCCTTGTAGATGCGCATGCTTGGCTGGACGTGATCGAACAGCGTGCCACCGGTGAAGAAGCCGCCCTCCAGGCCGGGCACCTTCAGGCCGCGGCCGTCCACCACCAGCTGCGCGCCTTCTTCGGCGCCGGTGGCGATGTAGCCCTCGATGCGGTCCTTGGCCTGCTGCGTGACGATGGGGCCCATCTCGGCGGCCAGGTCCATCGGGTCGATCACCTTCAGGGCCTTGGCGCGCTCGGCCAGCTTGGGCACGATCTTGTCGGCGATGTCGCCCACCAGCACGGCCACGCTGATGGCCATGCAGCGCTCACCGGCCGAGCCGTAGGCGCTGCCGATGAGCGCGTCCACCGCCTGCTCGATATCGGCGTCGGGCATCACGATCATGTGGTTCTTGGCGCCGCCCAGCGCCTGCACGCGCTTGCCGTGGCGCGCGCCGGTCTCGTAGATGTATTGGGCGATGGGCGTCGAGCCGACGAAGCTCACCGCCTTCACCTCGGGGTGGTGCAGCAGTGCATCGACCGCCACCTTGTCGCCCTGCACCACGTTGAAGACGCCGTCGGGCAGACCGGCCTGCTTGAGCAGCTCGGCCATGAACAGCGAGCAGCTGGGGTCGCGCTCGCTGGGCTTCAAGATGAAGGCATTGCCCGCGGCCAGCGCCATCGGGAACATCCACATCGGCACCATGCACGGGAAGTTGAAGGGCGTGATGCCGGCCACCACGCCGAGCGGCTGGCGGAAGGTCCAGTTGTCGATGGCGGTGGACACCTGGTCGGTGAACGCGCCCTTGAGCAGCTGCGGCGCACCGCAGGCGAACTCCACCACGTCGATGCCGCGCGCGACCTCGCCTTGCGCGTCGGTGAACACCTTGCCGTGCTCGGCGGTGATCATCGCGGCCAGCGTGTCCTTGTTTTGGTTGAGCAACTGCAAGAAGTTGTTGAGGACGCGTGCGCGGCGGATCGGCGGCGTGTCGCCCCAGGCCGGCGCGGCGGCACGGGCCGAAGCCACGGCCGCGTTGACTTCCTCGGTAGAGGCCAGCGCCACCTGGCGTGCCACACGGCCCGAGCTGGGGTTGAACACCGCCTGCTGGCGGCCGCTGGCCCCGGCGACGGCGCGGCCATCGATCCAGTGGCCGACATCGGCGTTGGCGGTGAACGGGGTGGGCTTGGCCATGATGAAGGCTCCTGCGCTGTGCTTGAGGGGAAAACACGCAGTCTAGGCGCCGCGCCTCGACCTGACCAGTCACACCAGGCTGGATTCATTGTTCGTGATGCTGAACAATCAAGCATCTGAATCCGGAACAACCGAGCCGCCACCACCACGCCAATGGACGACCGCCGCATCGAGACCCTCTGGAGCCATGTGCATGCCCTCACGGTGTTGGGCCTGCAAGGCAGTTACACGGCCGCAGCGCGCCGCCTGGGCGTGAGCAAGGCTGCCATGAGCCAACGCATCGCCGAGCTGGAGCGCTCGGCCGGCGTGGCCCTGGTGCACCGCACCACCCGCAGCGTGCGCCTCACCGAGGCCGGCCAGCAACTGGTGGACACCACGCGCGGCGCCTTCGAATCGATCGGCACCGCCTTCGCGGGCATCCGCGATCTGGCCGCCACGCCCCGCGGCCTGCTGCGCGTGACCGCGCCGGTGGCGCTGGCGCGGCAGCAACTGGTGCCGCGCCTGGCGGATTTTCTGCGCGCACATCCCGAGGTGCGCATCGAGCTCGATCTGTCCGATCGCCTGGTGCCCCTGGCGCAAGAAGGTTTCGACCTGGCCATCCGCCACACCGCCACGCCGCCCGAGACGCATGTGGCCTGGCAGTTGTGCAGCACGCGCTCGGTGCTGGTGGCCAGCCGCGCCTACCTGCGGCGGCGCGGTGCGCCCGTATTGCCAGCCGACTTGTCCAAGCACGATTGCCTGCACTACCTGCGCCCCGGCGAGGCGCCCGCCTGGCAACTGGTGAGCCAGCCCGCCTCGGGCCAGGCCACCAAGGTGACGGTGCCCGTGGCCGGCTGCATTGCTGCCAACAACAGCGAGGCGCTGCGCGAGGCGGCCTTGAGTGGCCTGGGCATCGCACTGCTGCCGGACTTCAGCGCCCAGGCGGCCTTGAAGGCGGGCCGCCTGGTGCCGGTGCTGCCGGGCTGGGTGCCCGAGGGAAGCTTTGCCGAGCACATCTACGCCCTGCGCCCCTACAGCCCGCACGTGCCGCGCGCGGTGCAGGCCTTGGTCGCGCACCTGCGCGCCACGCTGCGCGACGGCTTTGTGATCTGACACAGCCGATGCCCGGCACGGCGCGGTGCGCTGCGGCGAAAAAAAAGCCCGCCGATTGCTCGGACGGGCTGGAAGTCCTCCGAGAGGACGTCGTTGGGACTGGCGCGGACGCTCCATCCGCATGGGTGTGGACTGTGCCCCGGCCCGGGCGGGCTGCACATCCCTAGAACCTGAGTGACGCTCAGGCGCTGGCGGTTCCCAGCAGGCGCTCGGCCACACAGCGCGCGGCGGCCAGGTCCCACAGGGCCGAGCCGCAGCTCTTGAAGAGCACCGGGCCGCCGTCACGCCGGGCCGGCTGGTCGCCCAGGGTGGGCAGGGCGGCCAGGTCCAGGCCGGCGGCGATCAGGTCGCCCGCCTCGTGCCGCGCGGCGGCGCTGTCGAGCAGCACCTGGCCGCGCTGCGCCATGTCCTGCGTGAGGGCGGGGTCGAGCTCGATCATGCGCGAGGTGAAGGCGCCGATCGCGGCCACGAAGGCATCGTCGCGCACGCGGCCGCGCAGGCACACGGCCTGGGCGCTGGTGGCGGTGACGACCAAGGGGCAGCGCGCCAAGGCTGCGTCCAGATCGGTCACCGGCTCGGCATACAGGCCCTGCTGGTGCAGGCCCTGCGCAAACGCCTGGGAGGACGCTGCCGTGCGCCCGCGCACCCACACCTCGTCCACGCCCAAGGCCTCGGTGAAGGCCTGCACATGCGCCATCGCCTGCACGCCGGTGCCCATCACCAGCAGGGGCCCGGTGGGCAAGGGCGCCAGCCGCCGTGCAGCCAGCAGGCTCACCGCCGCCGTGCGGCGCGCGGTGACGGTGGGCCCGTCGAGCAGGGCCAGGCGCTCGCCGGTGCTGGCGCGCAGCACGATCACGTCGCCGAGGATGGCGGGCAGGCCGCGCGTGGCGTTGTCGGGCGCGTAGGTGATGAGCTTGATGGCCGCCAGATCGGGCGCCGGCGGCGTGAGCCAGGCGGGCATCAGGAACCAGGACGTGGCGCTGGCCACAGGCAGCACCCAGCGCTCGGGCGCCTGCACGCGCCCTGCGGCCTGGTCGTCCAGCGTCTGCTCGATGGCCTGCAGCAATTCGCGCCAGGGCAAGGCGCGGGCGGTGGCCTGGGCGTCATGAATTCTCATGCCCGCATCATAGGCAAGCGACAATGCCCCGCATGACTTCCGCAATGGACGACAAGCCCCGCCGCCCCACCCGGGGCCGCACACCGGGCACGCCGGCACGCGCCCCTGTGGCGCGCCAGCCCGTCGCCAAACCCACGCCCCAGCCCAGCGCACCGGCCAACGCCGCCCCGTCTGGCCCCCTGAGCGTGGATGAGCTGGATGCGCTGGAAGGCCTGCTCGACCAATTGCCCGCCACGCTCGAGCCGCTGGACATCGTGATGATCGATGGCTACCTCTGCGGCGTGCTGCTGCAGCCCCGGCCCGTGCCCGAGGCGGAGTGGGTGAGGCGCATCGTGGATGTGGACGGGCGCGCAGCCCCGGCGCGCTTCCCGCTCGAGCGGCTGGCTGGCCTGGTGCGGCGGCGCCACGCCGAGCTCAACCAGGCCATCGTGCGGCGAGACTGGTTCGACCCCTGGGTCTACGAGCTGGACGAGGACGCCAGCCCGTCAGAGACCGTGCTGCCCTGGGTGGCAGGTTTCGCCGCCGCCGTCGAAGCCTTCCCCGACCTGCTGGCGCGCCACGAGCCCGAGTTGTTGGAGCCCCTGGCCACGCTGTACCGGCACTTCGACCCCGAAGACCTGGAAGACGCCGACGAGCTGTTGGCCGAGATCGAGACGCTGGAGCCGCCCGAGCACCTGGCCGAGGCGGTGGAAGACCTGGTGCGCAGCGTGCTGCTGATCGCCGATGTGTCGCGGCCGGCGCTGCGACCGGCGCCCAATCGTGGCCCTGTCAGGCGAACACCCGGCGGGCATGCACCCCCAGGCCCTGGGCCACGCTCGCGAAGCGGTCGCCGCGCTTGACCAGCGCATCGGGGAAGTGCGCCGCAATGCGTTCGGCCAAGGGCTTGAAGCCGGTCGAGCCGCCCGTGAAGTAGAGCGCATCCACGCGCGAATGAGCCAGTCCGGCCTGCGCCAGGGTCTCGTCGGCCGCGCGCACGATGCGCTGCAGGTCGGCATCGAGTGCCTGCACAGTGGTGGCTTCATCCACCGAGGCACTGAGGCCCGGCTCGATCCACGACAGATCGATCGGGATCGCCACCCCATTGCCATCGGCCACCGCAATCTTGGCGATCTCGGCCTGGCCGATCAGGGCGTGGCCCAGCTGTTCTTCCACAACCGTCATCAGGCGGCGGTGCTGCACCAGATCGGCATAGAAGCTCTTCATCTGCCGCAATTCGCCCACGCGCGCCGGCGCATACACGGTGTTGATCAGGTGCCAGGTGGCCAGATCGAAGTACACCTTGCTCGGCACCTCGCGGCCATTGGGGCCGATGCCGCGGTAGCCGCAAGCGGGCAGGATGTGGGCCAGCTCGATGTGGCGATCGAAGTCGGTGCCGGCGATGTGCACGCCGTGGTTGCCCAGGATGTCGGCGCGGCGGTCCAGGCGCTGGCGCTGCTTGGGGCCCACGCGTACCAGCGAGAAGTCAGACGTGCCGCCGCCGATGTCGGCCACCAGCACCACCTGCTCGCGATCGATGCTGGTCTCGTAGTCCAGCGCCGCGGCGATCGGCTCGTACTGAAAGTGCACCTGCGTGAAGCCCACGGCGCGCGCCGCCTGCTCCAGCGCCGCCTGCGCCTTGGCGTCGCGCTCGGGGTCGTCGTCCACGAAGAACACCGGCCGGCCCAGCACCACGCGGCTGAGTTTGGCGCCCGCCTCCTTCTCCGCCAGGGTCTTCAAGTGCCGCAGGTAGCCGGACACCACATCGAGGTAGCGCACCGAGCGGCCGCCGCCCACCTCGGTGGCCTGCTCGGCAAGGGTGGAGCCGAGGATGCTCTTCATCGAGCGCATCAAGCGCCCTTCGATGCCTTCGATGTAAGCAGCCACTGCGGCGCGACCGTAGTAGCGGTGCGGGTCTTCGTGCGCTGCCAGGCCTTCGACGGAATAGAACAAGGCGGTGGGCATGGTGCCTTGGCCAGCCTCCAGCTCCACGAGGCGCACGCCGGCGTCGCCCTGCGGCAAGGCGATGGCCGAGTTGGAAGTGCCGAAGTCGATCGCGCAGAAGGCCGTCATGGGAGTCCGTGGTGGGGGCTTCGGCAGGCGTGGCCGGGCGAAGGGGCGCGATTCTAGTGCGAGCCTTCCGCCGAGGCGGTGCGCCACCCGACAAAGCCCGCGCCCATGAAAAAAGGCCACCCCGTTCGGGATGGCCTTGCAGCTGGCCTGCGACGCAGCGCCCGCCTTGCGGGCCCGGCGCCGCTCGCGATCAAGCCGCCTTGTTCTTGCGCTGGCGCACGCCCAACCAAGCCAGGGCACCCATGGCCGCCAAGACGCCGGTGCCGGGTTCCGGCACGCCATTGGTGTTGGTGGTGCTGCTGGCGACCACGCCCAGGAAGGCCTGCGAGGAGCCCGTCGTGTTCGGCGTGTAGACGGTGTAGGTGAAATTCTGGGCGGTGCTCAGGTTGGTGCCATTGACCGCGCTCCAGGCCGTCGCTTCATTTCCGGTGGCGGTCAGTGCCGTCAGGTAGGCATCGGCCTGCGTCCTGAAAGCGGAGTCGCCGTTCCCCACGTAGGTATTGGCCTTCAACCCGCCCGAGCCGGTGCCGTAGTTGGATTCGGTCTCGCCCAGGATCTCCCAGATCGCATACTGGAAAGCGGCCGACTTGGTGCTGTTGGTCAGGCTGTCGCTGTAGGCGTGCGAATACAGCTCCACCAGGTTGTTCTGCACCGTGGTCGCGTCTTGCTTCTTGTACACCGTGCCCACGTTGGCGTAGGCCGCCGCGCCAAAGTAAGAACTGCTGCCGAGGAACGCGGTGAGGCCCTTCGGGGTCTCGGTGGTCGGGGACTGCGCGCTCACCAGCGGATCCAGGCAATAGACCCAGAAGGAACTGTTGCTCGGCTGCTCGTTGGCCCACAGCGCCCCGGTGTACACCGTGGTGGCATTGTTGGTGCCGAACTTCATGGTCTCGGTCTTGATCTTGGTCCCACTGCTGCCGTAGTTTGGCGCGGTGGACGGAGATGTATACGTGATCGTGTTGGCGCTGACTTGGGCCGAGCCCATGGCCGCCGCAGCGACAGCCGCCCAAGCGACGGTGCGAATCAAACGCTGCGAGATTTGAACGAAAGCCATGTGTGAAACCGCCTTGAATGAAATGCTTGAGCAACTCAGTGAGTCACCAGCCTTTAGGTTAGCAACTTACGGATACATCACAACCCCGCAGTCGGGTGGCGCAGAGAACTCCGAGGCGAAAACCGGGAATCTTTGCCGCCGAGCGACCCAACTTAAGTCGTGTCAATACGACGCCTAAGCAGAATCCTTGCCATGAGCATAACTATTTGATTATTAACAACTTTTCTTGGCGTCGCCGGGCATTGGTGACAATTTGTCAAGAATGCCGACAGGTGTGGGCCAATCACAAGTCCAGCTCGGTCATCAGCTTCTTGACCTCAGGCGTGACCTGCAACTTCGCCGCGCCGCCCAGCGCGGCCGACAACTCGGTCTTGGCCTCGGGCTTGCGGCCGCTCTTGGCCAGCGCAAAGGCCAGGTGGTAGCGGATGTCGCCGCTGTTCGGGCTGCGCAGTCGGGCATCGCGCAGATGGCGCAGCCCGCCTTCCAGATCACCGCGCTGCACCAGGATCCAGCCGAGTGTGTCCACGTACTGCGCTGCGCCGGGCGCGATCTTCACGGCCTTCTCGGCGGTGCTCACCGCCGCCGGGTCGCCCAAGCGCTGCAGCAGCGTGGCGTAGGCGCTCAAGGTGGACGGATCGTTGGGCTCGGCCGCCAGCAGCTGGGTGTAGCTCTTGCGCGCGGCATCGTTCTGCCCCGTCAGCAACTGCACCTCGGCCAGCGCCCGGACCGCCACGCGATCATCCGGCCGCTTGCGCGTCCAGGCGGACAGTGAATTGACCGCCTTGGCACCGTCGCCCGCCGCGATCTGTGCCCGCGCCTGAAGGATGGCCACCGTCGTGCTGGGTTCCTTGTCCATCACGGCCTGGTAGTGGGCGATGGCGGCCGCGTACTGCCCGCGCGCCAAGGCATGGTTGGCCTGCAGCAACAGCGCGGTCACGGTATTGGGGTGTTTGGCGACCAGGGCCTTCATGGCAGCCTCGGCCTTGGGCATGTCGCCACGCGCGGACTCCACCTCCACCTGCAAGGCCATCGCCCCGATGTCATCGGCCTGGGCCTGCAAGGCCTTCTGGGCGTTGTAGGCGGCACCGTCCGGGTTGCCCGCCTCGAGCTGCATGCGGCCGATGAGGGTCTGCTTGGCAGCATCGAACTCGGCCAGCTTGGTGGCTTCCTGCAGCGATTGGCGCGCGGCCGACAGATCCCCGCTCGCCGTGTAGGCGCGCGCCAGGGCCAGTTGCACCACCAGGTGGCCGGTGTACTTGGACGCCAGCAGCTTGGCCGCGGCCAAGGCCTTGTCGGTCTGCCGCTGCCGCGACAACAGGTCGACAACGGCCAGGCCGGCGCTGGGGTTGGCGCGCTGCACCTCATCGGCTCGCTGCCAGTGGCGCAGCGCTTCGTCAGGTCGATCGGCCCGCAGCTCGAGCACACCCATCTGGTAGAGCAGATCGGGGTCGTCCTTGGCCGCTTTGAGCATCTGGCTCAGCCGCGCACGGGCTTCGTCAAAGCGCTTCTCTTCCACATCGAGCCAAACCAGGTTGACGCCGGCGGCGCGAAAGCCCGGATCCTTGGCCAGCACTTGCTGGAACGCCTCGCGCGCGCCGCGCTTGTCGCCGCTGCGGCCCAGGATGTTGCCCTGGAAGTTGATCAGCGCGAGGTTGCCCGGGTCGCGCTTGAGCATCGCGCTCACCGTCTGCAGGGCCTTGGCGGCTTGCCCCTGGCGCATGTAGATCATGGCCAGCTGCACACCCGCGCGTGCGTCACCGGGGTTGGCGGCAAAGGCCTTCTCAATGTTGGTGATGCCGCTCTTGTCCTGCCCCTGGCTGAGCTGGCTGAAGCCCAGCTCGCGGATGGCATCGACCGAGCCGCTGCGTGCGGCCACCTTCTCGAACAGCTCATTGGCCTGGGCGTAGCGCTTGCGCGCCATCTGCACCGTGCCCAGCAGGAACAGGGTGTGCGGATCGTCCGGTGCCACGCGCTGCAGGCCTTCCAACAGCGGCAGCGCCCGGCTGTAGTCCTTGGTTTCGACGTAGATCGACGCCAGCATGCCCTGCGCCGTGAGATGGCGCCCATTTCGCGCCAGCAAGGTCTCGAGGTACTCGCGCGCCTTGCTCACATTGCCGAGCGCGCGGTGCGCCAGCGCACCCGTCATCAGCAGCGGCTCGTTGCCGGCCAACACCCCGGGGGTGATGGAATCGATCAGACCCACGGCCTCCCGATAGGCCGCCGTGGCGGCGGCGGTGTCACCGCGCCGCCCGGCCAGCAGGGCACGCAGATAGCTTGCGCGGGGCTCCACCACGCCCCAGCCCTTGAGGGTGGCGAGTTCCTGGTCGGCTTCTTTCTCGCGGTTCAGGCCCATCAGCAAGGTGACGCGCGCCACACGGGCATCCACGTGCTTGGGGTTCAGTGCGAGGGCCTTCTCATGCGCCGCCAGGGCACCCTTCACGTCCTGCAGGCCTTGCAGGATCGTGCCCTGCGCAAACCAGGCGGCGGGATTGGCCGGCGCCAGTTCCGTGGCCTTGAGCACCAGGGCACGCGCCTTGTCGCGCTCACCCATGCGCAAGAGCATGGGCGCCTCGGCCACCAGCGGTGCGGGTGAGCGCGGGTCCTGCGCGCGCGCCTCGGCAAAGCTCCTGGTGGCCTGGGCGGTGGCGCCCTGCATCAAGTGGGCCGAGCCGCGCAGCGTCAGCACTTCGGCTTGCTGCGCCGGTGTCAGGCCGGTGATGGTGATCTGGTCGAGCAGCTTCTTGGGCTCGCCCAGTTGCAGGTACAGCTGACCCATCGGCACGGCCACCTCGCTGCGGCTGACGCCCTGGTTGATGGCCTCCTCGAATGCCGCCTCGGCGCCCTTGAGCTCGCCGCTCATCAACAGCACCTTGCCGAGCAGCAATTGCGCGGCCAGCATCTTCTTGTCCTCCAGCAGCGTGTTCTTCAGCTGGATCACCGCCCCTGGCAGGTCGCCCTTCTCGTAGCGCTGCAGCGCGTCCTCATAGAACTTGGAGGCCTTCTCCGGCGTGGCCCATGCGGCGGACGAAGTGCAGGCCAGCACCACGGCCGCGAGCGCCAGGCCGCGGCCTGGCCAGGCGCTTGTTTCAACGGTGTTGCAACTGCGGCTCATGTCGCCCTTCATGCGCTGCACGGGGGTGACGGCGTCAACAGCCCAGATCGTGCGCGGGTATGGGCGATTGTCGCGAGTACTGGCCGAAGGAACTGGCGTGGCCCGCGCCAGCGTGCCAAAGTTGTCGCGGCGCGCACCCCCTGCTCAAGTGGGGCGCACGGGCTGCACCAATGAAAAAGCCGGCTGACGCCGGCTTGGTTGTTCAAGCCCCAGGGCCTGCTCGGCCCCGAGGACATCGCTCAGCGCTTCGCCTTGCGTCGTTGCACGCTGGCCAAGCCCATCAAGCCCAAGCCGGCAAGGGCCAGGCTGCCCGGGACCGGCACGGTGCCATTGGTGGGCGTGCCGGTGCCTGGTGTCACTGTCAAGAAATTCTGTGCGGTGTGGGGCGTGGGATCGTAGTAAACCGTGTAGGTGTAGTTGGTGGTCGCCAACAGATTCGCACCGTTCACATTCCCCCAGGAGTTGCTGGACAGCGCCGCCAAGTAGGCGTCGATTTGCAGCTCAAGGGCATCGCCGTTCATCGTCGTGTCCAGCCCCGCCGAGCGAAGGGCGCCGCTGGTGCGGCTTGTGGAAGAAACGGCGTCGCCCATGATTTCCCAGACCACGTAGGCAAACGCCTGAGCCTTGACCTGGCTCGACCCCACGTCGGTGTAGGCGTGTGAAAACAAATTGACCAGGTTGTTCTGTACCGTGGCAACGGCCTGCGCGGTGTAGCTCAGCCCGGTGTAGCTGCTGGACGCGAACTGCTGCTGATAGCCCGTCTTGCCATCGCTCAGGGTCGTGGTGAGGAAGCTGCTCAGGCTGGCCGTGGTGTAGACCGATTGACCCCATTGATAGCCGGTCTTGGGGTCAATGCAATAGGCCTGGAAGGAATTCGTTCCGTCGTTCAGCGTGTCGCGGCCGTTCCATTTGACAGAGTAGGTCGACCCACCGTTGAAGTCATTGACGTAGTTGTTTGCGCCCACATAACTCGGGTTCGTCAATGCGATCTGTGCCGATGCAGAGACGGCCATGCTGGCCAAGCCCATCAGGGCCACCCAACGAACGGGATTGACGCGGTGGTGGAAGTTTTTCATCTGTACCTCTAATGGAATACCAACTGAGACTGGCAGCGAAACCGTTTGAAGTGACCCTGCAAATCAGCGGCTCTGCTGCCGCCAATGCTGGCCGGGCACCCAACGCCCCAAACGATCCGCACTGAGACCGCAACCAAGCAACTCGAATGCCAACCACACAAGTATTTGATTTATATGCGATTTATTCGTTTTGCCTTGGGCAGCGGCGCGAAGTGTAAATTTTCCCAACAGGGCAAAGATCACGCTCAGAGACCCAGGCTCGCTTTCAATGCGCTGAGTTCGGGCCCGGGCACCGGTGGCGAAGTCGAAGCCAAAGCAGCCTTCAACTCGTCCTTGGCCTCCAGCTTGCGGCCGGCTTTGGCCAGGGCCGATGCCAGGTGCCAACGAATTTGCCCATTGCCAGGCTCGCGCAAGCGCGCCTCGCGCAACACCCGCACGCCGTTTTCCAGGTCTCCGCGCTCGGCCAAGAGCCAGCCATACGTATCGGCATAGGCCGCCTGGTTCGGCGCCAGCTTCATCGCCTTCTCGGCCACGGCAGTGGCCTCGGGATCCTTGATCCGGTGCAGCAGCAAGGCATAACTGTTCAAGGCGGAGGCGTCCTGTGGCGATGCGGCGATGACCGCGCCATAGCTCTTGCGCGCCTCGTCGTTGCGACCCAGCAGCGACTGCACCTCGCCCAAGGCGCGCATGATGACCAGGTCTTTGGGGTTCTTCTTGATCCACCCGTCCAGCAATGCCAATGCCTTGTCGGCCTCCCGATTGCCTATGTAGGCCTGCGCCAGCGTCAGGGCAATCGGCGCCACGGGCTCACGCTCGAACGCCGTTCGGTAGGCCGTGACGGCCTGCGGCATCTGTTGCCTTGAAAAGGCGACGTGCCCCGTCGTCATCAAGGTCGGCACCTTGCCGGGGTGCTTGGCCACCAAGGCGGCCAACGCCGTGTCGACTTCCTTCGGTTGCCCGCGCCGGGCGGCCACCTCCACCTGCAGCACCAGAGCGCCCAGGTCGTTGGGTGCAGCCTGCAAGGCCTTGCTGACCGAGTAGTTCGCGCCGTCCAAGTGCCCCGCCGTCAATTGCGTGCGCCCGATCGTGATGAGGTAGCCCACGTCGGCGCCGGCAAAGCGCCCCGCCTCCTGCAAGACGGATCGCGCCATGCTCAGATCGCCCGTGGCCATGTAGGCCTGCGCCAACGCCAGTTGAACAGGCACAGCCTGTGGAAACTGGCCCGCCAGGACCTTGGCCGTTGTCAGGGCCTGGTCGTTCTGCCTCAGGAGCAAGAGCAAATCCACCGACGACAAGCCTGCACGCGGGTCCTTGCCCTGGCTGGCCGCATCGGCCTTGGCCCAATGCGCCAGCGCCTCCGTCGGTCGATTGGCCCTTTGTTCAAGCACGCCCAGCTGGAACAGCACATCCGGATCGTTGGCGCGCGCCTTCAGCGAGGCCACGAGCCGCGCCCTGGCGTCATCGAGCTTGCCTTCGTCCATGTCCAGCCAGCTCAGGTTGATGATCACGGGCCGGAACTTCGGGTCCAGCGCCAGCACGCGCTGGTACACCTCGCGTTGCCCCTTCATGTCGTTCAGGCGGCCCTTGATGTTGCCCAGGAAGTTGAGCATGGCCGTGTTCGACGGGTCGAGCTTGACCATCGCCTCGGCGATCTGCAATGCCTTGGCCGAGTTGCCCAGCCTGGCATGCGAGATGGACAGTTGCACGCCGGCACGGAAGTCCTTCGGGTTCTTGGCGTAGACCTTTTCGAGCGTGGCCATGGCCTGCTGGCCCTGGCCGAGACCGAACTGGCTGAAGGCCAGCTCACGCAAGGCTTCATTGCCCCCGGCGGGCACCTTGGCCGCACGATCAAACAACTCGGCCGCCTGCGCATATTGCTTGCGTGCCATGTAGGTGCTGCCCATCATGTAGAGCACCTGCGGCTCATTGGGCGTGAGGCGCATCAGGTTGTCCAGGATGGGCGCCGCACGATGAAACTCCTGCGCCTCCAACAGCACGCTGGCCATCAGCACCTGGGCTGCGTAATGCCTTGAGTTGCGTGCCAGGAGCGTGTCGAGATACTCGCGCGACTTCTGCAGGTTGCCCAGCGCGCGGTGCGACAAGGCACCGGCCAGCAGCAAGGCTTCGCTGCCGCTGCGCTGACTGGGCGGCATGGCGTCGATCAGGCTGGCGGCCTCGTTGTAGTCGGCCGCCGCCGCCTTGGCATCCCCGCGCAGGCTGGCCAGGTTGGCGCGCAGGTACGAGGCGCGTGGCTCGACCACCTTGTCCTCTTTCAGCTGGGCCAGCACCTTGGTGGCTTCGGCCTGATTGCCCAGGCTCAACAGTACGGCCGCACGGGAGACATGAGCATCCACCAGCTTGGCCTGCAGCGAAATGGCTTTGTCGAAGGAGGCCAGGGCGCCTTTGCGATCGCCTTGACCGTGCTGAATGGTGCCCAGTTGGTACCAGCCCATGGCATTCTTGGGCTCGAGCCCCGTCGCCTTGATGACCAACGCCTTGGCGCGGTCGTATTCGCCCACGCGCAAGAGCAACGGTGCCTCAGCGATCAAGGGCGCAGCAGACTGGGGATCGAGCTGCCGCGCCTCGGCAAATGCTGCGCTGGCAGCGCTCATGTTGCCGCTCATCGCGTAAGCCGTGCCGCGCAAGGTGAGGATCTCCGGCTGGATATTGCGCGGCACGCCCGACGTGGTGATGGTTTCCAGCAACTTGGTGGTTTCACCCAGCCGCAAATAGACCTGCCCCAACACCGGCGCCACCTCGGCGCGGCTGATGCCTTGCCGCAAGGCCTCCTCCAGCGCAGCCTCCGCCGCTTTCAGCTCACCCATGCCCAGCAGCACCTTGCCGAACAGCAGGTAGGCCGCCAGCATCTTGCCGTCCTGCTGGATGGCGTTCTTCAGGTGAATGGCGGTGGCAGGAAGGTCCTGCTTCTCGTAGGACCTGAGGGCGTCGTCGTAGAACTTGGCGGCGCGCTCTGGTGTCGCCTGGGCCACGGGCGCGGCGCTGCAAAGCAGCAGGGCCAATGCGATCAGGCCGTGGGCCTTCAGGTGTCTGCGGCCAACGGTCTGGTTACTGCGGATCATGTTGTCTGTCCAGCACGTCAAGGGATTGACGGCTACATCGGATAGGAGGATCAACAGTCTGAAGCAAATCTGGCCGCAGCGTTGCGCATTGATTGGCGCGATCTCCGCCCAGCGTGCCAAAGTTGTCGCCGCACACACCCCCTGCTCAAGCGGTCGTGCATCAGGCCCTTGTGGCGCCAATGCATAACGCATCGTTTGACGCGGAACAATCCCACACAAGCAGCGCTTATGTCCCCAATGCACGCTACCCAAGCGGGCAGACTTGTCTCACACTGGTTTGCACTGGAATCGCCATGCCGGACACACCCTCCTCATCGTTGCTCGCCCGCCGCGCCCGCACACGGCGCAAGCCGCGCGCGCTTGAGGCGGCCGACATGGGCACGGCCTTCGGCATGGAATACACGCTCGATCAGAAGGAGCCCTCGGCCGGCGGCGTGAAGCCCGTGCCGGCGGAGAACCCGATGTGGTGGCCGCGCTGGTTGCGGGGCAGTTCCCGAGGCTGAACGCTGCCCTCAGCGCACGATCAGCACCGGCGTGCTGCAGTGGGCCATCACCTTGTTGGTCACCGAGCCCATCACCAGCGTGGTGAGGCTGCCGTGGCCGTGGGAGCCCATCATCACCAGATCAAACTTGCCCTTGGTGGCGATGTCGGCAATGACGTCGGCGGCTGAGCCTACCTTGGCCACGAAATCGGCTTGGATGCGCTGTTTGCCGAAAAACGCGCGCAGCGGCTTGAACACCTTCTCCGATTCTTCGGTGTAGTAGCCACGCAGCACCGACTTGTCGATCACCGACGCGGCGCGCGCCGGCACCGCCGGGGCCACGTGCAGCAGGGTGTACTGCTGGTGATCGCCCAACCATTCGTCGTGTGCGGCCAGGTAGGCCAGCATGCGCTTGGTGAACGGGCTGCCGTCCACTGGCACCAGGATCTTCATTGCGGTACTCCCGTGGGTGATGAATGTGCTCAGTGTGACATGGGCGGTGGTGCCGGGCTTGACGGCTGTCAGGGGTGCTGGGCCCACTCGATCACGCGCAGCGGATCGAATCCTTCGGCCTCGCCCTTGCCGATGAGCCCCATGGCCTGGCACACCACGCGCGTGGGGCGGCGCCCCGGGCGGTCCACCGTGTAGTCGTGCCGGCAGTGCAGGTGGCCGTGCAACCACAGATCGGCCAGCGGCAGCAGGTCGTCGTCGGCGTTGCAAAAGCTGGCAGTGCCCGGTTGCTTGCCAAAGCGCGGGTCGGCGCTGCGCAGGCTGGGCGCGAAATGGGTGACCACCACGGTGTCGTCCCAGCGGCCCTGCGGCGGCTCGCGCAGCTCGGTCTCCAGCCATTGCCGGCAGGCCAGGGCCTCTTCGCGCATGAGCAGGGCATCGATGGGCTGGCCGTCGCGGGTGGCGCGCATCAGGCGCAAGAAGTAGCCGGCAGCGCGCATGGCATGGTCGCGCCGGGCCTCGCCCAAACCGTCGAAATCAGACCAGCGCACGGTGCCCACGAAGCGCACGCGCCGGCCCGCCGCGCTGGTGACCACCCAGCTTTCGCGCTCCAGCAAACGGATGCCCAGCCCTTCGCAGCGCGCACGCAAGGCTGGCCAGGCTTCGGCAAGCTCGCGCCCATCAAACTCGTGGTTGCCCGCCACCATCAGCACCGGCACCGGCCAGCGGGCAAACTGATCGAGCTGCGCCCAGGTCGCATCGATGTCGCCGGCCAGCACCAACAGCTCCGCACCCGGCGCGGGCAGGGGCACGAAGACTTCTGTCTCGAGGTGGAGGTCCGACAGCAACTGCAATCGCATGCGAGCGCAGTCTACAGAGGGCGGTGCAACGCCCGCCCAGGCGCGCCTTTCTAGGCCAGTTGTTTCTCAATGGCCGCCTTGGTGGCCAAGAGCTGCGCCGGCAAGCGGCTGCCCAATTGCTGGAACAGCTCGCCGTGCAGCACCAGCTCCTGCGTCCAGGCGGCGCGGTCGATGGCGATCACCGATTGGTATTGCTCGCGGGTGAAGTCCAGGCCCGTCCAGTTCAGGTCGTCATAGCGCGGGCTCAGGCCGAAGATGTTCTCCTCGCCACTGGCCGTGCCGTCCACGCGCTCGAGCATCCAGCGCAGCACGCGCATGTTGTCGCCGTAACCGGGCCAGACGAACTTGCCGTCGGCGCCCTTGCGGAACCAGTTGACGCAGTAGATGCGCGGCAATTTGGCCGCGCCCGGGCCGGCGCTGAGCTGCTCGCCCATCTTCAGCCAATGCGCGAAGTGGTCCCCCATGTGATAGCCCATGAAGGGCAGCATGGCAAACGGGTCGCGGCGCACCACGCCTTGCTGGCCGGCGGCGGCGGCGGTGGTCTCCGAGCCCATGGTGGCGGCCATGTACACGCCCTCGGCCCAGTTGCGCGCCTCGGTCACCAGGGGCACGGTGGTGGAGCGGCGGCCACCGAAGATGAAGGCGTCGATCGGGTAGCCGGTGGGCGAATCCCACTGCGGGTCGAGCACGGGGTTGTTGGTGGCGGCCACGGTGAAGCGGGCGTTGGGGTGCGCGGCCTTGGCGCCGGTCTCCTTGGCCAGCTGCGGCGTCCAGTCCTTGCCCTGCCAGTCGATCAGGTGGGCGGGTGCCTCGCCGTCGATGCCCTCCCACCACACGTCGCCGTCGTCGGTGAGGGCCACGTTGGTGAAGATCACATCGCGCTTGAGCGAATCCATGCAGTTCGGATTCGTCTTGTAGTTGGTGCCCGGGGCCACGCCGAAGTAGCCGGACTCGGGGTTGATGGCGTGCAGGCGGCCGTCGGCGCCGGGCTTGATCCAGGCGATGTCGTCGCCCACGGTGGTGACCTTCCAGCCGTCGAAGCTCTTGGGCGGCACCAGCATCGCGAAGTTGGTCTTGCCGCAGGCGCTGGGGAAGGCGGCGGCCACGTGGTACTTCTTGCCGGCGGGCGAGGTGACGCCCAGGATCAGCATGTGCTCGGCCAGCCAGCCCTGGTCGCGGCCCATGGTGGAGGCGATGCGCAGGGCGAAGCACTTCTTGCCCAGCAGGGCATTGCCGCCGTAGCCCGACCCGTAGCTCCAGATCTCGCGCGTCTCGGGGTAGTGGACGATGTACTTGGTCTTGTTGCAGGGCCAGGTAGCGCTGCGCTCGCCCGGCTGCAGCGGCGCGCCCACGGTGTGCATGCAGGGTACGAAGGCGCCGTCCTCGCCCAGCACGTCGAACACGGCCTTGCCCATGCGGGTCATGATGCGCATGTTGACGGCCACATAGGCCGAATCGGACAGCTCGACGCCGATGTGTGCGATGTGCGAGCCCAGCGGGCCCATCGAGAAAGGCACCACATACATGGTGCGGCCGCGCATGCAGCCCTTGAACAGCGCGTTGGGCCCGGTCTGCAGCAGCTCGCGCATCTCGGCCGGGGCCATCCAGTTGTTGGTGGGGCCGGCGTCGTCCTGGCGCTCGCTGCAGATGTAGGTGCGGTCCTCGACGCGGGCCACGTCACTCGGGTCGCTGCAGGCCAGGTAGCTGTTGGGGCGCAACTCGGGGTTGAGCTTCTTGAAGGTGCCGGCGGCCACCAGCTCGCCGCACAGGCGGTCGTACTCGGCCCGCGAGCCGTCGCACCAGACGACGTTGGCGGCGCCCGTGAGGGCGGCCATCTCGGCCACCCAGGCCACGAGCCGGGGGTGCTTCACATAGGCGGGGACGTTCAGGCGCAGGCCTTCCATCACGGGCTGGTTCATCTCACAACTCCAATCGACAAGGATGCAGAAAACGGGATTGGGCCAAGCCCGCCGACGACGACGAGACTGGCCCAATGCCGCATCAGGGCAGGGTCCTCGGGGGTGGGCCGCAAGTCCGTTGTGGGGTTTCGGCGGGTTACCGGGCTTCGCGCGCGCGGGGTGGCCTGCGCAGCAGTGGCGGGATTGTCATTTGAGTGTAATGGGGCTGTAACCACCGCGGCCTGGGGGGCCATGCAGAAACGGTATGACCTGATGCGCTGTGTGAGCGAAGCTTGATCTGGCGCAGGCGGCGCTCAAGCGCCAGCATCGGACTCCCGCGACCCCGCCCGCATGGTGATAGCCCGAAACGGGCACACCCAGGCGCAGCGGCTGCAACCGGTGCAGGCGGCGCGGTCGTGCAGCACGGCGATCTTCACCCAGCGCATGGGCTCCAGGCTGAGGACGTGCGGCTCGCAGGCGCCCACGCAGCGGCCGCAGCCGGTGCAGCGCGCGGGGTCGATGTCGGGCAGGTGCGCAGGGCTGCGCCGCGCCTTGCGCGCCGGCGCGGGCGCTGGATCGGGCGGTAGCGTGAGGTCGCCGCGGTGCATGGGCTGGCAGCGTAGCGCAAAGGCCGGCCCTGCACTGCGAATGGGGCCGTGCGGCCCGAGGCGCGAAGGCGCGATTGAATCTGGTTCAATCGACGCTCGACACCATCGCCCGGCCACTGGCCGGCCTCGGCGCCCCGTACTCCCCTGACCACCCATCGCGCACCATGCCCCTGCCCCCACCCGATTGCGCCCGCACGCCTTCGCACCAGCGCTCGATCTCCGTGCGCGCCTACGCCCGCACCGACGGGCTGTGGGACATCGAAGGCCACCTCACCGACGCCTGGCCCGAGCCCATCCCCACGGCCGGCCGCGTGCTGCCGGCCGGCGAGCCCATGCATGCGATGTGGCTGCGCCTCACGGTGGACCGCACGGCCACCATCGTCGCCGCCCAGGCCGTCACCGACGCCGGGCCCTACGGCGCCGCCTGCGGCACCATCGCGCCCGACTACAGCCAGCTGGTGGGCGTGCGCGTGGCGCGCGGCTACCGCGACGCCATCCGGCGCCTGTTCGGCCGCACGGCCGGCTGCACGCACATGAACGAGCTGGCCGGCGTGATGGGCAGCGCCATGCTGCAGGCGATGTGGAGCGTGCTCACCGAAGACCCGGATCAAAAGCCCTTCAGCATCGACGGCTGCCACGCCTTGAAGGCGTCCAGCCCGCAGGTGGCGGAGTTCTTCCCGCGCTGGTACAAGCCCGAGCCCGAGCCCGAGCCCCAGCCCAAGGCCGAAGGCGGCTGAGCGCTGTCGCGCCGCCATGCAGCACGACACCGACTTTGCCTGGGCGCTGATCGGCCCGGGCAACATCGCCCACCGCTTTGCCGACGCGGTGCATCGCCTGCCGGGCACCTGGCTGCGCAGCGTGCATGGCCGCGACGCGGCACGCGCCGGCGCCTTCGCGCAGCACTGGTGCCGCGACGGCCAGCCCGCACCCAGCGTGGCGCCCAGCCTGCAGGCCCTGCTGGCCGACGAGCGCATCGACGGCGTCTACATCGCCACCCCGCACGCCAGCCACGCCGACTGCATCCGCGCCTGCCTGGAGGCCGGCAAACCCGTGCTGTGCGAGAAGCCGCTGGTCACGCACCTGGCGGCCGCGCAGGCCTTGACGGCGCTCGCGCACGAGCGCGGCGTGTTCCTGATGGAGGCGCTGTGGACCCGCTTTCTGCCGGCCTACGCCGCCGTGCGCCAATGGCTCGCCAGCGGCGCCATCGGCGCGGTGCAATCCATCCAGTCGAGCTTCTGCTTTGCCGCGTCCTTTGATCCGCGCAGCCGCATCTTTGCGCCCGAGCTGGCCGGCGGCGCATTGCTCGACATCGGCATCTACAACGTCGCCATCACGCGCTGGGTGCTCGAAAGCCAGCGCGGCCGCTGCCCCTCGCCCGACCGCATCAGCGCGAAAGCCGTGCTCGCGCCCAGCGGCGTGGACCAGCGCGTGGCGGCCACACTGGCGTTCCCGGGCGGCGTGGTGTCGCAATTCGTCTGCGCGGTGGACGGCCATGCCGACAACGCACTGCGCATCCACGGTGAGCGCGGCCACATCGAGCTGCCGCGTCACTTCTGGGAGGCCACCGAAGCCCGGCTGTGCCGGTCTGGCCAGGCGCCCGAGGTGGTGCAGGCACCCTTTCGCATCAACGGCTTCGAAGGCCAGATCGAGGAGGCCATGCGCTGCGTGCGCGGCGGCCTGATCGAAAGCCCGCAGATGCCGCACGCCGAGAGCCTGGCCATCGTGGCCTGCCTGGACGAGTTGCGGCGGGCCGTGGGCGTGCGCTACCCGTTCGAGTGACGAAGCCGGCGGGCCCGGCCGGACAGATTGCAATCCCACGCTGCAAGTCCGCGTGCCCCAAGGCACCGACAATAGCCGGCTCGCGGCAGCCCGCCTGCCCCGACCGAACCGCGCCGAACCCACTGCAGCACAGGACCGACCCCCATGCCCGCCTACCGCTCCAACACCTCCACCGCCGGCCGCAACATGGCGGGCGCCCGCTCGCTCTGGCGTGCCACCGGCATGAAGGACGCCGACTTCGGCAAGCCCATCATCGCCGTGTCCAACTCCTTCACCCAGTTCGTGCCCGGCCACGTGCACCTGAAGGACCTGGGCCAATTGGTGGCGCGCGAGATCGAGGCCGCTGGCGGCGTGGCCAAGGAGTTCAACACCATTGCCGTGGATGACGGCATCGCCATGGGCCACGACGGCATGCTGTACTCGCTGCCCAGCCGCGAGCTCATCGCCGATTCGGTCGAGTACATGGTCAACGCGCACTGTGCGGACGCGCTGGTGTGCATCTCCAACTGCGACAAGATCACCCCGGGCATGCTGATGGCCGCGATGCGCTTGAACATCCCCGTGGTCTTCGTCTCCGGCGGGCCGATGGAGGCCGGCAAGACCCGCCTGGGCGTGCACAAGATCGATCTGATCGATGCCATGGTGATGGCCGCCGACCCCAAGGTGTCGGACGCCGACATGGCCGAGGTGGAGCGCTCGGCCTGCCCCACCTGCGGCTCGTGCTCGGGCATGTTCACCGCCAATTCCATGAACTGCCTGGCCGAGGCCCTGGGCCTGGCCCTGCCCGGCAACGGCACCGTGGTGGCCACGCACGCCGACCGCGAGGCCCTGTTCAAGGGCGCCGGCCGCCAGGTGGTGGAGCTGTGCAAGCGCTACTACCAGCAGGACGACGCCAGCGTGCTGCCGCGCTCGATGGGCTTCAAGGCCTTCGAGAACGCGATGACGCTGGACATCGCCATGGGCGGCTCCACCAACACCATCCTGCACCTGCTGGCCATCGCGCAGGAGGCCGGCATCGACTTCACGATGAAGGACATCGACCGCCTCTCGCGCACCGTGCCGCAGCTGTGCAAGGTGGCGCCCAACACCAACAAGTACCACATCGAGGACGTGCATCGCGCCGGCGGGATCATGGCCATCCTGGGCGAGCTCGACCGCGCCGGCAAGCTGCACACCGACGTGCCCACCGTGCACAGCCCCACCATGAAGGCCGCGCTCGATAAGTGGGACGTGGCCCGCCAGCCCAGCGCCGAAGTGCAGACCTTCTACCGCGCCGGCCCCGCCGGCATCCCCACGCAGGTGGCCTTCAGCCAATCCACCCGCTACGACAGCCTCGACCTCGACCGCGCGCAAGGCTGCATCCGCGCCTACGAGCATGCCTTCTCGAAGGAAGGCGGCCTGGCCGTGCTCACCGGCAACATCGCGCCCAATGGCTGCGTGGTGAAGACCGCCGGCGTGGACGACTCGGTGATGGTGTTCGAGGGCCCGGCCCACGTGACCGAATCGCAGGACGAGGCGGTGGCCAACATCCTGGGCGACTTGGTCAAGGCCGGCGACATCGTCGTGGTGCGCTACGAGGGCCCCAAGGGCGGCCCCGGCATGCAGGAGATGCTCTACCCCACCTCCTACATCAAGAGCAAGGGCCTGGGCAAGGCCTGCGCCCTGCTCACCGACGGGCGCTTCTCGGGCGGCACCTCGGGCCTGTCCATCGGCCACTGCTCGCCCGAGGCCGCGGCCGGCGGGCCCATCGGCCTGGTGCGCAATGGCGACCGCATCCGCATCGACATCCCCAACCGTCGAATCGACGTGCTGGTGTCCGAGGCCGAGCTGGCTCGCCGCCGCACCGAGCAGGATGCGCTCGGCTGGAAGCCCGCGCAGCCGCGCCCGCGCAAGGTGTCGGCCGCGCTCAAGGCCTATGCGCTGCTGGCCACGTCGGCCGACATGGGCGCCGTGCGCGACCTGAAGGCGCTGGAGCGCTGACAGCCCTGCATTGAGCGTGCCAGGTGTCATCCGACTTGTGTCGGATGACCGTTTTTTGCCCCGCAGCGCGTGCCATAGTCCGGCCCATTGGCCACAACAGCGTTAACGCTTGGGGCAGGGTTTGGCAATGCGCTTGGGCTGGTTCTCAGGGTGGCTGAAGCCGCTCATTTGTTTGGTTATCTGGGTAGGCTGGCCCGGCATGGCGCTGGCCCAAGCCAACCAGACCACGCTCACTGCGCCCCTGTCTTACCGGGTGGATTCCACCGGCCAGATGGATCTGTCCGGCGCCCTGGCTCTGCCGGCCTCGCAGTGGCAGGGCATGTCGCCCAACGGCTCGCTGGGCTACCGCTCGGAGGTCGTGTGGTTCCAGGCCCAGTGGTCGCTGCCGCCCCGGGCCAGCGGCCAGCGCTGGGTGCTGGTGATTGCCAACCCCGTGCTCGACGATGCGCAAGTGTGGGTGCAGGGCCTGGGGCCGCAGGGCGAGCCCGGCGCCTGGCAACACTGGGCCGTGGGCGACAAGCGGCCCTTCGCGCAGCGGCCCATCACGGCGCAGCACTTCGCACTGCCCATCGGCAACGCGCCCGATGGGCAGGCCTGGCAGGGCTTGCGCGTCTACGTGCGGGTGTCCACCACCAGCTCGGTGCAATTGCCGCTGCGGCTGATGACCGACCAGGCCTTCGAGCACAGCGAGCGAGCGCGCGGCCTGTTGTTCGGCGCCTACCTGGGCCTGATGACCGGCCTGTTCATCTACAACCTGGTGATTTGGGCCGTGGTGCGCGAGCGCCAGTACGGCTGGCACGTGGGCTGGATCTTCAGCTTCGGATTGTTCGTGTTGAGCCTGGACGGTTTCAGCTTCCAGTACCTGTGGCCGGAGGCCACGCAGTGGAACGACCGCGTGCTCATCCTGCTGCTCGGCACGGGCGTGGTGATGGCGAGCGGCTTCATCATCGACTTTCTCAGCACGGACACCGAGGCGCCACCGCTGGCCGCTTCGGCGCCCAAGGAAGCGCTGTGGCTGCTGCCGCTCGTGCTGGTGGCCACCTTCCTGCCGTACAGCCTCGGCATCCGCATCGCCATCGCCTTGTCGATGGTGCTGGTGTTTCGCGCGCAGATCATGATCGCCGTGGCCGTGGTTCGCGGCAGCAAGCAGGCTCGCATCCTGATGGTGGCCTTCCTGTCGGTGTCGCTCGGCGGCGTGGTGTTGGCCACGCAGCGCTTCGGCTTGACCGAATACAACGTGGTCACACAGCACTGGACCCTGGTGGGCTCTGCCATCGAGGTCATCCTGCTCTCGCTGGCGCTGGGCGAGCGCCTCATCCATGCGCGCCAGCTGGCCGCATCCGCCGTCAAGCTGGCCACGATGAACGAGAGCCTCTCGCAAAGCAATGCCGCCTTGACCAACTCGCGCCAGCTGGCCGAGGAACGCCTGGCCGCGCTGGTGCGCCTGCAGGACCGGATGCGCCTGGACACCGAGGCGCGCGACCGCGAGCGCCTGCGCTTCCTCGCCAGCGCGGTGCACGATCTGAAGCAGCCCCTGCAGGCCATCGCGGCATTGCTGCTGCCGCTGGAGCATGCCCTGGCCAGCAACGACCAGGCCCAGGCGCTGCAGATGCTCGGCTTGCAACGGCAGGCCACGCAGGGCATGTCGAACCAGCTCACCGCCCTGCTTGATCTGTCGCGGCTCGAATCAGGCATGGAGCCGGCCAAGCTGCAACCCCTGGCTCTGGCCTCCTTGATCGAAAGTCTGCGCCCGCAGTTCGATCCGCTGGCACAGCGGCTGAAGGTGAGCGTCACGGTGCAGGTGCCAGCCGATCTCACCGTGCAGTCCGACCCGCAACTGCTGGCGCGCGTGATCACCAACCTGGTCACCAATGGCATCAAGTATTGCGATGCGCGACGCGCGCCGCATTGCCGCGTGGATCTGCGCGCCGAGGCCGGCGAGCAGGGACCGACCTTGACGATTGCAGACAACGGGCTGGGCATCCCGCCCGGCCAACTGTCCACGGGCGCCATCTATCAGCCCTTCTTCCAGGGCTACAACCACCTGCCCGAGGAGATCAAGGGCGTGGGGCTGGGCTTGTCGATCGTGAGCGCAGCCATGCGCCTGCTGCCGCAGCACCACCTGCGCCTGACGAGCCAGGTCGATGAGGGCACCACCTTCAGCCTGACACTGCCGCCGGCCCAATCCATGCCCGCCATGACCGAGCTGCAGGCTGGCATCGGCCAGCCGCAGGCGCAGCAACTGGCCGGCTGCTACGTGCTGGTGGTGGAGGACGACTACCTGGTGCGCGAGTCGCTCGTGTACATGCTCAACGCCTTCCAGATCCTGACCGACGCCTATGCCTCGGTGGACGCGCTGGAGCAGGACATCGCCAACATCGAGCGCACCCCCGACGGCGTGATCTGCGACTACCGGCTGCCCGACGGCCGCACCGCCCACGACGTCGTGCAGCTCATCCTCACGCAGTTCGACAACGTGCCCTTCCTCACCGTCTCGGCCGAGCGGCTGGATGCTGCTGACTTCCGGTGTTTGGACATCGTGGCCGTTTGCGCCAAGCCCATCAACGCGGAGGACCTGATCAAGGCCTTGGCCGAGCTGATGGCGCGGGGTGCGGCCAAGCGCAATCAGCTGGCGGGCATTCAGCCCGGCAAGGCGGGGTAGTCGGTGTAGCCGGCAGCGCCACCGCCATACAGGCGGGCCGCGTCCAGCCGGGCCCAGGGCGCGTCCTCGCGCAGGCGGCGCACCAGATCCGGGTTGCCAATGAAGGGCTTGCCAAAGGCCACCAGATCGGCCGCGCCGCTGGCCACGGCGTCCATCGCCATGGCGCGCGTGTAGGCGTTGTTCACCATCCAGGCGCCCTTGAACTCGCGGTGCAGTGCGGCGTAGTCGAAGGCGGGCACGCCCTGGTCGCTCAGATCGCGCGCGCCGCCGGTCTGGCCCTCGATCACATGCAGGAAGGCGAGCCTGAGCGGCGCCAGCGCGCGCACCACGTGGCCGTACAGCGCGGCCGGGTTGCTGTCCTGCGCGGCATCGTTCACCGGCGTGATGGGCGACAGGCGCAGGCCCGTGCGGCCGCCGCCGATCTCGGCCGCCACAGCGGCCATCACCTCCAGCAGCAGGCGGGCGCGGTTCTCGATCGAGCCGCCGTAGGCATCGCTGCGGTCGTTGATGCTGTCGCGCAGAAACTGCTCCAGCAGGTAGCCATTGGCGCCGTGCACTTCCACGCCATCGAAGCCGGCGTCGATCGCGTTGCGCGCCGCTTGCCGATAGCTGGCCACCAGGCCGGGCAGTTCATCGGTGCGCAGCGCGCGCGGGGTGGACGTGGGCACGAAGCCCTCGGTGGTGAAGGTCTTGCCGTTGGCCGCACGCGCGGTGGACGACACCGGCGCCG
>Ga0268298_10001429_pt1 | contig 28178 bp, 25 predicted proteins | sample WWTPWeurt_MetaG_FD_194462 | JGI IMG/M metagenome (GOLD analysis project Ga0268298, IMG submission 194462) | Activated sludge microbial communities from WWTP in Nijmegen, Gelderland, Netherland - WWTP Weurt | ecosystem: Engineered > WWTP > Aerobic digester > Activated sludge | place... | reverse complement strand
GGGTTGTGGAGCGGTGGTTTATTGCCCTGGCGATGTAATCAAGTGCCCTGTCCCAAGGACCGATTGCCATACTGGGGTCCCGCCGCACCAGGGGTGTGTCCACCTGGGGAGCCACCCACGCATGTTCCGCCTTCTCCGCTACTTCTCGCTGACCAGCCTGATCTCGATTGCCATCGCTGCGGCAGTGCTGAGTCTGCTTTATCGCAGGAACGCTCTGAACAACCTGGTGGTGATGGGAGAGGCGAACAATCGAGCCCTGACCCAAACGCTGGCCAACTCGCTGCGGCCAACGCTCAACAGCTACCTCGCCGTGGCGCAGACTCTGCCGACGGCGCAACTCCGGGAACACCCTCAGCGGGAGGCGTTCCAGGCCGCGATCGTCGGACACCTGCAAGGCCTCTCCGTGGTCAAGGTGAAGGTTTACGACCTAAAGGGCCGGACGCTGTTCTCCACCGAGGCGAAGCAGATCGGCGATGACAAGAGCGGCAACCGCGGGTTCCAGGGGGCCCGCGATGGAATCGTCCGAAGTGAACTGGTGCACCGCGACCGTTTCAGCGCATTCGAGCAGGAGATCGCGGACCGCGACCTGCTTTCGACCTATATCCCAGTGTGGTCGGCCCTTGGGGGCGGTGTCGAGGCGGTGTTCGAGGTGTATGACGACGTCACGCCCTTCCTCGTCTTTATCAATCAAACCCAGCGGTTGGCCGTCTTCTGGGTGGTCGGGATCTTTGGCCTCCTCTATGCCTTCCTATTCCTGATTGTCCGCCATGCCGACGGGGTGATCCGGAACCAATACCACGAGCGCGAAGCGGCCGAGGAAGCGCTGCGACTCTGGCAGGCCACGCTGGAGCGCCGCGTCGAGGAACGGACGCTGGCGCTCGCCAGCGCCAATCTCGGCCTCGAGGCCGAGATGGCCGAGCGGAAACTGACGGAGGAACGGCTCCGTCACTCCGAGAAAATGCAGGCCGTCGGCCAGCTCGCCGGCGGCGTTGCCCACGACTTCAACAACCAGCTCACGCCCATCCTCGGCTACTCAGAGATGCTCATGAACCGGCTGGATGATCCGGCTCTCCAGAAATTCGCCAGCCACATCCGCACGGCGGCCACGCGGGCTGCGGACCTCACGAACCAGCTCCTGGCCTTCTCCCGGAAGGGCAATTACATCTCCGTCACGGTCGACATCCATAAGGTGATCGCAGAAGTCATCGCACTCCTGGAGCACAGCCTGGACAAACGGATCGAGATCCGTCAGCAGCTCGAGGCCAATCCGCATACCGTCCTGGGTGACCCAACTCAGATCCAGAACGCGCTGCTGAACCTGGCTGTCAATGCCCGCGACGCGATGCCGGGAGGGGGCAAGCTCACGTTCACAACCTCGGTCGTGGAGCAGCAAGCCGACCCCGCGGACCCGGAGAGCCTTGCCGGCCGCTACCTGGAGGTCTGCGTGGTGGATACCGGGACCGGGATGACTGCCGAGACGCAAAAGCACCTCTTCGAGCCCTTCTTCACGACCAAGCCGGTCGGACAAGGCACGGGCCTTGGCCTTGCAGCCGTTCATGGCGCCGTCAAGAACCACCACGGCAGGGTCCAGGTGAAGAGCCAGCTGGGGATGGGCTCGACCTTCGCCGTCCTTCTGCCGCTCCTGGAGAGCGCGCAAGCTGGTCTGGAAGAGGAGCCGGCCCCCGCTCCGGTCCAGGGCCAGGCGCGCATCCTGCTCGTGGATGATGAAGACCTGGTCCGGCAGATCGCCTCGGATCTGCTCCGCAGCTTCGGTTACAAGGTCACGACCTGCGAGAACGGCGAAGAGGCCGTTGGTTACTACCGTCAGTCCTGGGAGCACATCGACCTTGTGATTCTGGACATGGTGATGCCACGAATGGGCGGCCGGGAGACCTTTCTGGCCATGCGCAGCATCAACCCGAAGGTCAAGGCGATCCTAGTGTCCGGTCACAGCCTCGGCGACGAGGCCCAGCAGGTTCTGGACGAGGGCGGCCTCGCCTGGGTGCAGAAGCCGTTCAACCGCACCCAGCTGTCACGGCAGGTGGCTGAGGCCTTGCAACGCGGCTGAGGGGTCTGCTTCTGGGTGGGCTGAATGGGCGCCAGCGCTCACCGCTTTGGCAGCACCGCCTTCAGCAAGGACCGTGTCTCCCTCAGCATGGTCACGGTGTCGTCCCAGCCCAGGCAGGCATCGGTCACTGAGCAGCCGTAGCGCAACTTTGCAAGGTCGGCCGGGATGGGCTGGTTGCCCTCCTCGAGGAAGCTCTCCACCATCACGCCCACGATGGAGCGGTTCCCGCGGAGGATCTGGTGGGCGCAGTCCTGCAGCACCAGGGGCTGCAGGTGGGGGTTCTTGAGGCTGTTGGCGTGAGAGCAGTCCACCACGATGTTCTCGGCCAGACCCGCCTTTCGCAGAGCCGCCTCCGCCAGCGAGATGCTAACCGTGTCGTAGTTGGGGCGACCGCTACCGCCCCGTAGCACCAGGTGGCCCTGGGCATTTCCCCGGGTGCGTACGATGGCGGCCTGGCCCTGGTCGTTGATGCCCAGGAAGCTGTGGGGATGGGAGGCCGAGAGGATGCCGTTCACTGCCGCACCCAGGTCGCCGTCCGTGGCGTTCTTGAAACCCACGGGCGTGGAGAGGCCGCTGGACATCTCACGGTGGGTCTGGGACTCGGAGGTCCGCGCCCCGATGGCCGTCCAGGCGATGAGGTCGCCCAGATACTGGGGCGTGATGGGGTCGAGGGCCTCGGTGCCGGCGGGCAGGCCCACCTCGCCGATGCGGAGCAGGAACTCCCGGGCCTTCCGGACCCCCTCCTCAATGTGGAAGGAGTCGTCCATGCGGGGGTCGTTGACGAAACCCTTCCAGCCCGTGGAGGTCCGGGGCTTCTCGAAGTAGACCCGCATGACCAGCAGCAGGGTGTCCGAGAGCTCGTCGGCCAGGGACTTCAGGCGCCGAGCGTAGTCCAGCCCAGCCACGGGGTCATGGATGCTGCAGGGCCCCACCACCACCATGAGGCGGGAATCCTCCCGGGCCAGGATGCGCTGGAGGTCCCGGCGGCCGATCGCCACCGTTTCCGCCACGGCCTCTGGCACTGGCAGGGCGGCGTGGATCTCGGCGGGGGAGGGCATCCGCTGAAAGCCATCGATGTTGAGGTTCTCAAGGGTCTGGTGGCTCATGGTGGTGCTTTCCTGAGGAAACGAAAAACCCCGATCCCTGGGAAGGATCGGGGTGGTGGGTGACAGGTTCCGGAACTTAGGAAGGACCCTGGCCGCGCCACGCGCGATCCGCGCGGGGGCTCCAATAGGAATAGAAAAAGCGATGGGACATGGGGGCTTCCAGGGGGTGACTCATCCTGAAGCATGGTGTGGAGAATCGTCAAGCTGGCGTAATGACCATGTTCAGACATCGATAATTGGCCGATTGCGTCCAGCCCCCGGCTAGACTCAGGGCGGAGCCTCCCATGACACGACTGCTGCCCGCGCTGGCCTTGGGCCTCGCGCTTCTGCCTCTATCGGCCCAGGAGAAGCCCCAGGCCTTCATCGGAGCCCGGATCATCCCCATCGAGGGGCCGGAAATCGAGAACGGAGTGCTGGTGGTCCACCGCGGCAGGATCCTCGCGGTGGGGGGCATGGCCACGGCCATTCCCGACGGCGCCGTGCGGCACGACGCGAAAGGAAAGGTCGTCCTGCCAGGCCTGGTCGATTCCCACAGCCACATCGGCAGCGCCGAAGGCGCCGACAGCACGGCCCCCATCCAGCCGGATGTGCGGGTCTCCGACAGCCTCAACCTGCGCAGCGCCTCGGTCATGCGGGCCCGCGCCGGGGGTATCACCACGGTGAACGTCATGCCGGGCTCGGGCCACCTGCTCAGCGGCCAGACCATGTACCTGAAGCTGCGGGGTGGCCAGACCGTGGACGCCCTGGCCATGGAGAAGCGCCCGAACGGGAGCTACCTGGGCGGCATGAAGATGGCCAACGGGACCAACTCCCGGCGCACCACCGGCCCCTTCCCCGGCACCCGGGCGAAGAGCGCCGCCCTCGTTCGGGAGCAGTTCATGAAGGCCCAGGACTACCAGCGCAGGCTCAGGGAGGCCGGGGACGACCCGAAGAAGCGCCCCGCCCGGGACCTGGCCATGGAAGCCCTGGTCGAAGTGCTGGAAGGGAAGCGTGTGGTGCACCACCACACCCACCGCCACGACGACATCCTCACGGTGCTGCGCCTCTCCAAGGAGTTCGGCTTCAAGGTTGTGCTGCACCATGTGAGCGATGCCTGGCTGGTGGCCGATGAGATCGCGAAAAGCGGCTTCGGCTCCTCGATCATCTGCATCGACAGTCCTGGCGGCAAGCTCGAGACGAAGGACATCCGCCTGACCAACGGCGCAGCCCTGGAGCGGTCTGGGGCGCTGGCGGCCTTCCATACCGACGACCCCATCACCGACTCCCGGTGGTTCCTCCGTGAGGCGGGCCTCGCCGTGCGCGCGGGCATGAGCCGCCAGGGGGCCCTGGAGGCCATGACCCTCAACGGGGCGAAGCTCCTGGACCTGCAGGGACGGATCGGCTCCCTCAGGCCGGGGAAGGATGCCGATTTCCTGGTGTTGAGCGCCGACCCCCTGAGCGTCTACACCCATGTGGAGCAGACCTGGGTGGAGGGGGCCAAGGTGTTCGATCGGGCCGATCCCAGGCATCGCCTCTACGCCGTGGGCGGCCAGGGCGCCAGCCACGACACCTACGACCTGACCCACCTGCTGGCGATGGAAGCCGAGGAGACCTACCAGTGATCCGCTTCGGCCTCCTCTTCTCCCTCAGTGCAGCCCTCGGTGCCCAGTCCCTGGCCGTTCGCGCTGACTTCCTCCACACCTCGGCGGGCCCCGCGATCCGCGATGGCATCGTCCTCATCCAGGACGGCAGGATCTTGGCTGTGGGCAGGGCCGCGGACGTGAAGCTCCCCGAAGGAACGGTGGTGCATCGCGCTAAAGTGGCCGTCCCGGGCCTCGTGGATGGCCGCAGCACCGTGGGGCTCTCTGGCCTGCTCAACCAGCCCCACGACCAGGACCAGATCGAGGGCTCGGCGCCCATCCAGCCTGAGCTGCGGGCCATCGATGCCTACAACGGCCGCGACCCGCTCGTGGGCTACCTGCGCAGCCTGGGCATCACCACCGTGCATACGGGCCACGGGCCCGGCGCGCTGATCAGCGGCCAGACCTTCGTCATCAAGACTCACGCCACCGAAGTGACCCAGGGGGTGCTGAAGACCCAGGCCATGATCGCGGCCACCCTCGGCGACGGTGCCCGATCCCGTGAGGCCGGCAAGGCACCCGGCACCCGTGCCAAGCAGATCGCCATGCTGCGGGGCGAACTGGTGGCCGCGCAGGAATACGCCCGCAAGCTGAAGGAGGCGGAAAAGGGCAAGGAGCCCGCCCGGGACCTCCGCAAGGAGACCCTGGTGCAAGTTTTGCGCAAGGAACTGCCCCTGCTGGCCACGGCCCACCGCGCGCAGGACATCCTGTCGCTGCTTCGCCTCGCCCAGGAGTTCAACCTCGACATCGTGCTGGATGGCGGCGCCGAGGCGAGCCTAGTGCTGGCCGAGCTGAAGGCCGCGAAGGTATCGGTGATCCTCCACCCCACCATGTCTCGCACTTTTGGGGAGTTGGAGAATGCCTCGCTGGAGACCGCCGCCCGGCTGCAGGCCGCCGGCATCCCCTTCAGCTTTCAGAGCGGCTTTGAGGGCTATGTCCCCAAGACCCGCGTGGTGCTGTGGGAGGGCGCCATGGCCGCCGCCAACGGCCTCGCCTTCGATCAGGCCCTGCAGGCCCTCACGATCACTCCTGCGAAGCTCCTCGGGATCGCGGATCGCCTGGGCAGCCTGGAGAAGGGCAAGGACGGCGACGTGGCCCTCTTCGATGGCGACCCCTTCGAGTTCACCACCCACTGTGTGGGCACCATCATCAATGGGGTGCTGGTGAGCCAAGGCGAGGAGACCCGGGGGCCGGTCCGCTGAGAGAAGCTCTTGCAAGGGAATTTACAAAATTGTAACCATATTTTTAAAATGATACAATTTTGTATGATTAATCGCAGGAGGCTCCATGACCCCTTCGGAGGACGCCCTTCTCCTCTCGCCGCTGCTGGAGTTGAGCCATGCCCTGGCGGCTTCGGACATCCGCTCGGCGCTGCCCAAGGCGTTGGAGATCCTGTCGGAGGCCTTCGGGGCCCTGAACGGGGCCATCCTCCTGGCGGACGAGGAGGGGAAGGGGCTGCGCATTGAGGCCGCCCGGGGGCTATCCCGGCAGGCGGCGGAGCGGGCCCACTACAAGGCGGGGGAGGGCATCAACGGCCGGGTGCTGGTGAGCGGCAAGGCCGTGGTGCTGCCCCAGGCCAGTCAGGAGCCGCTGTTCCTGGACCGCACCGGCGTGCTGAAGGAGCAGAAGCGCAAGAAGTCGGAGCTCTCCTTCTATTGCGTGCCCATCTTCCTGGACCAGAAGACGGCTGGAACCCTCTGTCTCACGGTGCCCTACGACCGGCACCGCGACTTCGACCGGGACACCAAGCTGCTACAGATCGCCGCATCCATGGTGGGCCTGGCCATGAAGGTGGCCAAGCTGGTGGCCGCGGACCGCCAGCGGCTGGTGGAGGAGAATCAGCAGCTGCGCCTGGAGTTGCGAGAGCGCTATGACCTGCGCCACCTCATCGGACACAGCCACGCCATGCAGCGGGTCTATGAGGCTGTGGCCCAGGCCGCCCCCAGCAGCACCACCGTGCTCATTCGCGGGGAATCCGGGACCGGCAAGGAGCTGGTGGCCCACGCCCTGCACTACAACTCGCCCCGCGCCGAGAAGCCCTTCATCAAGGTCAGCTGCGGGGCCCTGCCGGAGAACCTTATCGAGTCGGAGCTCTTTGGCTACGAGCCCGGGGCCTTCACCGATGCCCGGCACCAGAAAAAGGGCCGGTTTGAGTTGGCTCATGGCGGCACGCTGTTCCTGGATGAGGTGGGGGAACTGTCCCCGGCCACCCAGGTGAAGCTGCTGCGGGTGCTGCAGGAGCGTGAGTTCGAGCGGCTGGGCGGGGTGAGCCCGGTGAAGGTGGACGTGCGTCTCATCGCCGCCACTCACCGGGACCTGGAGGCCGCCGTCCGGGGCGGCACCTTCCGGGAGGACCTCTACTACCGCCTGCACGTCTTTGAGCTGTTCATGCCCCCGCTCCGGGAGCGCCAGGCGGACATCCTCCTCCTGGCGGACCACTTCGTCGAGAAGGTGGCCACGGCCCAGGGCAAGGACGTTCGCCGCATCTCCACCTCGGCCATTGACATGCTTGCGGCCTACCACTGGCCGGGCAACGTGCGCGAGTTGGAGAACGCCATCGAGCGGGCCGTCCTGGTCTGCGAGGGGGGCGTGATCCACGCCCACCACCTGCCTCCCTCGCTGCAGACGGCGGAGGTCTCCGGCACCCTGCCGGGCACGGGCCTCGGCGCGGCCGTGGCCGCCTTCGAGCGGGACCTGCTGCAGGACGCTCTGAAGTCCGCACGGGGGAACCGCTCCCGCGCGGCCCGCCTGCTCCAGACCACCGAAAGGATCCTGAACTACAAGGTGCAGAAGCACGGGCTGGAACCGGAACGGTTCCGGAATCCTTAATATTACAAAAATGTAATACATTTACATAATTGCTACATTTTTGTGTATTCCTAATACGGCGTCTGGTTGATTTTTATTATTTTAAATTAATATTTATCAACATTTACGAACATCTTAACCAAGAGAATCCGTTCCGGCACGCTCCCTGCCAAAGGAATTCAGCAGAGGGGCCGATGGTCGGTTCCGAGAACTGGGGGGACGGGATCGGAGCACACATGATCGTGGCCTGAGCTGGAACAACGGATTCCCACCGTGCTCAGGCCACACCGATCCACCGACTTTCGTAGGAGGACTATTCATGGACCGGCGGAAGCTCTATAGGCTTTTCGCAGTGGCGGTGGCCTTTGCGGCCATGACGCCCCTGCTCTTCGCGGCCGACCCGAACGGCGGCGCCACGGGGGGCATCCAGAACGTGCCTGCCGCCACTGCGGGCGCCCCGACCATCCAAGAGCTGGGCGCGGCCGTGGGCCAGACCCGTGTGGCGCTCAATTTTGTCTGGGTCCTGCTGGCGGGCTTCCTGGTGATGTTCATGCAGGCGGGCTTCGCCCTGGCTGAGACCGGCTTCACCCGCGCCAAGAACGCCGCCCACACCATGATGATGAACTTCATGGTCTACGGCATCGGCATCTTGGGCTTCTGGGCCGTTGGCTACGCCCTGCAGATGGGCGGCTCTGGTGTGCCCATGGGTGCCACCCTGAGCGCTCCGGAAGGCATGTCCAAGCTTATCGGGCCTACGATCGGCGGCAACGTCTGGGGCCTGTTCGGCGGCAAGGGCTTCTTCCTGACGGGTGTGGCCTATGATGTCTCGGCCTTCGCTATGTTCCTCTTCCAGATGGTGTTCATGGACACGGCCCTGACCATCCCCACGGGCTCCATGGCTGAGCGCTGGAAGCTGTCGGCCTTCATCATCTACGGCTTCGTCGCTTCGGCCCTGATCTACCCCGTCTTCGGCTGCTGGGCCTGGGGTGGGGGGTGGCTGGCTTCCCTGGCCAAGATCGGCTTGGGCAATGGCTATGTGGATTTCGCCGGTTCCGGCGTGGTGCACCTCACCGGCGGTGTCATGGCACTCACGGGTGCCATCGTGCTCGGCCCTCGAATCGGGAAGTACGTGAAGGGGAAGGCCCAGGCCATCCCTGGCCACAACCTGCCCATGGGTGTGCTGGGCTGCTTCATCCTGGCTTTCGGGTGGTTCGGGTTCAATGCCGGTTCGACGCTCGCAGGGACGGATCTCCGCATCGCCGTGGTCGCCGTCAATACCATGCTGGCCTCGGCTTCAGGTGCCGCATTGGCATACGCCTATACACTGAAGAAGTTTGGTGCGCCTGATCTCTCCATGGCCGTCAACGGCATGCTGGCGGGCATGGTGGCCATCACCGCCCCCTGCGCCTTTGTGACCGCGCCAGTGGCCGTGCTCATCGGCGCCATCTCAGGCATCCTGGTGGTTGCCGCCGCGCTCTACATCGAGAACACCCTCATGATCGACGATCCCGTCGGTGCCATTGCGGTGCACGGGGTCAACGGCACCTGGGGCCTCATCGCGCTTGGGCTCTTCGCAGATGGCACCTACGGCCAGGGCCTGAACGGCACCGCCGCTGGCGTGACCGGACTCTTCTACGGGGGTGGCAAGCAGCTCGTCGCCCAGTTCATTGGGATCGGCGCCAACCTCATCTGGGTGGGAACCACGAGTTTCGTGCTGTTCAAGGTGTTGGATAAGCTCATCGGTATGCGGGTAACACCCGAGCAGGAGATGGCCGGACTCGACTTCCACGAAGTTTCCGCGCCGGCCTACCCCGGTGATGGTTCGACCGTGAACACGCCTGTGATGATCCTCCCAAAGCCCATGACGACAACCGCACCCATCGGAGGCAAGGCATGAGACTCATCACAGCCATCATCCGGCCAGAGAAGCTCGAGGACGTGAAGACAGCCCTATTCGCCGCGGAAGTTACCGGAATGACGATCCTTCGGGTGGCGGGCCACGGCGGCGAGAAGATCGCTCTAGAGACTTACCGCGGCGCGCCGATGGTCTACGAGTTCCACGAGAAGATTCAACTGGAGATCGCGGTCTCGGAGCCCTTCGTGGCCGTCACCGTAAAGGCGATTCTGGATTCCGCTCGGACCGGGGAAGTGGGCGACGGCAAGATCTTCGTGCGCCCACTAGAGCAGGTCATCCGCATCCGAACCGGAGAAGTCGACAATGAGGCCCTGACGCCGGAGCCCATGCGACACCACTGAACCCGGAAACATCGTCACGCCTGGGCCCGACTCCCAGATCAGAAACCCGCTGCGCGGCCAGGCTGGAAGAGGTAAAACCATCCCTTTTCTTACAAGATATTCTTGTCAATAATGATCTGACTTTCTTCGGGAGTGCTCTCGTGCGTCGACTCTTCATCGTCCCCCTGGCCGCGGCCCTAACCGCCCACCTGCTGGCTCAGGCCCCCGCCGTGCCCGCGGCAGCCCCCGCTCCTCCGACCCCGCCCACCCTCTTGGGCTTCGCGGTGACGGGCTACACCACACTTGGCTCCCAATACATCTTCCGCGGGCTCACCCAGACGGACGGAAAGCCTACGGTCCAGGCTGAGCTCGACCTGGTGCACCCCTCGGGTTTCTATGTGAGTGCCGCCCTCAGCAACATCACCTGGATCTCGGACTCCTTCTCCTCGGGTCCGGTCTCTGCCGGCGTGGAGGTCGATCTGTTCGGGGGCTACAAGTGGGGATTCGCCAAGGACTGGACGCTGGATGTCGGGCTCTACCGCTACCTATACCCGGGTGACTACAAGGCCGTCCCCGGCTACACCCCCAACACCACGGAAGCATACTTGGGTCTGAGCTACAGCTGGGCGAGCCTCAAATACTCGCGGGTCGTCAGCGACGGCAACTTTGGGGTCGCGAAGGCCAGTGGCTCCAGCTACATCGATCTCAGCTTGGCCCTCCCTCTGGGTGAGAGCGGCTGGACCATCCTGGCCCACGGTGGGAAGACCACCTACAACACGAGTGATGCTGCGGTGAACAGCCTGTTCGACTACACGGACTACAAGCTGGGAATCGCCAAGGAGTTCAAAGGCTACACCTTCGCCTTGGCGGGAACCAACGCCGACACCAAGGATGCTGGCTACAAGAACTTGCTGGGCCGCAACATCGGCAAGGATCGCGTGACGCTAACCATCGCCAAGACCTTCTAGGCGTCCGGTGTTGAATCCGGGAACAACTCTCGCCCCCGCAGGGGGGCCGGGTTTGGACTGCTTTCGGGTGCTGGGGCCGTGGTCAGCCATCGCGGGGTTTGCGCCCTTCCTGCTGTTGCTGGGCGCCATCGCCATCCTACCGCTCCTCACGAGGACGTCGGGCTGGTGGGGTCGGCAATCCAGCAAGTGGATGCTGGCTCTGGCCTGCGGCTTGGCGGGCATCAGTTTTCATCATGCGGTGGCGGGAGACTCGGCCAGGTTGCTGGAAACTCTTCTGGACTACCTAGCCTTCATCACCCTACTGGCCTCGCTCTACGTGGTGAGTGGGGGCATCCACATCTCCGGGGCCTTCTCCGGACTGCCTTGGCTGAACACGGCCTTCCTGGCCCTGGGCGCCATCCTGGCCAATGTGATGGGTACCACCGGGGCCAGTATGGTCCTGATCCGACCACTGCTTCATGCCAACCGCCGACGACGGCACAAGGTTCATGTGGTGGTCTTCTTCATCTTCGTGGTCTCGAACACAGGCGGCCTCCTGACGCCCCTTGGAGACCCCCCACTGTATCTGGGCTTCCTCAAGGGCGTCCCCTTTACCTGGACACTGGGGCTCCTGCCTCAGTGGGCGCTGATGCAGGCCATGCTGCTCTCGGTGTTTCACTTCGTGGATGAGATCGTCTTCCATCGGGAGGAACTGGAGATCAAGCACGCCCTGGCCGAGGATCTCCGTTTGGCCGAGCGCCCGCTCCACGTCGAGGGTTGGGTGAACGTGGGGCTGCTCCTGGGGATCCTGGCGGTAGTGGTTAGTGCGGGTCAGCTGCTGCTCCCACTGCTGCATGCGAGATATGGCGAGCCCCTCGCTCAGGCCCTCTGCAAGCTGGCACAGATTCTGGTGCTGGGGCTCATCACCTTCGTGGCGTTGTGGCGGAGGCGGAGCCCGGCAGGCTCAGTCCCATTCCGGAGGAACCACTTCAGTTTCGAACCCCTGGGGGAAGTGGCCGCCCTCTTCCTGGGCATTTTCGGGGCCATGCTCCCAGCCCTCGATCTGGTGCAGGCACATGCGGCGAGCCTGCCGCTGGAACGGCCCTGGCAGCTCTTCTGGGCAAGCGGCCTGCTCAGCAGCTTTCTCGACAATGCTCCAACCTACCTCACCTTCGCCTCCCTGGCGGCGGCGAAGGCGGGCCTTGCCGGAAGTTCCCTTGGCGCCCTGGCAGAAGGCTCACCCATGCTCCTGAAGGCCGTGGCATGCGGATCCGTGTTCATGGGTGCCAACACGTACATCGGGAACGGTCCAAACTTCATGGTGAAGGCAATCGCCGAGCACAGCGGGCTGGAGATGCCCTCTTTCCTGGCCTACATGGGTTGGTCCGCGGCCGTCCTGCTCCCCCTCTTGCTAATAGAGACGCTGGTGTTCTTCCGGTAACCGGAGCGCCAATGGTGGGTGTCGACTGCGCGGCTCACGGTCTCCACCTGATTCCGATAAGCTAACCTCCATGCCCCTCGACCCGCGCCTCCTCGAGATCCTCTGCTGTCCAGCCTGCCACGGCGACCTCCTGGAGAAGCCTGCGGGCCTGCACTGCCAGTCCTGTGGCCTGCTCTACCCCATTGAGGACGGAATCCCCGTGATGCTGGTGGACGGGGCCAAGAAGGTGGACCTGTGAGACTGGACCGCACCCATGCTGAGTCCCTGCTCCAGCGCATGGAAGGCCGGAAAGTGGCGGTGCTGGGCGACGTCATGCTGGACGAGTATCTGTTCGGCGAAGTGAACCGGATCTCGCCCGAGGCGCCGGTGCCTGTCGTGCGGGTGCTGCGGGAACGGGCGGTGCTAGGCGGCGCAGCCAATGTGGCGGCCAACCTGAAGGCCCTCGGCACCGAGCCCCTGCTTATCGGAACCCTGCAGAAGGACGCAGCGGGGGACCGGGTGCTGGGCCTGCTGACTGGCCTGGGTGTCTCCATCTCGGGGCTAGTGCTCGATACCTCCCGCCCAACCATCATCAAGACCCGCGTGATCGGCCAGCAGCAGCAGATGCTCCGCATCGACCGGGAGGATCCGGGCCTACCGGACGCCGCAGTGCTCCTGGGGCTGAAGGACCGGCTCGAGCGGGCCTTGGGTTCCGCCTCGGCGCTGATCGTCTCGGACTACGCCAAGGGCACCATCAATGAACCGGTGATGGAAACGGTTCGCGCCCTGTGTGCCGCCCGGGACATCCCCTGGATCGTGGACCCCAAGCCGGCTCACAAGGCCCTCTACCGTGGCGCCACTCTGATGACCCCCAATACCAAGGAAACCGCGGAGCTGACTGTTCGCAACGCGAGGTCCGACATGGAAGTGACCATCGCAGGCCGGGCCCTGATGGCCGAGCTGGGCCTGAAGGGCCTGCTGGTGACCCGCAGCGAGCGGGGCATGGCCCTGTTCGCGCCGGACGAAGACCATGCGGCGCCCTGGATGATTCCAACCGAGGCCCGCGAGGTGTTCGATGTGAGCGGCGCCGGGGATACCGTCATCGCCGCCTTCAGCGCCGCCATTGCGGCAGGTGGCGACTGGCGCGAGGCCGCCATGCTCGCCAATGCCGCCGCCGGCGTGGTGGTGGCCAAGGTGGGGACCGCCACGGTCACGCCCCTCGAACTGCTGGCGCACTACCACGAGCAGGAAGCGAACTAGGGCCTGAGCTCGATGGCCAGGAAGAACTTGTCGCCCGTGGCCAGCCGCTCTTTCACCTGGGTGAAGTTCAGGTCGAAGGTCTCGGTCTCGCCCGGCTTGATGGTGCCGACCTTGGTGCCGCCGGAGGCCACGCCAATCAGGCGCCCCTCCTTGTCCACCACGGCCACCGCGAAGCCCGCCACTTTCGCGAACTTGCCGGTGTTCGTGACCTCGACTTGGGCCCTTGTGCCGAACTCGGCACCCTTCAGGAGGTTGAAGAACCCGGGCTGGACCACGCGCTTGTTGAAGAAGATGCTGCTGACCTTCAGCCCATCCAGATTGACGGTCAGGGGGATGACGCGATCCCAGGCGAAGGGGAAGGTCTCGGAATAGAAGGACAGCGGAGCGGCCGGGGTGGCCGCCACCGGGGCCACCGGGGCGGGTTTGGGGGCCGGGACCGGAACAGGGGGCGCCGGCTGGGTTGGGGCCGGGGCTTGCACCACCGGTGCTTCCGTGGGCGGAGGCGGGATCTGGAGGGGTGGCTCCTGGGCCAAGCCCAGGGCGGCGAGGAGAAACAGAATCTGCATATCAGCTCTTTCCGAACAGGCCCCCGAAGAGGCTCTTCTTGGAGGAGGCATCCCCGAGACCGGAATCCAGGCTGGGGGCGCCACCGCTTCGCTCGCGGCGGAGACGCTCAAAGACCGGCCGCAGGCCCGGAACCTTGTGGGCCTCAAGCCAGTTCTCACTGTGTTGCCGGGCCACGAGGTGGTTCTCGAGGATGCGGCCCTCCTCCACCCAAGCCATCAGCTGGGGCATGGTGAGACCTCCGTAGATGTCCTCGCCGATCTTAAGACGCAGCAGCTCGGCGCCGGTGTCGGGGGACTCGGGGAGGGGAGCGAAGGAGCGGGTGACGGGAACCGTTGCAACCAGGTCCCGGTTTGGCTCGGGCGTCGTGATGAAGTCCGAGGCGCGCAGCGCCACGGTGGCCTCCGCTGGAGCGGAGGCGGAGGCGATGATGGCCTGCATGTCCTCCTGGGTCAGGCGCATGGTCGAACTGGAGGGACCGGCCAGATCCTCCTCCGTCAGTCCCGAGGCCGTGGGGCTGTCGCCTTGGGTTTCGGTGCCCGTGGCGCGGGGAAGGGCGGGGGTGGGCCCAAGCGTGCTGTCCAGGGCGGACAGGGCGGCGTCCATGTCCATGGCATGGGAGTCCTGGCTGAGCTTCATGCTTCCGGCGGCGGGGGAGCTGCCGAAGAGCTTTTCGATGGCATCCCGGGCCGAGGTGTAGCCCGACAGGGTGGTCTCTGTGATCTCGGGTGGGAAGGCGGGGGCCTCGGCTTTCGCCTCGGGCAGCGACTCGGGGATGGCCACCAGGGTCTTTTCCAGGATCTCCTCGTCGGCCACGTCCAGATCGCCCAGGGTCAGGGAAGAGGGCAGGGACTCGGTGGGCATCGGTTCGTCCAGGTGCACCGACTCGATGCTCTCGGGGAAGAAGTCATCCAGGGATGGTTCCACCGGGGGCGCGAGCAGCCGCTGGACCACATCGCCCACGGGGAACAAGCTGCCGCAGGAGAAGCATTTTGCCCGCCGGATGACCGGCTTCAGCCGCTCGGGGCGAAGGCGGTAGCGGGTGGTGCAACTCGGGCAATGGATCGCTTCGGCCACCGGTCACTCCTAGCGTTTCGAGCAGGATAGCACCGAGCCAGGGTTTGGCGTCCAGCCGGGCCGGGTATCCTCGAACCACGGAGGCACCGTGCAGGGCGTGTTCATCACCATCGAGGGCGTGGAGGGGTCAGGCAAGTCCACCCAGCTGCTCCACCTGTCGGAGCGCCTGCGGCACCTCGGCCTGCCCCTGGTGGTGACGAAGGAACCCGGCGGCACGGCCCTGGGCCGGGAGATCCGGCGCCTGCTGCTCGAGCGCCACGGCAGCGGGGAGACCTGGTGCGCGGAGGCCGAGCTGCTGCTGTTCTACGCGGACCGCGCCCAGCACCTGGAGACCGTGATCCGCCCGGCCTTGGCGGCCGGGAAGGTCGTCCTGGTGGACCGCTTCGAGGATTCCACCCGCGCCTACCAGGGGGCCAGCGGCGTGGCGGAGTCGTCCCTGGACCGGCTCAGCGAGCTGGTGCTGCGGGGGCTCAAGCCGCACCTCACCGTGATGCTGGACATGGACCCCGAGGTGTCCCTGCAGCGAGTCGAGGTGCGGAACCTCTCGCTGGGGGCTGAGTTCGCGGAGACACGCTTCGACGAGGCCGAAGTGGACTTCCACCGGCGTGTGCGGAACCGCTTCCTCGCCATCGCCCAGAACCATCCCAACCGGGTGGCCCTGATCCCTGCGCGGGATCCTGTGGATCAGGTGGAGGCCGCCATCTGGCAGCGGGTGGCCCCCCTGCTGCGAAACGCCGGGTTCGGAGTCGACTGATGTATTCGCCCGACATCGCCGGCCACCATGCCATCCGCGAGCGGCTGCTCCAGCGGCTGCAGGGCGGGCGCATCCGCGGCTCGCTGCTGTTCGTAGGCCCCGAGGGCATCGGGAAGCGCCGCGTGGCCCTGGAGCTGGCCCAGCGCGAGCTCTGCTTCCGGAGGACCGCCTGCGGCCAGTGCGAGGGGTGCCGGATATTCCAGGGGGAGGACCTGCCCTTCGAGCTGCCCAACCTGCTGCGCGTCGCCCCCGAGGGTAAGGCGGGCGTCATCCGCATCGACCAGATCCGCGAGGGCCTGGATTCCAACAACCAGCCCCGGTTCAGCCGCGGGGTCATCGAGTGGGCCGCCTTGGCCCCGGCCATGGGCTGCCACCGCTGGATCCTGGTGGAGGAGGCGCACCGCCTCAACGAGTCCAGTGGCAACATCCTGCTCAAGACCCTGGAGGAGCCGCCCCAGGACACCCACTTCATCCTGGTCACCCACCGCCCCGAGGCCCTGCTGCAGACCATCCGCAGCCGCTGCGAGCGCATCCCCTTCGCGCCCCTGGCTCCCCGGGAGGCCTGGGCCGTGGCCCAGCGGAACGGCTGGCGGGAGGCGGACCACGACCGCTGGTTGGCCCTGGGGGAGGGGAGCCTGAGGCACCTGGACGAGGCCGCCTTCCGTCGCGCCGAGGCCCAGGTGGAGGCCTGGCTCGCCCTGATGGCGGGTCGCGCCTTCGGAGAGGCCTCCGAGCCCCTGCTGCCCGAGAAGGAATCCGCCCTGGCCCAGGGCGAGCAGCTGCGCCAACCCCTGGAGCTGCTGCTGCGCCTGCTGGCCGACCTGGCCCGGATCCGCGCCGGGGAGACCCCGGCCCTGGCGCCCTGGCGGGAGGCGCTGGCGGCCCTGGCGACCCCGGAACGGAACCTGAAGGCGCCGCAGGAGGCCGCCCTCCAGGCCCTGCGGCACCTGCCCCGGAACCTCAGCCCCGAGCCCCTCCTCCGGGAAGTGGCGCTGGCCTTGGTGTCGTGACCGGGATCACCGGCCCAAGCGCTAGAATGTGTTTAGGAGTTCCGGCTCCTGAATAGGAGATCCCCATGTCCGAACCCCTCTACGGCCACGACCTGCTGAGCCTGCTGATGGAGAAGGGCGGAACCTGCACCCTCGAGGACCTCCGAGCTGCCTCTGCGGCAGCCCACGGCCAGACGGCGATCTACTGCAACTGCCACGGCGACAGCTTCGACTTCGACGGCGTCATCGCCTTCCTGGGAAGCAAGGGCAAGGTCCGCGTGACCGATGGGACCGTCAGCCTGGGCATGGCACCCGCCTGCCAGCACTGAATCAGGTCTGGGCGATCACCACGCCCGCGATGACGAGGGCGGCTCCCACGCCGAAGGCTGCGGTCGGTGGCGTGCCAAAAACCACCCAGGCCAGCAGGGCCGTAAGGATGGGCTGACCGTTGGCCACGATGGACACCCGACTGGCCTCCCGCAGGCTGAGGGCGCGGAACCAGAGCAGGTACATCACCACGCTGGAAACCAAGCCCAGGTAGGCTGCGCCCAGCCAAGCCGAGAAGGGAATGTGCGCCGGGTGGAAGTCCCCCAGCCCGAAGGCGCCCACGGGGAGGAAGAGGGCCGTTCCGAGGAGGATGGTCAGGCTGGTGGCGGCCTCCGGGCCATGCTTCAGGAGCAGGGGACGGCTCTGCACAGTGAACGCCGCCCAGGCCACCACCGCCAGCAGGATCAAGAAGTCTCCGGCCAGCCAAGTGGATGGAAGGGTGCCGTCCTGGCGACCGCTGAAGAGCCATACGACACCGGAGAAGGCCAGGGCGATGCCGGCCAACTTGCGCCGGGTGGGCTTCTCCGCGCCTTTCAGCCAGCTGTGCAGGAGAACCACCGTCGGCGTGAGGGCGTAGAGCAGGGCCCCATGCGAGGGCAGGGTGAGCTTCAGTCCCCAGAGGAACCCGAGCTGGTTCAGGACCACACCGAGGAATCCGGAGAGCAGGAATCCCCGCCAGTCCTCCCGGAGCAGCGGGCCCAGGCGCGTCCCGCGCAGGCCCATGAGCAGGAGGAAGCAGAGGGCGGCCAGGACGAACCGGAAGAGGCCCAGGGCCAGCACAGGGAAGTGCGCGGTTGCCGCCTTGCCCATGATGTAAGTGCCGGCCGCCAGCCCAGTGTGGGTCAGCATGATGATCCAGAACCGGGCGCGCGCAGTCATCTCCCGAGCATGACAGCTGAGGACGTGATGCCACGGATGCTCCCCGCCCACCTGCAGACCACGCCCCTGTTGATGAGCCGGAACGGCCCCCTGTCGGAACCAACCAGACGAGGGACCTGGCGGCCTCCCTGCCGTCTCTGCCCCTATGCCCTTACACTGGCGAGGGAGGCCCCATGCAGCTGCTCCGCATCAACCACCTGGGCATCGCCGCCACGGGCCTGGACGAGGCCATGGCGCGCATGGCGCGACTCTTCGACATGGCCCCCGAACACACGGAAGAAGTGGCCGAACAGAAGGTGAAGACGGCCTTCTTCCCCGTGGGCCAGAGCACCCTGGAGTATCTGGAAACAACGGATCCCGAAGGCCCCATCGGCAAATTCCTGGCGAAGCGCGGCCCCGGCATCCACCACGTCTGCTTCGAGGTGGACGACATCGACGCCGCCGTGACCCAGCTGCTGGCCAAGGGCGTGCGCATGATCGACCAGGCTCCACGGAACGGCGCCCATGGCTGCCGCGTGGCCTTCATCCATCCGGCGGAGACCGGTGGTGTGTTGATGGAGCTTAGCCAGGGGCCGGGGACCGCACCATCCCATGGGTGAGGCGGCCACGTCCAGGAGCAGCTGGTGAACCGAGCCTTCGTCAAGGACCCAGATGACGCGGGACGCCCGGAGGAGGTGCCCGAGCGTCCCCAGAGTCCCCACCCCAACTACGTGACGCCCACCGGGCTCCGGCAGCTGGAGGCCCTTGCCAGTGACCTCGCCGTCCGCCGCGACCACCTGCTCGAGGCCGGGAAGCTCGCGGACCCGCACGAGCTGGCCACGGTGCAGCGGGACCTGCGCTGGGTGGAGGGGCGGCTCCAGCGCGCCGTCAGGGTGGATCCCACGGTCCACGCTCCGGACCAGGTCCGCTTCGGGATGACCGTGGAGGTCCAGGACGAGGCGGGGCGGGTCGAGATCTACTGCATCGTGGGCGAGGACGAGGCCGACGCCGCCCTCGGGAAGATCAGCTGGGTCTCGCCCCTGGCCGAGGCCCTCCTGCATGCCGAGTCCGGTGACGAGGTGGTGTGGCGGCGACCCGCCGGAAACAAGCGGCTCGAGGTCCTCGCCATCCGACCCGGTCCGGCGGAGTAAAGGGCACTACTGCCACCCCCCAGGGTCGGGGACCAGTTGAGGTGTTCGGGTTCAACCTGACTATGGAGCGCCCGGGGCGAAACAAACTGAGACCGGACAAGCAGGTCGTCGCGCTATTCACAGATGAAGGGCGAGGACCCTGGGCAGGCGCACCTCGAAGCAAGTCCCTCCTCCCGCCTCGCTGGTCACGGTGATGTCCCCACCCGCATGGGCGACGATGGCGGCGACCGTCGCCAGCCCGAGTCCTGTCCCCTGCGACCCCTTGGTACTGAAGAAGGGCTCGAAGATCTTCTCCCGGACCTCGGGGGGGATACCTGCTCCTGCATCCGTGACGCGGAGGCGCACCCACTCGCCGGTCGCCTCTGCTCGGGTCTCACCCCGCTTGAGGAGGGCCGCTGCCTCCAGGGCGGATTCGATCCGGATCTCGCCGCTAGGCTGGCTGGCGTCCCTGGCATTGGCCACCAGGTTCATAAGCATTCGTTCCAGGGAGGTGGGGTCCAGCGGCACCACGGCGCCGGGGCTGGCAGTGCTGATGCGGACGGTCACCCCGTCGCCAGCGAGGTGCGCGATGGAGTCCCCATTCAGGACCAGGTATTCGTCGAGGACGCAGCGGCCGGCCGGGGCAGCCCCTGCCCGGGCGTAGCCAAGGAGCTGGGCCACCAGGGCCTTCCCCCGCTCTGCCTGGCGGGCGACCAGGTCCAGGGACTTCACGGCCGGAGAGGAACCGGGCAGATCCTCTCTCGCCAATTCCACGCCAGTGGAGATCCCCTGGAGCACGTTGCCGAAGTCGTGGGCCACACGGGCCGCCAGGTCGCCGAGGCTGGCGAGGTGGCGCGCCTTGAAAAGGCGGGACTCGGCGTTTCGCAGTCGCTCAGACTGCTCGAAGATGGCGAGCTGCTCCAGGCTCAGGGATACGACCAGGCAGATGGCGCCGAACGATGCGACCTGGGCCATCTGCAGTCCGGCCACCAGGGCCAGTTGGGAGAACCGGGCCGTGTTGAAGCCCCCGGTCGGCAGCAGCAGAATGGATGCCTCGGCGCGGAAGGTGAACAGCAGGAAGCCGAAGGCCAGCCAGCGCAGCATCCCGGCGTTGCGCGTGGCTATGCGGCTCTCCCGCCAGGTGATCCAGGCGAGCCAGAGGAAGGCGGCGGCGAAGACATGGTCCAGCACGTTCGGCGGGATCCAGGGAACTTTCAACGCATCGAGGATGTCCCAGGTGATGGCACCGAGCCCGAACGCCAGTTGCCAGGTCCGGTCGCGCCGCCGAGACCGCTCCTCCGGCCTACCGGAAAGTTTTCCGGCGACCGGGCGCCACAGCCACCACATGGCCACCACCGTGATGTCCTGGGCCGCGGCCGCGGTGGCCTGCCACAGCCACGGCTGGCGGGTCTTGAAGGTCATGACATAGAACAGCGAGAACACCAGCAGCATGAGGAAGCAGGCCCAGCCGCGGGCCAGGGTGGCGATGGCCTCGTGATGAAAGAGCCTCACCAACCCGACGATCGCCACCAGCAGCACCACGCTGAGCGTCACCTGCATCAGCTGCGAAAGCAGCAGGGCGTCGAGGGGCACCAACTCGGCCAATGAGTCCTCCCGGCACGGTCCAAAGGGGGCCAGATAATGGACATGATCAGCGCGTGCCTGCGCTACAGCAAGGAATGTGTCCCGCTACCGCCGCCAGGCGTGAACGCAGAAATGGGGAAAGGCTGTCCCGCCCGTTACCGCGGGCGACTCACAGCGCCTACGCCACCAACAAGGATGCTCCTGAAAGCCCTGCCTGCTAGCCCACCCAGCCCAGGTAGCCCAGCCACAGCGCCCGCCCGAAGAACACCACGAGGGGTGTGGCCAGGGCCAGGAAGCAGCCGAAGGGCAGCATGGTCTGGCCGTCGCCTTTGCGCAGCAGCATGAGGGGCAAGCCCACGGCGGCGCCCAGGCCCGCGCCAAGGAAGAGGATGCCCAGCATGGGGGCCCAGCCCCAGAAGGCGCCGAGCCAGGCCAGCATCTTGAAGTCGCCCATGCCCAGGCCGTCGGTCTTGCGGATCGCCCTGTAGATCTGGTTCATGAGGGCGGGCACGCCGTAGCCCACGGCCAGGCCGATGAGGCTGGCCTGCCAGGTGACGGCCGGCTCGAAGCCAGCCCAGGCAGGAGCCGGCTGCAGGCCGTTGTGAAAGGCCAGGGCCTGGACGAGGGCACCACCGCCGGTCCAGATCTGCACGAGGGCCTCGGGCCGCAGCACCTGGGGCAGGGTGAGGAGCACCCCCAGGGCCATGAGCGGAAACTGCAGCGCGTCCGGCAGCATCATCTCCGTGAAGTCAGTGAAGAACAGGACGATCAGCGCGAAGCCGCAGATCAGGCCCTTGAACCAGATCAGCGTGCCGAAGGGGAAGAGCCAAGGCGAGGCGGCGAACAGCAGCCCAGCCAGCAGCTCCACCAGCGGGTAGCGCACGGGGATCTTCCAGCCGCAGGCGGCGCACTTGCCGCGCAGCCACAGCCAGCCCAACAGGGGCACGTTGTGCCAGGGCTTGATCCTCGCCTTGCAGCCGGGACAATGGCTGGCCTTGGTGACCACATTCCGGTCGGCGGGCTCTTCCTGGGGCAGGCGGTGAATCAGCACGTTGCCGAAGGAGCCAACCACCAGGCCGAAGGGAGCCAGCAGCAGGGAGAGCAGCCAGGTTGGGAGGTCGATGAAGGGCATGCGTCCACGATAGCGGGGACTTCCCGGCGATTCGCGGCAGAATGAAGTGTCCACTCCTGGAGTCCCCGTGATCCGATCCGCCCTCGTCGCCCTGGTCCTCGCCCTGCCCCTGGTTGCCCAGGCGCCCGCCCCCCAGCCTGCCCCAGCCCCTGCGCCCACCCCCGCGGCCAAGCCCCGGGTGCAGCTGCTCACCAGCTACGGCCCCATCGTAGTGGAGCTGGAACCGGAGCTGGCACCGAAGACTGTGGCGAACTTCCTGCAGTACGTGAAGGACGGCTTCTACAAGGGCACCATCTTCCACCGCGTCATCGACGGCTTCATGGTCCAGGGCGGCGGTATGACAGACACCCTGATGGAGAAGCCCACTCGGGACCCGATCCTCAACGAGGTGGGCTCGACCTTCAAGGCCGGCCTGAAGAACGCCAGGGGCACCATCGCCATGGCCCGCACCCAGAATCCACACAGCGCCTCATCCCAGTTCTACATCAACCTCGTGGACAACCCCAGCCTGGATCCCCACGGCTTCAGCGAGGAGGGCTTCGGCTACTGCGCCTTCGGCCGCGTGGTCTCGGGCATGGAGGCCGTGGACAAGATCGCCAAGGTGCGGACCGAGTGGCGCCGGGGCATGGGCGACATCCCGCAGTTCCCGGTGTATCTCAAGGACGCGGTCCTGCTGCCGCCCCAGTAGGATCATGGTGCACCGCTCCCTCCTGCGGCCCCTGCTCGTCTGGGCCGCCGGTTCCCTGGCCCTGGCCCTTGCCGTGGTGCTCTGCTTCCTGCTGGCACCCTTCCTGGGCGGAGCAGGCGCCTTCTGGGCGGTGGCTCCGCGCTACATCCGTGCCACGGCCTGGGCTTTCGGCATCCGCCGGGAGCTGGAAGGCTGGGAGGGCCTGCCGGCGGCGATCCGGGACGGCTCCCAGTCCGTCATCTTCGCGGGCAACCACACGTCCCTGCTCGATCCACCCCTGGTCATCTCCACACTGCCCGGCAGACCCGTCTTCATCGCCAAGCGGGAGCTGGCCCGGGTGCCCTTCCTGGGCTGGGTGATCTGGTTGGCGGGCTTCATCTTCATCGACCGGAGCCGCCGGGACACGGCCCTGGAGAGCCTGCGGTCTGCCGCCCGTCGCATCCGAGGCGGCCAGTCCATCGCCGCCTTCCCGGAAGGCACGCGCAGTTTCGACGGGAGCCTGCTGCCCTTCAAGAAGGGGATCTTCACCCTGGCCATGGAGACGGGGGTGCCCATGGTTCCCTTCGCCATTCAGGGCGGCGTGGATATCCTGCCCAGGGGTGGTTGGCGAGTGCGGGCCGGCACCTACCGGATCATGGTGGGTCAGCCCCTGCATCCTGAGGACTACCCCAGCGCCGAGGCGCTCCTGCAGGCCACGGAGGCCGCAGTGCGTGGGCTCTTGGGGCAGTCCTGGGTCAGTTCACAACCTTGATCGAAGGTGGCGGGCCCTGCGGGCGCTGCCGGTCCTTGGGGATGAAGATGGCGCCGAGGACCGAGGCGACCACGCTGGATACCAGGGCCCCGAAGAAGCCCGCCCAGAAGCCGCCCACCGTGAAGTTCAATCCAAGTTTCGCTGACAGCATGCCGGCCAGCCAGAAGACCAGACCGTTGATGACGAGACTGAAGCAGCCGAAGGAGCAGGCCATGGGCACCAGGGCGATGAGCTTCAGGAAGCTGCCCACCGTGGTGTTCAGGGCCGCCAGGATCACGGCCACGATGAGCAGGTCCAGGAAGGAGCCGTGGCCCAGGCCCGGCACGAAGGAGCAGGCCACCAGCAGGCCGATGGCCGAGAAGACGAAGCGCAGCAGGACGCTCATGAGGGCATCCCGTCCTTCTCGTTGGCCTGGGTGATGACGCTGCCGGGCGGCACGCTGCGGGTGAGCCACACGTTGCCGCCGATGGCCGAGCCCTTCCCGAGGGTGATGCGGCCCAGCACCGTGGCATTGGAGTAGACGATGACGTCGTCCTCCACCACGGGATGGCGCGGGACGCCCTTGACCGGGTGGCCCTCGGCATCCAGGGGGAAGCTTTTGGCGCCCAGCGTGACGCCCTGGTAGATGCGCACGTTGTGGCCGATGACGCAGGTCTCGCCGATGACCACGCCTGTGCCGTGGTCGATGAAGAAGCGCTCGCCGATCTGGGCACCGGGGTGGATGTCGATGCCCGTGAGGCTGTGGGCGTGCTCGGTGATCATGCGGGGTAGCAGGGGCACGCCCAGCTTCAGCAGCTCGTGGGCCAAGCGCTGACTGGCCACGGCCAGCAGGCCGGGGTAGGAGAAGAGCACCTCCTCGGGGCTGGTGGCTGCGGGATCGCCCTCGAAGCCGGCCTGAATGTCCGTGGCCAGCAGGTGGCGCACCGCGGGCAGCCGGGCGAGGAAGGCCTGGGCCAGTGCCACGGAGCGGGCCCGGCACTCGGTGCAGGCGGGGTCCGTGGCCATGAGGCCTCGCTGGATCTGGTCCGACAGGCCGTGGAGCACGCGGTCCATGCGGGCGCCCAGGTGGTAGCGGAGGGTCTCGGCCGTGAGCTCCGAGGGGCCGAAATAGCCAGGGAAGAGCAGGGCGCGCAGGTCCTCCACCAGGGCAGCCACGGCCGTGCGGGAGGGAAACTCCCGGCGGCCCAAGGGCATCTCGGTCAGGGCCGTGGAGGCCTCGGCCAGGGCTTCGACGACGGCGTGGAGGTCGGGGGAGGGAGATGGGTCTTTCGACATGGAGTGAGGATACTCCGGCCGAGGCTCAGTAGGTCCAGGTCAGGGCGCAGCCCGTCTCCTTGGCCACCTTCTCCTTCAGCGCCTCGTCGTACTTCAGCCGCAGGTCGCGGCCGGCCCTCACCCGGGCCACAAGGCCCTCCTTGGAGCGGTACTCGAAGGTCACGGGCAACTCACCCCTGTGGTCGCCGAGGACCGTCGCCAGGCGGGGCGGGCACTCACCCGGGGGCAGCCGCACCAGGGCGCCAGTGAAACCCAGCCCCTGGAAGCCCTCCAGGGGCTCCAGCAGGGTGGCGAAGACCTTCACCACGGTCTGCTCTTCGTCCTCTTCGCCCTCGGTTCCGTTGCCGTTGCCCTGGATGGTCTCCACCCGCAGTTCGCCCGTGATGCGCAGCATGGCCTCGGGCACGGCGAGGTGGCGGTAGCGCTCGAAGGGGCGCAGGGCATCCTTCTTCTTGGTGACGGGATCCCACTTGGTGGCCATGAGGAGGACTTCCATCTTCCCGGTGGTGTCCTCGACCTGGAGGATGGCCCAGGGCTCCCCCTTCTGGTTGGTCTTGAAGGCCACGGTGGAAACCATGGCGCCGAGGGTGACCTCGTTGCGATCCCGCAGGCGGCCGGAGGTGGCATCCTCTGCGATCTTGGCCAGGCTGCCGTGGGTGTGAACCTGGATGGCGTCGGTGAACTCCTCCAGGGGATGGCCGCTGACGAAGAGGCCCAGCACCTCGCGCTCGGCGGCCAGCCGGACCTTGCGATCCCAGGGCTCGATGTTCTCGGGCACGCGCCAGTCCTCGCTGAGTGTGGCCAGTTCGGCATCGTCGAAGAGGCTGGTCATTCCCATGTCGCCGGTGCCGCGGGAGGCGGCGGACACCGCGTCCGGCAGGCCCTGCAGCAGGGCGGCGCGGTTGGGTTCCAGGCTGTCGAAGGCGCCGGCCTTGATGAGGGACTCCCACACCTTGCGGTTGGCCTTCTGGAGGTCTGTGCTCTTCAGGGCGTGGAAGAGGTCCTTGAACCTGCCCTCGGCCTGCCGGGCTTCGAGGATCGCCTGCAGGGCGGCATCGCCCAGCCCCTTGACGGCGGCAAAGCCGAACCGGATCTGCCGGTCGGAGGTGGCCGTGAAGTCCAGGGCCGATTCATTGATGTCGGGCCCCAGGACCTCGATGCCCCCCTCGCGGCAGTTCTGCACGTACTTCGCCACGTCGTCCGTGCGGCCGGACTTGGTGGAGAGCAGGCCCGCCATGAACTCCACGGTGTAGTTGGCCTTCAGGTAGGCGGTCTCGTAGGCCACCATGGCGTAGGCGGCGCTGTGGCTCTTGTTGAAGCCGTAGCCTGCGAAGAACTCGATGAGGTCGAAGAGCTCGGCCACCTTGGCCTTGTCGTAGCCCCGGCTGGCGCCCTGCTCGATGAACTTGGATTTCTCCTTGGCCATCTTCTCCTTGTCCTTCTTGCCCATAGCCCGGCGCAGCATGTCCGCCTCGCCCAAGGAGTATCCGGCGATGAGGCTGGCGATCTGCATGACCTGTTCCTGGTAGAGGATCACGCCGTAGGTCGGCGACAGGATGGGCTCCAGGTCGGGGAACATGTAGGTGACGGGCTCCCGGCCATGGCGGCGCTCAACGTAGGTGGTGCCCATGCCGGCGCCCAGGGGGCCGGGGCGGAAGAGGGCGTTCAGGGCGATGAGGTCGTCGAAGCGGTCGGGGCCCAGCTGCCGCAGCAGCTGCTTCATGCCTCCGGACTCGAACTGGAAGACCCCATCGGTATCTCCGGCGGCGAAGAGCTCGAAGGTCTTCTTGTCATCGAAGGCGCGGATGGTGGTCATGTCCTTGGGCTGGCCGTGGCGCCGGGCGATGACCTCCTGCGTCTTGGCGATCTGGGTGAGCGTCTCCAGGCCCAGGAAGTCCATCTTCAGCAGGCCCGCACGCTCGGCCTCCATCATGGTGTACTGCACCATCACCTTGCCGTCCTTGTCCCGGGACAGCGGGGCGAACTGGGTGAGCTCATCCGGGGCGATGATGACGCCCGCCGCGTGGACGCCCGTGTTGCGGGACAGGCCCTCGAGCCGGGCCGAGATGTCCAGGATGTTTTTTACCTCGGGATCGGACTCGTAGAGCTCGCGCAGCTTGTCGCTCTTCTGCAGGGCCTCGCCGATGCTCATGGGCTTGCCCGGCTCCTGGGGCACCAGCTTCGTCAGGTTGTTGGCGAAGGCGAAGTCCTTCTCGAAGACCCGGGCCACGTCCTTGATCACGGCCTTGGTCTTGAGCTGGTTGATGGTGATGATGTTGCTCACCTTGTCCTGGCCATACTTCTCGGTGACGTAGTCGATGACGCGCTGGCGGCCGTCCCGGCAGAAGTCGATGTCCACATCGGGCATGGACACGCGCTCGGGGTTGAGGAAGCGCTCGAAGAGCAGGTCGTACTGCATTGGATCAATGTCGGTGATCATCATGGACCAGGCCACGATGCTGCCGGCCGCCGAGCCGCGACCGGGGCCCACGGGCACGCCCATCTCCCGGGCCTTGCGGATGAAGTCCCAGACCAGCAGGAAGTAGCCGGGGAAGCCCATCTTCAGGATCATGTCCAGCTCGAACGCCAGCCGCGCGCGGTATTTCTCCTCGCTGTGCTTGAGGGCGCCCGCCTGCCAGAGGGGGCGGCAGCCGGCCAGGCGCTGCTCGAAGGTCTCCTGGGCGATGTGCACAAAGTAGGAGTCGAGGTCGTAGCCCTCGGGCACGGGGAAGCGCGGCGTCACGGGCTTGCGGGTGATGGGAAAGAGGTCCACCTTGGCGGCGATCTCGAGGGTGCGTTCTAGGTATTCCGGGTGGTCGGGGAAGACCGACCGCATCTCCTCGGGCGTCTTCACGAAGAACTGATCCGTGGAGAAGCGCATGCGCTTCTCCTTGGCCTTCGTGGTCTTGGTGCCGATGCAGAGCAGCGTGTCGTGCAGGTCGGCGTCGGCATGATTGAGGTAGTGGGCGTCGTTGGTGGCCACCAGCGGGATGCCCAGCTTCTGGGCCAGCTCCTGCTGGAAGGGGATGATCTCCTTCTCCTTGTCGAACCCTTGGTCCTGGATCTCGAGGTAGAAGTCCTCGCCGAAGATGTCGCGGAAGTCCCGGGACACCTTCTCGGCCTGGTCCAGCCGGTTCTGGAGGATGCGGGCCTGCACTTCGCCACCGAGGCAGGCCGACAAGGCGATGAGCCCCTCGCTGTGCTCCCGGAGGAGGTCCTTGTCGATGCGAGGCTTGTAGTAGAAGCCCTCGGTGAAGCCCGCGGACACCAGCTTGGAGAGGTTCGCGAAGCCCACGGGGTTCTTGGCCAGCAGCACCAGGTGATAGCCCGCATCACGGGAGCCGCTGGGGTCGACGCAGTCCTCCAGGCCCTCCTCACCCGTGGCGTTCTTCGCCTCGAGCTTCTTGTCGAAGCGGGTCTTGGGCGCAACATAGACCTCGCAGCCCAGGATGGGCTTCACGGCCCAGGTGCCGCTCTCGTCCTGCGTCTTCTCGCAGGCATCGAAGAGCTTCATCATGCCGAACATGTTCCCGTGGTCGGTCACGGCCACGGCGGGCATGCCCGAGGCCCGGCACTTCTTCACGAG
>Ga0268298_10001428_pt1 | contig 28179 bp, 19 predicted proteins | sample WWTPWeurt_MetaG_FD_194462 | JGI IMG/M metagenome (GOLD analysis project Ga0268298, IMG submission 194462) | Activated sludge microbial communities from WWTP in Nijmegen, Gelderland, Netherland - WWTP Weurt | ecosystem: Engineered > WWTP > Aerobic digester > Activated sludge | place... | reverse complement strand
GTGTTGTTGGTGCTGCTACCTGGACTTCTACAACCAGTGCTACTAATTCAAAAGCACTTACAGGTTTAGCTGCTTCAACAAATTATGAATTCCAAGTACAAAGTGTTTGTACTGGAGCTTCAAGTGCTTTTTCAGCATCTTCTAACTTTACTACTTCTTCTATTGTTGTTACATGCAGCGATGCTTATGAAGCAAATAATACTTCTTCGGCAGCTAAAGTAATACCAATGAATACAGATATTACCGGCTTAATTGGTACTTCAACAGATGCAGATTGGTTTAAGTTTACTACTGTGGCTCCGAATACAAAAGTTAAAGTAACACTTACTAATTTGCCTGCAGATTACGATATGAAGATGTACAATTCAAAAGTAACCTTGTTGTATACTTCACAAAACGGTGGAACTACTTCAGAACAAATTATTCGTAATTCAACTAGTGCAACTACGCTTTACTTAAAAGTGTATGGATATTCAAGCGCATTTAATGCTAGCCAATGCTATACCTTGCGTGTAAGCACAAGCTCTACTAATTTCCGTATTTTACCTGGTGAAGATGTTGACTTATCTGGTAAAGCTAGTAGCGATGGAATCTCTTTATATCCAAATCCTGTAAAAGAGTCTTTGAATATTTTATATTCATCTGATTCAGAAATTAACTCTACTGTTCAAGTAACTGATGCACTTGGACGTGTGGTAGTTGAAAAGACTCAAGATTTGCAAGTAGGTGAAAATAAATTTGCTATCGATGTTCATTCTTTAGCGAAAGGAATTTATTTCGTAAGCATGACTGTTGCCGGCGAATTTTCAGTACAGAAGTTTATTGTTGAATAACACTAAACTCAAATAATAAAAAGGCCTGTGAGAAATCACAGGCTTTTTTATTGATACGAAATGAGGATTTGAATGCTGTAAATTAAACCGAATACTGAATGGTAACTGCAGCTTTGACTTGTTATGAACTTACTGAATCAATAGTTAAGTTGAATCAAATAGTAAGTCAATGATTCGAAATTTAAAGAACTAATACTTACTGTCCGGCAAAATATTTTTTTCTAAACCAAAAGGCAACATTTACCAATGCAATTAATGCAGGCACTTCAACTAAAGGGCCAATAACTCCTGCAAATGCTTGTCCGCTGTTTATACCAAAAACCCCTATTGCCACTGCTATTGCTAATTCAAAGTTATTACCGGTTGCTGTAAAGGCAATTGCTGTTGATCTTGAATAGTCGGCACCAAAATATTTCCCAATAAAAAAACTGATCACAAACATGATCACGAAATAAATTATCAATGGAATAGCAATACGAACAACATCCATGGGAATTTGAACTATTAATTCACCTTTTAAACTAAACATAATTAAGATGGTGAACAGCAAAGCAATTAAGGTAATAGGTGAAATCAGCGGAACAAAGCGGTTTTGAAACCAATCTTCGCCTTTCAGTTTTAATAAAGCATATCGGCTAATGATTCCTAGCGCAAAAGGAATTCCTAAATATATTCCAACACTTTGTGCAATTTGACCGATACTAATTGAAACTTCAAAGCCGGTATAACCAAAATAGGGAGGTAAAATAGTAATGAAAATAAAAGCATAAACGCTGTAAAGTAAAACTTGAAATATACTATTAAGTGCAATTAAACCTGCACCGTATTCTCGGTTTCCTTCGGCTAAATCGTTCCATACAACAACCATAGCAATACAACGCGCTAAACCAATTAAAATAAGTCCAATCATGTATTCCGGATATCCTTTTAAAAATAGCAGTGCCAATGCGAACATCAAAATTGGTCCAACAATCCAATTGAGGAATAGAGAAGCCCCAAGCACCTTAACATTCTTAAAAACTTCGCCCATTTGCTCGTATTTTACTTTTGCTAGCGGTGGATACATCATTAAAATTAAACCAATTGCAAGAGGTATATTGGTTGTTCCACTTGAAAACGAATTGATGAAACCACTACTGGAGGGTATTATGTAACCAATTAAAACCCCAATAGCCATTGCCAGAAAAATCCAGAGAGTTAAAAAACGGTCAAGGAAACTTAACTTTTTTCTTTGATAAGTTGGCGCACAATTAGTAGCTGACATAATTAGGAATTGATTTGTGAAAAAACATAAAACATTTCTAGGGCAATTTGCAAACTTCGCTCTTCGTACTTTGCTTCTTGAGATGGAGTATTGTCAAATTCTTTTGGATCGTTAAACGTAATGGGAATTCTTTTTTCTGCACCGGGAATAAATGGGCAATCGCCATCAGCATTTGTACAGGTCATTATTGCTGCAAATTCACTTACCGGATTAAAGTCATCGAAATAGGTTTTAGAAAAAGCAATTACCGGATGCCCGTTTTGAGCATAATTTATTGCATATACGGGATTGTTACCAGCTGATAAAGGCTGTATTTTAAAACCTTGATTTTCTAAAGTTTTTGCTACTTGTGGATACAAAGCAGTTGCTTCGGTACCTCCTGAGTAACAAAAAACATTTGGTATGCCATAGTAAGTAGCAGCAACTTGCGCCCATACTTGGGCTAAATGACTTCTTCTTGAATTGTGGGTACAAATAAAGTTTAAGCGTATTTCTTTTTGTTGTGTTACTTTAGATTGAATGTAATCAATTAAGGGTTTTAATAGTTCCTTACGATCAATTGTGACAGTTGCTGTTTTTAAATTTTGCAACACTGCCTCTATTTCCGAATAAAGCATTGAATGTTTTGCGCTCATTTTTTTACCGAATATTTAACTTAACAACACCCTCCACCCGGTTTGCAGGTAGTTGATGCACCTGCTAATTCAACTAATTTAATTTTTTGTTTTTCCGGTGGAATGCCACACTGATCACTGGCTAAACAAGCTGTTTGTTTGTTTACTAATTGAAAATTTTTTCCGTTAAATCCTAACTCGTATTTCCCTATAGTTGTATCTTGATATTCAACTTCAATTTCATAATCCTCTATTCCCAAAACTTTTTCGGATAACTCAATTATTTTTAAAAGTTTTTGTGGTTGTAGTCTATGATCAAAGTCGTTCGCATCCCACAGTTGGAAATTGACAAGTGTTTCTTTACGAACTGTTCCTCCACAATCAATAAAGTTTTTGCTTATTAAGCCCAATTCAGTAACGTGAAAATGCTGTGGAACAAATGTTCCGTTAGGTAATTGAAAACTTACTGATTCAACAGTAGTTAATAAATTTTTAATCTGTGATAGTTTCATGTTCTTGTTTTTTAGTTTAACAACAATTGTTTTTCTTTTTCTCGATCTTCAAATTAATACGCTCAAAAAATTTTCTGATTTTTTCAAACCCTTTTTCGTCAACACAATAACAGATGGAGGTACCTTCAACACTTCCCTTGATGAGTCCAGCATTTTTTAGTTCTTTTAAATGTTGCGAAATGGTAGGTTGTGCCAGCGATAATTCATTTACTATATCACCGCAAATACAAGTATTTTTTTTTAAAATGTATTCAATTATTGCAATCCTGGCAGGATGCCCAAGTGCTTTTGCTAAAATCGCAATTTCATTTTGTGTGTCGCTATAGTAATCTGTTTTAGTTGCTCCCATAGTTAATTTTAATATTGCAATATTACGATAAATAAATTAACTGTAAAAATTATTTTTCATTTTAACATTTTTTGCTGTTTGGTGTGAGTTAACGGCTAGCTCATTTAATTAACTAGGTTGAGCTGCAAAAAAAAAACCGCTTCAGAATTAACTGAAGCGGTTTTTTAAAGTATAGCTTACTGCTTATTTCTTCACAAAACTATCCATTTTGTAATCGTAGTTAAGGTAGTATGTTCCTTTTTTCAAAGTAGAGATATCTACTTTTGAATCGGTTCCTTTTTTAATGATATTCCCATAAGAGTCATATAATTCAAAGGCAGTAGCTGATGAGAAAGTGATTTGTTTGTCGATTTTAGTTTTGTCAAAAGTTACTTCCGGCAATACTGCGCGGTACTTCATTGGCTCACTCAAACGTGGTTTATCACTAAAATCGGTTTGTTTCACTCTGAATTTATTTTCACCTGAATGCGGAGTTACTTTTACAGAATAATTATTTTCCTGAACAGTTCCTTTACCCATTATTTCGGCACATTTTACCCATTTATTCCACTTAAACTGCTCAACAGTGTAAAGCATTTTGCTGGTTTCGTTGGTGGTAGTCCATGATAAATTACCTTCTTTGTCAATTTTCATTGATCCTGGTGCAACTTCATATGTGCTGCGTGGTTTTAATACTTCCGGATTTAATACCTTCGGCTTGCAATCGTCTTTGTGTTTGATTTTAACCACTACTTTATCTCCAAATTTAATTTGGTAAGCAGTAAAATCTACCTCAAAAGCACTGGTATTTATTTCATCGGTTGTGGTTTCATCGTTTACTGTTACTTCAAATGTACAAAAACCAACATTTGAACCTGCGTAAGGATTTTGTATGTATAAGTTTTTACCTTGATAGTTTCCCTCAATAACAATTACACCTGCCTGCGTGTAGGCTACACCGGCTAAAATCATAAATGCTGATAAGATAATTTTTTTCATGTGTTGTTAATTTGTTTTAGTTGCCTTCTGAAATTTTTCTTTCTAACCTCGTATCTCAACAAGTATTTTATGTGTTACTTAATTTAAACTCAACTTTACTAGAGTTGATAATGTAGTTGAAAGAGTTAGTGGTTTCTCATTCAAAAGCCAAATATAAAACATTTATTTTAGAAATAACAAATATATAAGTCATGCCGGAAATTTGGGTCAAATGTATTGATTTTCATTCTTTTATTTATCTGAGTAAATGTAAATAAAACTATTCGATAGAGTTAATTAAGATTAAAAAGACTACTTTTGCAGCCTCAAAAAATAAAAAGGAGCCATATACATTATGCAAAACCTAAGAAACATCGCGATTATAGCCCACGTTGACCACGGAAAAACTACCCTGGTTGATAAAATTCTACATCAATCAAAATTATTTCGTGAAAACCAACAATCCGGTGAATTGATTCTCGACAATAACGACCTTGAGCGTGAACGTGGAATTACCATTTTATCTAAAAACGTATCGGTAAAATACAATGGAGTTAAAATTAATATCATTGATACTCCCGGCCACAGCGATTTTGGCGGTGAAGTTGAACGAGTATTGAACATGGCCGATGGGGTTATATTGTTGGTGGATGCTTTTGAAGGACCCATGCCTCAAACACGTTTTGTGTTACAAAAAGCGTTACAAATTGGACTAAAAGCAATTGTTGTTATCAACAAAGTAGATAAACCAAACTGTCGCCCCGATGAGGTGCATGACAATGTATTTGATTTGTTCTTTAATTTGGATGCAACAGAAGAGCAGCTGAATTTCCCAACTATTTTTGGATCGTCAAAACAAGGTTGGATGAGCACCGATTACAATAATCCAACAACTGATATAACTGCATTGTTAGACTGTATCATTGAAAATATTCCTGAAGCTCCCGTTAATGAAGGTACACCTCAAATGCAAATTACCTCACTCGATTATTCTTCTTTCGTAGGTCGTATTGCTGTTGGGCGAATTAAACGTGGATCATTGCGCGAAAATATGCCCGTATCCTTGGTAAAACGCGATGGAAGCATTGTAAAATCGAGAATTAAAGAAATTTTTTCGTTTGAAGGTTTAGGTAAAATGAAGGTGGCAGAAGTTGCCTGTGGCGATATTTGTGCAGTAACCGGTATTGAAGGTTTTGAAATTGGTGATACCATTGCTGATTTTGAAAATCCTGAAGGCTTGCCTCCAATCAGCATCGATGAGCCAACAATGAGCATGTTGTTTACCATCAACAATTCTCCCTTTTTTGGTAAGGAAGGAAAATTTGTTACCTCCCGTCACTTACGCGATCGTTTATTTAAGGAAATCGAGAAAAACCTTGCATTGCGTGTAGAGGAAACTGATTCTGCAGATGCCTATCTTGTATTTGGAAGAGGGATATTGCACTTATCTATTTTAATTGAAACCATGCGTCGCGAAGGCTACGAACTACAAGTTGGACAACCTCAAGTATTAATTAAAGAAATTGATGGTGTTAAATGTGAACCTATCGAAGTTTTAACCGTTGATGTGCCTGAACCTGTATCGGGTAAAGTAATTGAATTAGTGAGTCAGCGCAAAGGCGATATGTTAATTATGGAGCCTAAAGGCGATATGATACACCTGGAGTTTGCTATTCCTTCACGTGGTATTATGGGATTGCGAAACAAAGTTTTGACCGCAACTGCCGGAGAAGCTATTATGGCACATCGCTTTAAAGCTTATGAACCATGGAAGGGTGAAATTAACGGAAGAATAAGTGGTTCACTTATTTCGATGGAACAGGGAACTGCAATTGCTTATTCAATTGATAAATTACAGGATAGAGGATTCTTTTTTATTGATCCTACCGAAGAAATTTATGCCGGACAAGTTATTGGTGAACATACTCGACCAGATGATTTAGCAGTAAACATCACTAAAACAAAAAAGCTTACAAACATGCGCGCGAGCGGAACTGATGAAAAAATGAAAATTGCACCTGCTGTTAAATTTTCATTGGAAGAAGCTATGGAGTACATACAGGAAGATGAATACGTTGAATTAACCCCGGCTTCCATTCGTATGCGTAAAATAATACTTGACGAAAACGAACGTAAACGCAAATCAAAATAATTGGCTAAAAAATTAAAGCAGCGCAAACTAAAAATTTGCGCTGCTTTTTTTATACACCGGTGTAAATAGTGAGTTCTAAAAAACGCTTCTCATTATTAGCGTAAATGTGACACAACACTTGGGCCACATTTAAATAAAACTAATGCCTTCATAAAAGTTAAAGATTCGTTCTTTTTTGCATTGAGTATTGCATGCACTATCAAATCTTAAAATACCTACTAACAACATCGCTTGCTAAATAATAAATAGTATTTTAGTCCACCTGATTCAAATCGAAAAGTGAATTTTAATTGATAAAAAATTTTTAACTATTCAACTTCAGTTATGCAGCTAAATATTGGTGATAAGGCCCCTGAATTTACTCTTTACAGCAGCGAAAAAAAAGAGATTCGTTTGCAAAATTTACAGGGTAAAAATGTTGTTCTCTTGTTTTTTCCTTTTGCATTTACCGGCACTTGTACCAAAGAACTTTGTTCGGTACGCGATGAAATTTCTGACTACAATAACCTTGATGCAGAGGTGATTGGAATTTCAGTAGATTCAATATTTTCGCTAGCAAAATATAAGGAGGAACAAGGTCTCAACTTTACCTTACTATCTGATTTCAATAAGGAAACTTCAAAGGCCTATGGCTCGCTCTACTCAACCTTTGGACTTGGAAATATGATAGGTGTTTCAAAACGTTCGGCTTTTGTAATTGACTCAAAAGGAATTATACAATACGCTGAAGTACTTGAAAACGCAAGCGAAATACCTAACCTAGCAGCTGTGAAAAAGGTATTGGCCGATTTAAACGAATGAACTAGATCTTAAATTTAACTCAATTTGTAAGCTTGCGTATACTTGAACTAAATACCGAAAAAACCTGGAGAGGAGGCGAACGGCAGACAATCTATGATCTGCTAGGATACCGCATGCAAGGGAACGAATCGTTTACCATTTGTAGAGCCGGCTACCCATTGGCAGAACATTGCATAGGAAATAACCTTCCTTTTAAAACTATAAATAACCATTTTCAACTACTTTACTTTTTGATGTTTAAGTCAAGAAGTTTTGATATTATACATTGCCAAACCAGCAAAACTCAGCAATTGGCAGTGTTTACCAAATGGTTTCACGGTAAAAAGGTGGTATACACGCGTAGGCTCGATTTCGTTCCCAAAGGATTTTTATCTATCACTAAATATAAATTAACCAACTGCATTGTAGCTATAACTCCTGCTATTCAAAAAATACTTGCTGCTGCTAATATCACCAACACTGCACTGATTTCAGAAGTAGTTGAGCAAAAAAATCTGAACAAGGAAAGAGCTTTAAAATTGATTTCCGAACAAGACAGCAACGGCAAAAAAATAATTGGAACTACTGCAGCTTTCGTGCAACACAAAGACCCTCTTACTATGGTGAAAGCTATTCATAAGCTTTACCAACTGCGCCAGGATTTTGTTTTTTATCATTTTGGGAATGGTGTTTTAATGGATGAAACCAAGCAAGCTATTGCGGCTCACAAGCTGAATGATGTTTATATTATTGGTGGATTTCACAAAAATGTGGAAGATGTGTTTAGTGTGTTAGATGTGTTTGTGATGAGCTCAGAAGAAGAAGGGTTAGGAAGCAGTGTGCTCGATGCATTTATGTATAAAGTACCAGTTGTATCTACCAATGCAGGAGGTTTGGCCGATGTAGTTGAAGGCAATGGTTTGCTAAGTAAGGTAAAAGATGCCGATGCCTTGGCTGCAAACATTAACCGCATTCTTAACGAACCTGAATTGAAAAATAAGTTGGTAAAAAATGCACATGAGGCTGCACTCAACAAGCATTCTTTGGAGGTAATCAGTAAGCAATATTCCGAGCTATTCTCAAAATTAATTAACGCTAATTAGCTGCTTTTTGTAATTGCTTAAGCTGGGTGTATTTTTGAAAAGTATACCTTGCCGAAACCCATGCAATTCTAAAGCCTGCTTTTCCATCCAAAAATCCTAATTGCAAAATATAGGAAGAAAAGAAGCGGGCAATTGGCGACAAAAGAATACTCACGTTACTCGCTTTTTTACCTTGTTGATGCATGGCGGATGCCGCAATTGAAGCAAATTTAGCTGCTTGTTTATCATGCTCGGAGGTAGTATAAAAGCTATAATGCAAAATATTTCCTTTTAAATAACCGCTGCTTGAAGCTGGTGAAATTAATTCGTATCGATCGTGCGGATTGGTGCCGCCCCAGCGACCTTTGCGACTATCCCACAAACGAAGTTTTCGATCGGGATACCAGCCCGAATGATAAATAAATTTACCGCAATAATTGGTAAGCCGGTTCATTTCATAACCGTCAAATTGCCAGTTTTTTTTTACAACTGTCAATTCATTTTTTAATGTTTCATCAATCGCTTCATCTGCATCAAGTGATAATACATGAGGGTACAAGGCCTGAGTTATTGCCCAGTTTTTTTGCTCAATATGTCCTTCAAAAGCATGTTCAATAAAACGTACACCAAGTTGGGTGCAAATAGTTTTTGTTTGGTCAGTCGAAAAAGAATCAACCACTACAATGTCATCAGCAATGTCTTTTACCGAGTTAATACAACGTGAAATGTTGCGTTCTTCATTAAAGGTAATAATCACAACCGAGAGCTGTGTCATGCAATTTTGCGCTTTGAATTTCTTTGCAAAAGTATCAATTTACTTGAGTTGAACTAGTTGCTTCTAATCCCTAATTTGTTGAGATGTACACTGTTCTGAGAATTCCGATTATATTTGCTTTTCATTACCATGAATCAAACCGACACCTTACTAATTAATTTGCAAAATGGCGATATGCGTGCACTGGCACGTTGTATTACCATTGTTGAAAATGATTTACCTGGTTATGAAGATTTACTGGTAAAATTACATCCTCGTAAAACAGTTCCGGTTATTGGTATTACAGGTCCTCCGGGTGCAGGTAAGAGTACTTTAATAAATGGGCTAATCGAGCATCTCACGAAACAAAATTTTCGAGTAGGTGTAATAGCAATCGATCCAACTTCTCCTTTTAATCATGGTTCACTCTTGGGCGACAGGGTGCGAATGAGTGAGCATTTTCTGAATCCCAATGTGTTTATTCGTTCGCTTGCAACACGTGGTTCCTTGGGTGGATTATCGGCAAAGACAATTGAAATAACCGATGTTATGAAAGCATCCGGTGTGGATTATATAATTGTAGAAACAGTAGGAGTGGGCCAATCGGAAATTGAAATTGTTGGACTTGCCGATACCACTGTATTAGTGCTGGTGCCTGAAGCAGGCGACGAAGTGCAAAGTCTTAAATCCGGAATTATGGAAATTGCCGATATTTATGTGGTAAACAAAGCCGACCGACCGGGTGCTAGCATTTTCCTAAAAAACTTGCAATTATTGGTACACGAACATGCTGCCGACAGTTGGATTCCTAAAATTGTAAAAGCAGTGGCTAGCCAGAAAGAAGGTATAGCGCAATTGGTAACTAATATCCAAGAACATCAATTGAGTAATAAAAATAAAAATAAAGCACTGTTGCTTGCAGAAAGAGCTTTTCAACTCATTCAAAATTACCGAATGAAAGAAGTGAATAAAGTAACACTTGCAAATATACTGGAACAAGAACTGAACAAACCGGATTTTAATTTATATCGTTTTATTAAGAACTACTATTAACCCAGCCAACCATCATGATTAAAAAAATTACAACAGCATTACTTTTTTGTATTCTACAGGTATACACATTTGCTCAAACCTATAACGGTATTGGTGGTAGCATTCCGGATGGTGGACCGCAAGCAAGTTTTACCATTAATGTCAGCAATTTACCCATCAGCACAATTGATACAGTATACGGTGTTGAAAGTGTTTGCCTCAATATATCACATGGCTATGTTGGCGATTTAGCAATTCGTTTGTTGGCGCCGGATGGAACTGTGGTAGATTTATCAATTGCCAATGGTGGGAATGGGAATAATTATACCAATACTTGCTTTAACAATAATACTACATCAAGTATTATTAATGGAACTCCACCTTACAGCGGTAGTTTTAAACCACAAGGTCAGTTAGGGATTGTAAACAATGGTCAGGTTGGAAATGGAGCCTGGAAATTGCTCATTCTCGACTCTTCAGCACCAGATGCCGGTATTTTATTAAATTGGCGTATAGTTTTTAGCAGCAATCCTGCGAAAGCAAAAATATTTACCTCTTCCGATTTGCCGATAGTTGTAATAAATACAAATGGTCAAGCAATTTTGGATGAGCCCAAAATAACTGCTGATATGGGCATTATTTATAATGGTGTTGGAGTTAGAAATAACCTCAGTGATCCATTCAACAACTACAATAATAAAATTGGAATTGAATACCGTGGAAGCACCTCGCAAGGTTTTGCACAAAAGCCATATGGGTTGGAAACTCGCGATTCTTCAGGCGTTGAGTTAGATACATCATTGTTGGGTTTGCCTTCAGAGCACGATTGGATTTTGTATCCTCCATACAACGATAAGAGTTTTGCACGCAATGTATTAACCTACGATTTAAGCCGCCGCATGGGTCATTATGCTGCCCGAACAAAGTTTTGCGAATTGGTTGTAAATGGCCAGTATCAAGGAATTTATGTATTGATGGAAAAATTGAAACGCGATAAACACCGCATCAACATTGCAGAGTTAGATTCAAATGATGTTACGGGAGATGAACTTACCGGAGGCTATATTATTAAAATTGATAAGTTCACCGGCAGTGGTGGGGGAGGTTGGACTTCCAATTATTTACCGGCAGCACATCCAAACGGTCAAACTATTTTTTATCAGTATGAATACCCTAAAGACGATGAAATTGAAGTGCAGCAAGAATCCTATATACAAAGCTATGTAGATAGTTTTGAGTATGCTTTAAATAGCATCAGTTTTGCCGATAGTATCAATGGTTACCGCCATTTTGCGGATGTAAATTCTTTTATTGATTTCTTCATCATTAATGAGCTTAGTAAAAATGTGGATGGTTATCGCTTAAGCACCTATCTCTATAAAAATAAGGAAAGTAAAGGCGGCCAACTAAATGTCGGACCTGTATGGGATTTTAATATTGCCTATAAAAATGCAAATTACTGTGGAGCTACTTCCACTTCAGGATGGGCATTCGATTTTGGGGCCTTATGTGGTACTGCCGATCAACAAGTTCCTTTTTGGTGGAATAAATTTATGCAAGATGCAAGCTTTAAAAACGATTTAAAATGTCGTTGGCTCGAATTGCGTTCAACTATACTGAACACAACTTTTTTAAACAATTATATCGATTCAATCGCACTGCTAACTACGGAAGCAAGAACTCGCCACTACGATTTATATCCCATTTTAGGAGTGTATGTTTGGCCGAATCCTAATCCAATTCCGGCAACCTATGCCGCCGAAATAACTACGTTGAAAAACTTTTTAAATTCACGCATTAATTGGTTAGATGCTAGTATGCCGGGTACTTGCAGTGTTTCGTCAGCTGCTGAACAATCTAAAATTCTTGCATTAAGCGCTGTTCCTAATCCCTTTCAAACTAAGTTGGGAATTAGTTTTTACACATCTTCAAAGCAAAATTGTTACCTCGAACTCATTAACGCAACGGGTGATATTGTGTATCGCGAAACCATACTATCAACCGGAAATGGAATTCAACAGCAACAAATTACTACTCCTTATGAATTAAGTACAGGAATGTATTTCTTAAAATTGACTACCGAAAGAAACAGCGAATCAATTAAAGTAAGCTTGGTTAAATAATCAACTAGCGTTAATTATTCAATAACAAGCATGCGAGTAATTTTTGAATTGTTAAATTGAAGCAAGCAATAATAAATACCTGAAGGCAATCCTTTGCGGGATAACTCTTCACGGTAAGTTCCTGCATCCATGGTAGTGTTTAGTAAAGTTCTTAACTCCTTACCTGTTTCATCCAGAAGCACTAATTTAACTGTTGACTTTTGTTTTAAGTTAAACTCCAAACTTGTGTTTTGTGAAAATGGATTTGGATAATTTTTAAAAGTATTGTCATTAGCAGAAGCGCTAAATTTAACTCCGGTTACTAGTTGATTTATGTCGGTGATGTTAGCTGAATACACCCCATTACCATGAGTTCCAATTGCCACCAAACCATCGGATGCACGCGAAACTATGTAATCGCAAACCACACTTCCAATGGTGTTGGTTGCTTGTTGTGTCCAAACTGTTGTTAAAGCAGTAAGTGTATCGGTTGCAAATAACCCGATGCTAGTTGCCACCAAATACACGGTGTGATTTCCAACCGGTAAAATAGATGCCCAACGCAAAGAAGGGCCAACACCACTTCCTGCAGAGTTAGCTTCCAAATTTCCTCCAACTTTTGCCCAAGTTAATCCACCATTATCGGTGTAATACAAACTGTAAATATTGTAGTTTGAAAATACAGCCAAGATTTTATCAGCATCTCTTGGATCAAGCGCTATGCAACTGGTGTAAGCATTAGAAGGGAAGGTAACTGCTGAAATAGCAACTGGTGATGGGTTTCCTACATTCGCATTATCAACGCGATAAATTTTCCCTTTATTATTGCCATAAAATAAACGATTCGGACTTGATTTGGAAATTGCAATTGCTGTGATTTCACTAGTTGAATCTCTGGTTAATGCTAAAGAATCCCAATTTTGATTGGTTTTGTAATAGGAATTTGTAACCGCAATTTGAGAAAGATCATTATTTCGGTAAATCATATCACCGCAGGTTAAATACATTACAGCATTATTGTTATTGGGATCGAGCACAAAAGGAGCAATAAAGCCATATTTTGTAGTATCGGCCATTAAAGGATCAATGCGTACAAAAGCACTTGTCATACCACTTGTATCCATGGTAGTTTTTATTAATTGACCTTGCTGACGGGAATAGTAATAGTTAGTACCACCATCAGAAATTGCACAATAGGAGCCATCTCCGGAAGAAGGATGTGTCCAGTTAAATGAGCTGCTCAAGGAATTTGTAAACAGTGTACCATTGTCTTGTGTACCACCAATAATTACACTGTCACCAGGAGAGGCAGGGTCAACGGCAAGTGTGTAAAATTGAGTAGAAAGATACCCCTGATTTAGTGAAATCCAAGTAATAGGAGTAGTGCTTATATCGGTAGTTTTAAAGATACCTCCATCGCATGTTGAATACATTACACCTGGATTGCTTTCTGAAAACAATATAGAATGCTGGTCAGGATGATGGTTAGGATAAAGTGGATAAAAGGGAATTGTTGCGCCTATGCCGTATCCACCAATTTGTGTGGTATTATTTTTTGAAGTAAAACCATCGGTCGAACGAAATAAATTAGAACCTCCAATTATAACAACATTTGAATTTCCGGGTTGCACCTTCACTGCTAGATCGTAGCCTCCCTGTGAGTTAAACTTATCAAAAATTCCACCAGTGTCAGGTAAATTAGCAGATAAATCGGTCCATACACCACCCGCTCCTGCACCATTGCCACTTACATAAGTATATTTCCACAACGAATTTTGTTCAGGAGTACCTGCATAATTTGTAGTTGTTTTACCAGAACCCGGGGTTTCTGCTAAAATATATACTTCATTTTCATTGTTTGGATTGATTCCAATAACCATGCGGTTGGCAGTATCAATAAACGAAGGAGAAATATCGACCCAAGTGGTACCATTTGTTGAACGCCATACACCTGGTGTATTTCCATCGGTACTCAAAGTGGCATATACCACTCCGGTCGGACTTACCGCTACATCTGTAAAATATGAAAATGAACTACCTGATGCTGCTCCTCTCGCTAATGTCCAACTAGTGCCACCGTTAATACTTCTAAATATTGCACCATACGTAGCTGCATATACTTCTTCTTGTGTAGCGTTGCTCGAATCGGTTGCAACATTCCAAACCAAATCCCATACATTGTCGAAAGTTTGAGGTGTATTTGCGCCGGTAGATGTGAGTTTGCTCCAACTTTGGCCTCCATTTGTTGATTTAAATAATCCGCTACCTAAATGAAATGCCGATCCTCCGCTGGCAGATGCACCATACGCTTCTCCAGAACCGTAGTACCAAACATTCCTATGTCCACTTCGTTTATCTTGTGCAATGCAAGTAACACTTTGATTAGTAGTTGGTGCAGAAACTTTTGTCCATGAACTACCTCCATTCACAGAGCGCCAAACACCTCCAGAAACAGCACCGGCAAGTAACACGTTCTCATCGTCAATATCATAAGCCAATGCTCTTGTGCGGCCACCGTAATTGTAAGGACCACGCGAAACCCAAGTCACAGCATTGGCACTTTTAGCATCCGCAAAGCCAGCATCATTAGGAAGCGTTGCTCCATAGGCCAATTCTTTTTCGCGAATGTTATCCGGAATTTTTCCACTAAGCGGATCTTTTAAACGGTTAAATTCCCACTCAGCACGCTTTTTTGAATCTTCTTCACCTCCTCCGCTACCTTTTGATTTGTGCACACTGGTAGTAGATTTTTTAGCTGATTTTTTGCTCTTTTGTATACCTGCGTCAGCACAAAGTACCAACGATAATCCAAGCAATGAGAGAAGAAATTTTTTCATGAGTTAGAATTTTTGTGAATCAAATATAATTTTTTGTTTTTTAAAACAGCATTTGTAGAGTGTTTATTATTTCGAATATGAGAAGGAATACATGTCCTAACAAAATGAATAAGTCTCTTTACATCAATCTTTAACTAGATGCATCATTTTTTTCAGCACTTTTGCAAACTAAATCAATTTCAATACTACACGCTAATTTATGATATACGATAAACACATTTTTATTTGTACTAACGAACGAAAAAACTCTCCTCGTCTTAGTTGTGGCGAAGCGCACGGTTCAGAGCTGATTGCAGCTTTTAAAGCAGGAATTGCAAAACGAGAAAGTAAAATTACTATACGCACTCAAAAAACAGGTTGTTTGGATATTTGTGATTTCGGTCCAACACTAGTTGTATATCCTGAAGGGATTTTTTACGTAGGAGTACAACTCAGTGACGTGGATGAAATTATTGATGAACATTTGATGAATAATCGTCCTGTAGAGCGATTGATACTTCGAAGCAAACCAATTAAAGGCTAAAGATGAATGCTGTGCAAGTACAATTGGCGAATGAGCGCCTACTTGTTGCATTATGTGCTCAAATTACCAAAGATTTTGGATTAGAAAATTTTGATTTAAGCGGCATACTTCCCAATGAAACCGCATTTAATCAGCTGTATCTTGCAATTTACCCTGTAGTGCAAAACCTTGAAAAAAATAATCGTTCTAAATTAAATTACATCATCAACCGAGTTGACATTAGTGAGCGTCAAATAAGTTCCGCATTACAGCATTCACAAAACAAGGAGTATGCTTCTCACCTAACAGAACTAATCATTAAACGCGAATTACAAAAGGTGGTAATTCGGTTTCAAAACAGTTAGGCACTATTTGCCCCTAACTCCATTCGGCAAGGCTTTTAGCTTGTTCATCTAGTAATAATTTTACAGAAAAGGAATGTAACATATATTCGCATTTCAGTAGAAATAAAATTTTATATTTCAGTTTTCTACAGATTTTCAAGAATTTACGAATGCGAATTAGGCTTGTTTTTTTGCAGATAATTACACTAGTGTATACAGTGATGGCACAGAGCCAAATTGTTATAACACCCGGTGTTAGTAATGCTGCACTAATATCAAATTTAGCCGGACAAGGTATTTCAATTTCGAATATATCGATGCATTGCAATACTGCTGCTTACGGAACATTTACCAACGGAGCCGCAAGCAGTATTGGATTAAACAATGGTTTGCTTTTAACTACTGGTGGGGCAACGCTTGCAGCCGATACCAATTCAAGTAACGGGCAAACAGATTGTTGGGACGATACCCTTGTGGATGTTGATTTGTCAGCCCTTGAACCACTAGCATTCATTGATCCTTGCATCATTGAATTTGATATGGTGCCCCAGTGCAGTCAACTCACGATTCGCTATGTTTTTGGTTCAGAAGAATACCCCGAATATGTTTCTTCAGGATATAACGATGCCTTTGGTTTTTTTATCACAGGTCCAAACCCATTGGGGGGTAATTATAATAGTGTAAATATTGCAAAGCTTCCCAATGGAACCATTGCAAGTATTGATAATATTAATAATGTAACGAACAACGCTTTCTATATAAACAATGCAAACAGCACAACTATTGAATACGATGGACTTACTACCCAAATTAATTCAACTGTAAACTTAATTCCTTGCCTCAACTATCATTTTAAATTAGCTATTGCCGATGCAGGCGATTGTGCCTATGATTCTGGCGTATTTATTGATTTTTTAGAATGTACTGCAGCCACCACACTTGCATTGACAGCTACTACAGCAACCTGTGGATCGTCCAATGGTACAGCAACAGCAATCGTTTCAAATGCAACACCTCCAATCACGTATGTGTGGAACCCTGCACCGCCTGTTGGACAAGGAACAGCAACCGCTTCAGGATTGTCAGGTGGTGCAATTTATACCTTAACTGTAAACGACGCTTCCACTTGCAATCAGGGTCCGGCTAGCACGGTTACAGTTGGTGGAACTGCTTTAACATCTGTGAATGCAATGGCCAATGTTTCAGCTTGTGCCGGTGCAACAGTGGCGATACCTGCTTTTACAAGTCCGGTTGCCGGCACAACCTATACCTGGACGAATTCAGCTACAGCTGTAGGTTTGGGCGCTTCAGGTAATGGAAACATTGCTGCTTTTACTGCAAATAATTCGGGTAATGTTCCGTTAATTTCTACTATAACGGTTGTACCTTATTTTGCCGGATGTGCCGGTGTTCCTGTTGTTTTTACAATTACGGTAAATCCAATACCACAAGCAAATACAGTAGCCGGTGCTACCTATTGCAACGGTGACAATACCGGAATTACTAGTTTTGCTGCGAATGTTCCTGGAACTTTATATAATTGGACTTGTTCTAATACTTCTATCGCCAGCTTAAATCCCTCCGGAAATCCTTTGCCTGCCAATGGAACCGGATTTATTCCCGACCTCAATGTTTTTAACCCGGGAAATGTTCCGGTGCAAGCTAACTTTACTATAGCACCAATCGCCAACGGATGTACAGGAGTTGCTGTAAATTATCTTATCACTGTTAGTCCTGATGCAATTCCCAATCCTATCTCTACAATACACGTTTGTGCCGGCGATACCGTTCACGTTCCTGCTTTTTCAGCGAATATTCCCGGAGCAACTTTTTCGTGGTTAAACCCTAAACCATCTATTGGATTGGCTGCTAGTGGAACAGGAAATATTCCTCCATTTACTGCTGTTAATTCAACCAATGGAACCATTACAGTTAAAATTAATTACCGTGCAACACCCTGTTCGTCATCACCTGCACAACTCACCCTTATTATTGAACCGGCTTTAGTAGTTAATCCACAAAGTGCTATACTTGTTTGTGAAGGTGCGCAAATAGCTGCTTCTAATTTTACAAGTAATGTTGCCGGCAGTACTTTTACTTGGACAAACAGCAATACTTCTATTGGATTGTCATTAAGTGGTACCGGTAATTTTGCAACATTTACTGCTCAAAATAGTAGCTCCCAGAATCAAGTATCAACACTATCGGTAAAAGCACAAACTGCATTTTGCAAAAGTACAGCTGTGAACTATACGATTACAGTTAAACCAACACCCTTATTAAATTTACCAAGCTCTTTAGTTACCTGTGCAGGTTCCTCAATTGCAGCAACAACCTTTAGCAGTATTCCTGCAGGTGCAAGCTTTACATGGGCTAACAGCAATTCTAACATTGGTCTTGCAGCTTCAGGAAATACGAGTGTTCCGTCCTTTATTGCAACAAATTCTACAGCGACCGCACTTGTTTCAACAATTAGTAGTATACCAACCTTAAATGGCTGCGTAGGAGTTTCAGGTAATTATACAATAACTGTAAATCCTACACCTGTGGTTACTGTCCCAACTGCAATTTCTGTTTGCAATGGTGATACACTTTCATCCATATCATTTAGCAGCACACCATCGGGTGCTAGCTTTAACTGGACCAATACACAAACTTCAATTGGACTTGCTGGCAATGGAACCGGCGCTATTGCTGCGTTTACTGCCACCAATACTTCAACTGTTTTACAAACTTCTAGCATCTCGGTAAGTCCTGTATTAGCTGGTTGTGTAGGTCAGGCCAGCAATTTTTCAATTTCAGTAAAACCGAGTCCTACCGTTTTACCACCATCTTCTATTTCAGTCTGCAGTGGCTCAATTGCACCAATAACTAGCTTTGCGAGTTCACCACTTGGTGCAACTTTTTTGTGGAGCAATAGCGATACCCTCATCGGACTTGCTAGTTCCGGCACAGGCTCTGTTCCTGCATTTACAGCAAACAATGCTGATACAGTAACAGTTTTTTCGACCATAACCGTTACACCTGTTTTAAATGCATGCATTGGTGCAACACAATCTTATGGTATTTCGGTTAAACCGCTTCCGATAATTTCAGCCCCTTTAAATGAACTAGTATGCGCAGGAACTACATTGGCTACAAGTAATTTAATCAGCGTTCCACAAGGTGCCACTTTTACATGGAATAATTCAGCAACAACAATAGGTCTGGCTGCCAGTGGTAGTGGAAATGTTCCACAGTTTGTTACTCAAAATTCGAGTAACACTCTTTTAGGTGCTACAGTTACACTAATTCCCAACCTTTCCTCTTGTTTAGGAAATGCAGTGAGTTACACTATCGATGTTAAACCTAGCCCTCAAATAGCGGCTCTACAAAACAAAAGTGTGTGTTCGGGCGATACAATCCCTACACTGAATTTTACAAGTTCTCCATTGGGTATTCAATACAGTTGGACCAACAGCGATACAACTGTCGGACTTGCTTCTAGTGGAACAGGAGTTGTCCCCTCTTTTGTTGCAGTAAATGCTGGAAATACAGGTATTTCTTCAACTATTAGTGTGCTACCTGAACTTAATTCGTGTACCGGTAATGCCGTAAATTTTACTTTGCAAGTGAAACCAATACCTGATTTTGTGGCTCCTTCCAATCAAACTATTTGTGAAGGTGCCTTAGCAGCGGCCATCCCACTTACAAGTAATCCACCTGGTGCAAGTTTTACTTGGCTCAATAACAACAGCTCTATTGGTTTAGTTGCTAGTGGAGTAGGTAACATTCCGTCATTTACTGCAATTAACAATACGGGTAATTCTATAGCTGCAGCAGTTACCATCGATTTAACCTTGGCTGGATGCAAGGGTATAGCACAAGGTTATGCTTTAACGATACATCCTAAACCTGTTGTTACAGCAGTTGCGAATCAAATTGTATGCGACAGTGCTTCTATGCCGGCAACCATTTTTTCGAGTGCTCCAGCCGGCGCTACATTTAACTGGAGCAATAGCAACACAAACATAGGTTTAGGCTCAAGCGGAATAGGAGATATTGCAAGCTTTACTGCGCACAATTCAACAACAGTTGCACTTACTTCAAATTTAACGGTAACGCCAATTTTAAATGGATGCGTCGGATTGGCTCAAAATTTTACCTACCAAGTTCGTCCTTTACCTCAGGTGTTTGTACCACAAAATAGTATAGCTTGTGATGCAACCATGCTGTCAACACCAGTATTTAGCAGCTTGCCATTGGGAGCCAGTTATAGTTGGAGCAATACAAATACTAGTATAGGATTGGCTGCAGCAGGTACAGGAAACATTCCAATTTTTTTATGCGGTAATACCGATACAATTGTTCAGCTCGCCAACATTACTGCAATTCCAACCTTGAATGGATGTGTAGGTAAAGCACAGTCATTTAGTATTACTATACAACCCAAAGCAAAAGTGATTGCACCAGCTGATATTAGTACCTGTGCCGATGAATCCATACTTCCTCAGTTGGCTAAGGTTATACCTTCGGCCGCTACTATCAATTGGACCAACTCCAATTCTGCTATAGGTTTAACGCTATCAGGCAATGGAAACATTCCGGGTTTTATTGCTAAAAATAATACTGGTAATTCAGGTGTAGCTGTCATTACTATTCGTCCTTCATTTGCCTCCTGTCCGGGAACTGATGCTTCGTTTAAAATAACTGTACTCCCTCGACCAAAGGCTGATTTTACCTACACTCCAAACCCTGCAACGATTTTAAATTCAACTATTTTTTTCGAGCAAACGAGTTTATATGCTAACAATTATGAGTGGGATTTTGGAGATGCAAGCAAAAGCACGGAGGCGAATCCTGCACATACATATTTAGATACAGCTTGTTATCCTGTTGAGTTAATTACCTACAATGATTATGGATGTATTGATACAGCTTATCACCTGGTTTGCATCAATGGCGATTTTGTGGTGTATATTCCCAATGCTTTTACTCCAGATGGAGATGGAATCAACGAAATGTTTTTACCACGAGGATTTGGCATTTCAAACAACAATTATCAATTCGAAATTTTTGATCGCTGGGGATTACTTCTTTTTAAAAGTGTAGATCCGCAAAAGGGCTGGGATGGGCGCACCTCCAACTTAATGTTAAAAGGTAATTCACAAATTGATACCTATGTATACAAACTACATTGTGAAGATAACTTAAGAAAAGGTCACGATTTTACCGGACAAGTAACCTTATACAAATAGTTGCAATAGTGCTATTTCTTTGGTCCTCGTTGTGAACCCCATTTTTTTTCTCGGCTATGTCCTGCTGGTTTTGCTTGCAAGGTTTTGCCATGTGGTCGCGGAGCACGCTGATGCTGTTGTTTAGGGCTAGCAATCGGGTTATGATCAACTAGCGGAAAAGGATGTGCATCAATAACCGGAATTTTTTTCGAAATTAATTTTTCAATATCGCGCAGGTATTCCTTTTCTTCTGCATCACAAAATGAAAAGGCTGTTCCTTTAGCACCTGCTCTTCCGGTGCGGCCAATGCGATGTACGTAAGTTTCTGCAATATTGGGCATTTCGTAGTTTATTACGAACTGCAAATCATCCACATCAATACCTCTTGCGGCAATGTCGGTAGCTACAAGTACTCGCGTTGCTTGTGTTTTAAAATTCCCTAAAGCACGTTGGCGCGCATTTTGGCTTTTATTGCCATGTATGGCTTCTGCTTTAATATGATTCTTTACAAGAATTTTCACCACTTTATCAGCTCCGTGTTTGGTGCGGGCAAACACTAATGCTGTTTTAATTTTTGTATCTTTTAAAACCTCTACCAACAATGAATTTTTATTCCCTTTATCTACAAAATAAACGAATTGATTTATGGTATCGGCAGTTGAAGAAACAGGTGTAACTTCAACCTTTACAGGTTGTACCAAAATGTTTTGCGAAAGCTTTACAATTTCGGGAGGCATGGTTGCTGAGAAAAAAAGCGATTGTCTTTTTTTAGGCAATGCATTTAATAGTTTTTTTACATCGTGAATAAAGCCCATGTCGAGCATGCGGTCGGCTTCATCCAGTACAAAAATTTCAATATCTTTTAAAGTAATAAATCCTTGACTCATCAAGTCGAGTAAACGCCCGGGTGTAGCTATTAAAATATCAACTCCGCGTTGTAAAGCGTTGGTTTGTGATCCCTGAGTTACTCCACCAAATATAACTGTGTTATTTAATCCTGTATGACGACCATAGGCGGTAAAGCTTTCGCCAATTTGTATGGCTAATTCTCGCGTTGGTGTAACTATTAAGCTTCTTACTTTTTTCTTTTTTTCGCCATGCGAACTAGCTGAAAGCAATTGAAGTATTGGAATGGCAAAAGCTGCTGTTTTTCCGGTTCCTGTTTGAGCGCAGCCCAGCAAATCGGTACCTTGTAAAACAATGGGAATAGCTTGCGACTGTATAGGAGTTGGAAGTGTATAACCTTCTTCCTGCACCGCTTTAAGTATGGGTGCAATAAGGTTTAATGATTCAAATGACATGAATTTAGTTTAAATAGGGGGGTATGAAATGAAAAAAATTCAGCATGAATTTTAGCGCAAGATACGCTTTTTATGCATACCAAGGCTGTATTTATATCTTAGGTACTGGTTTGTGCTCACATAATTTTTTTGGGAAATTATGTATATTTGATTGACTAATATTTTTGACCAAAGGCAATTTTGCTTCTTTGTATAACTAAACCAAAAACTATGAAAAAAATCTACACGTTGCTTATTTTATCAGGTTTATTCGCAAATCAATTTCTGCAAGCACAGGATTTGAATTCGGATGAGTACACTCAAGGATTACCTGCTGTTGTATCCCACAATTCAAGTAGTACTAAAGGCTATTCAAAATCCTTAAATACAAATTTAGCTCGAACAACAAGTATGGTGGGTTGCGATAGCCTGCTTACTTCTTATGCCGGAGGTAACGGTCAATCGGGCGTTATGTTTGATGTTGTTGCTTTACAAGCTTTGAATATCGAATATTTTTATTCGAGTTTTTCTATTATTAACAGTGATGTTCGTATTTATTACAAAACCGGCACTTATGATGGATCACAAGCGGATAGTACTTTATGGAGTTTTATAGGAACAGCAAACGTTGCCGTAGATTCTACAAATGTACCACGTTTAATTCCTGTTCCAATTAATCTAAGTATGAATGTTGGCGATACATTGGCATTTTACATAACCAGAGTTGGAACAACGGCTAACGCGGGAACTATTCGTTATACAAATGGAACTGCAGTAAATACAATATTTGTGGCTGATTCAGCTTTGGCGTTTTATCAAGGCATCGGTTTGGTTTATCCTTTTGGGAATACGTATACTCCACGAGTTTGGAATGGAACCATTAAATATTGCACCTTACCTGTTGGGACCGAAGAAACTACTTTAGGCAACACAACTAGTAGTACTTTTTACGATGCAGTTTCGTCTCAAATAACTGTAGAATTGAATCAAAAGGCAAAGGAGAATTTTTCAAATTCAGAATTTGTGTTGATGGATATCTATGGTAAAATTATAGTTCAAAGCAATCTGAATCTTGGAAAAAATCTTTTTTCAACTACAGGTTTAGCAAAGGGAATTTATATAGCTAGAATAAATACAGGCGCTCACACAACAAAACAAACTAAACTGATTGTATATTAATTCTAAGATTTTGCATCACACTAAAAAAAAAGCCGGAATTATTTCCGGCTTTTTTTTGGAAAAACATTTAGGCGATAGCTTCAAAGCGATAGCCTTTTTTGCTGAAATAATCGAGAACTTTGGGTAGTGCATAGCGCAAATTTTGTTCTGCTTTCAAACTGTCGTGAAACACTATTATGGAGCCATTTGTAGCATGTTTAAGTACATTTTGAAAACACTTTTCCGGACTACAGTTTTTGTCGAAATCATAACTCAACACATCCCACATAATTATGCGGTAGAGTTTTTTTAGCACTTGTATTTGCTTTCTTTTTAATTTGCCGTATGGTGGGCGAAACAAGGGTGAGGGGCAAACCGCGTTTCCTTTTTCAACATCCGAAAAATAGGATTCGTTTTTTGTTTTCCAACCATTCAGGTGCGAAAAAGTATGGTGTCCTAGTTGGTGATTTTCGGATTTTACTTGGGCAAAAATTTCGGGATGTTTTTTTACATTTTCTCCTACACAAAAAAAAGTTGCTTTCGCATCATATCCTTTTAATTGCTGCAATACCCAAGGCGTAACTTCAGGAATTGGCCCATCGTCGAAAGTTAAATAAATTATTTTTTCGTGCGTTTTAATATTCCATTCTAGGGATGGAAAAATTCGTTTTATAAGGAAGTTAACTATCGAATAATACATATTGCCATGTAAGTATAATGAAATTCCAATTAATACAAAGTCTATTTCACCTCTCCACTGGTCCGCGTTTGCAACGCAGATGCCTTGAATTATGCGTTTGCAACGCATGAAACTCCACTCGTCCGCGTTTGCAACGCGGATGTCTTGTAGTATGCGTTTGCAACGCATGCAACAAATAATTCCGATTAAAAAATTACGACAAGCCCATGCCAGTGACGAGAAGCGGTATTTTTAGTTATTGCGTTACAAACGCAAATTTTATTCATCCGCGTTGCAAACGCGGACGAGTAGAAGGGAGCAGAGGCATGCAACAAATAATTCCGATTAAAAAATTACGACAAGCCCATGGCAGTGAGTAAAAAGCGGTATTTTTAGTTATTGCGTTACAAACGCAAATTTAATTCATCCGCGTTGCAAACGCGGACGAGTAGAGGGGAGCAGAGGCATGCAACAAATAATTCCGATTAATAAATTACGACAAGCCCATGGCAGTGAGTAAAAAGCGGTATTTTTAGTTATTGCGTTACAAACGCAAATTTAATTCATCCGCGTTGCAAACGCGGACGAGTAGAGGACGAGAAGCGGTATTTTTAGTTATTGCGTTACAAACGCAAATTTTATTCATCCGCGTTGCAAACGCGGACGAGTTGCGGACGAGTTGAGCTTTAAACAAAAAATCCCGGCTAGCAATGGCTACCGGGATTTAATAAAATGAAATTTACTTTAAGCACTTAGTTGCCTTTACTTAAACTCCGTACTTACTTTGCAACTTAGCAAAATCACCTTCTAATTCTTTTGATAAGGCATCTTGCTTGTAATTTTTTGTCATCATCATTAAACGTGAAATAACACTCAATGCCTGTTGTTTTTCTTGATCAATAGTTGCTGAAAGTGCCGGACGCAATGAATAATAATAGTTTAAATCATCTTTGTAAATAGTCGCTAATCGCTTTACAAGCTTATTCGCTTTTTCTACTTCACCTGTTTTGTAATAGGCTTCAGCTACCGGCATCATAAAAAAGTTGTAAGCAATAATCTTTTCTGGCATTACTTCCATGCATTTATCAAGTGCTTTAACTGCCTGTTCTTTTTTACCTTCTGCCATTAACTGGTCGGCAAGTCGGGCAAAATTATTGCGTAAATTCATGGTCATGCGAATGTTGTTCTCATCCATGTAAATATCGCTCTTATCCATTCCTCCCCACACAAATTTCTCCATCACATTTTTATACATCAACTCGGTATTAACGCGTCCTGATTGTCCATCCATAGGTTGAGGAAAACGAGCAGGAATTACACGGTAAGCCAAACCTTCTAACTGAAAATATTGTTCCAAATTCATGTATGCATCATCACCCACAGTAACTGCAAAATACACTGGTCGTTTCCAATTGTTGGTGGCCAAAATATCGAAAATAACCAAGTCGTTTTTAAGTATATAATTTTTACGAATGTTCCAGGTAATACCTTTTGAAACTCCTGCAGCCAATTCTTTTGGAACTGTTCCATCGGCTAAAACCTGCGCAGAATCAACCGGAATAAATACTTTGTTGGTTGGCAAATAGCTAAACAACTGACCAGATTGCATTTCCACTTTATCATCCGGATTTTCGCTGGCTATGAATTTTATCAAATCCTTAATGTTGTAGTATTTGGAAGTATCAATACCCATGTTTGGATTTTTATAAATAGGCACATAATCGCGTGTACCTTGACGCACTTGGTTTGCAGTAAGCGTCATCGGCACAGGGTCTGAATCATAAGCTTTGCGACGCATTTGATCGATGTACCAATCAGTTTGAGCAAGACTTAAATTTACCACGCGCACATCGGTTCTCATGCCTTCTACTTCTTGGGCGTACCACAAAGGGAATGTATCGTTATCGCCGTTGGTAAATAGTATAGCATTAGGGGCACAGGAGTTTAAATAATTGAAAGCAAAATCGCGTGCAGTATAACGGTGAGCGCGGCTGTGATCGTCCCAACCATCTTTTGCCATCAATGTTGGAGCGGCCAATAATCCAATAATAGTTGCACCTACTGCTGCACCTTGCCCTGAAACTTTTTTGCTTATCAAATCATAAATGGCAAACACGCCTAATCCAATCCAAATTGCAAAAGCATAAAATGCACCAACGTATGCGTAATCTCGTTCACGCGGTTGATAAGGCGATTGATTCAAATAAATTACAATGGCCAATCCTGTAAAGAAAAACAATAGTCCTACTACCAATGCATCCTGTGTGTCTTTACGGATGTGAAAGATCAAACCTATAGCCCCTAATAAAAAAGGCAACATATAAAAAGTATTGCGGGCTTTGTTGTTTTTCCACGATTCTGAAACATGGGTTTGAGAACCAATTCTTCCGTTATCAATAAACGGAATACCGCTGATCCAATTTCCTTTGAGTATACTTCCGTGGCCTTGTACATCGTTTTGTCGACCACTAAAATTCCACATAAAATAACGCACAAACATATGTCCTATTTGATACTTAAAAAAGTATGACATGTTTTCACCAAAAGTAGGTTTCATAATGGTTTCGGCTTCACCGCGCATATTGGTAGTTCGCACAGGTGTTCCTTTAAAATCAGTCCAGCTTTTGTACCCCGAAACGTGATTGCCTTGACTGCTCCACATACGTGGGAAAGGTGTACAAAAAGCAGGATCATAATTCGGAACTGAACTTTTGCGATCGTCGGTAATAACGTATTCGCCTTTTGCTTCGTCTTTTGTGTAAACCGGATTTCCATCGCTGTAAGGATTAGCAGGATCAAGCGGAGCATTAAAGTATTGTCCATAACCTATTGGCCAATCGCCATATTGTTCACGATTTAAATAGGCTAATAAGGTAACCGCGTTTTCAGGGTTGTTTTCATCCATTGGAGTATTTGCTTGTGAGCGAATAATCAAGGTGAAAAAAGAAGAGTATCCAATTAAAATTACAGTAAAGCAAAGAATAATGGTGTTGGCAATGGGTTTGTTTTTTTTGTTGGTATAATTTAATCCCCAAACAATTCCACCAATTAACAAAGCAAAAAAGAAAAGCGTTCCACTGTTGAAAGGCAATCCAAAAGTATTTACAAACAACAACTCGGTTTTAGCCGAAAAGCTTACCACCTTTGGAATAATTCCATTTTGTATCAACACCAACAACACCACACTCAACAAACCGGTAAGAATGAAACCTTTGCGTGTTGGAGTAAATTTTTTGTAGTAGTAAACAAATGTAATTGCCGGAATAGCCAATAAATTAAGTAAATGCACTCCAATACTCAATCCCATTAAATAGGCAATTAATACAATCCAACGTTCTGAATGTGGCTCATCGGCAACACTTTCCCATTTTAAAATGGCCCAAAAAACGATGGCTGTGAAAAAAGATGAAGATGCATACACCTCGCCTTCAACGGCCGAAAACCAGAAAGAATCTGAAAAAGTATAGGCTAAAGCTCCAACCAATCCGCTACCCATAATGGCCAGCATTTTAGAATCGGTTAATTCACCTGTTTTCAAAGCTATTTTTTTAGCAAAGGCAGTTATCGTCCAAAACAAAAATAAAATGGTAAATGCACTCGCCAATGCCGACATGCTGTTTACCATCATTGCCTTGCTACTGATATCGCCGGCAAAAAGGGTAAAAAAACGTCCCATCAAATTAAATAAGGGAGCCCCGGGAGGGTGACCCACTTCAAGTTTAAACGAGGTGG
>Ga0268298_10001427_pt1 | contig 28207 bp, 25 predicted proteins | sample WWTPWeurt_MetaG_FD_194462 | JGI IMG/M metagenome (GOLD analysis project Ga0268298, IMG submission 194462) | Activated sludge microbial communities from WWTP in Nijmegen, Gelderland, Netherland - WWTP Weurt | ecosystem: Engineered > WWTP > Aerobic digester > Activated sludge | place... | reverse complement strand
GATGTGATGTGGTGCAGGAGGCGATGCTGGGAAAGGTGTTCCTGTGTTTCTGCAAATAATTCAGTGTTGGCGACCGCCACTGCCAACTGGTCGGCAAGGATGTGAAGACTGCGGAGGTTGTCTTTTGAGAAAGCGAACGGCCTTGTACTTTGAACATCCAGGACTCCCAAAATACGGTCGCTGACCTTTAAAGGTAGTGCCGCTTCGGAGCGGGTATCTGGCAGCAGGGGATTGGCATAGTAGGTGGCATCCTTGCTGGTGTCATTCACCACAAGCATATCACCACGGCCGCTAACGAAACCGACAATGGATTTTGAGCCCACGCCGATCTTATGGCCGGAACGTTTCATTTGCGCTCCCGCATCTCCAGTTGCCTCCCGGATAACGGCAAATTCGCCGGGAATATCCAGAAGGAATATGGCGGAATGATAGAAATTGAACCGTTCACGGATCAGGTTGACCGATTTGGAGAGTAATTCGTCTAAGTTGAGCGAGCCGCTAATATCCTTGGCAATTTCAGCCGCCGTTTCCAACTGAAGCGCCTTATGCTGGCTTTCATCCAGCAGCCGGACGCTGTTAATCACTCCGCCCACCTGGCTGGCAATGGTCGTGAAGAATTTTAGATCGTCCTCATCGAAAACATGCTCGTTCTCAAGATCTTGAAGGATCAATGCGCCAATGGGCTGGTTCTGCACCAACATAGGGGTTCCCATCCAGGACTTGGCCGGCTTGCCTGTCACTTTGGCGCCCAGCGCTTCAGCCTTCCTCTCAGCATTTTCCACCAGCAGGAGAGGCTGGCGAGTGCGGATCAGGAAAGAAGTCAATCCCTCCCCGAGCGGGAAGGAATCGATGGAGGTTACCTTGCCGTTCTCGTAACTGAAGGGCACCGTGATCGAATTGTTCTTTTCATCGTAAAGTGCCACCATCAAGTTATAGTCACCGATGATCTGGCGGATCTTTGCCAGCAAAGCATGATAAAAACTTTGGATATCTGCGGTCGATGAGATCAGGTCGTTGATGGAGGCCAGCGCTTCAACCTCGTGGAGGTGCTTTTCTGTCAAATCGACGGCTTCTGCCCGCTCCAGAGAGATCGACATCAGATCAGCAAGATTGGCATAGGGTTGGATCGCCGCGCCGGAGAAACTCCGCTGTCTTCCACCGATCATGATGATCGCTGCCAGAGTATTGCGTCGCCTGACCGGAATAAAAACAGCGTTGATAAGATCAAGGTTGTAAACCAATTCCCGGAAAACCTTCGGCGCGTTCATGTCGGAGACAGTGACGGTCACTGATTCGCGTAAGAGAAAATTATCCAGTTCACGGTTATCCACCTGCGCTTGTGCCTGGATCCCAACCGGGGCCGTGCCATCGCGAGTTGAATCGGCAGCAGAGATCAGCCTCAGAATATTGTTCTTTACCTGAAATAACACGACAGGGTAGGGGGCGCTTGCCAGGATCTGGCCACTCACACGTAGAATTTCCGCCTCACCCTTGGCCTCGGCTACCAAACGGCTGGAGCGGTAGAGACGTTCCAATTCCTGGAAGTTTACCTGGCTCGATTCGATCAACCCACCAGTCTGAATGGCTGCTGCGATCTGGCTGGCAAGAGTTTGCAACATGACGACCGTGTCTGCGCCAAATTCCCCGGATGATGTGCTTTGCACATCCAGCACACCCAACACCAAACTACCAAGGGAAATGGGCACGCTGGCTTCAGAGCGAGTCTCAGGTAGGAGTTCATTTGTCAGGTGGAGAGGATCTGACAAGACATCGGAGGTGATGCGTGAAGTGTTTTTGGCGACAACCCATCCAATGATTGTGGCCGAGCCTACTTCCAGTCTGTATTTTCTTTCGGCCAATTCCTTGGAGGCCGGACCATAACCTGCTTTGAAATCTGCATAGCGCCCGCCACGGTCAACCATGAAAATGCTCGTTTGGTAGAACCCGAATTGCTTGGCGAGCAATTCGACGGTTTTTTTCAGCATTTCGTCCAGGTTGGGAATGGTGGTGATGCTTTGAGCGACTTCTGCGGCGAGGCGCAACTGGCGTGCCCGTTCATCAACTTTCTTTTCAAGAGAGGAATAGATCTCGCCCAGTTGATCGGCCATATGGTTGAACGAAGTGGCGAGGATGCCCACTTCATCATCGCTGACTACTTCAGCACGGTGAGTCCAGTCACCATCTGCAAACTTTCGAGTGATCTCAGATAGTGATTGAAGCGGTTTGATCACGCGCCGTGTGCCTAGCACCAGGGCGAGGCCGGTGGCTGCAAGGGCACCCAGGACAAGTAAAAGGGTGAAGGGCAAAAGACTGTTTACTTCGTTGTAAATATCTTTGGAATTGATTTCGAGAACAATGCCGCTCTGCATCCCAGGAAACCACAGGATTTGCGCCAGCACAGGGTCGCCATTCGGGGCCGTGGTATCCAGTGCAATTGGGGTTTGAGTCTTATTGTCCATCATCTCTGAAAGACTGGCGGCGATCTCAGACTGTGACGCGTCGGAAGAATCGACCCGCATGAACTCGCCCGTGGACGGATCATTGGAGATCAGCGTATTGTCGGACAGGATAAAAAAGGAATTTGCAAATGGAGCCAGTCCATTCAATGGTTGGACCAATTGCTGCAGATTGTTTCCACGCGTGATTCCAATAACGGACCCGAGTACAGATCCGCGTGAGGTTTCGTATGGGATGGATGTGACCAATATAAATTCGTTTTCGTAGAATGGTGCAAGGCCATTGAGCGCGATGGAATAAGAGCCAGTGGTCGGCAGGGTATCCAGATTAATAATTTGTCCCTGCCACTCGGCGAGGCTGGCCACCCTTACATTCCCCTTGATATCAACCAGCATGATCTGATCGAAGGCTTGGGCATCTTCCTGGAAATTGGCAATGAATTGTTGCCTGATTTCACGGAATTCACTGCTTTGCGGGTTGGCATGGAGTGACAGTTCGATCAGAACAGCAAGGTCTGTGTTCGAGACACGCTTTTGAAGAAACTCCTCCTTTTGTTTGATGTCCCGATCGATGATCTTTAGTTGATTGACAAGCAGGTTCGCTGATTGAGCCGCTGCTTGTTCATGTAATAAGGTCCGAGTTCGAAGGTACGCGGAGCCAGCCATCAAGGCCAGAGGAATCAGCGTAAAGACAAGGAGCGTTCTCACGAGCGTTCCCGTCAGGCTGCCTCTCACTCTTTTTTGTTTTGCTTCGATCTTTGGCTGCGCTGCGTTAATATTCATCGGATTAAGAGTGTGCCGTTAACTAAACTCCCAAACCGGTTCTCCATTTAAGATCCTGCGAATTTGATCTGGGAAGCGGTCGGGATCGAGAGGTTTTCCAAGGAAGCCATCAAACCCAGAGTCCTGCGCTTTCTTCATCTGTTCGAGGCTGGCCTCTGCGGTCACGGCAACGATCGGAACGGTCTTGAATCGCTCAGAAGCACGAATCTTTTTGAGGGCGCCGTACCCATCTTCATAGGGGAGGCGAATATCCATGAGAATCAGGTCAAGGCGGGGAAGCGTATCCGCATATTCCACTACTTCATATCCTGAAGTCTTCCATTCGCAATGGATGCCAAGATACCCCAGCATGCGCGCGATCAGTACAAAATTGGAAACATTATCTTCAACTACTAAAACAGCCGCATCCTTCGGAATGGTGGGTTTGCGGATGGGTTGAGTATCGGAAACAGCGGGAGTTTGATTCTGATCAGGCATTTGTGCTCCTTAAGAAGCGCTCAATCTGCTGAGCTAAGGTATCTATATCGATCGGTTTTTGGATGTAGCCATCGCATCCTGCTTCGAGGGATTTCTCGCGGTCACCCCGCATGACATTTGCAGTAACGGCAATGATCGGGATGCGTGAGTATTTTTCCATCTGTTTGATCTTGGCAGTCAAAGTATAGCCGTCCATTTCCGGCATGTTGATGTCCATCAGGATCAAATCGATTTTTTCGCTGGAAATTCTTTCGATGGCCTGGTTGGCGTTGGCGGCTTCGACCAATGCATATCCTTCCGCGTTCAGAACTCGTCGGATCAGATTGCGGTTGTCTGGATTGTCTTCTACATACAGGATGGTGCCTTTGGGAAATTGTTGCATGATGTGTTAGCCAACTCCGAACCAAATTTTACTTTAAGGCAGTGGGAAGAGCATAACAGCAACCTTACAAATAGTATAGCATAAGCAAAAAGCCGAGGCATATATCTCCTCGGCTTTGAGCGGGTGATGGGATTCGAACCCACGATATCATGCTTGGGAAGCATGCGTTCTACCACTGAACTACACCCGCTTACTGAGCGAGCGAATCGGGGGTTTTTTGCGCAAACACCGTCATTTTTATGGATTTTTCGGCGGGTCTGATTTTGCCTTTTTGGGAGAGCAAGAGTTCATTTTCGCCGTTCGATAGGGCAATTATAAGCGGGTCGAATCGGTTTGACAATACATTGTCATTACACAAAATATTAACGGGGTTTCTTAAATGAGGAAAAGATATTGTATGCAAATGCTACCGAGATGCCAGTAGTAAAGAGCATGCCCCCACAGTTAAGGGTTGCAAAGACTATTGCTAAAACTGAATTCTCATTGGTAGTTATGGCGAAAATCGTCAATAGTATAAATAATAAAAGCACAAGTCCGGCCGCGTACCCAACAACGAATGTTCCTCCCACCCGAGTAGCCAAATCAAAATTATCGGCGTTCTCACCACTATTAACTACTTTTATTCTTTTGATACCAAGAATCCTGTCTTTGATGTTGATTTTTGACGCATTCCCTTTGACCAATATTTTTATAGTAAAGTAGTCATTTCGATTAAGTAATAAAGGATTGATTTCTACTTTGCTTTTATCAAAGTTGAGTACGGGGGTTAAACTATTCGGGTTTACGTCTGTGATATTCGCCTCCAGAATTTCAGTTTCAGGCGAGAAAGTGATATTTATATTTTCAGCGTAATCACCTTCTTTTACAGATGTAAATCCGGAGTTTGTAAACCTTAGCGAAATCAGGCTTGCATTTTCAATTTCATTTCCGTCGATTGCTATCTTTATCCTTTTTTTAACATCTTCAGCCACAGAGATAATGGTCGAATTACTTAATACTTCACATACTATTCGTTTTCTGTTCAATAGCATTGTAAATAACAGCGGAACAAAAACGCCTAAAACCCCCGCACAACATGCGACGAATGTCCAGATTGGGTCACGGAAGAATTCCATTTTTACCTCGGAGAAATAATTATTTCGATTGCAAAATATCGGGCAAATCGGCCGGGTTGAGGGAGACCGCCCAAGCCCATTGACCGAAGCCGCCGTGAGCGTTGACCGCGTTAACCCATTCATCCAAGAATTGGCGTTTGGCGCGGTGGAGTTGATTGTCTCGACCTTTGACCTCTAGCACAAGGGTTTTACCGTTGGTGAGGCGGACCAGATAATCAGGATAAAAGGTGTGGTGTTCGCCTTGATAGGTGTAGAAAATCGCAAAACCGATGTGGTCGTTTTTGACCCAGGCCTTGACGTTCGTATTGCGTTCGAGTTCGTAGGCTTCGGTCGCTTCCCAGCGTGAATCAAAGACGACGCGGTTAATGTGGGATTTCTTGGTGAATTCCCACGGCTTGGAGGTGTGCCAGGGGAGCATATCGGTGGTCGAAATGAGCGGCTTGTCGGTATCGACGACCAGTTCGAGGGATTCGGTATTTGCAGCGCGGATTGCGCCTTTGATGTGTTCGCCGACCTTGCTCAAGTTGAGCGTGATAATCAGCCGGCGGCGCAATTCATCCTGATAGAAGAGCGGCGGGGTGATTTGTATCTTGTCGGAGTTGATAAAGCCTTCGACATGGGCAATCACCTGACCCAGCAAATATTCCTTACTGCCCTTCCATTCGTGACTCATTTGTTCGTAAATGCTGATTGCCGTCTCGAAGATGATTCTTTGAGTGCGGAATTTTTCGCCCAATTCTTGCAGGTTGATTTCGGAGATGCGATAAATATCGGGCTTGCCATCGACCACGGGGGCAAGTTCGGCAATGGTATGAGAGTCAAAGGCGTTGAGGGAGAGCGGCGGGACCTTGTCGAGGTCCAGTTCGAGGCGCGGCTTGAAGGTGTGCTCGATGCGGAGCACGTTGGGAAAGGTGATTTCAAAATCGCGGCGTTCGGTCAGGGCTTCGATGGTGAATTTCGGCTTGGGTTTTTTGGGAGAGGCGTCGCCGGTGTCTTCGTGAGGCATGAAGGTAAAGGGGATGCCAAAAATGTTGACGTATTCCGGCTCGAATAAGCCGCTCTCTTCGTCGATGTCGTAGGAGGTACGGCGCAAGCCACGACCGACGACCTGCTCACACAGCAATTGACTTGAGAAGGCACGCAAGCCCATGATATGGGTGACGGTCTTTGCGTCCCAGCCTTCGGTGAGCATACCGACCGAAATCACGTTGCGGATTTGTGCGCCGGGCTTGCCCGGTTTGCCGACCGTATCGACCATCTCGCGCAATTCGAGAGCCAATTCTTTTTTGGTTTTCTTGCGTTCTTTTGGCGCGTCGTCGTCGCCTTCGTTGTCTGAATCGGTATCGGGTGCGGCGGTCGGCTCGGCTTGTATCTCTTCATTCTCGACCATCCCCAAGACCTTTGAGTCAATGTGTAAGGTTTTATCGGGTTCGCAGAGTTCGTCGATGCCGACGAATTTCTTTTTATCGAAGGCGAATTTGATACGGGCGGCGGTTTCGGTGCGATTGGCGACGGTAATCATCACCGGCGGGGTTTCGGCTGGTTTTTCTCCGTCTTGCCAGTCTTTGAGCGTTTCGAGCCAATCCTTACCCAGCAAGGTGTAAGCGTTCTTGACCAAATCGGGCAGGGGCGTGGTTTCGGGTTCTTTGCGGTTGAGGTCTTCGCGGACGTGAGCATACAGGCGGTAAAACTTCGATTTGTGTTGAGCGTCGAGCGCGCCATCGTCGCGGATGACGACGCGCGGCGTTTTGACCAGACCTGATTCGATGGCGTCGTTGAGACCGAAATCACTCACAATCCATTGGAAGAGTTTATCTTCGACCCCGCCATGACCGGTGGAGATAAAGGGCGTGGCAGAGAAATCAAAGGCGGTGAGGATGCCGCGCGTTCTGTGGATGCGGTCGAGACCGCCGACCCAGACCGTCGCCTCTTCCAAATCATCTTTGGCGGCGTTCTTTTCGAGGTCGGGGGTGATGCGCCATGCGTGATGGGCTTCGTCGTTGATGACGATGATATTTTCGGCGTTGCCCAATTCTTTGAGCACTTCACGGGTATAAGCGGCGTCGCTCTTTGCCCCGCGTTTATCGACGCTTCTCTTTTTCTTGATTTGCTCTTCGGTATCCCATGCGAGGGCGTGCCAGTTGATGACACTGACCTTTGCCTGATAGAGTTTGTCGCGCAAGCCGGCGGGGATGATGGCGAATTCGTCGTAGTAGTTCGCCGGGTCGGATGGTTTCAAAACTTGCAGGCGTTGACGAACGGTGAGACCGGGCGCAACAATCAGAAAGTTTTTGGCATAGGCGGCGTTCTGTGGCTCGGCAATTTTATTAAGGGCTTGCCATGCAATCAGCATTGCCATGACGATGGTCTTGCCGGAGCCGGTCGCCATTTTGGAGCAGTAGCGGCGGAAGAGCCCGCCATCGTTGGGGATTTCGATACCGGTGCGGTCAGAGGCGGGGGCTTCTATCAGCCAGATAAGGGTTTCGATTGCATCCAATTGACAAAAGAAGAAGCGGCGCATGTCGCGGCGTAGTTCGATATTGTGCCAGTGTTCGAGCAGTTTGCGGGTCGTGCCGGTTGCGCCGGGGTAGCCTTCATCGTGCCAGCGTTTGACGCGCGGACGAATCGCCTCGACTTGGTCAATGGGAATAAAGCGACCGGGGTCTTCGAGGCTGGTGGATTCGGGATTGGCGACCACATAGCCGGCAGGGCGGCGACCTTGCTCTTTGAAAAATTCGCCGGTGCGTTCGTCACGCTTCCAATATAGTTTTGGCTCTTCGTAAGGCGAATTGATTATGAGGTGGTCGATTTTGCCATTGCTCATTTTTCCACCTTGATGATTTTCAGACTCTCGATGCCTCTATCATCCACGATTTTGACGGCGACCTGTTTATGCTTGCCCGGCTCGAAAGGCAAAGAGACTGTGCCGCGGTAGGCTTCGATAAGGTCTTCGTCGATTTCGGCTTTGAGATTCTTGGCAAGGCGTGACCAGCCATCTTTTTCGCCAGACATGGGGAAGAAGACTTGGCGCGGATACAAGGCGCGTTGGTCGTAGTCGGTATCGAGCATCCACACGGCGATTTTATCGACCCCGCCTGATTCGATTTGACCGGTGCGTGGGTTGTAGTAATCGAAGCCTTTGACCTCGACCTGATATTTGCCTTTGTGTTCGCCTTTGGTGATTTCGACAAGGCGCGCGTCGGGTTGACCGATAAGCCAGAACGATTCATTGCTTGAACGTTTTTTCTTGAGGTCGTCGGTGAGCAGGTCAGTGTTCATTTGCGCCTTGAGCAAGGTCACACCGGGGAATTTGGCTTCGTCAATATCCTTTGAGGCTTCCGCGTCGAATTGGAAGGCGGCGAAGACGACCATCTTGGGTTTGGGGACTAGGTGCGAGGCTTCCTCAAGCGCGAATTCGACCTGCTTTTGTTCGAGCGGTGCAAAGGCGGAGCCAAACGAAATGACCACTCTTTGCGGCTTGTCTTCTTTGGTTTCGGCGTCGGCATGCAGCCAGCGTGTACCAGTGAGCGGCTCGACGCGTGAGAATGAAATGCTTTGCTTGCCTTTGGCGCGGATGCCGGTTTGATATAACTCTTCGCGCCATTGCGATTGCCGCAGAGTTTCACCCGTTCTTGCAATCGAAGAATCAGCGACGGGTTCGGTCGGTAAATCAGTGAGCGTGCGCACGGTGGGAGCAGGGACGGCTTCGACCGTGAATGGACCCGTGACTCTGGCACGGGACGAATCGATATTGGGCTTGTCGTATAAAGTCTCTTGTGCTGGGGGTTCTTCGTTCGCTATAGAACCAAGTGTTATGTGTGGTACTGTTTTATAGACAAAACCACTTCCTACACCTTCTGACGGGTGAGCAAGTTCATAATAATCAAATACGGATGTCATTAATCTTTGCTTTGCAAGTGTTACTGAAACACGAGATGTGTCACAAGTAATCCAGCGTCGCCCCCATTGTTCAGCAACATAAGCGGTTGTGCCAGAGCCGCAAGTGGGGTCAAACACCAAATCTCCAGGGTCAGTAGACATTAACATGCACCGCTGGATAACTTTCGATGATGTTTGAACTACATAGGTTTTATCTTGAGCGCCGGTTAAGTCTGTCCATAGGTTTGTTAACCTTGTGACTGGGTAATCATCATAAAATAAAACATACCGCAATGTTTTTCCAGTTGCTTGCAATCTTTTGTTTTGCTTGAGTTTTTCAATGCCTTCTTTTGTTGTCTTCCAACTTTTTCCAGATGTAGGATTAAAAGTTCTTTCCTCAAATTCAATTGGAAAAATGCAAGTAGCAGTGTAACCACTTGAAACAAGATTTTCTGTAGTGTAGTAACGAGAGCCTTTGGGTATCTCGTTTATGTCGTTTACTGATACTCTTTCGCCATTTGGTAATTCTATATATTGGCATGTGTCTGTAGACCGCTCAACAAAAAGTGAACGAATTTTTGTTTTCTTCGCATCTTTTCCATACCAAATAATAATGTCATAAATCCCGCTAATGACATCGGCACTAAGACTTCCGCTTGTTCGGTAAGCAATTAAGGATAAGAAGTTTTCAGCCCCAAAAACTTCGTCCATTATCGTCCGTACAAGGTGAACGTTTTTGTCACTGATTTGGACGAAAACACTTCCCGACTCTGTAAGTAATCCGTGTGCGAGAAGAAGTCTGTCTCGAAGGTATGTTAGGTATGAGTGAATTCCTAACTCCCATGTATCTCGAAAGGCTTTTACCATTTCAGGTTCTTGGGTAAGGTCTTCGTCTTTTTCTTTTACATCACGCTTATTGATAAAAGGCTGAAAGTTCGAGCCGTATTTAATCCCATAAGGCGGGTCAATGTAAATCATTTGCACCTGTCCGCCCATGCCTTCTTTTTCCAAAAGCGAATTCATCACAAGCAGGCTATCGCCGGCAATCAGGCGGTTGCTCCAATTATGGCGGTGCTGGTAAAACTCCACGGCTTCGCGGAGCGGGGGATTCTCGGCAGGCGCGGCAAATAATGAGAGTTGAGTCGCTTCGGGTGCGGCTTCCTTTTTGCGGGTCGCTTCGATAATGGTGCGCGGGTCAATGCGTTCGTGAACATGCAGGTTCACGGTCGGCACGTCGAAGGATGTCCGCTCGGCTTTGCCCGCCCATTGCAGGCTTGGGTCAAGGTGCGGGTCGTAGGCATAGGTCTTGCGCGGCTCTTCAGGTTCTGAATCCGCGTTCACAAGTCCGACCGGCGGATTATTGAGTCGCTCTTTGCCTTTGTGCTCGTAAGGCTCGATTGCCTTTTGAGTGGTTGATTTTGCTTTGTTGGTTTTGCTTGTCTTTGCCATATACCGAATCCCTTATTTGGTGCTCTAAATGAGAAGACGAAGAGACCGCAATTATAAACAATAATGGCGACGGTGTACGGACAAAGATATGACGGGCAAAGGGTTGACCTTGTCCGTTCGTTTGGTATAATTAGAACAGATGAGCAGAGGGTGCTCTTCATCGTTATAACTGAACTTTGCGACACTCACAAAATACATTTACCTAGCCTATTAGATTAAATGTGTTGTGGAGGTTCATACAGGAAAATGCAAGATAGTTGTTTAAGGTGGATGTTCGACAATCAAGGAAGGTATAACCAGCAAGCAAGTTGCTGGGATAACTTAAAACCCCTTGATGCCGAATGTCCGCCTTTTTTGTTTAACCAATCATAAAGTCGAAAGGAAAAAGGAAAGTTAAGAAATGAAAGCCAATGAGAAATTCACCTTACGCATTACCCCGGAAGACCGCGTTAATTTCGCCGAATTGGCGCGGCTATTCAAACGCTCTTCACAATCGGACGCCATTCGCTTTGTCGTCCGCGAGACCTTGAAAGCGTTTGCGAATGAAGAAGCAAAAGAAGGTCAAAAGACCCGAAGCCGTAAATAACAAAAAACCCGCCGTTCGAGCGGCGGGTTAGGGCGAAAACAATCAAACACTGGTGAAGTGAAAGGAAGGTTTTCTATGTCGGATTGTAGCATGAAAAAGATTTATACAGATGGTCGAGTTGTAGGGGAGGTGGTCGGCGAGGTGTTCAAAAAGAACATATCCGGGAGCCGACATATTCTCCACAAGCCGCGCGCGATTGCCTTATCAGTCGAGAGTCTGAATCAGGCTGAAAAGGTCGGCGCGCTTGAAATCCAAATCACCGATAAAGAGAATGGGGATTTATACGCCTGTCCGTTCGAGCGATTCAAGGAATATGCCTTCCCCATTCAGCGCGGCGGCTTCGAGCCCCAAATGGCGTTGACGTTGGATAGGTTCGATGTCTCTTCGCCGTTGAATTATTCGAGCCGCGCCTTGAAGCAGGGTGAAATCAGGCATGCGCCCGGTAAAGGCAAACGAACGCGGAATCCCCGCGAGGTGAAGGGCGAGAGTCCGCGCCAGTTGTTGTTCAAAGGAATGAAGTAGGCTGTATTTATGCAAGTAGTTTTTAGTCCACTTACTGCCTGTAAAAGCCTGAGCATTAATGCTCTAGGTGCATACAGGCTTTATGTGTTGGCTAAAGCCCTTGCAGGTGTGCTTGATAGTGTTTTTGTCAGTGAGGTGGAAAACTTCGCTTTGGCCTATATCAGCAAGCGACAATATCAGCGGAATAAAAGCGCGGCTTTGCGGTTGGGGTTGCTCAAAGTTCACGAACGCAAAAACGGGCAGTTCGTTTTTGTAATGGTCTCCCACGCTCAAGCCGCTCTTTTACTTGATGCGACAAAATCAAGCGAGAACAATCGCGCAGTAGTTTTGCTTGATGATTTATTCAGTGATAAATGGCAGGCGATTGCTTTCACGACCTGGCAGGCAAAATTCACAGAGAATGGAGTCAGACTTACAAGCCAAAAGAAACAAGCCGAATTAACGGGTATCCAGCCGCAGATGCAAAGAAAATACAACAAGATTTGCGGCGTTCAGTCTCGTAGTAATTACGCGGTCAGTAACATTTCAGCGAATCAGCTCGATATAGTTAAAGAGTTTGGCCATCGAGCCGCACCTTTTGCCTTCAAAGATTACAAGTTAAATCAAACATATATTGCTTGGCGATTGCCTTCATCGCGTGTTGTTTGTGCGGATTCAAGTGCTCTTAATCCTTCAAGGATTGATGGCGTTTTAATCGGCACAAATCTGAACATGCGCAAAGGAGGTAGTCGGCTGTTTGTATATGGCGATACATCTTTTACGAAAGCAAAGAAGGCAGTTAAGAGCGAAAGAATCCATGACCTGTATTTATTCTCGCGCGTTGCTGATTCTGGTGTGGGTCTCTATATCCATTTCCCGATTTAAGCCATGTCAAAAAGTAATCTTATAAATCTATCCATCCATATCCTTAAGCAGGCATGTGGATACGATAAACAAAAACTACCGAAATCCCCAATTATTTCGCTAAATCAGGCAGGAGGTAAAAGTCATGGGTGGTTACGGTAGCACGCGTTGGAATTGGCATAACAAACGGCTTGCCGTCGAAGATTGCCGCAAGTTACCATTTCGAATGTTCAAAAAGAACTTGCTAAAAGGTTGGGGTGGTCAAGTTACATGGAGTCGAAACGGAGAAGTACTTTCAACGATTGGTTATAGGATTGACCAGTTCGGGGATTCGCCTTCAAGCCTTCGCCTGATTTACACCATCACTCGCAGAAATGGAGACCGGCAGGAAGTGGAATATCTTATCCGCTTGACCACAACCCCGCTCCCGTGGGGCGGCTCTCGATACTGGTATCTTTGCCCGGCTATAGGCTGCGGTCGGCGGGTCAGTGTTCTTTATCTTGCGCCAGGCGGCACATATTTCGTTTGCCGGCATTGCAATAACTTGTCGTATCGGTCGAGGCAGGAAGGCTACCAAGACCGCGCTTTTTATGGTCACATGGTCGAATTGATGAAGGATGTTTATCCGCGTGCCACTTGGCGAGATATGCGGGAATTATTCAGGGAGTGATGATTAATTCTTAACTTCACGGTCAGAGTTTCAAGCGATAAAATTACCGAATGTCTCAAGAGAATTTTAGAAAAACAATCATTATTTCTTTATCGGTTTATATCTTGGTTTGCTTTGCTACTCCGCAAAAGATTTTGGCTGATTTCGAGTATTGCATCCTTCCGTTATCTGTATTGGTCTTTCTTGTTTTGTTTTGGAAGGCTGGGTGGATGGGTAAAAAGTAGAATAAAAAAGCCGGCTATTATCTAGCCGGCTTTTTTATTATTTTTTAGTCAGCCTTTGCAAATTATCAATCGGTGAATGGGCTTTGTGTTCTTGTAATAGGTCGTCATCCACCATTTGGGCGTAATGTTGAACCATATCAAGGCTGGCATGTCCAAGCATGGCTTGAAGGTGTAGCACATCCATGCCAGCGCGAAGGGAAAGGATTACAAAGGTGCGGCGCAAAGCATGAGGTGAAACATGAATCCCAGTTCTGGCAGAAAGGCGGCGAAATATCAATAAAACTCCCGTACCAGTAAGACGTTCATTTGTGCGGGAGAGAAAGAGCGGTGAATCGTTCGTGGGATTTCCAAGAATACGGCGATAGGCAAGCAATACGCGGCGGGTGGTCGCTCCAATGACCGCGCTGCGAGCCTTTCCACCTTTGCCTCGTTTGACCTTCACAAGCCCGCTCATGATGTCAATATCGCTCCAATTGAGGGCGATTACTTCCGCGCGGCGCAAGCCAGAATCCGCCATGAGCAAAATCAAGGCTTTGTCTCTTGGTTTTGCAGCGTTGACGATTTGGTTCAATTCATCCGCAGAAAGAACAGGGAGGCGTTTCTTTTCCATCTTCGGCATGGTCAAAGAAACGGGAGCCGGGATATATTTTTCAGCATGCCAAAAGCGGAGCAGAGTCCGAATCGCGCGCGCATGGGCGTTCAAGGTCTTGTCCGCCCTTCCTTTGCTTGCGAGATTTGCCAGATAATATCGAACGAGCCGCGCGTCAACTTGGTCAGGTGAGGTCACACTTTGACCTTCTGCCCAAGTCAGAAAAACTCCCGTAGTAAATCGGTAGAAATCCAAAGTCGCTTGGGTGCATTGCATCGCTTGCCGGCTTAGGATGAAGTCCGTATAAGCGTCATTGAGAGCAAGGGAAGCAAGATTCCATGTTTGCTGGGTGGTCGTTCGAGCAGACATAAAAACACCGTCTTTCTGCCAATTTTGGCATGAAATGACGGTGTTTTTGCCTTCTTCCTCGGCTTTGAGCGGGTGATGGGATTCGAACCCACGATATCATGCTTGGGAAGCATGCGTTCTACCACTGAACTACACCCGCTTACTGAGCGAGCCGAATTATACGCTACGCAGAAAACGAGTGTCAAGCTTGACAAATATTGGATTGCTGCGCGTCATTCCAATCTGGTCACTGTTTGCGTTTCAGAAGCTGGTTCGTTATCTCCAGAATGATCGCGCCAGCCTCTCCTTGAGGATTTGCCTGGGCAAGATATCCAAGCGCTTTGTCGGTTTCCGATTTTGAAAGATCCTCAGCATAAGATTTTCCGCCTTCTTCTTCGAGCAGGGCGGCTACAGACGCGACTTCGCTCGCAGAAATAGGACCCTGTTGCCAGCGCTGAGCAAAGCGTCCGTTCGCTTCCAGACCATATAGCACAGGCAGGGAATTTTTTCCTTCCACCAAATCGCTGGCAATGGATTTCCCGGTAACCTCGGCGTTGCCCCATATCCCGAGGATGTCATCCTGAACTTGAAATGCAAGTCCAAGATGATATCCGAACAGGCGAAAAGCCTCTACCCTTTCATTATTCGCGTAGCCAAGAAGAGCGCCGATCTGGGTGCATGCAGAGAGTAGGGAAGAGGTTTTACCGCCCACCATCGGCCAGTAATCTTCTATTTTCAGATCGTTTCTTTCTTCATAAGACATATCCAGGTACTGACCTTCCGTCAGGCGCAGGCAGTTCTCACTCAATATCTTTGCGGCGCGGACTGCGATCTCGGCTGGGTAATTTTTTTCCAGGTCCAGCATGGATTGATTGGCAATAACGAACAAGGCATCACCAACATTGATAGCCATGGGCGCGCCCCAATGGACCCAAACCGTTTTTCTACCCCGGCGAAGATCGGAGTTGTCCTGAATGTCGTCATGCACCAGGGAGAAATTGTGGATCAGTTCAATGGAAGCTGCGGCAGAAATTGCGTGTAGCCAATTTCTGCCAGTTTTATTTTCAACCTTTTCCTCACTCAAACATGATGCAACAGTAAGCAAAGTTAAAAGGGGACGAATCCTTTTTCCTGTTGCGTTAGACCCTGCCCCTTCTCCTGTCCACCCCATATGATAGGTCAGCATTTCATGGAATTGTTTTGTGCGAGGCTGGTCAAGCCTGGCCACCTGCCGCATTAGTTCATCTTCCACAGATTTCAGCATGGTTTGTTGGATGTTTTTGCTCATGAGTTATATTCCATTGATGGATAGATTTTTTAGTTCACGTCTTAATTGAGTGGGGGATTGATAATGAATTACTTGAAAACCCAACGACTCTGCCGTTTGTATATTTTTGGAAGTGTCGTCAATAAAGAGACATTCTTCCGCCTTGCGGTCGATCTTGTCGAGAGTGAGGTGAAAAATCGCAGGGTTGGGTTTGATAATCCGGTGTTCGCCGGAGATGATCAGTTTATCAAAGATCTCAAAAAAATCGTGTTGCTCGCGGACGATCTTGAATTTTTCAGCCGAGAAATTGCTTAGCAAAAACAAAGGCCATCCGGCTTGCTTTAGATCCCGGGCGATCTTTATGGTCTCAGGGTTGGTTGAGGGTAGACTCTCTGGCCAGTAGGTATCGTAGGCTTGTATGAGGTCAGCGTAATGTGGAAACCGGGAGGACAGTTCGCGCACTCCCTCCTGGAAAGGCCGACCGGCATCCTGGTGCGCGTTCCATTCTGCGAATTGAATCTCCTCTAAAAAGCGGTCGATCTCGGAAGAGTTTGGGAAGAAACGCTTGTAAAGATTGTGCGGCTCCCAATTTATTAGAACATTCCCCAGGTCGAAGATAATGGCGGTGATCTTTGTCATAGGCAGGGCTTATTTTATCGCAAGAAATAACTGTCTGAAGAACCACAATCTGGCGGTATAATCGCGCGTCTGTACGTAGATACCCTCATTGGAGATTTTTGTGAGCCGTTTGATCAACCCCGATTCTGTAGGAAAAGAACGTACCCGCTTGTCAAAATCCATAGTCTTGTGCATTCGTGAATTGGCAAAACAAAGTCAGGTCACCACTGAAACGAAAGACCAGGCCGCTTTTATCGCGCTGGCGCTTCAAGCCATAGCCGAAGGGATCGACGCCTCAGTGGCAGCGTGGGAAAAGCGCGATTATTGGGTGAAGGCAGATAAATTCCGCATGGAGTGGATGTGGGCCGGGCAATATGCGGCGAAGTTAAAGGATGCTGTTCTGGCAGACGATTGGGCGGCCATTGCAATGATGCTGCCGACAATCGCACAGAAATTCAGCAAAGTGGAAGTATCGGATAATCACCGCCTTGGGACGCCGTGGTCGAGCGCATATAAACTTTTGGCGCTTCACCAAAAGTTATGAGCCTTGAAAAACGATAAAAAAACTTCCGAAGTCTTTGGGCTTCGGAAGTTTTGGTTTCAGGCCTTCAGTTTTTCGAGATTGTTCTTTGTATTTTGGAGCAGTTCGATCATGCGGTTGCGGATGTGCGGATTGAGATAGTGGCGCTCCAGTGTGGAGAGCGGCAGGAAACGGGCACCTGCCACCACATTGATGCAGTTCGCGGAGCCGCATAAACAAATGAACGGCGCATCCATCTCCCATTCTGTGGAGGGATAGAAGAAAAAGAGTTCTTCGCCTTTTTCGATATCGCGCGCGGCGACCATTTCCATATTTTCAGTATCAAGGATAACGTTGGGATTGCAGGAATGATTGAGCGCGGCAAGCTTGCCGACATGGGTGTGCTTGTCCTGCGCGATCTGCACAGTGTAGCGATTTGGCTTCTCGCGAACATCCTCGCTTGGGATGGCGCAGATGACTTCTCCCTTTTTATAATTTTGTTTTGTGGCGAGCGTCCTGAATTTATTTTCGGTCTTGATGGTTAACTTATCCATCGTTATAGTTGATGCAGACATCATGCTTCTCCTTATTTATGTATTTTATAAATACTCATGAGTTAGTATAGCAACAATAAAAAATAATTCAAGTGTTTTTCACTCGAATTGAAAAATTTTAAGGTCGCATGATCGTGTATATATAAGTAAATATTTTTTAATTGCACGAATCTTTTTTAGTTAATCCCCCCCTATGAATATCTAAAACATAAAAGATTGAATGGCAGCACGCCTGCCATCAAGCAGCACGTAAGGCGCGGCCCGTTTGGCGATGACGCCGAGTTTTTTCAGTGCAGAAAGATCGCGTAATTTACTAACATTACGCGCAGACAAAATGGCCTCTGCGCCTTTGATGCCAATGCCTGGAATTTTCATCAATTCGCGTTTGTCCGCCTTGTTAATCTCTATCGGGGCGTGGATCAGGTTCATTTGTGCCCAGGCAAGTTTCGGGTCGGTGTGAAGCGGTAGATTTTCATCCGATGCGAAGGGCAGGTCTTCCAATTCAAATCCGTAATCGCGCAACAGGAACGAGGCTTGATAGAGTCGGTGTTCGCGCATTGGGTTTACAGCAGTTTTATTTTCAAGCGGCGTATCATGAATGGGGTGAAAGGCGGAAAAGTAGGCACGCTTGAGACGGATGTTCTTCATCAACCATTGGGTCGTTTGGAGAAGCTCGAGGTCGCTTTCATCGGAACCGCCCGCAACAAATTGCGTCACGGTTGACGGATATTTCCCTTTCCAGAATTTATATGCGGGAACGGTCCGTCGAAATTCTTCCACCCAGCGCAACGGACGAAGGAGTTCTTCAAGGAATATTTTGTGCGGGGCAAGTCTGGCGAGGCGCTCGGTGCTGGGCGCTTCGAGATTGACCGAGACGCGGTCTGCCAATTGCATGGCGTGATAGACCTGGTCTTTTTCAGAGCCTGGCATGATCTTCAGATGCAGGTAACCTTTGAAACCGTGCTTTTTTCGCAGGATATCGGCAGTATCGAGTAGTTTGTCCATAGTGCGGATTCCGCCTCCGGCGATGCCGGAACTGAGGAATACTCCCTCAGCCATGCCACTCTGATTCATTTTGCTGAAAAGACCTGAGAATTCATCCGGTTTGAAGGTGGCACGGCGAAAGTCGCGCCCGGCGCGGAAGGGACAATAAAAGCAATCGCGTTCACAGGCGGATGAGAGTAAAGTCTTTAGAAGTTTGATGCTTTTGCCGTTGGGGAGTTGAGCAGGGTGGATGAACGCAGCTCGTTGTTCTTTGGGGGTGAAGCAGCCTGGTTTTGCCGGTTCGGTGCGCGCCTCCTCGGCATGTTCCAAGGTCATCTGACTGGAGAGATCCATAAGCGTATCAAGCGCGTTCATGAATCAATTATAGAATATATGTTCTAAATAAGCAAGTCTATTTTTCCAGGGGTAATGTCAGGGTGAATGTCGTTCCCTTGCCAAATTCGCTTTCTACAGCGATCTCGCCGCCATGAATCTGAGCGATCCATTTTGCGATGGCGAGCCCAAGCCCCATACCAGATGGGGGGCTGGAGCCATCTTCCATTTGGCGTGAACGGGATTTATCCACTCGATAGAAGCGTTCAAAGATGTGGGGCAGGTCTTCTGCCGGGATACCGGGACCGCTATCTGAAACGCGCACCAGTGCCAGGTCCGGGTTGGAGGCGTGTTCCACGTCAACGCAAACTTTGCGATCACATCCAGGCTTATTCCCGGATGTGTATTTGATGGCGTTCTCCACTAGATTGGTTAGCAGCCTGGTGAGGTGTTGTTTATCCACGAAGACCATGGTTACGGGAAAGTCGCTTATTTTCAGGGTCAGGCTGTTCTTCGCCGCCAGCGGGGTAAGGCGTTCGACAACTTCCAGCGTGAGTTCTCCAAGGTCAAGCGATTCCCGGTGAAGTTTTGCCTGACCGGAATCCATGCGAGCCAGCATGAGCAGGTCATTGACAAGGCGCGCCATCAGATCGTTTTCAGATTGGATGACTTTTAGCACCCGCTGATATTCCTGCGTTTTCTGTGGCATCAGTAGCGCATTTCCAATTTCAAGGCTGATGATGGTGAGCGGGGTGCGTAGTTCATGGCTCGCATCGGCTGTGAACTGTTTCTGCCTTTGGAAGGCAGATTCGAGCCGGGATAACATATCGTTGAAGGTTTCAGCTAGTTGGCCGATCTCATCCTGTTTTGTATTCTTCAACCTAAGGGAAAGGTCTGCTGCGCTGATCTGGCGGGCAGCCTGAGTGATATCCCGAACCGGACGCATGGCCCGATCCGAGAGCCAGAAGCCGCCCAGCAGCGCCACCATTAATGTAAGCAACCCGCTTGCTAGTAAATTGATAACCAGCTGATGCAGTTGATCGGCTGGATCCAACGGCATGCCGATCAGGAAGTAACCGGGATTGATATCGAACCGTTCAGATGGGACGACCAGAAAGAGATAACGGATATTCTCTTCGTCACCTTCCTGGCGAGCGTAACCGTTCAAGATATTGCGATTTGGAGATTGTTCGGAGCGGTCAAAGGTGATACTCGAGACTTCGTCCAGTTCCATTTCACCCCATATCCTTGTGCTTTTACCGTCTTCTTCAAGAAATAAGAAGATCTCGTTTTCAGAAAGCACCCTGGGGCCGGCCTGCATGGCTTGTTGCAGAGATCGGAAATCCCGATTCGAATCAAGGAATAAGTGTTCGATCTCCTCCATTTTATTGCCCAAATGTCCGATCGCCTCGGCCCGCAGTTCGCGCACCTGGCTGATATAGATAAAGATGCTGAAAACGGTCAGCACCAGGGCTAGGATCAAAAAGAACCACATAACGAGCCTGAACCGGATGCTGGAGAAGAAGGTTCTCATGGTTTACTCCGATTGATACGATATCCCGACCCGCGAATGGTCTCGATCAATTTGACCTCAAACGGATCGTCCACTTTGCGGCGCAGGCGGCGAATATAGACATCGACCACATTGGATGCAACCGTCGATTCGTAACTCCAGAGGCTGTTCTCGATCATACGGCGGGTGACCAGGCGATTGGAGTTGCGCATGAGATATTCCAATAGCGCGTACTCGCGGGCAGTCAATTCGACGGCCTGGCCGGCACGTTCGACCACATGCGTAGCCGGGTCAAGGGTCAAGTCCGCTATCTTCAAAACGGTGTTTTTATCAGACGACTCGCGTCGCAGGAGAGCCCGAAGACGGGCGTGTAATTCTTCGATCTCGAACGGTTTGACCAGATAATCATCCGCGCCGCTATCCAACCCGGTCACCCGGTCGGATAGGGCGTCGCGAGCCGTGAGCATCAAGATAGGGATGTTGATGTTATTCTCACGCAGGGAACGGCAGACCTCAAACCCGTCTTTGATCGGCAGCATCACATCCAGGATGATCAGGTCGTATTCGGTGACCATGGCCAGTTCTTCGCCCTCAGCACCATCATAGGCGGTATCTACAACATACCCCCCATTATTGACCAGACTGCGTTTCAGTGAGTCGCTTAATCGTTGGTTGTCTTCCACGAGCAGGATACGCACAAGTTCCTCCAATGTGGGATTGTAGCATGGCTGCATGACGAATGGATGAAAGCCGGGCTTTTGTCTGTCATCTGCCTGTCATTTTGCATAGTTATACTCTTCGGAGTTATTCGCTATTCTTCGTTTTTCATTTTTTGTGAGGTTTTGATGAATAAATCCCTGCCCGCACTGTTCGCTGCCCTAGTAACAACCATTCTAACTGGTTCGGCCATTCTATTGATCGGTGGGAACGCCTTTTTCAATAGCAATGGAGTCAGTATTTCGAAAACAAGACCGACAGCGGCGGAGCAATCCACACTTGCAGAGCAATCTGCCCAGATCCAGGATCTGCAGAATCAGATCGCAGAGTATCAGGCCCGTGAAGCGCAGTACCAGACCCAACTGAATGAGGCTGCGAATCGCCTTAACTCATCCAATGCGCAGATCCAGGAATATCAGCAGGTTTTGTTCACGCTTCAGAATCTTGGCATTATCACTATTGATAACGGCCGCGTTTTTATCAATCGTTAAAAAAGGAAACAAATGAAGTTTTATAAATCGATCCTTCGAATTTGGTTCGCCTTTGCCAGTCTCCTCGGTTTTTTGGCGGGCTGGGCCTTTCTTGCCCAATCTCCCAAGCCGCAACCGTATAGCGATCTTGAAAAAGCGCAAGTGGTTGCCGATCTTCCGCCTGTGCCAACCATTGACCAACTTCTCATAAGCCAAAACCCTGGTACAGGAAATGGAGCCGTCCTGCTTCGGCCGGTCAATATGGGGCGCAGGTTCCGAACCGGTGGTTCATAGGATTTTATAAGTGGAATATTACGAGTTTCGCGCAATGAATTCATCCATTGTCCTGGCTGCAGAAGGCGGCATGACAGCGGATGGCTTCGCCGCAACGCAAGACTACATTGAGACCGCCGAGCAGCGCTTTAGTCGCTTTCGCCCGGACAGTGAACTCAGCCAATTGAACCAATCAGCGGGAATCCGGTTTGCGGCTTCCCTTGAGATGCAGGAACTATTAAAGACCGCCCTGGAATGTCATGTCGCTACCGATGGCCTGTTCAACCCGTTCATTTTGAAGGACCTTCAACGGATCGGGTATACCCGAAGCATGGATGAAATCCGCAAAGTTGGTGCTTTGGATGCAGAGGCCATCGCCGGAACCCAGGTGGAGCGGTTTGGCCTTATTCAGATCGACGAGAGCGGAAAAGTTTTTCTGCCGCAGGAATATAAAATTGATCTGGGTGGAATTGCAAAAGGTTGGATCGCAGAACGTGCCGCCAGAATCCTGTCTGAGTTTTCTCCTGTTTGCGGAGTTAACGCCGGCGGGGATATGTTCTTGATCGGCCAGCCTCAGGGTCAAGCCGGTTGGGAGATCGGGCTTGAAGACCCACGCAACCCATCCAAAGACCTGTTCCCGTTATGGGTGAATGAAGGCGCCGTGGCCACCTCCTCTATCGCAAAACGGACGTGGCTGCAGGGCGACAAGGCCCGGCATCATTTGATCGACCCGCGGACGGGTGACCCGGCCCAGACTCCCTGGCTGAGCGTGACCTTTTTCGCACCCCAGGCTGCCGTGGCTGAGACCTTTGCCAAGGCGGTCTTGATCGGCGGGCTGGAGTATGCCCAAGACCTGGTCGCAAAAGACCCCGAGATAAATTTCCTCGCCGTCAGTCCAGACGGCGGGATCTGGAGTTCGTTGAATAAAAAGGAGATCATGCGTGTTGAATAGATCGGAATCAAAATTGCCAGCAGCCCAAACCGCCCTGAATGCGGGGTTGACCCTGGCTTTATTTGTAGCAGTCCTTTTCGTAGTTGCAGGCGGTTTATTTTTTATGAAGACCACCTCGAGCGCCCCGCTAGCCGAGCAAATAAAGACCCTGTTTGCGCTCGACAGCCTGCAAGCCTGGTGGTATGTCACCCGTGCTGCCGGGTTAATGGGCTATCTATTGATCTGGCTTTCTGTCGTTTGGGGGCTGGTGGTCAGCAGTAAAATTTTTGACCCGTGGCTGGAGCGCATGTTCACCTTTGATTTCCATGAACATCTCTCCTTGCTTGCGATCGGATTTGTCGCTTTGCACGTCGTTGTCCTGCTGGTTGACCAATTCCAGCCGTTCACTCTTGAGCAGATCCTGTTCCCATTCATTTCGACCTATCGCCCCATCTGGGTGGGGATCGGTATCATTACGTTTTACGTGACCTTGCTGGTGACCCTTACGTTCTACCTGCGCCCCAGGTTATCAGCCAGGGCATTCCGGGTCATTCACTACCTCAGCTTTTTGGCGTATCTCGGTGCGGGGTTGCATGGCCTATTTGCAGGGACCGACTCACCCTTGATGGCGGTTGAACTGGTTTACCTCTTCACATTCCTGAGTGTGGTATTCCTGACGGTTTACTGGCTCATTGTGTTGATGGCGCGCAGACGCGAAGAAGAGGAAAAGGAACTACAGGCGGCGCTGGAAAAGATCCGTGACCGGCAGAAGAAGAGGCAAAAGACGGGGCCGCGCACAAGCCAGGCATAGACCTTCATCGAACAGCAACACGCTGTTCGATTTTTTATTTTTGATTCCCTGTATAATCGGGCGCATGTCCATGCCCCTGGCGCGTATTGGCATGATCGCCCGTTGGCGGCCCGTCCATTTGGGGCAGGCGGCTGTACTGCACGCCTTGTGTGCCGGCGCGCTTGATGTCTCCATCGGAGTCGGCTCGTCGAACCGATATAACGCCCGCAACCCCTTTACGCTTGAAGAGACAGAGGCCATGTTGCGCATCGCATTAGAGGGAAAGAATAACTTCAAGATCATCCCGGTGCCAGACCTTGACGACGGTCCACGCTGGCGGATGATGGTGCAAGACCTGTTCGGGGAATTGGATGTCTTTGTAACAGATAACCCTTATGTAGCCAATTTGATGAAGGATGTTTATCGCATCATGCGACCCGTGGACTGGCTCGACTCATCAGAGCGGGTGCGCGTCGACGGGACCATGGTACGGGCGATGATGGCGCAAGGGGAGCGCTGGCAGGAATGGGTCCCGGAAGGAATCGCGTCTTATATCCAGGAAAATAAACTTGACGAGCGTTTTCGCCGTGAGTTCGGTTTGGAAACATTAGCCCTGCAGACCATTATTCAAAAGGAGATATGAGTTATGTATTCATGGGATGAAGATACCAGTTCGTGGTACGGATCGGCCAAATATGCTTATGCCCCGGCCGCAGCGCCCAAGCGCGTAGAGGATGCATCACGCGCCAAGGCGGCCGGACCGCGCACGTACCAGGGCAAGACCGGGCCGAATGAAAAGATCATTGACCCGCAGAAGACCATCAGCACACAATCGAAAAATCCGCTGATCGTCGCCATTGATGTCACCGGCTCGATGGCGAACTGGCCTTTCGAGATCTTCGACCGGCTGCCCTTGTTATACAACACCCTCTCCCAATACCGTCCGGATGTGGAGATCTGTTTCGCCGCCATCGGCGATGCCGGCGTGGACCGCTGGCCTTTGCAGGTCACTTCCTTTGCCAGCGGTTTCGACCTGGAGCAACTGCTTGGGTCGTTGTACGGCGAAGGCGGGGGAGGGGACGCGCCTGAGTCGTATGGCTTATTCGCGCATTGGGTCAATACGCATGTGGAGATCCCCAACGCCGAAGAGACTCCCTTCCTGATCGTCTTCGGCGACATCACCATGCACCCGAAGATCTCGGGGAAGCAGATCGAACATTATCTTGGCGACCGCTCAGGCGATCTGGATGCCCTCAAGGAATGGCAGAAACTCACCCAGACCTGGAACACCTGGTTCCTGCGCCGCCCAACCGGCAAAAAAGGTGACCAGGTGGATGAGCAATGGGGCAAGGCCATCGGTTCGCAGAAGATCTTCCACATCGAGGATGAGCAGCGTGCTGTGGACTATGCCATGGGGTTGGTCGCGCGTTCATGGGGTTACTTCGGTGACTTCCAGAACAATATGCGCGCCCGGCAGGATGAGAACAAGGTCAAGCAGATCAGCAAACCGATCGAGATGATCTGCCCACGCTGCGGCGCGCCCATCCCTGTCAATGCGGATGGAATGTTCAAATGCGGTTTCTGCGGCACGACGTTGAAGTTGTAATTATTTTGACGAGGCGATGTGATGCACCGCCTCGTCGCGTTAAAACGAACCCATGAAAATTTCTGTCATCGTCACCATCCCTCCCTACGCCACCTTCATTGACGAAGTGGCCGCGCATCCCATGGTGAGCGGACTGCGCTTGAATACGGTCATGCCGTTACGGGAGACGCACCGCGAGGTTTTGGAACGTCTTTCGATATTCAAGCAGCCGCTCTGGGTGGATCTGAAAGGGCGCCAATTGCGCGTGGCCGAGCCCGCCCTGCCGCCATTTACTGAGATCAAATTGAGCCACTCGGTCAAAGTCCAGACACCGGTGGATGCCTTTTTTTCGGACGGCAACGAGCGCGTACGCGTGGCGGCAGTGGATGGCAAACGCTTGATCATGGAGGATGGCCCGCGCCGCATGGTGGGACCGGGCGAGTCGGTTAACATCATCCATCCTTCGCTGGAGATCGACGGCACACTCACCGAAACCGACCATGCCTACCTTGCTGCGATGAAGGAACTCGGGCTGACGAAGGTGATGCTTTCGTATGTTGAATCTGCCGAGGATGTGAACGAGGTCAGAGACTTGCTGCCGAATGCGGAGGTGGTCTCCAAGATCGAAACACAAAAAGGACTGGCTTATGCGCGCCATGAGAAAACGGGGTATGGACAACTCATGGCGGCACGCGGCGACCTGTATGTTGAAGTGCTGCAACCGCACAAGATCATTCCCGCTCTTAAGAGCATCCTTCAAGCCGACCCGAATGCCATTGTCGCAAGTCGTATCCTGGACTCGCTGGCATGGACGCCCGTGCCTGTCAGCGCGGATATCAGTGACGTGGCCTTTCTGATGGAGATCGGCTATCGCACCTTCATGCTCGGCGACCAGGTGTCTATGAAGCGTGACAGCGTGATCGAGGCCTTGAACGTATTGAAAGCCATGGGATAGTACATCAAACACTAAGGATATCCTTGTGAAATTGGCCATTGCCCAGATCAACACCACCGTTGGAGATTTGACGGGGAATATTGCAAGGATCCTCGCTGCGGCGGAACAAGCAAAAAAAGCAGACCTGATCGTCTTCCCCGAAATGACCGTGCCGGGCTATCCGCCGCGCGATATGCTGTACGACGCTTCGTTCGTGGAGGCGGTTCAGGCGGCGACCCTCGACCTGGCCCGCCAGGCCAAAGATTTACCCCCGCTGCTGGTGGGATCGTTCGCGCCCTCAGGAGAGAAGCATTACCAACACCCATCTTTGCATAATATCGCCTACCTGATGAAGAACGGCGAGATGACCGTGGCACAGGTGAAGCAATTGCTGCCGGTCTACGATGTGTTCTATGAGCCGCGCTGGTTCACACCAGGGAATAAGACCCTGCCGCCGATCGGAGTTGCCGGCAGGAAGATCGGGGTGCTGATCTGCGAGGATATGTGGGATGAAGAATATTCCACTCACCCTGGCGCGGACCTGCTGGATATGGGCGCGGAGATGCTGGTGGTGATGTCGGCCTCGCCCTATCGAAAGGGAATCCAGGAGGGGAGGATGCATCATGCCAGGCGGCAGGGCGCGCCATTGGTCTTTGTCAATTTGGTCGGTGCAACCGATGAGTTGATCTTCGATGGCGGAAGTTTTGTAGCCAGGGAGACTTTAGCGAGGTTTGAAGAAGAGGTAAGGGTGGTGAATTGGGAGAAAGGGGAACCCAAGCAAATGGACGAGCGGAAAACAGAAAGCGTTGAGGAAGAGTTGTTCAACGCGCTCTCTCTTGGCATGCGGGACTTTGCCCGCAAGAACGGACTGAAGAAAGCCTGCCTCGGCCTATCTGGCGGAATCGATTCAGCGGTGGCGGCGGTGATCGCAGCAGATGCGCTGGGCAAAGAGAATATAACCGGCGTTGCCATCCCTTCGCGCTTTACCGACCCGCGTTCGACCGGGTCGGCGCGGGAGTTGGCGGCGAATTTGGGGATTAAGTTCGAACAGGCTGAACTGGAGAAAATGCACGCAGTGACCGAACAGACCCTCGGCGCGGAAAGAAGCGCGGGCATTTCGGGGGAGAATATACAGGCCCGGCTGCGGATGGTCATCTTGATGAGTTTCGTCAACAGCAGCGGCGGGTTCCTGGTCAACACCAGCAACAAGACCGAGTTGACGTTGGGCTATTCCACCTTGTATGGCGACATAGCCGGGGCGATCAGCCCATTGGGCGATGTGACCAAGGAAGAGGTGATGCGGCTGGCTGCATGGATCAATGCGGTAAAAGGGGAGGTGATCCCCAGATTTGTGATCGAGCGGAAGCCTTCTGCAGAGTTGAAGGCAGATCAAGTAGACCCGTTCGATTATGCGGTTGTGTCGCCGCAGGTGGAGGCAATGGTGCGGGCCGACCAGGCCAATGCGATGATGCGCGCCAGCGAGCACAAACGCTGGCAGATGGGCGTGGTCTTAAAGGTGAGCGACCGGGCCTTCGGGCGCGGTCGGATGGTGCCGATCACAAGGAAGTAGACTTCTAGGAGCAACCATGAAAAAAGAATTCCTGCCCGCCGCCTTGTTGTTTGCTGTGATCCTTGCGGTCTCTCTTGCCCTGACCGTGAACGGCGCCGATGGGGCAGGGGAGGGGAAGGCGGCCTATTGCCCGGTTGGGATGCAGGCCGTGATCGCCAGCGCACAAGGAGACGTCTACGATATGAGCGGCGCGGAATCCTATGAGTCGCCGGCGTTCAATTACCTGGTGACCTACACCGTGGAGGGAGATGACATCAGTGACCCGCAATATGACGATGTGCCGGGAGACCTGCATGATGAGCAGGCCGATGCCGGTTTGCAACTGAACGCCTGGCGCATCTTCACCGACCTGATCCCCGCGCCGGAACGCGCCATGGTGGCGGAGTACCGTCCCTTTACAGACGGCTTTGAGAACACCCTGGCCGCCGTGGACCAGACCGAGTCAGACCTGACCCAGTGGACCCTGGATATTGACATCGCCGACCAGCAAGACCCCGCCAGCCTGCTCTTCACGTTGATCCATGAGTATGCCCACATTTTGACCCTCAACGATTCACAGGTGACGCCCGACCGCGAGGTGTATGAGAACTGGGATGACCCCGTGCTGCTGAAAGAAAAAGCCGCGGCCTGCCCAACCTATTTCACCGGCACCGGCTGCAGCCATGCGGATTCGTACATCAACGCCTTTTACCTGCGCTTCTGGGCAGACGTCGAACCGGAGTGGTCCGTCATTGACGAGATGCAATACGCCGACGACCTGCTGCCGTATTATGACGCGCTCTACCGATTTTACAAAACGCACCCCGGCCGCTTCATAGACGATTA
>Ga0268298_10001426_pt1 | contig 28216 bp, 26 predicted proteins | sample WWTPWeurt_MetaG_FD_194462 | JGI IMG/M metagenome (GOLD analysis project Ga0268298, IMG submission 194462) | Activated sludge microbial communities from WWTP in Nijmegen, Gelderland, Netherland - WWTP Weurt | ecosystem: Engineered > WWTP > Aerobic digester > Activated sludge | place... | reverse complement strand
GGTGGGCTCCAACGGGGCAGGCAAGACCACCCTCATCCGCTGCCTGCTGGGCGAATACAACTTCCAGGGCGAGATCCGCATCGACGGGCTGAATCCGCGGGTACAACGCCGCGAGGTGTTGTCCAAGGTCGGCTTCGTGCCCCAACTGCCGCCACCGCTGCGGATGCCGGTGGGCCAGTTGATCCATTTCGCCGCCAGCCTCTGCGAGGCCGATCCCGTCCGTATGATCGCCGTCGCCGAGCGCCTGGGACTGGAGTACGAACGCTTTCGTTCCCATCCCTTCGTCAAACTCTCCGGCGGGCAGAAACAGAAACTCTTGATCAGCATCGCCCTGGGGCGGGATGCGGAACTTCTAGTGATGGACGAGCCCGCCGCCAACCTGGATCCCGAGGCCCGCCACATCTTCTTCCAGCTCCTGGCGGAAAAGAAGGACAGCGCGGTCATGTTGATCTCCAGCCATCGCCTGGACGAAGTCGCCTCCCTGGTGAACCGGGTGGTGGAGCTGGATCAGGGCCATCTGGTGCTAGATGACCGGGTGGCCGACCTGGTGGAACTCTCCAGCCGACTGCGCTGCCGCATCGGCCTGCTACGCCCGGATGAAGCCTTCGCCAAGACGGCGCGGGAATGGGGCCTGGGCAGCGAGGATGAGGGAAATACCTGGAGCGGACGCATTGCCGGCCCGGACCGGCTGCGCTTTCTCGGCATGCTTTCCCGCTATGCCGCCTTGCTGGCGCATATCCATCTGGATGAAGAGACCAATGGCGACTAACAGGCTGTTGAAAAACTACTGCGGTGTGCCATCTGCGGCCTTGCGCGGTGCTCGTTTCCTCGCCTATCTCTTTGATATGTCTCGGTCACCGCGCTCCGTGCGCCTTGCATCCGGCCATCCTCGCTCCGTTTTTCAACAGCCCGCTCAACCTCTCCCCAGCCATGCTCTTCTGCTGAGCGCGCTCTTGGCTGGAATCGCCCTCACCGGCTGTTCCAGCGACAGCGGCACCGGCCCGGCCCAGGTCAGATGGGATCGCACCACCTGCGACCGCTGCCGCATGTTGCTTTCCGATCCCAAACATGCCGCGCAGATGCGGTTGACCGAGGCCGATGGACGCTCCCGGGTTTACTACTTCGATGACATCGGCTGTGCCCTCATCTGGCTCGAAGACAGGCCGGAGCGGCGGCAGGCCGTCAGCGAGATCTGGGTGAACGACCGGCATGACGGCCAGTGGTTGGACGCCCGGCGGGCCTTTTATGTCCGTGGACAGACCACCCCGATGGAATACGGGCTCGGCGCCCAGTCGAACCCGGTCCCGGAGGCGCTCGATTTCGCCGCCGCCCGGAACCATGTGCTCGCCGTCGAACAGCGCTTCAACCAGGCACCGCCCCCAGCACGGAAACCCGCCCCATGACCCACCTCTGGCTGACCGCCTACACGGATATCCTGGAGTCCCTGCGCACCCGCTGGTTCCTGCTCTACAGCCTGGTGTTCGGGGGTCTGGTGGTGTTGCTGTTCGCCTTCGGCGTCACCGAGTCCAGGGTCATGGGTTTCACCGGCCTCTCCCGCCTGCTGGTGACCTATATCCAGCTCGCCATGGCCATCCTGCCGGTCTTCATCCTGGTCACCACGGTGCGTTCCGTCGCCGGCGACCGCGAGGCTGGGATACTGGAATACCTGCTTTCGCTTCCCATCGACCTCCCCGCCTGGTACTGGGGCAAGCTGCTGGGACGCTTTCTGGTGGTCTTCATCCCGGTATTCCTGGCCATGGCTATCGCCATCGGCTTCGGTCTCGCCCGGGGCGTCGAGGTCCCCTGGGCACTATTCAGTTATTACACCGGGCTGCTCATGGCCCTGGCCTGGTGCTTTCTCGGCCTCGGCATGCTGGTCTCCACCCTCGCCCGTAGCGCGGACCTGGCCCAGGGCGTCGCCTTCCTCATCTGGCTGCTGCTGTTACTCTTTCTCGATCTGGTATTGCTCGGGGTCATGGTGCGCCAGCAATTGCCGCCAGAGACCGCGGTCGCCATCGCCCTCGCCAACCCCATGCAGGTGTTCCGCACCGCCACCATGATGCTGTTCGACAGCCAACTGGTGCTGCTCGGCCCGACGGCCTACCTGATCCTCGACCACTTCGGTCAGCAGGGGTACATCCTCTACGCCATGCTCTATCCCATGGCGCTCGGCACCCTCGGCGCCGGACTGGGCTATGCCATATTCCGTCGCACCGACCTGCCATGACGGCTGGTGAAAACCTAGTGCGCGCCCCGATGGCGGCGTTGCGCGTTGCTCGCAAGCTCGCCGTACTTCTTTGTACTGTCTCGCTTTCTGCGCCCCGTGCGCCTTGCCATCGGGGCGCTCGTGACGGTTTTCGTTTTAGAAAGACCATGTCCCAGATGATCCCCTCTCCAGCGCCTCAGCGATGCCGGATGCTGGTCGCCGCCCTCGCGCTCCTCTGGCCCTTGCTGGGCCTGGCCGAGGCCGAGCCGGATCTACGCAACGGCAAGGACATCAACGAAACCTGCGCCGGTTGTCACGGGGAATTCGGCCAGGGCGGCAAGGCTGGGGAATACCCCCGCATCGCCGGACAACCGATCCCCTTCCTGGTGCGTCAGCTGGTGTTATTTCGCGAGCGTCACCGCCCCAACATGGCCATGATCGAGTACGTCGACCAGCGGCAGATGCCGGATGACGACATCCGCGACATCTCCGCCTACCTGGCCGGCATCCGCCTACCGACCAGGATGCCGGAGGTCGATCCCAACACCGGCGCCTTGGAACGCCTCGAACTGGCGAAGAAGGTCTTCAACGTCCCCCCAGTGGAGGGCAACCCCGAGGCGGGGGAAAAGCTTTACAAGAAGGAATGTAAGTCCTGCCACGGCGAGGACGGCGCGGGCCATCAAGCCAAGGGGGTACCCATGATCGGCGGGCAGTTCACCAATTATCTGTGGAAACAGGTGGATCTTTACCGCAAAGGAATCCGCATCCACGATCCGGACGATCCCCAGGACCGGCTGCTGAACGAATTCGAGGATAAGGATCTGCAGAATATCTTCGCCTATCTGGCGATCGCCGATGATCGTTAGCCGGGCTGAGTCGGTTTTGTAGACCCTCGGTTTCCGCCCCGGGCAACGGCTGTTTGGTCGGATTTTTGTTCTCTTTAAGAGAACAATTGTCGCTTATCATTCAGCTATTGTTCTTTATTTAAGAACAAAAATAGGTTTTTTCCGCCCTGGCCCGGAAGCCCGCAGGCTGGCGATGAGCGAAGCAAATCCCGGCATTTCGTCGACAACCCAAGAAGCTGGGTTTCGGCTAACGCCTCAACGCCAGCCTACCGGGCAGATTCTTCATGCTCTGGGGAACGCGGGCGTCCCGCCCGTTCTTGTCGGTGAGGAAAGGAGGAGGTGTCGCTTCTTTCCTTATCCCCCTACATTACCATCCCAGATCTCCTCGCAGAGCGGATACTCAGAAGGCGACCGGTCATTCGGGATTCCTGCCGGCTTTTGTATAGGGAAGCCGTAGCAATTAACGAACGAGATCGCTGGCGCGTTTTTGAATGAACACCGCAATTCGGCGACAATAATCGGGATAGTCTTGCAGTAACGCCGCCGCACGGGGCCATTCACGAATAACCTCGTGCACTAAGGAAAAGACCACGTCGTCAAGGCCAGCCTTTGCATTAAGCTTCTCATCGAGTCGCGAAAAAGTGGATAAACGTACATCCTCGAAACGCTTCGATGGCCCAAAGCGTAGCGCCATCTCCTCGGGTCCCTGGATGGACGGACGGTAAACGAAGGTTGCGACCAGATCGTAGGCGGGAGCAAGCGTGGGTACGCGCGGATCGCGATAGATCAAAGACCAGTTTTTCAAGTGCGCATCCCCGTTACCGATCAGGATATTGAATGTCAAGCGCCGCGCAAATTCGTGTAGCGATTCAATATCATGGCCGCGATACACCAACGCGCCGACCGTCTCGAAGCTACCTGTGTATTTGGCATCCGGATAAAACCCGCGCACCTGAGCCAGATCCTCGATGTGAATGAGTTCGCGCCGTGGTCCGCGGTCGAATCGTTTCACGGCGAAAAGATGCTCTTGGCCGGACCAAATCCTCTCGGGCAAAGGCTCCATTTCATCGCGATGCACCAACCGGATTTCAGGCACATCGATACCGACAGCTTTGGCGAGCGTCATCATCGCCAGTTCGTTCTGTGGCACTCCCAGATAGGTCGGATCAGGCAACTTGGCGATCCAGTCGCCCCGCTCCCCGCGAGCGGGAATTACCAGCCGGTCACCTCGCGCCAGCATGGAAAACTTGAGACCGACTCCCGCTAGCGAAAAGGACCAAAGCGAGTCGATAGAGCTGCCCTGCGGACCGCTCGAATTGCCACCATCGCCCAAGTCCACCGGCACCATTTCATCTGCGGTAAGTACACGCACCGCGCCAGGAAGGTCGTGGCCGACTTGGGCCAGAAGTTCCATTTCCCGTTCGGTCGAGGCTCGGCGCGCTTGGGCGATCCACTCCCGTAACCGTCCTTCGGGCAACAAATTCGAGAACCAAGGCGGGAGTCGCATGTGGCTGCGATGCCGCCCGCGAGGATTGTCTTCGAAGCGAAGACCCAATACGGGGCGGTTCGGATCGTCCCAATAGCCTTCCTCAAACACGAACCGCGTTACGTCATCGCGCCGGTGCAGGCGTCCAGCGAGCCGGTCGTAAAGGTAGACGCAAAACTGTTCCTCAGACGAGCGCGTCATCGCGTTCCGTCTCCATGTCGTCGAGATCGAAGCTGTCCAGGGGAGGCGTGTCTTCGAGACGGGTTTCCGTCATCCGTTCGATGAAATCCGCGACTACCAGTCGTATAAGTTGTTGTCGGCCGTCCAAGAAAGCGGTCTTATTTCCTTCTGAAATGGTTTTGACCAACTCCGCGTCGAGCGCATGGGAAGCGAACAAGTCGCACTCCACCACATCTCTCCCTAAAGGTGGCGCGATGAGCAGATCGGTCACGGACATGGGCAATTCGTCTTCCGCCTCCAACACCAGGATACGGTTGGCCGCCCAGGCTTTCTGGCTTTCAGGTTCGCGATTCAAGATGCGCTTCGCCACACCAGCGAGGGTGGTATCGGGTTGGATCGCCTCGATCAGTTGTCGGCGATCATAGGGTTGTCCGGTCAGGAGCGACCGTGGTTTGAGCGCCCATAACGCCGAGAGAACGATTCGACTCGCAGCCGCGATGGTCTTGAACCCGACCAAACTGGGGAACGGCAAGGCTTGATCGATGGGAACACTCAAAAGTCGCTGAATAGTTCCTATCTCGTCATTTTTTGTAATGCGATTTGAAAGGTTATCTAAAGCGGTCGTCCAACTGGAGGAGAAGGGGCCCGGACCGATCAAAGCCGCCCGCCAGAACCATCGGCGCAAAAGAACGCGGTTACGAGGGCTTGGTTCTGGAAAGTGGGCAAAGAACCGGGTCAATACCACCAGGAGGTAGCGGTAAGGGAGAAAGGCAAAATGAGGTACGCCGATATCTTCTTGCAGGAATACGACAGCCCGCAACAGCGCAAGCTCTCCTTGGCGATAGGCTTCCTCTGGCGTTTCGCTCCCAAAATCACGAGGTTCGCGAGTACGATCCGAAAACTCGACCCGGATGTCGCGGGTTACATTTCCCCCGCGCCGCGCCAGCACGGCCCGCAATACCGTATCGTCGTCCAGGATGCCAAAACCGCGCTCACCGTGAATCGATTCCGCGATTCTCTGGAAATGAGAAAACGGCTCCACGTTGCTGGTCTGACCGGGATGCAAGGCCGAGAACACCTCGGCTCGACTCAGCCGTTTGCCGTAGTTGTTGAGGCGGTCGAAGATGTCGCGCAAGACCGCTTCGTCGTCCTGATCCACCAGGTAGGCGGGAACCTGGTACTCGCGGATGGCCCGCGTGACTCGTGAAGCCTCGTCCAGCTGTTCGCTCGCTTCCGGATGATCCTTGGTGAACCAGCGGATCAAACGCTGGAGATCGAACAGGATCGGTAGTGGAACGATGTAGCCGTCTCCCTCCCGGCTCGGACGCACGAATTTCTCCTCGCGCAAGTCGTAAGCCAGCGCGAAGCGCTCGTCTCGCCCGCCTTCCTCGGAGAGCGCGCTAGCCAAGCTGGTCAAGCGCTGCTGACCGTCCACCACCCACCAACCTTCGTCGAACCGTCGGGCCTGGAAACGCAGCCCGCCAAGTTTGATATCTGCGGACGGAGCAGGTCGCTTCCAAAACAGCAGATTGCCGATCGGATAGCCCTTGACGATGCTGTCGAACAACCGGCGCACATCTTCCCACTGCCAGCGTAGCGGGCGTTGGAATTCCGGGATGCGGATGCGCCCCTTGAGCGCCTCGGCGACCAAATCGACCACGGTGAAAGCCTTTGCTGCAGACTGGGAGATTGATTCGTTGGTCATGTCTGGCTTGGTTGATTATCTATATTCGTATTGCTCTTCAATCAGTTGCAGCTCGACAGGATGCGGTAGGGTACGAAACGCATCAATCGCGAATAGAATAATGCCTCGATCGATGCGGTTCACTTCGTTCACCGCACCCTACTCGCTGTTACCGAACGGCCTAGTGGCTGCACCACAAGCTGATGACGGCGATGACCGAACGCGAGGCCCGCGACCGCCTGGAGAGGCCGATCCAGGTCGACGACGCCCACCTGGGTGGCCAGCGAAGCGGTGGCAAAACCGGACGCGGCTCGGAAAACAAGGTCCCCTTCGTCGCCGCCGTGTCGGTAACGGACGAAGGCTATCCCAGGAACGCCAAGATGCCCCCCGTCCCAGGCTTTACCAGCCAGGCCATCACCGACTGGGCCAAGGACAATCTCGACCCGGGCTGTCGGGTGATCTCCGATGGGCTGGGCTGTTTCGGCGGGGTAACCGAGGCGGGGGCCACACACCAACCCAAGGACTTCGGCTGTTTGGCCGCACTTTTGTTCTCTTCAAGAGAACGATTTCCGCTTTTAATTCAGATATTGTTCTTCATATAAGAACGAAAAACAGGCCTTTTCCGCCCTGGCCCGGAAGCTCGTAAGTTGGGCTGAGGCACAAAGCCCAACGGCAACCAACGCCCGGTTCGATCTTGCAGGCGCTACGAGAACCCGCCGACTGATCGTCCTCAAACCACAACGACCTTTGCCTCGACTCGAAGAGCAAATCGATCATTTTCTTGTGATAGGTTTTTTAGCTGAAATGACGGCTTCTTCGTTACGACGGCCACTCGTCAGTCGCGCCACCTTGAGTTTCGCCTTCAATTGATAATGAACGACTTGATGTACCGTCGAATAAGGAATCTCGGCCTGATATTCCTGCAGCAGCCACTGCTGAATCTCCCCATAACTATGAAATCCTTGAGTAGGATCATTGAGACGGACTTGCAGGGCGGCGACCATGGCCTCGGTAATCTTCGAGCGACGGCCGCCATGATAATTCCATTCCAGGAGCCCGCTGAGTCCTTGCGTACGATAGATACTCAGCCACTTTACAATGGCCGATTTCGACCGCCCCAAATGATTGGCTAACTCTTGCATGCCTTGACATGACCCGGTTTTGATCCAATAGAGAATTTGCAGCCGCTCTCGAAGTTTCGCGCGTGTCTGTTCGTTCATTATTCGCTTTAGTTCTTCGGCAGACTCTTGGATATCGAGAGACAATGAGCGGCTCATTCCTAGCTTACCAAAGTGGAATATTGAAAATACCGATTTTACCGTAATCTAACCGTAATTAGTATGAAGCCACGACGGCGATAACAGCCCGACAAGACTCCGGGCGACAACTGGCGATGAAAATAGCGTCCAATCCAGGGATGGGCCGACACATCGAATCCCCCTTGACTCGGCCAGGGAACGCCTCGCCAAGGGTTCGCTCAGCACCCGACGGCGATCCTGGATTGATCTATCTTCGCGGAAGAACTGGCGAATCGCTCGAGCGTCTCCGTCGTCCAGACCTGGGCATCGGGGTAAAGGATAGGGGCTCGGTACCCTCGACCAAGGCCTGAACCGGCACCAGAGTGTGAAGGCTCGCGGTCCCCGACCTCGGTCTCCTATCTCCAGTATCCCGACTTCCGTACCTTCAGGCCTGGTGTCGTTGGAAGCGGGTGAATGTTGGAAGCTTTGTGGGAAACCTTTATACTGCTCCTCCCAACGCCGGGGTGGCGAAATTGGTAGACGCGCCAGACTCAAAATCTGGTTGCCGCAAGGCAGTGTGGGTTCGATTCCCTCCCCCGGCACCAAAACTCATCTCAGCGCATTTCATCCCATGTCAGAACCCGCACGGATCAAGCCCTGGCGGGTTTTTTGTTGGTTTGCCGCATGTCATGGCCTCTCCTGCTGGCAACAAACTTGTTGGTATCCTGTGTTATGGATAGACCAAATATGCCCACGGACTGTTGACGGACATTGAGGCCAGATGGGCCACCCCGAAAGAGGCCGCGTTCAAGCTGAATGACGGGGATGGTCTATATCTGTTGGTTGCGCCGACGGGAGGAAGCTGTGGCGGTTTTCGGCGATTGCCGGAAAAGATATACCAGAATGCGCCGGATGTTCGTTCGCCTTCCAGGCGCGTCAGCCGACGCGGAGCGAGCTCTGTAACGGCTGATGCAACGCCGAAGGCGGACGAACAGACCAGCAGGCGGGTATCTTTTTTGACAGAAATCGCCTTATGGATGTCGAACATTGAGGCTGGTTATAAAAGGCTGGCCCCCGTATGGAGAACCGCCTCCTCATCGAGGGCATCGAAAACCGGCGGGGTCGTCGGTGAGCTGGTAGCCACCGAACGACCCGAACAAACACCGCCTTAGGGGCAGCGGAAGGTTGACTCTTTATTGGGGCTTTTCCGGAGGCGCCGCCTGTTGTTGCCCGGCCGGCGCGCCGTAACCATAGCCGTAGCCTGGATAGCCACCCCAGCCACCCGGATAGCCACCCCAGCCGTAACCAGGCCCCCAACCATAACCCGGTCCCCATCCACCGCCTGGGTAACCGCCATAACCACCCCAGGGTCCTCCATAACCATAACCGCGATAGTAATCGCGGTCATAGTAGTAGTCGCGATCCCGCCCTCCAAACCACTTGGATGGATTCATAAAATCGCCGAAGCCGCTCGCGGGCGAAACATTGGGTATCAGAAGCACCCCGAGACTCGTTACGGCCAGGGTACTCGCGGCTAGCAAGGATTTGTTTAGCATTGACCTCTCCTCTATGACAACTTGCAGACTATGGTCAAACCAAGTCCCCGGTAATCGAAAAGAGCCCGACAAGAAGCATAGCCTCTGGGCGACGGCTGGTATTTCCGGTGGGCACTACAGGCGTTGAGGATGCGATGGCACCGCCAACCAAGGAATCCGACGGTCTTGCCATTCCAGGCACCAAAACCCGCAACAGAGTAACCATATAGGGCGGCACGAACAAGCGTAGCCGATCAAGGGTTCGGTGGCGCGAAGCGTCTCGGCGGCTCTTCGAGGCGGATAGAGAAATCTCGTCCTACGAGAGGCAGCCGCCACCGTCCACATCCAAGACCGCCCCGGTGGTATAGCCGTTGGTAACGAGAAAATAGGCCGCCTGGGCGATCTCTTCCGCGGTGCCGATGCGACCGACGGGTAGGCTGTTCCCCGTCTGTTTGAAAAAGACGGCCTTTTGTTCCGGGGTCATCCAGTTATAGGCCGGGGTATCGACCAGTCCCGGAGAGAGGATATTGACGCGGATGGGCGCCAGCTCTCTGGCCAGGGTGGTAGCCATCGACAAGATAGCCCCATTGACCGCCGCCACCCCGGAGGTCCCGGGAATGGCGGTCCGCGCCGCGCCGCCGATGGTAAACAAGATGGAGCCCCGGGGTCGCAATCTGGGTACCCCATATTTGGCACAGTAAAAATAGCCCCAGAACTTGGTCCGGAAGGCCTGTTCCAAGGCGGTGGTTTGGATTTCCTCGAATTTACCCCAGGCCGGCAGCCCGGCCCCCATGAGAACGAGATGGTCGAAACTGCCCCCGGCCTCGAAAAAGGCGCGCACCCCCGCCTCATCGGTAAAATCCAGGGGTCTGGCCTCGGCCTTGCCACGAATCTCGGCCAAGGCGATTTTGAGTTTGTTTTCCGATCGAGAGGCAATGACCACATGGGCGCCCTGGGCCGCAAATTGCTTGGCCGTAGCCAGCCCGATACCGGAACTGCCGCCGATGACGATGATTTTCTGGTCGCTGAGCGCTGAGCCTTCGGTCTTGAATCTTGGGGTCATGGCTGATCTTTTCCTGAAACTCTGGGTTGCTCCCGGCTATTTGATAACAGGTTCCGGCGCGAAGGCAAAGTGCCTGTCGACACAGCGGCTGATCCAGCGCCTGAGAAGCTGTTTGGAAAGTCTCGTTACAACCTCCGCGCCTCGGGGCCAGGGTCTGTGACTGCGATTATCGTTCTCAATAAGAGAACAATCAAGGCATTATCTCTTTATTAATTGCTAATTGGAGAACGATAATCGGGCCTTTCCGCTTGATGCCCGGGAGGCGATGGTTTCCAAACAGCTTCTAAGGATACGGCCTCACCGGCGTTACAATCCCTTTCCACCCAGTGGTACCAGACCAGCTTGGTGAACATCCCACTCTTTCGCCCACAGCCGAGGATCGCTCCATGCCGCTCAAGATCATTATCGAGAACCAGCCTTTCGCTATCGAGGTGCCTCGGGAACTCATCGACCAGGCCGGAAGCTTCTTCGATCGGATGGAGAGGGACATGGACGCCGGTTGGCAGATGAGTCGCGAATGGGTTGCCCGACCGGATCGGCTCCAACGCTGTCAGATCGTGGCCAATAAGTTGTTGACCGCCCTGGAGAAAGACAACCCCAAGCTGGTCATGCTCATGGGGGGTTATCTCCTGAGCCGTTTACCCGGGTTGGAGAGCCTCGACATAGATACCCAGGGCGATATGACCGCCACCAGATTCATCTTTTCCGAAGAGCCGCCAGCCGCCACCCAGGCTCCGGTCCCGCCTCCCGAGACAAGTCGCCGCCCACCCATGAACAAGATAGAGGCCCTGGCCCAGGCTTCCCAAGACGTCACCAAGGTGTTCAAAGTCGGCCAAGTGTATCGATTTTCGATCTATGACCATGACAAGGATACCTGGCAGGATTCCCCGGCCATCCCGGACAAAGAGGAGGCCGAGGTCTTACGGCAGGAGGCGATCAAGCAGCGCTACACCGCCCTGTTGACACCAAAGGACGCCTCCTGAAGGAGGGTTGTCTGGCCAAGGATCAACGGTTGCGGTAGAGGCTGTGGCCGCGGAACCCCAGCCTCACCCCATCCTGTTGGATGGATTCGACCAAAAGACCGTCTCGCGTCGTTTGTCCTTCACCCAGCTTCTGGCCGTTGAGGATGACGAAACGCTTCTCCGCCTCCCCCCGATACACATGGGCCAGGAGTCGGATCTGGGGCAGGGCCGCCTCCACCTCGGGCGGCAGGGGCGGTAAGGCCGATTTGTCCTCCTCCGTCGCCGCATCGGCCACTGGAGCCGTCCCCGGCTGGGGAACGGGAGTAACCACCGGACGGGGAGCGGCTGCCGGTAAGGAAGGCGCGGGGGGTTTCTCTCCGAAGATGGGGATCTTCTTTTTCGGCTCCGGCGACGGGGTAGCCTGGGGGGGAAGATGGCTTTGCGCCTCGCTCACCATGCGACGCAGGTTGTCCTGCAGGGATTCGGTCTCCGCCCGCAGACTCTGCATGATCTGTCCCTCGGCCGGATTGGTCTCAGCGGACGCACGGCGAGCAGGCTTGGCCCCCCCGCCCTCCCCAGACGCCTTGGGTTCAGTGGCAAATCTGTTCCGTGGTCGCTCCGGCTTGGCCTGAGGCGTCTCGGCGGACGGGGGTGTCTCGGTCTTGGTGGAGGCGAGACCGGCACCCGCCTGTCCCGGCTCAGAGGCCACGGTCGAGGACTGAGGCGACTCCTTGGGGGGAGTGGTGGTCGCCTCGGGCGGCTGCAGGAACCTTTCATAGGCCGCCACCAGGACGCCTCCCGCGCCGATCACCAGTACGCCCAGCAGCAGGATCTTCCACCAGGACCGGCGTGGCGGTTTGGATGGTACCTCGGTGGCCAGGGTCGGGACCTGACCACGGCTGTGTTCCTCCTGGGAACGCTTCAAGGCTTCCAGAATGTATGACATCTCACCCCCATCAATCGGCTTCCCGGATAATGAAAGGAATGCCCGGCTCGCGCAAGGCGGCTTGTAATCGCATCAGGGTTTCCGGCCCGGCGATCCCGTCCGCCTGGAGACCATTGGCCTCCTGAAACGCCGCCAAGGCCGTCTTGAGTTCGGCATCGAAGTGATCGTTCATCGGGGTCTCGCCGCCCTGGGCCCCGCCCCCCAACCGCTGGAGCGCCGACCGCAACCAGACCAGTGCCCGGGACGGAGAACGCGGCCCGATGGTCCTCAGGCCCTCGGGAGGACGCCATAACAACTGGTAGTCGCCCAACCAATAGGGTTCCAGCTCGCTGATGGGGAGAGATTGGCGCCCCCCCGGCGTCTCCAGGGTAACCTGGAGACGCCCCAACCCCACGACCAGCACCAGGCCGGCGTTTTTTCCCTGGCGATACATTGGCAGCAGGGCCGGCAAGGCGTATTGGCGTAGATTGTTCCAGGTGCCTCGGAGTTCCCGACATATCAAACCCGTAGCGGCGGCCTGGGCACAGAGATCCGCCTCCACCTCGGTCACGGGTTTTACCCCCCAGAGTTCCAGCAACCCCTGCCGCCCTTGATTCGCCGACAAGACCAGGGTCCCGATATCCCGTTCTCCCCGCACCGGCTCCTTGGGAAGATCCCGCAGCGATTCGGACGGCGCCTCCCCGGGCGCGACCGTCTCGGGACCGGCCGGGACGCCGAGCTGTCTGATCCAGGCTCCCCACTTGTCCCAGCTCAGGGTGTTCAACAAGGGACCATGATCCATCCCCCAGAACAGGCCGACTCCCATCATCCCCAGGGCGAAAGCGATCGCCAGGAAACGCAACAAGGGTGGTCCACCGGACGGATACTCCCCCGCCAGCTCCCGGGCCGCCTGTCCAATCATTCGCCAGCCGACCTGCTGTCGCCGCCGGGCATAGGCCCCCAACAAGGCGCGATCGCAGAGGTTGTTGATGAGTCGCGGCACCCCGCCGCTGAGCCGATGCAGACGGCGCAGGGCGGCGCGACTGAAGAGTCGTCGTTCGACACCGGCCACGGCGAGCCGATGGCGGACGTATTCCCCGGTCTCCCAAGCGCCCAGGGGCCGCAGATGGAAACGGGCCGTGATCCGCTGGGCCAACTGCCGCAGCCTCGATTGTCCCAGCAGATCGCGCAATTCCGGCTGGCCGACGAGAAAAATCTGTAGCAATTTGCGCTTGTCCGTCTCCAGATTCGTCAGCAGGCGGATTTCCTCCAACACCTCGGCGCTCAGGTTCTGGGCCTCATCGATGAGTAGGATCGAGCGACGGCCTTCGCTATGAGCGCGCAACAGCGACTGATTGAGTCGATCCACCAGGTCCTTGACCGAAGACTCCGAGACCCCGACCTCGATACCGAATTCCCGGCACACCGTCTTCAGCAACTCGACCACGCTCAGATTGGGGTTGAGCACCAGGGCCAGATCCACATCCCCCGGGAGTTGCTCGAGAAAGGCCCGACACAGGGTGGTCTTGCCGGTGCCCACCTCGCCGGTCAGGAGCACGAACCCGCCACCGGCGCTCACCCCATAGAGTAGGTGGGCCAAAGCCTCCCGGTGCTGGGGGCTGAGGTAGAGGAAGACGGGGTCCGGGGTGATGGAGAATACGGGTTCCCGGAGTCCGAAATACTGGGTATACATGAATCAGCCCGAGCGGTGAGGGCGCACGATGGTCATCGGTGGTTGGAAGCCCCCGGGAACCGGCCACGAGGAAAGCCGAATATAGCCACCATCGAGGTTCAGGAGTGGACCATCCGCCGCGGCCAGGCCGGATGGCGCGCGATCTCCCCCAGCGCTTGCTGCAACAGCGTCTTTCCCGGTTCGACCCGATGCCAGACCGAGGCCCCGGAAGGGTGCGGCAAGGGAATGAGATCGAAACCCACCCCCTCGAACTTACATTGAAAACTCCTGCCGACCACCTCATCCAGCCGCGTCAGGGAGAGAAACTGCTGGATAGCGAGCTTGCCGACCGGCACCACCAGTTTCGGGCGCAAGAGCGTCATTTCATGTCGACGCCAGAGGGAACAGTGGGCGATTTCTTCCACATCCGGCACCCGGTCCCCGCCTTTGGGATGTTTGCCGGGGAAACAACGGCAGACCGCCGCCATATAGATCCGACGGCGAAACTCCTGCTCCTCCAGACCGATGGAGGCGAACCAGCGGAACAGGGTTTTCCCCGCCGTCCAGGCGAAGGGCCGGGCCACCTCGATCTCCTTCGATCCCGGGGCCTGCCCCACCAGCATCACCTCCGAGTGGACGGGTTGACCGACCACTGGTGGACCGAACATCCCCGGACAGGCGGTGCAATCACGGATCTGGTTCAACAGGGACTCGATCCCCGACAGGCCATGCATCAGTTTCTCCTCAGAGCTGGTGAAAGAACCGTCGCGAGCAGCCAGAGGGCAAGGCGCAAGGGGCACGGAGCGCAGAACGCGAGACAGTACCAAGACGTACGGCGAGCGTGCGAGCACCGCGCAACGCTGCCATCGGGACGCGCAGTAGGTTCTTTCACCAGCGCTCAGACCAACAGGCGACGCCGCACCATCACCACCGCCAGATAATAGCTGACGAGGGTGAAGCCGAGCAGCACCCCGAGATGCAGCCAGGGCGATGTCGGCATCTGCCCGGCCACCAATGGACGCACCAGGGCCACGGCATGGGTCAAAGGCAAAAATTGCACCAGGCCCTGCATCGCTTCCGGCAGGGTCGAGACCGGATAAAAAACCCCGCTGACCAGCAACATCGGGGTGATCACCAGCACGAAGTAGTAGTTGAAGAAATCATAGCCCCCGGCGACGGCGGTCATGATGATGGCGGGACCGGCGAAACAGAGTCCGATCAGGAACACCAGAGGGATCACCCCCAGCGCCGACCAGCTCTCCACGGCGCCGAGAAAGACGGCCACGAGCAGGATCGCCAGACCACTGAACAGGCTCTTGGTGGCGCACCAGAGCATCTCCCCGGCGATGATGTCGTCCACATCCAGGGGGGTGGCGAGCAAGGCATCGTAGGTATGCTGGGGCACCATGCGGGTGAAGACCGAATACATCCCCTCGAAGGAGGCGGTGGACATCGCCGAGGAGGCCAGGGTGCCGGAGGCGAGAAAACTCAGGTAGGACATCCCGGCCATGTCGCCGATGTAGTAGCCGAGCCCCAGGCCCAGACCGAGCAGATAGAGGGTCGGTTCGCCGAAGTTCATCAGGATCGCCGGTCCGATGAGGCGGCGCCAGACGAGCAGATTGCGTCGCCATACCGCCAAGGCCCGTCGCCTGATACGAGGTATCTCCCAGTGCATTAGTCCCGCAACTCCCGCCCGGTCAAGCGTAAAAAAACGTCCTCCAGCCCGCGTGGCCGATGCAGGAACACCAGATCGGATCTGGCTTCCAGCCGCGCCAACAAGGGCGCCGGGCTGTCGGTATAGCAATACAGACTGTCGCCCATGCGCTCGACGCGGCAGCCCAGCTCGCCGGCCAAGGTCTCCAGGGCCGGCGTGACCGCGGCGCGGATTTCGATGACCTCGGGCTCGACATGCCGCTCCACCAGGACCCTGGGTGAACCGCGATCGAGGATGCGCCCCTGGTCCATGATGACCAGTTCGTCGCAGAGTCGCTCCGCCTCCTCCATGTAATGGGTGGTGAGGATCAGGGTGGTCCCTTGGGCCCGCAACTGCGCCAGACGCCCCCAGATCAGGTGCCGTGCCTGGGGATCCAGTCCGGTGGTGGGCTCATCGAGGATGACCAGTTCGGGATCGTTGATCAGCGCCCGGGCGATGGTCAAACGCCGTTTCATGCCACCCGAGAGAGTGTCGGTCCTGGCCTGGCGACGCTCACCCAGGGCGGCGAAGTCCAGCAATCGCTCGATGCGGGGACCGAGGAGACGGGAAGGGATACCGAAATAACCGCCATAGACCCGCAGGTTCTCGACCACGGAAAAATCCGGATCCAGGTTATCGGTCTGGGGAACCACGCCGACCTTGGCCCGGACCTCCCGCGCCCGCTCCGGGATCGGCAGCCCGAAGACCCGCAGCTCGCCGCCGGTCTTCGGCGTCACGCCCAGCAACATCCGCAGGGTGGTGGTTTTCCCGGCGCCGTTGGGACCGAGAAAACCAAAGCACTTGCCGTATGGGACCTGGAAGTCCAGGCGATCCACCACCAGATGGGCGCCATAGCTTTTGGTCAGACCCCGGGCGGTGACGATGGATTCGTCCCTCCCGGCCACCAAGACCCGACATTCCCGGTTCAGCGCGAACTGATCGCTCATTCGACCCGCAACACCCTCAACCCCACGGCCGCCACTTCCCCTTACCCCTCCCGGCCAGCCATGGAAAACCCAAAACCCTGGCCGAGCTCGCGTCCGAGATCCTCTTCGCCCCAGACTTCCGCTAATGATAAAGGCTTCCCAAGGTCGCCGGTACGGACTTGAAAGGGATAAAATCCGCGCCGGTTGGGTCGGGCCGCCGGAAACCTCCTTTCCATGGCCGGGTCCGCACAGGTCGGACCGACAGAAGAGGGGCCGGCTACGGACAGATTTCTTGATCACGCCTCCGGGCATGAGGCCGAAACAGGACCATGAATAAATCTCATCTATATAAAGCTATTTTCAAATTTATTTTATTTATTGCTACTGCCAATTCACCCAGACCCGGTGAATCTCCGCCCATCGGCCACCAATGACCGAGGAAGCCACTCAGGCCGAGACCGATTTCGATGGGACAGACGAGTTCTGGATGCGTCAGGCCATCGCCCTCGCGCACCGGGCCCAACTGGAAGGCGAGGTGCCGGTGGGGGCGGTGCTGGTGCGGGACGGCGAACTCCTCGGCGAAGGCTGGAACAGCCCCATCGGTCGCCACGACCCCAGCGCCCACGCCGAGATCCTCGCCCTGCGGCAGGCCGGCAGTCGGGTAGGAAACTATCGTCTACCCGGCACCGCACTCTATGTGACCCTGGAACCCTGCCCGATGTGCGCCGGGGCGATCATCCATGCCCGGGTGGCCCGGGTGATCTATGGAGCCCCTGACCCCAAGGCGGGGGCGGCCGGCAGTCGCTTCGATCTGCTGCCCTCGGATCACAGATTCAACCACCGTACCCAGTGTGTCGGCGGTCTGCTGGCGGAGGAATGCGGGCACTTGCTGCGGTCCTTTTTCGCCGCGCGACGGAAAAAAGCGAAGCCGGGGCCGGAAATTCCGCCCGAGCGACATCAGAAACCCGAACCTGCACCGATGGCGATAGCCTCCCGGGAAGAGGCATGCCAAAACTCCTGTTGATTACCGCCTCGGCGCCGGAGATCCGGCAGTTGAGGCGCTCGCGGGTGCTCAATTTTCAGCAGATCACCATGCCCTATCTGGCCGCCAGGGTCCCCCCCGGCTGGGAGGTGAGTCACATCGACGAAGAAGTCGAGGCCATCGACTGGGAGCTGGACGTCGATCTGGTGGGGATCACCTTTCACACACCGAGCGCCTGGCATGCCTATGCCATCGCCGCGCGCTTCCGCTCCCGGGGCCTCTGTGTGGTCATGGGCGGTCCCCATGTGACCTTGCTGCCCGATGAGGCCGCCCAGCATGCGGATGTGGTCTTCATCGGCGAGGCGGAAGTCCTCTGGGAGGACTTTCTGCGGGGCTTCGAGAGCGGTACCCACCTGCGCGCCTATCGGCCCACCAGTGCCCCCTCCCTCGATCAAATCCCCATGGCGCGCAAGGACTTGTTCCATCGGCGCGATCATACCAACGGCGTGCTCTTCGCCACCCGGGGCTGTCCCAACCGCTGCGATTTCTGCACCATCGGGGTGATGTATCGGCAAAAATTCCGCAAGCGACCGGTGGCGGAGGTGGCGGCGGAGTATGCCTCCTTCCGGGGAAAAGTCATTATCTTCTGGGACGACAACATCGCCGCCGATAGGCAGTATGCGAAGGCCCTGTTTCACGCCATCGCTCCCTATCGCAAATGGTGGAGCAGTCAGGCCAGCATCCATGCCGGGCAGGACGATGAATTCCTCGAGGCGGCGGCTCGCAGCGGCTGCAAACAGTTGTTTCTCGGCCTGGAGTCGATCTCGTCCGAAAGCATGCGGGAGGTGCGAAAGTCGTTCAATCGGGTGGACGAGTATCAGCGGATCATCGACCGCATCCAGGCCCATGGGATCGCCGTCCAAGCGGGGATCGTTTTCGGTTTCGATCATGATTCGCCGCGGATCTTCCAGGACACCCTGGATTTTCTGGAACGGGCCGGGGTGCAGAACGCCACTTTCAATATTCTGACGCCGTTTCCCGGCACACCCCTATTTCACCGGCTGGAAGCCGAAGGCCGCCTCCTCACCCGGGACTGGCGGAAATATAACAGCCGCCAGGATGTGGTCTATCAACCCAAGCAGATGAGCCCGGCGGAACTCCTGGCCGGGTTTCGCTATGCGAACGAACGCTTTTATTCCCTTTCCAGCATCGCCAAGCGCCTGTCTCGCTCAGCGGTGCAACTCTGGTGGACCCTGCCGTTGAATCTGGCCTACAACTATCGCTGGCGGCAGGCCAAGGGACGGCCCGTCAGCCTTCCATAGCCAGGGGCCAAGGTCTGTTGCCGCGGTTATTGTTCTGATTAAGAGAACAATGTATGTTTCATTTCTTCTTTTATTGCTAAAAATAGAACGAAAATCCGGCCTTTCCGCTCGATGCCCGGGAGGCGAGGTTTCCAAACAGCTTCTGATCCCTCTCTCCATGAATCCACCCCCTTTCCTCCCATAGCAGGACCCAGCCATGAGCTTTGTCGAAACCCCGGAACACTACCCCTATGCCTGGTATCTCCGTCCCATCCTCGCCCTGATGCGCCGTCGTCTGGGCCACCTCCCCGAATCGGTGCGGCTCTGGGCCAGGATGCCCCTGGCCTTTCTCGGTTTTCAGTTGCTGCATCGGGCGCTGGAAGGCAAGGCCTCGGTCCTGGACGGACGCCTGCGGGCCTTGATCCGCACCCGCATCGCGCAACTCAACTCCTGCCATTTCTGTGTCGATCTGAATGCCTCCCAGGCCCTGGCCCGGGGCGCCACCCAGGCCCAGTTGGACGCCCTGGGCGATGTCCGCGCCTCCGATCTCTTCACGGCGGCGGAACAGGCCGCCTTCGCCTATGCCGAGGCTGTCACCGGCACCGGCATCGACATCGATCCGGCCCTGATCGAGCGACTGCGCCTGGCCTACGGTGACCAGGGTATCCTCGAACTCGCGGCGCTGATCGGCCAGCAGAATCTCTCCGCCAAGTTCAACGCCGCGCTCGGCGTACCGGCGGAAGGCTATTGCCAAGCCCCCCGGCGTCCAACCGGCGCGGACAAGAGCGGCTGACAGGATCTCGATGCCACACCTCGACCACCATCTTCCGCTCCGGCTGCTGTGGCGGGGCGCCCTGACCGCCGGCTGTATCGCCTGCGCCCCCCTGCCCCCAACGCCTCCCGGGCTCCAGGCGGAGATTCAACCCCTGATGTATGAGCGCCGCTTTGCGACCGCCGCCGAGCTCCTGACCGCCCATTTGAGTCGGGAACCTGGGGACATCGAGGCCGGGCTCCTGCTGGCCGAATGTCGCTACCGGATGGCCGACTATGAGGGCAGCCGGCGGCTCGCCGTCGAGCTGCGGCAACGAGCCTCTGCGGACATCCGTCCCCGGGAGCGGGACTGGTTTGCCCGACTGGCGGCGAGACCGGCGGACAGCCAGGTACGAACGGAGGTGGAGGCGGATATCGCCGCCCTGGCCGCCGAACGACCAGAAGATCCCGGGGTGCTCCTGGCCATCTCCCGGGGCTATCAAGCCCTGGGGCAACAGCAGAAACAGCAACAATATCAATGGCTAGCCCTGGAGCGGACGCCCCCGAACGAGCGTCAGGGGTTGGAAGCGCCATTGTTGGAGGCCCTGATCGCCGCCCGGGACCCAGAGACGCGGCGACAGCTGGCGGCCAGCTACCTGGGCGCCTTTCCCAACGGACGGGGCGCCGATCTCGCCGCGACGGCCCGGCTCCAGGATCAGAGCGAGGCGGGTTTGGTCGCCATCCTGGAAGGCAATCCGCATTCCCGGGCCTTGCTCCTCCAAGCGGCGGCCAAGCGGATCAAAGAGGACGGCGACACCAAGGCCGCCAGCGCCTTACTCCAGAGTTACGAGGCCCTCACCCCGAGACTGAACGCCCAAGCGGCCGGCTATCTGACCGAGGTGGGCTGGCTGTTCGCCTTCGGCATGGAACAGGGGCTGTGGCGGGAATTGCGGGGTTGGGTGGCGCTGCTGGAAGGGCGGACGGCGGAAGCTTGGCGCGAGTGGCAATCTTCCCTGGAGTCCTCCCCCATCCCCCACGCCTGGGTCTATGAAATGCTCGGCAAGCTGGCCACGGCCTTCGGTCGGGAGCGGGAGGCCATCGCCAATCTGCTCGCCGCCATGGATGTGGGCGGCCCCTCGGCCGGGATCGAAGCGCAACTCGCCGCCCTGGTCAAACCAGCGCCTGGGCAATCCGTCCAGTCAGTCCTGGCGGAACGCACCGGAACCCCCAGGTTCGCGGACATCAGCGTCGAGGCGGGGCTGGCCGGGGTCAAGGGAGAACGGCTCGCCTGGGGCGACTTCGACGGCGATGGCCGCCCCGATCTGCTGGTCGGGGGAACCCGGTTGTTTCGCAACCAGGATGGGCGTCGCCTGGTCGAGGTCACCCAGGCCCTGGGTCTACCCCAGGAACAGGAGGCTCGGGGCGGGATCTGGGCGGACTGGGACAATGATGGGGATTTGGATCTGCTGCAACTGGGGCGGGAAACCAATCGTCTGCTGCGCAACGAAGGCGGGCGGCGGTTCCGGGATGTGACACTGGAATCCCGGCCCGGAGGCGATCCCGGCTGGCTGGGGAGTCATACCGAAGCCGCCGCCTGGGGCGATCTCGACGGCGACGGCTGGTTGGATCTCTACACCGCCAACTATGAACAGCCCGGGCCGGAGCGCGGTCTCTGCGGCCCGGATCGGCTGTTACACAATCTGGGGAAGGGGACCTTGCGTGACGAGGCCCAAACTCGCGGGGTCGTCACCGACGAGCCCATGTGCGGGCGCGGGGTGGTCTGGACCGATCTCGACCAGGACGGCGATCTGGATATCCTGGTCACCAACTATCGCTTGGATCCCAACCAGTTCTGGCTGAACGACGGCCGCGGTCGATTCGAGGACGCCGCCGAGCGGTTCGGGCTGCGCGGACAGAACAAGCTCGGTCTCTACGGCCATACGATCGCCGCCGCGGTGGGGGATCTGAACGGAGACCAGCGTCTCGATGTCCTGCTCGCCAATCTGGCCCATCCCCGCTACATCGACTTTTCCGACTTCAGCCAACTCCTCATGGCTAGTGGCGATCCCGCCCAGCCGCTGCACAATCGCTTCTCCCTGAGCGGCCTCGGCTTCGACGAGACCAACGCCGAGCCGGTGTTCTTCGATGCCGACAACGATGGGGATCTGGATCTCTACCTCACCAGCATCTACCCGGGCCGGGGCAGTCATTTCTATCTCAACGAGGGCGACGGTCGCTTTCATGAGGCCACCTGGCTGAGCGGTACGCGATTGGAGAACACCTGGGGGACGGCGATCGCCGATTTCGACGGCGACGGCCGCCTCGACCTGGCGGTGGGCAGCGCCGATGGGGTGCGCCTGCTTCGCAACCTGGGCCCGGGCGGCCACTGGTTGCGGGTGCGGGTCCAGAGCCGGGACTGCCAGCCCCAGGGTATCGGCGCCCGGGTGCGACTGAGCCAGGATGTCCGCGTTCAGATCCGCGAGATCCAGGCCGGACGGGGCAGCGGCAGTCAGGACGAGGCGGTCGCCCATTTCGGTCTGGGAGCGCATACAGGTCCGGTGGAGGTAAAAATCCGCACCTCTTGCGGGCAAGAGCGCCGCTACCGGATTCAGCGGCTGGATCGGGAGATCCGGCTGGTAATACCCTGAGCCCCTGTCGCAACAGAGATCCAAGGCCCGCAAGGGAACCGGACTTGCCGATACCTATCTGTTCGTAAGAAAAGGTGAGCGAAATGAGCCACATAAATCGCTTAACCATGGGGTGTATTCAGAAGCGATCACGAGAGAGAAAGCGTCACGACGGCCCGTACGCCTGACGACATCCCCGGGCTTGGGCTCTATTGCCCGGTTTTTGTTCTCTAATAAAGAACAATACATCAATATTCTCCATATTGTTCTCGCAAACAGAACAATAAATGGTCATTCTCAGCCCATGCCCGGAACCGCTGAGCACGAATACCCCTTTCATCGAGCCCTTCTCTCATCGGTGAATTTGGGGGCGACGCCCACGCCTGGCTTGTTGGCCGCCTGAAATGTATTCGGATGTGGAGGTTGACGATCATCTACCGTTCTCCTCGCTCAATCGTATCCAGTAGACTGGAATTCAATCTTCTGGCTAAGAAGAATGGGTAACTTCGGATCGGTAAATGATCATGCGGGGCTGAACAACAATGGACGACAAAGAGAAGAAAAAGCTCAGCGAAACCGACATCTGCGATTTGTTCATTACCCCAGCCATCAGAAATGCAGGCTGGAGCCCGATGAACCAGATTCGCCGCGAGGTAACCCTGACGCCGGGCCCGATTATCGTGCGCGGCAACATCTCTTCACGCAACAAGCAAAAGAAGAAGTTTGCGGACTATGTCCTGTCATGGGAGCCGGGCGTGCCGGTCGCCGTGGTGGAAGCCAAGGACAACCATCACACCGTCAGCCAGGGTATTCAACAGGCGCTGGGCTATACGGAAATCCTGAAAGTGCCGAGTGCGTTCAGTTCTAACGGGGACGCATTTGCCTCGCATAACAAGGTGCCCGCCGCTGGCGAAGACATCGAGACTGAGTTTTCTCTCGAAGCCTTTCCGTTACCGCAAGTGCTCTGGGACCGCTACAAGAAATTTCGCGGCATCGAAGATAAGGCAGAGCCGCTCGTAGTCCAGCCCTATTACGAAGACCCCTCGGGCAAGGAAGCGCGTTATTACCAAGTGGAAGCCATTAACCGGACCGTCGAGGCTGTCGCCTGTGGCAAGCCGCGAGTCCTGCTGGTCATGGCCACCGGCACCGGCAAGACCTACACCACCTTCCAGATCATCTGGCGCCTTTGGAAAGCGGGCAAAGTTCGCCGTCTCCTCTTCCTTGCCGACCGGAACATCCTCGTCGATCAGACCCTGGTGAATGACTTCAAGCCGTTTGGCTCGGTCATGACCAAGATCAAAAACCGGAAGATCGACCCGTCTTACGAAATCTACCTCGGCTTGTATCAGGCCATCACCGGCCCGGACGAAGAAGACAAGATTTTCAAGAGCGTCTCGCCCGATTTCTTCGAGATGATCGTCATTGACGAATGTCACCGGGGCAGCGCCGCCGACGATGCCGCATGGCGCGAGATTCTCGACTACTTTTCCGGCGCCATCCAGATCGGCCTCACCGCCACGCCGAAGGAAACCAAGTACGTCTCCAACATCACCTATTTTGGCGAGCCGGTTTACACCTACAGCCTCAAGCAAGGCATCGAGGACGGCTTTCTGGCGCCCTACAAGGTGGTGCGCATCAACATCGACAAGGATGTCCAGGGTTGGACGCCGCCGCCCGGAATGAAGGACGATCTTGGCCAGGAAATCGAGCCGCGCGAATACAACCAGAAGGACATGGACCGCATCCTCGTCCTGAACCAGCGCACCAAGCTGGTGGCGAATCGGGTGATGCAATACCTGCGGGCGACCGATCCATTCGCAAAGACCATCATCTTCTGCGAGGACATCGACCACGCCGAGCGCATGCGCGCCGCCATCGTCAATGCCGCCGGCCCGCTCGCCCTGGAAAACCCGCGTTATGTGATGCGCATCACCGGCGACAGCGTCGATGGCAAGGCCGAACTGGACAACTTCATCGACCCGGAAAGCAAGTTTCCCGTCATCGCCACTACTTCGGAACTGCTGACCACCGGCGTAGACGCCAAAACCTGCAAGCTCATTGTGTTGGACAAGACCGTCTCGTCCATGACCACCTTCAAGCAGATCATCGGTCGTGGTACCCGCATCGATGAAGAAAACAACAAGTGGTTCTTCACGATCATGGATTTCAAGAAGGCCACCGAGTTGTTCCGCGACCCGGATTTCGACGGCGAGCCGGTGGTGATCTATGAACCGGGCGATGACGACGACCCTGTGCCGCCCGATCCGGCTCCAGAAGATGATGACACTCCCCCCGGCGTCGAGGAAACGCGGAGCGCGTACAAGGTCCGCGTCAGCGGCGTGCCGGCGAAGATCATCGCCGAGCGTATCGAGTTCATCGGCCCGGACGGCAAGCTGATTACCGAGTCCTACCGGGATTTCTCGCGCAAGCAAATCCGGGCCGCATTCGCCTCGCTCGATGATTTCCTCACGCGCTGGAACGGCGCGAAAAAGAAGCAGGCCATCATCGACGCGCTGGAAGAACACGGCATCGTGCTCGACAACCTCGCCGCCGAAATCGGCAAGGACTATGGCGACTTCGACCTCATCTGCCACATCGCCTGGGGCCAGCCGCCGCTCACCCGTAAAGAGCGCGCCGACAAGGTCAAGAAGCGCAACTACTTCACCAAGTACGGTGACCAAGCGCGAGCTGTGCTTGATGCGCTGCTCGATAAGTACGCCGACGAGGGTGTCGGCACACTGGAAAGCGCCAAGGTGCTGCGGCTGGACCCTTTCAAGGCCATGGGCACCCCGGTGGAAATCATCAACACCATCTTCGGCGGCAAAGACAGATTCGACTCCGCCATCCAGGAACTGGAACAAGAGTTGTTTAAGCAGGAACACTCGGCATGAGCAATGTAAGCGGTGTCATCAAGTCCATTCAGGACATCATGCGCAAGGATGTCGGCGTCGACGGCGACGCCCAGCGCATCAGCCAATTGGTCTGGATGTTCTTTCTCAAAATCTTTGATGACCGCGAAGCCGAGTTGGAGCTGATCGAGGACGACTACCAATCCCCGTTGCCGCGGCATCTTCGCTGGCGCAATTGGGCGAAGGACCCAGAAGGCATCACCGGCGACGCCCTGAGCGACTTCGTCAACAACCAGCTCTTTCCTGCCTTGAAGGAAAAGCTCGCGACCCACGGCCCAGCCGGTGAGCGCGCCCGCGTGGTGCGCAACGTCTTTGAGGATGCCTACAACTACATGAAGTCGGGTACCTTGATGCGCCAGGTCATCAACAAGATCTGCGAGATCGACTTCAACAACACCAGCGACCGCCACACCTTCGGCAGCATCTACGAGCAAATCCTGCGCGACCTGCAAAGCGCCGGCAATGCCGGCGAGTTCTACACCCCGCGCGCTGTTACCCGCTTCATAGTCAACCGCGTCGATCCCAAGCTGAATGAAATCGTGCTCGACCCCGCCTGCGGCACCGGCGGCTTCCTCACCTGCGCCATCGACCACAAGCGCGAGCGCTACCTCAAAACCCGCGAAGACGAAGAAACCCTGGTCAACTCGATCCGGGGTGTAGAGAAAAAGGCCCTGCCGCACATGCTGGCCGTCACCAACATGATCCTGCACGGCATCGACACGCCCACCCAGATCAAGCACGACAACACCCTGGCGCGGCCTTACAAGGACTACGGCAACGCCGACCGCGTGCAGGTCATCGTCACCAACCCGCCCTTCGGCGGCATGGAAGAAGACGGCATCGAAAACAATTTCCCCGCCCACCTGCGCACACGCGAGACGGCGGACCTGTTCATGGCGCTCATCATCAAGCTGCTCAGGAACGGTGGCCGCGCCGCCGTGGTGCTGCCCGACGGCTTCCTGTTCGGCGAAGGCATGAAGACCCGGCTCAAGCAATCGCTGCTGGAAGAATGCAACCTGCACACCCTCCTCCGCCTGCCCAACGGCGTGTTCAACCCCTACACCGGCATCAAGACCAACCTGCTGTTCTTCACCAAGGGCCGGCCCACCGAGCACGTCTGGTACTACGAGCACCCCTATCCGGAAGGCATGAAGAGTTACAACAAGACCAAGCCCATGCGCTTCGAGGAATTTGAAGCAGAAATCAACTGGTGGGGTGATGAAGCCGACGGCTTCAAGGCGCGCCTGCAGACCGAACAGGCCTGGAAGGTTCCGATCGCCGACATCGTCGCGCGCAACTACAACCTGGACATCAAGAACCCCCACGTCTGCGAGCAGATCAGCCACGACCCGGACGAACTGCTGGCCCGCTACCAGCGGCAGATGAATGAGGTCGCCGACATCCGCGGCGCGCTCAAGCGTGAACTGGCGGCGGCCCTGGACAGAAAACAACCATGAGCGACGTCCTCATCTACGCGGCCGAGGGCGTCTTCGGCTACACCCTCAACGAGCAGCGCCTGCGCGAAGAAAGCGCCAAGCTGCGGGAGATGCAGCACAGTCCTGGCCCTCACCCAGCCCCCTTCGACTCTGGTTTTCGCTTGGGTCAGATGGCTATACTGTAGCGAGATGTAATACAGGAGAATACTCATGGCCTCTGCACCTGTGACGATACGTCTTTCCGATCCGCTGAAAGCACGGATACGCACGCTGGCCGATCAGCGTCGCCGCCCGATGCATTGGTTGATGTGTGAAGCCATCGAGCAATATGTGACGCGGGAGGAACAGCGCGAAGCCTTTCGGCAGGAGGCGATGGAAGCCTGGAATCACTTCCAGAGCACAGGCCTGCATGTAACCGGCCCCGAGGCCGATGCCTGGCTGGGCGAGTTGGAAGCTGGAAACGACGTTGAGCCGCCAGCGTGCCACGACTGATCTGGTCACCAACGGCGCTGGCCCATGTCCAGCGCTTGTATCGATTTCTTGCGGAAAAGAATCCGGCCGCTGCCAAACGTGCGGTGAAAGCCATTCGCACGGGAGTAGAGATTCTGGCATCGCATCCCCAGACAGGCCGGGTGATTGAAGACCTGGACGAGGCCTTCCGCGATTGGCTGGTGGAATTTGGCGATAGCGGATATGTGGTTCGCTATCGTTTCGATGGTGAGCGAGTGGCGATTCTGGCGGTGCGACATCAGAAGGAAGCTGGCTTTTGAAGGTGCCATCTTCATGTCTGGAACTGCTGTCTGTTCCCAATAACTCCGCGCCTTCAGCGACGGCAACAAACGCATCGCCGCCGCCCTGTTCATCGCCTTCCTGGCCCGCAACGGCCTCCTCTACCGCCCCGACGGCGGCAAGCGCTTGGCCGACAACGCCCTGGTGGCCCTCACCCTGCTCATCGCCGAAAGCCGCCCGGACGAGCGCGAAACCCTGGTCAAGGTGATCGTCAACCTGATCAACCGGAGCAACGACTGATGGCGATGGATTACCCGCCGGCGCTGCCCAGCCTCGACGTCTGGACCTCGGCGCTGCGCACCAAAACCAGCGCCGGGCGCGGTAGTAACGGCAAGGTGGAAGCCTATGGGATCAAGAAGCTGCGCGAGTTGATTCTGGAATTGGCGGTGCGGGGGAAGTTGGTGGAGCAAGAGCCAAGTGAGGAAGCAGCTTCCGAACTGTTAAAGCAGACCGTCGCCGAAAAGAAACGGCTTATCAAAGAAGGGGGGATTCGAGAATCCAAGCCACCGGTGGTTCCCGATGGGTCGCCGGACCAGCAATTACCGGCCAGTTGGGTTTGGACAAAGCTATTTGAAATTGGCGAAATTGCCCCGAGAAATGACGCGGACGACAAGGTAGAAGCATCGTTTGTCCCGATGCAGGCTATTTCAGAAAAATATGGCACGCCTGTGCAGCACGAAGTGAAGTCATGGGGTGAAATCAAATCCGGCTTCACGCACTTCCGAGAAGAAGATGTTGTTCTGGCAAAGATTACCCCGTGCTTCCAGAACGGAAAGTCGGCTGTTATGCGAGGGCTAACAAATGGATTTGGGGCTGGAACTACAGAGCTGCACGTTTATCGCGCGATAAATGCTTGCACTGTTCCAGAGTACGTTCTCGTCTATCTTAAGTCCTGATGTTACGCACGAACGTTGATACAGACCTAGACTTGTCTTTGCCGACGTGACAAGAGGAGGCTGAGACTCATGAACAATCCTCTCTTGGAGTTGTATAGCGATTACCTGATG